>Ga0164243_10015826_pt1 | contig 10397 bp, 11 predicted proteins | sample OricompcompostOP_FD_108781 | JGI IMG/M metagenome (GOLD analysis project Ga0164243, IMG submission 108781) | Organic Plus compost microbial communities from Emeryville, California, USA - Original compost - Organic plus compost (OP) | ecosystem: Engineered > Solid waste > Mixed feedstock >... | reverse complement strand
GAGGATGATGCGCTTGTCGCCGCCTCGCACTTCCTTCAGGTATCGTTGCACGATGAAGGGCTCACGGAACATTTGCATGAAAAGTTCGAGGAGGGCAGCGAGGTTCCGGTCCGCTTCGATCAGATGAAAGATGCCTGCGCCGCCATTGCCGTAGAGCGGCTTGACGATGATGTCGCCGTGTTCCCTGCGGAAGGCGTCCACCTCGCTGGGATTGCGCGTGATAAGCGTGTCCGGCATCAGGTCGGAAAATTCCGTGACGAAGATCTTTTCCGGGCTGTTGCGCACCCAGGCCGGGTCGTTCACCACCAGCGTCTTGGGGTGAACGCGCTCCAGGATATGCGTGGTGGTGATGTAGTTCATGTCGAAAGGCGGGTCCTGGCGAAGCAGCACCACGTCCATCTCGGAGAGGTCGACCGCCTGCGCTGCGCCCAGGGAAAAATGATTGCCGACCTCGTCGCGCACGGTGAGAGCTTCCACGGTGGCAATGGCGCGGTCGCCGCGCTGCGAGAGCCGGTCAGGCGTGTAATGCCAGAGTTTATAGCCGCGCTGCTGTGCTTCGAGCGCCAGCGCGAAGGTCGTATCGCCCGCGATCGAGATCGTGGAGATGTGGTCCATCTGGATGGCGACGTTGAGCGGCATGGAAGTTCTCCGGGACAGCTGGCCTGGCTTGAGTGCGGCAGATGACGCCCCGCGTGGCCGCCTGTCAAGCATTGCTCCCACGGTCCTTGTTTGCGGGCGGCGATACGGGCAGGTCGATCTCGCGCACGCGGCGATGAAGGGATTACGATTCCTAAAGAATTTCCGCTGCAAGGTCCGCCGCGGGGCTTGGAAACATATAGGAAATAACCAGTGCCATCCGCGTTTATACCGGGGCAGGGGCCGATGGGATATGGCGAGGATTTCATCCTCACCGACCCGCTTACCGGCTTAGGCAATTCGCGCCGGTTCTTCGAGAAGGTCACCCGGCTTATTTCCGATCGCGCCGATGATCCCGCTCCGTTTGCGATCGGCATCCTGGATCTCGACGGCTTCAAGCCGATCAACGACCTCTTCGGCCGCAACGCCGGAGATGAAATTCTTCTGCAAGTGGCCATGCGGTTGCGCGCCGCCATGGACGAGCACTCGACGGTCACCCGCATCGGCGCCGATGAGTTCGCTGTCCTCTATCCCATGGTCTTCAGCGAGGAAACGGCTACCGAGAAGGCGCGCATGCTGATCGAGATCCTTTCCGCTCCCTATGATGTTGGGTCGCGCACCGCGCGTCTGTCTGCTTCCGCCGGCTGCTCGCTCTTCTATTCCGAGGAGGACACGACCGAGCTCCTCCTGAGCAGGGCCGAGACGGCACTCTATCAGGCGAAGCGCGCCGGGCGCGGCGTTGTCGCGGTCTATACCTGCGAGATGGAAGAAGCGGCCAAGCGGATCACGCGCATGGAGCAGGCGCTGCGCCGCGCTGTGGCGGCAGGCGAAGTGGAGCCTCACTTTCAGCCCATTGTCGATCTCTCCACTCGTCGCGTCGTCGGTTTCGAGACCCTGGCGCGCTGGACGGACCGCGATCTCGGCACCGTCTCTCCATCCGTTTTCATTCCCATCGCCGAGGAGCGCGGCATCATCAGCCAGCTTTCGCAGCTCGTCCTGAACAAGGCGGTAAAAGCCGCGCAAGACTGGCCTGAAAGCCTCTTCCTCTCTTTCAACCTCTCACCGTCGCAGCTTGTGGACCACAGCACCAGCGGACAGATACTGGCGATCCTGGAGCGCACCGGTTTCGATCCCCGCCGGCTGGAAATAGAGATCACGGAGACAGGTCTGATGAACGACCCTGCTTCGGCGGGAGAGATAATCAGCGACTTGCAGCGCTTGGGCATACGCGTCGCGCTCGATGATTTCGGCACCGGCCAGTCCAGTCTCGGTCGCCTGCGCGATTTCCGCTTCGACAAGCTGAAGATCGACCGTGCCTTCGTCTCCTCGCTCCTGGAGGACCGGCCGTCGGAACACATCATCCGCGCGATCCTTTCCATGTGCGAGGGACTTGGCATGGAGGCGGTCGCCGAAGGCATCGAGAACGAGGCCCAGGTCGAACGGCTGGTGAAATTCGGCTGCAAGGGCGGCCAAGGCTACCTCTTTGGCAAGCCCGGCGACGCGGTAGCCACGCTCCGTTATCTATCGGAGGACGATCGCGCCTCGAAAGTCGGCTGAAGCGATCTATTTCCATCGGCATGGTAAGTCTTCCGACGTCCCGGCGGCATCCCTCCCTCACTCCTGCCTTGGCCGGGCTTCGATGTGGGGCTAAGTTCGAGCCCTTCGTCAGATGGAAACATCCAGAGCCATGATGCCGACAGAAAAGTTCCCGGACCTCGAACATGCTTCCGTGCTGATCACGGGCGGCGGGTCGGGCATTGGAGCGGCGCTTACAGAGGGCTTTCTGCGGCAGGGCGCGCGGGTCGCCTTTATCGACGTCGCGGAGGATGAAAGCCGCGCCCTCTGCAGTCGCATGCACGAAACATTGCACCGGACGCCACTTTTCCTCCATGCCGACCTGCGGGATATTTCGGCGCTGCGTAAAGCCGTATCCGAAGCCGCGGAAGCGAATGGGCCGATAAGAATTCTCATCAACAATGCTGCCTGGGACGACCGGCACGCGATCGAAGACGTGACGCCCGATTATTGGGACAACAACCAGGCGATCAACCTACGGCCGCAGTTCTTCGCTGTGCAGGCCGTGGTGCCGGGCATGAAGGCTGCGGGCGGCGGGGCGATCGTCAATTTCACCTCCATCTCCTATATGATCAACAATGGCGAGATGCCGTCCTATACCACCGCCAAAGGCGGCATTGTGGGCCTCACAAAGGGGCTTGCGGGCGCGCTTGGCCCCTTCGGGATTCGCGTCAATGCCATCGCCCCCGGCTGGGTGATGACGGAGCGGCAGAAGAAGCTCTGGGTGACCGACGAAGGGGTCCGCGATTTCATGGAGCGGCAGTGCCTGAAGCGGGAACTGGAGCCGGCCGACATGGTTGGTCCGTGCCTGTTCCTTGCCTCGAATCTTTCCCGCGCCATGACGGCACAGACACTCATCGTTGACGGAGGAATTCTATGAGCGAAGTCGAGATTTCGGTCCTGTCGGAGATTGCCTGTCAGTTGGGCGAGGGGCCGAGCTACGATGCGCGTACGGATACCCTCTTCTGGTTCGACATCCTGAAGCAGAAGCTTCTGGAGAAGCCGCTGTCGGGCGGGCAGACGCTTGTCCATGATCTGCCCTTGATGGCGAGCGCGCTCGCTGATGTGGACGAGAACCGACAGCTCCTGGTGACAGAAACGGGGCTCCAGCTTCGCGACCGTACGACCGGCAAGCTGGAGATGCTCGTGGAGGTGGAAGCGGACCGCCCTGACATGCGATCCAACGACGCCCGGCCCCATCCGGCCGGATCCCTCTGGTTCGGCACCATGAGCAAGAAGGGGGAAGAGCAGGCGGGCGCTATTTACTGGTTCTTCAAGGGCGAGGTGCGCCGCCTCTTCTCCCATATCACCACCCCGAATTCGATCTGCTTCTCGCCGGATGGGGCGATCGGCTACTTCTCCGACACGCGCGAGAACCGGCTCTATCGTGTTGCCTGCGATCCGGAAACGGGTCTTCCTGTGGACGATCCTGTGCTCACCGTGGAAGGCAACGAGATGCCGGGCGGAATGGACGGCTCGGTGGTCGACCGCAATGGCACGCTCTGGAATGCGCGCTGGGGCGGCGCCAGGATCGATGCCTGGAGTTCGCGAGGCGAACTGATCCGCTCGATCCCCATGCCGGCGCGGCAGGTCTCCTGCCCGGTCTTTATCGGCCGGGAGTTGAACCGGCTCGCTGCCACATCGGCCTATGAGGGTATGGACGAAGCCGCTCGCGCGGCCGATCCCGAGGCCGGCAAGACCTTCGTTCTCGACCTTGAAGTCGAAGGCAGGCTGGACCCTCCGGTTCTTTTATGACGGCCTAAGCGGCGGACTTGGATCCGGCTGGTATCCCTGGATCGTGTTCCGGTGCGCCAAGCCCGTCCCTGGCCGGGCGCCGCAGAATCCGATGTCAGGCGCCGCCGCCTACATCTTCTCCAGGCATACCTTCGTATGTCCTGCTCGCAGGAAGCCGAGCTTGGCGGCCGCGGCCTTCGAAAGATCGAGAATTCGTCCTCGCGCGAAGGGCCCGCGGTCGTTGATGCGGACGACAACCGCCTTTCCGTTGCCCGGGTTGACCACCTTCACCTTGGTCCCGAAGGGGAGGCTCCGATGGGCGGCGGTCATTGCGGCGGGGTTCATGCGCTCGCCCGAGGCGGTTTTCGAAGTGAGCGCATACCAGGATGCCCTTCCGCATTGTGCGTGGGCCAAGGCCGGAATTGTCACAAGAAAAGCCGTAATCGTCAGCGCAGCTATGCGCCGAGAGCAAATATGATTCTTCACTGGTCATCCCCCAACTTGGTTCAAGCCCGATTAGGATGGAAATAAGGCAATGGACCGACAGAAGAGAGACTAGAATGAGGCAATGTATTCGAAACAGATCAAATGTATTAATCTAGATCACGCAATGTAACAGGTGGGCAGAGAAATTTACATGGGGAATAAAACGGAAATACCAGAAATCCTAGAAGCGGAACCCGCCGTGTCATGCGGCGTTGTTGCACGGAAGGGACGCAGGACAGGAGCTGCAAACATGAAATCCCGTCTGATGCTGGCGGCACTGGCAGTCGGCGCGGTCCTTGCCACGCCAGGCATCGCAGCCGCGGCGAATGCGTTCACGACCGGCAATGTCAACATGCGCGCGGGGCCCAGCACCCAATATCCGCGGGTGACCACGATTCCCTATGGGGCTTCGGTGGAGGTCTATGGCTGTACGAGCGGCTGGCAGTGGTGTGACACGGGCTGGCGAGGCATACGCGGCTGGGTGAGCGCGTCATATCTGGAACTCCTCTATCAACAGCGTCGGGTCTATGTGCCCGAATACGCGCCGCGTGTCGGCGTGCCGGTCATTACCTTCCAGTTCGGTTCGTACTGGGATCGTTGGTACCGCGACAGGTCATGGTATCGCGATCGTCAGCGTTGGGCCGGGGGCTGGGATGACCGTGACAGGTGGCGGCGCGACCGGGATTGGGACGACCGCGACAGAAGACGGGACCGGGACGATCGACGTGAATGGCGATCAGAGCGAGACCGCCGTGGAGACGGGCCTCGCGATCGGGGCCGCGATCGCGGATTCGAACGCGGTTCATCTGGCGTCCGTGTCTGCCCGCCTTGGGTCGCAAAGGACGGGGGCTGTTGACATCCAGCCTTACCTGTCGCTGCGAAGCCCCGCTTCGCAGCGGCATCATGGCCCGATGGGCGAGGAATTACGCCTCGGCGCTGTGTGGTGCAGCGGCAGCGCGCAAGGCGAGCGCCAAGTCGGGCTGGTCCGAGGTGAGGTGGCCGATGCCGCGCTCCAGCCAATGGCGGATGAGTGGCTCGTCGTTGAGGGTCCAGACACAGAGCCGCTCGAGCGGCAGCCGTTTACGGATCAGCGTCCATTCGGCCTCCATCAGCTCGTGATGGATCGCGACGATTTCGACGAGCGGTTCGACCTTGTCGAGAAAGGCAGCGAGCCCGCCCTGCTTATCGGCCCATGCCGCATTGACCGAGACGAGACGTGAGACCTGCGGCGCATGCTGGCGGCAATCCTCCAGGATCGACGTGTCGAAGGAGGTGAGGACAGCGCGTTGCTCGACGCCGAAGCGGGAGAGTTCCCGCACGACGAGCCCTGCAATGTTCGGATAGGGCGATCCGGTTTCGTCGATCTTGATCTCGACATGCAGCGTCGGCCCCTCCGCCGACGCAAGGATTTCGAGCACATCGGCGAGCGTGGGTATGCACTCGTCCGTGTCCTTCAGCCTGGTGCCCAAGCGCGCCTCCGGCGTGAGATCCCGCACAGGCCCGGAACCGTCGGCGGTCCGCTCCAGGGTTGCATCGTGAATGACCACGAGCTCGCCGGCACGTGTCAGATGCACGTCGAACTCGATGGCGTCGACGCCGAGCTCAAGCACATTGCGGAAGCCGGTGAGCGAATTTTCGGGCCAAAGGTTGCGGGCGCCGCGATGGCCGGTGATCAGGGTCATGGCGAGAGCCTTTCATGGTTGGATTGAAGCATCTGCCGGAGCCGGTTTGGCTCAAGGTCAAGGGATTTGGCGAAGGCCGTATCGGGCATACGGTCGGCCAAAGCCCGGTGGAATTGGGCCAAACCGGCGCGGCCCGCCGGTCGCCCCCGTTTCGCAGAAACGGGAAAGGGACGACCGGCGGGATCAAATCGCTTGGTTTGCTGAAGCAAACCAGCGGGCAGGGTTTCCGTCCGGCGGACGCCCACTTTGTCGGCCGGCTTGCCCGATGTCCCGCATCGCGCTGCGCCGCCCTTCGCGTGGATCGCCTCGCCGGACCAGAAACAGAATGGATTCAATCCAGCCATGAAAGGCTCTGACTCTTCAGCGGATGGTTGGATCGAGCTTGTCGCGGAGCCAATCCCCGACCAGCGAAATGGAGAGCGTCGTCAGCATGATGATCGCGGCGGGCGCGAGCATGATCCATGGCGCGTTGGTGAGGTATTCGCGCCCGAATCCGACCATGTTGCCGAGGCTCGTTTCCGGAGGCTGCACGCCGAGGCCGAGGAAGGACAGTCCACTCTCCATCAGGATGATCTCGGGAAAGGTCAGCGTCATCGAAACGATCAGGGTCGAGGCGACATTGGGCAGGATGTGGCGGAAATAGACCCGGGCGGGGGTGGCCCCGAGCTGGACGACCGAGGCGGCATAGCCCTGAGCCCCGGCCGAGATCGCCAGCCCCCGCGCGATGCGGGCATAGCGCTCCCACCCATAGAAGCCCATGAGGCAGACCAGGAGCACCATATTGGAGCCGAAGAAGGCCAGCACTGCGAGCGACATGATCAGGAACGGCAGGGCAGCCTGAAAGTCGGCGAGCACGAGCACCAGATGCTCCACGACGCCACGGAACTGGGCGGCCAGGAAGCCGAGCGTTGTTCCGAATACGGCGGAGATGATGGTTGCGCCGAAGGCGATGACCAGCGACACGCGGATCGATTGCAGCAGGCGGGACAGCACGTCGCGACCGAGCTCGTCGGTGCCCAGCCAGTGGCCCGGCGTTCCCGGCGGCGAAAGGCGGCTCGTCAGATCCATGGAGGTGATGCCGTAGGGCCGGAGCCAATCGGCGAAGATCGCGATCAGCACCATCGCCGCGAGCCATAAAATGCCGAGTCCCACGGATACGGGCACCTGGCGGCGCATTCGGTTCAGAAAGCCGGAGACTGGTTGCTGCGGCAGGTGCGTTTCCGTGAGATTTGCCGAGGACATGGCCATCTTTCCCGTCGATCAGTGGGCGCCGCGCGAACGCAGGCGCGGGTCGAGCCAGCCGTAGAGGAGGTCCACGATCAGGTTCGAAATCACCATCGCCGCGGCGATGATCAGGAGGATGCATTGCACGACCGCGAGATCCCGGTTGGTGACCGAGACGACCAGCAGCCTGCCGATTCCCGGCCAGGAGAAGATCGATTCCACCACCACGGCACCGGCGATCAGCGATCCGACCATGAAGCCGACGATGGTGACGATCGGGATCGCCGCATTGGGCAGCGCGTGCCCCCAAACGACATCGCGCCACTTCACTCCCTTGGCCGAAGCCGTGCGGATGAAGGGCTGGCCCATCACCTCTATCATCGCGCTGCGCGAGAAGCGGGCGAGAATGCCGATGCCGCCGATGCTCATGGTGAGCGTCGGCAGGATGCCGTGCAACCAAGTGTCCTGTCCTCCGGATGGCAGCACGCCGAGGGTGACCGAGAAGATCAGCACGAGGATCAGTCCCATGACGAAGGACGGGATGGTGAAGCCGAGGATCGAAGCCAGGATCACGCCGCGATCCGTGATGCTTTGCCGGTGCAGAGCCGCGTAGACGCCGGCCGGAATGCCGATCAAGAGCTTCAGGATAAGGGCGGGAAGCGTCAGCTGCAGCGTGGCGGGAACGCGCTCCAGCACCAGTTCGAGGGCCGGCGCCTTGTCCCGCATCGACACGCCGAAATCACCTGTGAAAATCGACTTGAGATAGGCGAGGTATTGGATCCAGAGCGGCTGATCGAGGCCCCAGGCGCGGCGGAAGGCCTCCACGGATTCCTGCGGCACGTCAGGGCCGAGCATCACCTGCGCCGGATCGCCGGACATGCGCAGGACGACAAAAGCGAAGGTGACGACAGCGGCGATCGTGATGATCGCCCGGAGAAGCCGTGTAAGGACAAACTGAACCATTTGCTGTCTCCCTCAGGCGGCCATCGCGGTGCCAGCCGTCACAAGGTGACAGGCCGCCGTGCGGTCGGCCCCGACCGGGCGCAGATCGGGCGTTTTTCTCCGGCAGACATCCGTTGCGAGCGGGCATCTTGGATGGAAGGCGCAGCCTGAAGGGCGGGCGGCCGGATTGGGCGGCTCTCCTTGCAGGATGACCCGGCTTTGCAGCCGCTTGCCGGGGATCGGCATGCTCGACACCAGCGCCTGCGTGTAAGGATGGCGCGGGGAGTGGAAAATGGTATCGGCAGATCCTTCCTCGACAATCTTGCCGAGATACATCACCGCCACGCGATCCGCGATGTTGCGGACGACCTTGAGGTCATGGCTGATGAACACCATGGCGATGCCGTTCTGCTCCTGCAGGTCGCGCAGCATGTTCACCACCTGCGCCTGGATGGAGACGTCAAGCGCCGAGACCGGCTCGTCGCAGACCAGAAGCGAGGGGCGCGCGGCAAGGGCGCGCGCGATGACGGCGCGTTGGCGCTGCCCGCCGGAAAGCTCATGCGGATAGCGTCCGGCCTGATCGGTCCTGAGGCCCACCACGTCCATCAGCTCGCGGACGCGCGCGATGCGCTCTTCCTTGCCGCCGGTCTGGTGGATATCCAGCGGCTCGCCGATCTGCGCTGAAATCGTCAGGCGCCGATCGAGCGCGGCAAGCGGGTCCTGATAGACAAGCTGTATCCTGGCACGCAACGCACGCCACTCCGCACTGCGCAGCGGCGGCATGGGATGCCCTTCGAACAGGATCTCGCCGCCCTGTGCGGGATCGATGCCGAGAAGCATCCGCCCCAGCGTCGACTTTCCCGAACCGGATTCGCCCACAATGCCCAATGTCTCGCCGGGCATGACGGACAAGGAAATGTCATCCACAGCGCGCACCGGCTGTGGACGGCTGAAGGGACCTTTCCGCACCTCGTAGATGCGGACGAGGTTTCTGGCCTCGATCAATGGGTTCATTGCATCGTTTCTTCAAGGATTTTGGCTTGCTGCACACCGGCCTGCAGCGCCTCGATCGGGTTAACGCAGGCGAGGCTGCGGCCGTCGGGCTGGTGGAGGAGACGCGGCTGATTGGTTTGGCAAAAGCGGGTCGCATGTGCGCAGCGGGGAGAGAAGGAGCAGCCTATGGGCAGCTCCTTGGGGTTCGGTACGGTGCCGGGAATGGGCACCAATCTTTGGCGCGGACCGTCGAGCCGGGGAATGGCGTCGAAGAGACCGCGCGTATAGGGGTGGCGCGGTTCGGAGAAAAGCTGGTCGACCGTGCCCTGTTCGACGATCCGGCCGGCATACATCACGCAGACGCGATCGCAGACCTGGGAAACGGCGCCCAGATCATGGCTGATGAAGACAAGAGCCATGCCGGTTTCGGATCGGAGCTGAACGAGAAGGTCGAGGATCTGCGCCTGGATCGTTGCGTCCAGAGCCGTGGTGGGTTCGTCGGCGATCAGCAGGTCGGGCTCGCCGGCAAGCGCCATGGCGATCATCAGCCTCTGGCACTGCCCGCCCGAAAACTCATGCGCATATTGGCCGAAACGGTTCCGCGGGTCCGGTATCCCGACCAGATCCATCAGCCGCAATGCCTCGGCCTTCCCCGCCTCACCGGACAGTCCGCGATGTATTGCGAGCGCCTCCGTGAGCTGGCGGCCGATGCGCAGCACCGGATTGAGGGAACTCGACGGGTCTTGGAAGATCATCGCGATCCGCTTCCCGCGCACCGTCTCAAGAGCCGATCGCGGCGCGCCCGAGAGTTCTTTCCCCTCAAGCCGGACGGAACCAGTAACGCTGGCCTTTCCAGGCAGGAGACCAAGCGCTGCAAGCCAGGTGACCGACTTGCCGCAACCCGATTCTCCGACGAGGCCAACCGCCTCTCCATGCGCGATGTCGAGATCGATGCCGTGCAGGACCTGAACGCCGTCAAAGGCGACCCTCAGGTCACGCAGTTCCACCAGATTGGGGGTAGCTGTACTCATGGCGCTCCCGCGATCTTTTTTGTTTCCGCACGCTTGCCGCTAAGAAAAAGGCAAGGCTCCGGCGGCCAAGCCGCCGGAGCCCGGTGCAAAAACT
>Ga0164243_10015825_pt1 | contig 10397 bp, 9 predicted proteins | sample OricompcompostOP_FD_108781 | JGI IMG/M metagenome (GOLD analysis project Ga0164243, IMG submission 108781) | Organic Plus compost microbial communities from Emeryville, California, USA - Original compost - Organic plus compost (OP) | ecosystem: Engineered > Solid waste > Mixed feedstock >... | reverse complement strand
GAGGAAACTTCTTCGTCCAAGCATGAGTTCCACCGGCCGGCCGGTGAAACTCATTTCCCGCCCGCCAACCGCGCCGCCACCTCCGCCACGACCGCCCGTGCCAGCGTCTCGGGGGTGTCGCCGGGGCGCTCGGGTACGACGCCGTGGACGTCGCCGTCCGCGAGCAGGTCCAGGGCGCCGACCTTCTGCCGAGCGGCCATCTCGGCGGCGCGGGAGGGGTCGCCGTGCACGATCACGCTGGCGCCCTCGGGCGGCAGCGGGGAGAGCCACGCACGCTCGGTGGCGAGCACGGTGCGGGCGGGGAAGAGCGCGAGCGCCCCGCCGCCGCAGCCCTGACCGAGGAGCACGGAGACCGTCGGGACCGTCATGGTGACCAGCCCGGCGATGCACCGGGCGATCTCGCCGGCCATCGCGCCCTCCTCGGCGGCCTGCGACAGCTCGGCTCCCGGGGTGTCGACGACGGTGACGAGGGGCAGCCGGAGCTCCTCGGCGAGCTCCATGGCACGCCGCGCCTCGCGCAGCGCGGCCGGGCCCATGGGCGTGGCGGGTGTCTGGCGGGAGCGGTCCTGGCCGACGAGCACGCACGGCCGGCCGTCGAGACGGGTGAGCGCGATGAGGACGGAGTCGTCGCGCTCACCCTCGTCGGTCCCCTTCAGCCGCAGGGTGCTCGCCGCGCCGTAGCGCAGCAGGTCGCGCACCCCGACTCGGCCGTCGGCGCGGGTGGCCTCGATGTCCTCCCACACGGGGTGGTCCAGAGCGGTCCCCGCGGCGATGGGCGTGCGCCGCTCGAGCGTCGGCTCGCCGGCCGGGTCGACGAGTACGCCGAGGGCGTGGTCGACGAGGGCGGGGAGCTGCTCGGCCGGCACCACCGCGTCGATGACGCCGTGCGCGGCGAGGTTCTCCGCGACCTGCACCCCCGGCGGGAAGGGCCGGCCGTTGAGCGCCTCGTAGACCTTGGGGCCGAGGAAGCCGACGAGGGCGCCCGGCTCGGCCACGGTGACGTGACCCAGCGACCCCCAGGAGGCGTACACGCCGCCGGTGGTGGGGTGACGCAGGTGCACGAGATAGGGCAGGCCGGCGGCCCGGTGCGCCATGAGCGCCCGGGAGATCTCGACCATCTGCACGAACGCGCGGGTCCCCTCCTGCATGCGGGTGCCACCCGAGGACGTGCTCGCCAGCACCGGCAGGCCCTCCGCCGTGGCGCGGCGTACGGCGGCGGAGATGCGCCGCGCGGCCGCGACGCCGATCGACCCGGCGAGGAAGCGGAACTCGTTGACCACGAAGGCCACCGGGCGGCCGCGGACGGTGCCGCGGCCGGTCAGCACGGACTCGTCGGTGCCGGCCTTCTCCGCGGCCGCGCGCAGCTCCGCCTGGTAGCCCTCGTCGTGCCCGCTGATGTCGACCGGCTCGTCCCACGACTCGTAGGACCCCTCGTCCAGCACGAGGTCGATCAGCTCACGGGCCGTCCAGCGGCGGGGCGTGCTCATGGTCGGGATCCAACCACGCCGCGTCGCGGTGTTCCTCGGCAAGTCCTGCCAACGCCGGGGTCGACTCCTAGGCTGCAGGGATGGCCACGAGACTGCTGCTCATCACCAACAGCGACGCCGGTACGGCGGACCGGGAGGCCGTCGACGCGGCGCTCGCCGTGCTGCGGGGCGCCGCGGACGTCGAGGTCCGGGGCACCTCCTCGCCGGAGGAGCTCGACGGCGTGCTCGGCGAGGCGGAGGACCGGACGATCGTCGTGGCCGGTGGCGACGGCAGCGTGCACGCCGTCGTCCAGGCACTGCACCGCCGCGGCGACCTCGCCGGCCGCACACTGGCACTGATCCCGCTCGGGACCGGCAACGACTTCGCCCGCACCCTCGGCATCCCCCTCGACGCCGAGGAGGCCGCGCACGCGCTCCTCGCCGGCACGCCGCGGCCCACCGACGTCGTGGTCGACGACGAGGACCGGGTCACCGTCAACAGCGTGCACCTGGGAGCCGGGGCGGAGGCGGGCAAGCGCGGCGCGCGCTGGAAGGAGCGGCTCGGCAGGATCGGCTACCCGATCGGGGCGCTGGAGACGGCGCTGAACCCGCCGAGCCTGCGGGTGCGGGTCGAGGTCGACGACGCGGTCGTCGTGGACGCCGACCAGGCGGTGCTGATGGTCGCGGTCGGCAACGGCGCGTCGGTCGGCGGCGGCACCGAGCTCACCCCCGACGCGGACCCGCACGACGGCGTGGCCGACGTGCTCGTCGCGACCCCGGCGAGCCCGCTCGCCCGCCTCGCCTACCTGCTGCGTCTCCCCTTCGGCCGCCAGGAGGGCCATGCCGACGTGCGCATCGTCCGCGGCCGGACCGTGCGGGTCAGCGGCACGCCCTTCGACTGCAACAGCGACGGGGAGATCGACGGGCCGGTGACCGCCCGATCGTGGCGGGTGCTGCCCGCGGCGTACGCGATGGTGGTCCCGCACGCCTAGCGCAATAGGCTTGCGAGCCGTGGCACGAGGACAGCGCACCCCGCAGGGCGACCAGCAGCCGGCACCCCACGACTGGGTCACGCGGACGGCCGACCTGGCCCTCCGGCACGCCGAGAAGGTGGGCGGCGGGACCCTCCCCGACCTGATCACGTGCGCGTCGGGGATCAGCCCGTCGGGGCCGATCCACCTGGGCAACCTGCGCGAGTTCCTCACCGTCCACTTCGTGGTCGAGGAGATCCGCCGCCGGGGGATCAAGGTGCGCCACCTCCACAGCTGGGACGACTACGACCGCTTCCGCAAGGTCCCCGCGGGCGTCGACCCGGCCTGGAACGAGCACATCGGGCGCCCGCTGTCGGCCGTGCCGGACCCGACCGGCGAGTTCCCCAACTGGGGCGAGCGCTACAAGGCGCCGCTGCGCGCGGCCCTGGTGGAGATGGGCTGCGACATGGTCGAGGTCGACCAGACCGCGATGTACCGCTCCGGCGCCTATCGCGAGCAGATCCTGACCGCCATCGCCAAGCGCCACGAGATCGAGGCGGTGATGTCACGCTTCCGCACCAAGAAGGCCGAGGGCGCGGACGAGTCCACGGCGGAGGCCGACGACGCGGGGCACGGCACCAGCGAGGACCTCGCCCGGTTCCCCTACAAGCCCTACTGCCGCGGCTGCGGCCGCGACACCGTCACCCTGACGTCGTACGACGAGCAGACGACCGACCTGGCCTACACCTGCGACGCGTGCGGCGAGTCCCATGTCACCAACGTGGCCACCCAGGACGAGGGCAAGCTGGTGTGGAAGGTCGACTGGCCGATGCGCTGGACCTTCGAAGGCGTCCACTTCGAGCCCGGCGGCGTGGACCACGCCAGCCCCGGCTCGTCGTACACCGTCGGGAGCGCGATCGTCGGACCCGTCTTCGGCGGCACCGCCCCGTCGTTCGTCGGCTACTCCTTCGTCGGCGTCGCCGGCATGCCGAAGATGTCCTCCTCCAAGGGCGGCGTGCCCACCGCGGCCGAAGCGCTGCGGATCCTGGAGGCGCCGATCCTGCGCTGGCTCTACGTGCGCCGGCAGCCGAAGCAGGCGTTCAACGTCGACTTCGGCCAGGAGGTGCTGCGGCTCTACGACGAGTGGGACGCCCTGACGAAGAAGGCCGCGATCCCGGAGAAGCGCGACGCCGCGGTGCTCGCCTGGGAGCGGGCGTCCGCGACGTCGACGGCGGGCACGCTGCCGACGCCGGCGGTCGTCGCGCCGTTCCGGATGCTGTCGTCGGTCGCGGACGTGACGGCCGGATCACGCGAGATCATCGCGCGCACGCTCGGGACGAGCGAGGCCGACCTCGAGCCGCGACTGTCGAAGGCGGCCACCTGGATCACCGAGTACGTCGACCCCGAGGAGCGCACCCGCGTGCGCGAGAGCGCCGACACCGAGCGGCTCGGGTCGCTGTCGGAGCAGGAGTCGCTGTGGATCGGGCTCCTCCTGGAGCGCCTCGCCGCGGCGTTCGGCGCCGACGACCCGATCGAGACGCTCACCACGCTGATCTACGGGGTGCCCAAGCTCGGCCGCGGACTCACCCTCGACGACGCGCCGACCGACGAGGTCAAGGCCGACCAGAAGGCCTTCTTCCGGCTGCTCTACGCGCTCCTCGTCGACGCCGAGCGCGGGCCGCGGCTGCCCACGCTCTTCGCCGCCCTCGGTCACGACCGCGTGCGGAGCCTGCTCGCCGGCTGAGCCGCTGGGATCCACCGAGCGTGCCGTCGAGAGGGCGCCCCGAGACATCGATGCCGGAAATCGCGTGATGAAAGCGCGGTGATCCCGTCCGGTCCGGTGTACGTCTCGGAGAGGAGCTCCCATGCGGACCCATCAGCTGACCCACCGGCTTCCCCACAAGCACCGGGCGACCGTGCCCGTCCCGCCCTCGCAGCGACCCGCGCCGACCGGCGCCCACCGCGGCTCGCGTGACCTGCCCGTCGCCGCGGCGCTCGGCGTCGTTCTGCTGCTCGTGGCCGCCTACCTCGCGCTGACGACCTGATCGAGCCTCACCAGGCGAGCCGGGCGTCGCCCGGCTGCACCGGGGGCAGGCCGAGCGCCTGCATCGTCGCGGCGGCGAGATCACGGTTGCGGATCGGCTGCGGCCCGTCGTACGACGGCCGGCCGGCTCCGGGATCGCGGCGGTCCCGGTTGCGCTCGTACAGGTCGCCGGGCGCGATGCCGGCGCCCCAGACCAGGAACGGGACCGTGTAGTTCTGGGGTTCGTGGGCCCCGTGCTCGCGTGCGCCGCGGCGGAAGCCGTGGTCGGCCGTCAGCACCACCGTCGTGGCGTCCGCGAGCGGGGGCGTGCCGTCGATCGTCGCGAGGACCTCGCCGATCAGCCGGTCGACGAGGCGCACCGCGTCGAGGTACGCCGGCGACATGCCGCCGCTCGCGTGCCCGGCCGCGTCCGGCGGGTCGAGGTGGAGGAAGGTCAGGTCCGGCTGCTGCGCGCGGAGGTGGTCGGTGGCCGCGGCCACGAGCTCCTCGGGGTCATCGAGGATCGCGACCTCGTCGATGGCCTTCGGCCAGGAGTCGGCGAAGATGTCGAACTTCGCCTTGCCGGAGAACAGCGCCGTCGCGAGGCCGTGCTCGTGGGCGACGGTGAAGATCGACGGCACCTCCTCCCCCGCCGCAGCCTGGACGGTGTCGTCGGGCGCGTCGTGGTTCCAGGTGACGCCGTGCCCGCCGCGCGCCGCGTCGATGCGGCGGCCGGTGACCATGCCGGCGTGGTTGGGCAAGGTGACGTTCTGCTCGTAGGCGCTGCGGGCGTTCAGCGTCGAGGCGCCCTCCCGGAGCAGGCGGTCCAGCGTGGGGGCGCCGCGCCGGCCCAGCGCCCGCACGGCGCTCACGCTCAGCCCGTCCACGGAGATCGCGACGACGTGCCGGCCGCTCGGGCCGGCGGGATCCGGCGAGGAGGCCGGGGCGGTCGGGGCTGTCGGGGCGGCCGGAGCAGTCGGGGCGGTCGGGGCGGCCGGCGCCGGGTCGTCGTCCCGGGCGGGCGCGCAGCCGAGCGCCGCGAGCAGCACCGCGACCACCAACGCTGCCGACGTCCTCCTGCCCGGCACCCCTCGTCGCCTCCGCACCGGTGGGGCCGCGGTCAGCTCGGGCCGTCGCCCGGCGAGTCGCCCAGCAGCTCGTCGTACGCCGTCGGGCTCGACTCGCGCAGGAAGGTCGAGCAGCGCTCCCACTCGTCGGTCTCGCCGATGGCGTGCGCGGCGAGAGCCAGCAGGGCGAGCGCGCGCAGGAAGCCGCGGTTGGGCTCGTGCTCCCAGGGGACCGGGCCGTGGCCCTTCCACCCGTTGCGGCGCAGCAGGTCCAGGGCGCGGTGGTAGCCGACGCGGGCGTAGGCGTAGACGGTGACCCAGTCGACCGCGGACTCCCCCGCGTCGTCCAGCCGCTGCCGGGCCGCCTCCGCCAGGGTCGCCCATGCCAGCGGCGAGGCGGGGAGCCGGCGTACGACGCTCGCCGGCTCCTGGCCCTGCGTGAGGAGCTCCTCGGCGGGGTCGACGGGCAGGCGGGTGGGCGGCGGGCCGGCCATGAGGTCGGTTCCGGGCGTGATGCTCATGGCGCCATTGTGACGCGCCGTGAGTCGGGGGCGGGCGGCGAGGGACGAGAGCGGCGCGGGAACGTCGGGCGGAACACGGTGTCGGTGGTCGGATGTTGAGTGTCGGTATGAGCCGAAGCACCGCACCGGAGGTCCGCGCCGCCACGACGGCGGCGAGTCCGTGGCCGGCGCTGTGGGCGCTGGTCATCGGCTTCTTCATGATCCTGGTCGACCTGACGATCGTGACGGTCGCGACGCCGACGATCATCGACGACCTCCAGGCCTCGGTGAACGACGTCGTGTGGGTGACCAGCGCCTACATGCTCGCCTATGCGGTGCCGGTGCTCATCACCGGACGACTCGGCGACCGGTTCGGGCCCAAGCGGCTCTACCTGGTCGGGCTGACGGTCTTCACCGCGGCGTCGCTGTGGTGCGGCCTGACCTCCTCCGTGGAGGGGCTGATCGTCGCGCGGGTGGTCCAGGGTCTGGGCGCGTCGCTGATGACGCCGCAGACGATGGCGATCATCACCCGCATCTTCCCCGCGGCCGAGCGGGGCCGGGCGATGGCGGTGTGGGGTGCCACGGCGGGCGTCGCGATGGTGGTCGGCCCGCTGCTCGGCGGGCTGCTGACCGACGGCCTGGGCTGGGAGTGGATCTTCTTCGTCAACGTGCCCGTCGGCCTGCTCGCCTTCGTCATGGCGTGGCGGCGGGTGCCCACGCTGGAGACGCACGCCCACCGCTTCGACTGGGCCGGGGTGGTGCTGTCGGGGTCGGCGATGCTCCTGCTCTGCTTCGGCATCCAGGAGGGCCACCAGATGGACTGGGCGCCCTGGATCATCGCCATGATCGCCGGCGGCGTCGTCCTGCTGCTGGCCTTCGTGGGCTGGCAGCGGCTCAACCGGGCCGAGCCCCTCGTCCCGCTCTCGCTCTTCGCCGACCGCAACTTCTCGGTCTCCAACGTGGCGATCGCCTGCATGGGCGCGATCGCGGCGTCCTTCGGCTTCCCGCTGATGCTCTACGCGCAGGCGGTGCGCGGCTACTCCCCGATGGAGGCGGCCCTGCTGCTGGTCCCGATGGCGGTGATGTCGATCGTGCTGGCGCGTCTGGTCGGATCGCTCAGCGACCGCCTGCATCCACGCAGGGTCCTGGCGTTCGGGTTCGGCTGCAGCCTCGTCGGCTCGGTGCTCCTGGTGTGGTGGCTCGAGCCCGGTGTCGCCGTGTGGGAGCTGGCCGCTACCCTGGCCCTGATCGGGATCGGCAACGCCTTCATCTGGGCGCCCACGGCGACCACGGCCAATCGCAACCTGCCACTGCGCCTCGCCGGCGCGGGAGCGGGCGTCTACAACGCGACCCGCCAGGTGGGCTCGGTCCTCGGCGCGGCCGCCATCGCCGTGCTGATGGACAGCCGCCTGGCGCACCACCTGCCCGGCACGGCCGCCCGGGGCGAGGCAGGCGCCGCGGCGATCCCCGATCCCCACGTCGCCGAGCTGTTCAGCGCCGCGATGCGCGAGGCGCTCTGGCTGCCCGCGGTGCTCTACCTCGTGGGCCTGGTCGCCGTCATGTTCTACGAGCGGCCGACCCACGAGGGCTTCGAGGCACGGTGACCGGCCACCCCGGCAGGGTGCGGGTGGGTCGTGACGGAACCGTTGTCCACCTGTCACCGGTCACCCGGGTGGGGCGCCTAGCAGCGATGCTCCGCGCCCGAGGCGTCCCAGTGCCACGACTCGGCGGCGTACTGGCGAAGGCCGAAGCGTCGCGCGTTGTCCTCCAGGAACCGCCACACCGGGCTGGCCGGGTCGACCGCCCGACGTCCGGGTGCGCACGACTGCTCGCCGCGGACGAAGGTGCCGCGCAGGTCGATCGCGGTGCCGCTTTGGTGGTGCGACCAGCCGGGCGGCGCGACGAACGTGAAGTCGCCCTCGCGGCAGGCCGCGTTGGACCGGCAGATGTCGCGCTGGTGGCGATGGGTGCGGAAGGAGCTGGTGGCGGCCAGGACGACGCCGTGCCGGCGGGCGGCGGCGACGAGCCTGACGACCCCCTGCGAGATCGTGCTGGCCACGATGACCCGGCCCTCGGCGCCGTCGACGTAGTACGGGCTGCCCGGGCGACTCTCCGCGTCGTCGCTCGGGAAGCCGTGGACGGCGCACAGCCGCCGCACCTGCCTGCGTCCCTCGACGTACACCTCGTGCAGGCCGACGTCGTCGGTGCGGGGATGGCAGGGCGGAGGATCCTGCGCCGTCGGGTCCGCGCCCGCTGTCCCGATCGGGCCGACCGGGCTGGCGCTGCCGTCGCCCGGACCGGCACCACGACCGGCACCAGGGCCGGCACCAGGGCGCTCCGCGGGCTCCCCGCAGCCCGTGAACGCGACGGCGAGGACCAGCAGCGCCACGGGCACACCCGAGCCGACCATCGCCACCCTCTCTCCCTTTCCCGACCGGACCGAGGATAGGCCGCGCGCATCGCCCCGTCCGACTCGTCGCACCCGTGGCGCCGGCGTGAGCGCGCCCGACGGGAACCCGGTCGGGCTCTGGGCCTGACCGGCCCGACGGCCCGGGGAGCCGGCGCGGGACAGGACCGGATCAGGAGAACACGAAGCCGAAGAGCGGGCTGTCGGGCGAGATCTTCTCCACGCGCAGCCGGGACTCGTCCAGCCGGGCGAGGAGGCCGGGGAGGTCGTCGCGGGAGTGCATCTCGATGCCGACCAGCGCCGGCCCGGTCTCGCGGTTGTTGCGCTTGGTGTACTCGAACAGGGTGATGTCGTCGTCCGGCCCGAGCACGTCGTCGAGGAAGCGGCGCAGCGCCCCGGGCTCCTGCGGGAACTCGACGAGGAAGTAGTGCTTGAGCCCCTCGTGCACCAGCGCGCGCTCGACGATGTCGGCATAGCGCGACACGTCGTTGTTGCCTCCCGACACGACCACCACGACGCGGCTGCCCGGCGCCAGCCCGGCGAGCGGACCGCCCTGCTCCAGCACGCCGGGCAGGCGCAGCGCCGCGGGCGCCAGCGCGCCGGCCGGCTCGGCGATGATGCCGTCGACCTGGTAGAGGTCGAGCATCTCGACGCAGATGAGCCCCTCGGGTACGGCGGCCAGCGTGACGTCGATCGTCGAGGTCGCCGCCGCCACGGCGCGATAGGTGAGGTCGCCGACCCGGCGCACGGCGGCGCCGTCGACGAACGGGTCGACGTGGTCGAGCTCGACCGGGGCGCCCGCGGCGAGCGCCGCGGCGAGCGAGGTGGCACCGGCCGGCTCGGCGGCGAGGACCCGGACACCCGGCAGCCGCTCGCCGAGGACCGTCAGGCAGCCGGCGATGAGGCCGGCACCGCCGACCGGGAGCACGAGCGCGTCGGGCGACCAGCCCAGCGCGGCGCTCTGGGCGAGGATCTCGGCGGCCACGGTGCCCTGGCCGGCGATGATCCCGGGGTGGTCGAACGCCGGGATCACGGTCGCTCCCGAGGCGGCCGCGAAGTCCGCCGCCGCGACGGCCGCGTCGTCGTACTGGTCGCCGGCGATGACGACCTCGACCTGGTCGCCGCCGAGCGCCGCCACCCGGTCGCGCTTTTGCCGCGGGGTGGTCCGCGGCAAGAAGATCGTCGCGCTCACCCCCGCCCGGGCGCACGCGAAGGCGACGCCCTGGGCGTGGTTGCCGGCGCTCGCGCAGGTCACCCCTCGCGCCCGCTCCTCCTCGGAGAGGCCGGCGAGCACGGTGTAGGCCCCGCGGGCCTTGTAGGAGCGGACCGGCGTGAGGTCCTCACGCTTGAGCCAGACCTCGAGACCGGTCAGCTCCGAGAGCCGGTCGGCGCGCTGCAGCGGCGTCGGCGGGACGACCGGCCCCAGGAGGGCGGCCGCCCGGTCGACGTCGGCCGCGGTGGGGAGCCCGGGGTCTCGTGGCGCCACCGCCGGCCCTTCTCCGCGGGAGGGCGCGCCGCCGGACTCCTCGACCTCCGGCATCTCAGCCGACGGTCTTGCCGGCCGAGCGCAGGTGCTCGGCGGCCTCGACGACCCGGGCCGCCATGCCGGCCTCGGCGGCCTTGCCCCACGCACGCGGGTCGTAGGCCTTCTTGTCGCCGACCTCGCCGTCCACCTTCAGCACGCCGTCGTAGTTGCGGAACATGTGGTCGGCCGCGGGCCGGGTGAAGGCGTACTGGGTGTCGGTGTCGACGTTCATCTTCACCACGCCGTAGTCGACGGCGGCGGCGATCTCCTCGGCCGTGGAGCCGGAGCCGCCGTGGAAGACCAGGTCGAACGGCTTGGCGTCGGCGTCCAGGCCGAGCTCGGCGACGACGGCGGCCTGGGCCTCGCGCAGGATCTCCGGGCGGAGCTTGACGTTGCCGGGCTTGTAGACGCCGTGGACGTTGCCGAAGGTGAGGGCGG
>Ga0164243_10015824_pt1 | contig 10397 bp, 13 predicted proteins | sample OricompcompostOP_FD_108781 | JGI IMG/M metagenome (GOLD analysis project Ga0164243, IMG submission 108781) | Organic Plus compost microbial communities from Emeryville, California, USA - Original compost - Organic plus compost (OP) | ecosystem: Engineered > Solid waste > Mixed feedstock >... | reverse complement strand
GTCAACATGGAGGACCTCCGCCTCGAGCACTCCCCGGGCGCGCAGGTCGGCTTCGCGGAGATCGCGGTGCTGCCCGAGCGGGCCGACGAGCTCGCGGCGGCCCTCACGGCGCGCGGCTGGGCGCTCGGAGGCGAGGAGTGAGCCCGGTCGTCGTCGCGATCGACGGCCCGGCCGGGTCCGGCAAGTCGAGCGTGAGCCGCGCGGCCGCCGAGCGGCTCGGCTTCGCCCTGCTCGACACGGGCGCCGCCTACCGCGCCCTCACCTGGCTCGCCCTGGAGCGCGGCGTCGACCTCGAGGACGTGCCGGCCGTGATCGCTCTGCTCGACGACTTCCCGTACCGCACCGAGGGCGGCCGCGTGGAGGTGGGCGGGGCGGACGTCACGACGGCGATCCGCGAGCCCCGGATCAGCCACGTCGTGAGCCAGGTCGCGCGCGTCCCCGAGGTGCGGCTCGCCCTCAACGACGCCTTCCGCCGGATGATCGCGGGCACCGAGCGGCCGGGCATCGTGGTCGAGGGCCGCGACATCACGACCGTCGTCGCACCGGACGCCGAGGCCCGCATCCTCCTCACGGCCGACGAGGACGTTAGAATCGCTAGGCGCTCCCGGGAGCTCGCGCCGCAAGACGCGGCCTCCGCCGAGCACCTCCGGGAGCGCGACCGACGTGACGCCCAGGTGGTCGACTTCCTCACCGCCGCGGAGGGCGTGGACACGATCGACTCGACCCACCTCGACTTCGAGCAGACGGTCGGAGCGGTGCTCCGGCTCGTGCGAGAGCGAACAGACCGGTAAGGAACCCCATGAGCGAGCGCGACGACTTCGACGACGAGGGAGTCGCCGCCGACCCCGAGCTGCGGGAACGCCTGGAGGAGATCGACGACTCCGCCGCGGAGGCGCGCGCCGCCTCGCTGCGCGCGGGGCTCTCCGACTACGAGCTCGACGACGAGGACCTCGCCCTCCTGGAGGCCGCCGAGGCGGGCCCGGACGGCATCACCTACCTGCCCGCGCTGCCCGTGCTCGCGATCGTGGGGCGGCCGAACGTCGGCAAGAGCGCGCTCGTCAACCGCATCCTCGGCCGCCGGGAGGCCGTCGTGGAGGACGTCCCGGGCGTCACGCGCGACCGGGTCTCCTACAAGGCCGAGTGGATGGGGCGCCGCTTCACGCTCGTCGACACGGGCGGCTGGGAGCCCGACGCGACCGGCATCAACGCCTCCGTCGCGGCGCAGGCGGAGGTCGCGGTCGACCTCGCGGACGCCGTGCTGTTCGTCGTGGACATCAACGTGGGCGCGACCGCGACGGACGAGTTCGTCGTGCGGATGCTGCGACAGTCCCGCAAGCCCGTCCTGCTCGTCGCGAACAAGTCCGACGACGCGATCCGCGACCCGCAGGCCGCCGAGCTGTGGGGCCTCGGGCTCGGGGAGCCGCATCCGGTCTCCGCGCTGCACGGCCGCGGCGTCGCGGACCTGCTCGACGAGGCGATGAGAGTGCTCCCGGAGGTCTCCGCGGTCGCCAAGCAGGAGGTCGGCGGGCCGCGCCGGGTCGCGATCCTCGGGCGGCCGAACGTCGGCAAGAGCTCGCTGCTCAACAAGGCCGCGGGGGAGGAGCGCGTCGTCGTCAACGAGCTCGCGGGCACGACGCGCGATCCGGTGGACGAGCAGATCGAGCTCGGCGGGAGGATCTGGACCTTCGTCGACACCGCGGGCATCCGCAAGCGCGTCCACCTGCAGCAGGGCGCGGACTTCTACGCCTCGCTACGCACGAGCGCGGCGCTCGAGAAGGCGGAGGTCGCGGTCGTCGTGCTCGACGTGACCGAGCCGATCAGCGTACAGGACCTGCGCATCGTCGACCTCGTGCTGGAGAGCGGCCGCGCCCTCGTGCTCGCCTTCAACAAGTGGGACCTGCTCGACGACGACCGGCGGCGCTACCTGGAGCGGGAGATCGAGCAGGATCTCGCGCACGTCGCGTGGGCCCCGCGCGTCAACATCTCCGCGCGCACCGGGCGGCACCTCGAGAAGCTCGTGCCGGCCCTGGAGACCGCGCTCGAGTCGTGGGACACCCGCATCCCGACCGGCAAGTTCAACGCCCTCATCGCGGAGCTCGTCGCCGAGCACCCGCACCCGGTACGCGGCGGGCGCCAACCGCGCATCCTGTTCGGCACCCAGGCGGCCACCCGGCCGCCAACCTTCGTGCTCTTCACGACCGGGTTCCTCGACCCCGGCTACCGGCGGTTCATCCAGCGCCGGCTGCGCGAGGTGTACGGCTTCGAGGGGACTCCCATCGTGGTGAACATGCGCGTGCGGGAGAAGAGGCGCAAGTGACCCCCTCCGACCCCTCCGCCTCCTTCGGCGCCGAGGCCGACCTCTACGACCGCGCGCGGCCGAGCTACCCGCGCGAGATCGTCGACTGGCTCGTGCCCGCGACGGCGCGCGACGTCGTCGACGCGGGGGCCGGCACGGGCAAGCTCACCGAGCTGCTGCTCGCGCCGGGCCGCGAGGTCGTCGCCGTGGATCACGACGCCGCGATGCTCGACCGGCTGCGGGAGCGCGTTCCCGCCGCCCGCGCGCTCGTGGGCCGCGGCGAGGAGCTTCCGCTGCCCGACGCCTCCGCCGACGCGATCGTGTACGGCCAGGCCTGGCACTGGGTCGACGTCGAAGAGGCCTCCCGCGAGGCGGGCCGCGTGCTGCGCCCGGGCGGGGTGCTCGGGCTCGTGTGGAACCTGCGCGACGACCGGGTGCCGTGGGTCGCGGAGTTCGCCCGCGGGATGCGCGGCCGCGACGCCGCCGGCATCTTCGAGTCCGGAGGCCCGCGCGTCGCGGCCCCGTTCGGCGAGCTCGAGCGGCTCGACGTGGAGTGGACCGCGCGGCACACGGTCGACTCCCTCGTCGAGCTCGCGGGCACCCGCAGCTACGTCATCACGGCCTCCGAGGCGGACCGCCCCGAGATCCTCGCGACCGTGCGCGCCCTCGCCGAGCGCGTCGCCGCGCCCGACGGCTCGATCGAGCTGCCCTACGTGACGCACGGGTACCGGGTCGCGAGGCCGTAGCAGGATGCGCGTCGAACTCGTTGACGAACGCGACACGGAATGGGAGGACACCGAGCCCGTGCTGCGCGCGTTCTTCTGGACGGCTGCAACGGCTGTCGCATGCGTCGACGTGCGCGACGCGACGACGGCTGAGGCGATGGAATGGGCGCGCGCGGAGGCCGCGCGCCGGGGAGCGCGCCTCGAGCTCGCGATCCGCGCGCTCGACTCATCAGGGCGACCGGGACTCATCTGGCTCATCGGAGACGGAGGCGGATCTCCTCGCGGGTGACGAGGCCGTCTCTCGCAGGAATTCCCCGGTCAGCGTGGGAATGTCGGTGGTCGGTGCTGTACTGGGTTCATGCAGGAGGTCCTCGTCGGAGTCGCCGAGCCGCCCGTTGCGGCTCTCGCGTCGGATGCGGTGGGCGGGTTCCTGGATGCGATCGTGGCGGTGGAGCGGGAGCTGGCGGCGTTGACGGCGTTCCGGGCGCGGCTCGTGGAGGGGTTGCGGGACGCGGCGGGGGTGGCGGAGCTCGCGGCGGGGGCGCCGGGGTCGCGGTCGCGGGATGTCGCGTATCGCAGTGTCCGGGCGGAGCTCGCGGTGGGTCTGCACCGGTCGGAGCGGGTCGTGGATCGGCTGCTCGCGGATTCTGCGGAGCTCGTGCACCATCTGCCTACGACGCTGGCGGCTCTGTCGGAGGGGCGGATCGACTACCGGGCCGCGGAACGCGTCTGCGAGCAGGCGCGCAGTCTGGGCGAGGACGGCGACGCGCGGGCCGAGTTCGACCGTCAGGCCGCGGTCCTCGCGCAGACGGCTGCCCCGTCCCGACTGCCCGCACGACTGGCGGCGCTGCGGGAGCGCCTGCACGAGCGCCCCGTGTCCGAACGGCACCGGGAGGCGGCAGAGAGCCGGTTCGTGCGGGTCGAGGCCGCACGGGACGGGATGGCGTGGCTGACCGCTCTGCTGCCCGCAGTGGAGGCGTATGCCGTGCACGCGCGGCTGACCGACGTCGCCCGCGCCGCACAGGACGGCGAGGAGGGTGCGGGGCTCACCCGGGACCAGCTGCGAGCGGATCTGCTCGTGGATCTTCTCGTCGCCGCCCCGGTGAGCGAGCGCGCCGTCTCACGCGGGATCGACGTGGGCCGGTTCCGCGGAATCCGCCCGACCGTGCTCGTGACCGTCCCCGTGTCCACCCTGCTCGGCGGGGACGAGCCGGCCGAACTCGACGGCTACGGACCCATCGACGCGGCCACCGCACGCGAGCTCACCGCGAACGCGCCGAGCCTGTTCCGACTGCTCGTCGACCCGCATTCGGGGGCGCGCCTCGATCTCGGCCGCACCCGCTACCAGATCCCGACCGACCTGCGGATGAGACTCCGACTCCGCGACGAAACCTGCCGGTTCCCCGGCTGCGGACGCGACGCCGCCGACTGCGACCTCGACCACACCAGAGCACGGGCCGACGGCGGCGAGAGCCGCACCGACAACCTCGCCCACCTCTGCCGCAACCACCACACCCTCAAACACCACGGCGGCTGGCACGTCACCCAGACCCGCGACGGCACCCTCACCTGGCACTCACCCCACGGACGCGACTACACCACCCGACCCGCCCAACCCACCCTCACCCGCACCGGCTGAGTGGCACCTCCGGGGGCGAGGGGAGCTCGCTCCAAGCCCGCTGGACGATACCCGGGAAGCCGTTCCGTGATCCCGCCCCCGGCGTAGCGTCGCGCACAGCGGGCCGCTACGCCCGCGCACCGGAACGGAGGAGGAATCATGCCCGCCTCGAAGGACATGCCCAGCACGCTCGAGCGCTCGCCCAAGCACGCGCAGGAGATCTGGGCCGCCGCGCACGACTCGGCGGTCGAGAGCTACGGCGAGGGCCGCCGTGCGCATCAGACCGCGTTCGCCGCGCTCAAGCACTCCTATGAGAAGGTCGGCGACCACTGGGAGCAGAAGGAGCACCGCGGCCCCTCGGACCGGAACGCCGCGCGCGGCCGCGGCGGCCGCACCGCGGAGGGCGTGGACGCGAACGCCTCCGTCGCCCACCTGAGGGAGGTCGCCGCGCGGCTCGGCATCCGCGGACGCACCCGGATGGACAAGGGCGAGCTCGTCGACGCGATCAAGAAGGAGAACCGCTCGCGCACCCGCGAGGCGCGTGAGCGGTAGCGGCCTCGCGGCGCGGCCCGCGGGGCTAGCCTGGGCTCATGCCCACCCTGCTCGCCGCCTGCGTCGTGCGGCAGCTGCGTCCCGATGCGGGGACCGTGGGCGTCACCGCGATCGACAAGCAGCCCGTCGACGGGCCCGTGCGGGTCGCGTCCCTCGGCCTCTACGCCGACGTGCAGGCGGACCGGAAGCACCACGGCGGCCCGGAGAAGGCCCTCTACGCCTACGCCCAGGAGGACGCCGACTGGTGGGCGGCCGAGCTCGGCCGGGAGATCCCGCCGGGTCTGTTCGGCGAGAATCTGCGCCTCGCGGGCCTCGACGTGAGCGGCGCGCGTGTGGGGGAGCGGTGGCGGATCGGTCGGCGGGTCGTCGTCGAGGCGACCCTGCCGCGCACGCCCTGCATGACTTTCGCACGCCGGATGGGCGAGGAGCGCAACGGCTGGGTGCGCCGGTTCTCCGACGCCCGTCGGCTCGGCGCGTATCTGCGCGTCGTCGAGACGGGCGAGGTCGCCGCGGGCGACCCGGTCGTCGTCGAGCACGTTCCGGAGGGGGCGCCGCGCCTTCTCGACGTCTACGGAGAGATCTGAGTGCTGCCCCGCTTCCTGCGCCGCCCCGTCGCCTGGTTCTCGCGCACGCGGTTCTTCCGCCGCTACGGCCCGAGCATGATGCCGCCGCTCGAGCGGGCCACGCGCGTCCTCACGCGCGGGCGCACCCCGCTCAGCGGCGCGATCGTGCCCTCCCTCGTGCTGCACACCACGGGCGCGAGGAGCGGCGAGCCGCGCCGCAGCGAGCTCATGTACTGGCCCCTCGACGCGCGCGGGGAGACCGGCCGGATGCTCGTGACGGGCAGCAACTTCGCGCGGGAGACGCATCCCGCCTGGACGGCGAACCTGCTCGCGAACCCGGTAGCCGAGGTCGAGGTGCTGGGGGAGCGCATCCGGGTGCGGGCCGAGCTCGTGCCCGCCGAGGAGCGCGAGGAGATGTGGGTGTTCCTCGAGGAGAACTGGCCCGGATACCGCGGCTACGAGCGCGCCTCCGGGCGCGAGCTGCGGATGTTCCGGCTGCACCCGGAGGGCTGACTACGGCTCCGGGTTGACGAGCAGCACGATCTTCCCGCGCGTGTGCCGCTCGGCGAGCAGCTCGTAGGCGTCGCGCACGCGCTCGAGCGGGAAGGTCGCCGCGATCGGGATCACCAGCTCGCCGTTCGCGACGAGCTCCGCGATCCGCGCGAGCACCTCCGGCGACTCCACCGAGGCCTGCCCCGCGGTCGCCGTGCCGTACTGCCCGGCCGCGGCCCAGTCGATGATCGTCGCGATGCGCTCGCGCGGCACGCCGAGGCGCATCCCGAGGGCCACGTAGCCGCCGCCGAAGGTGTCGAGCAGGGCGGCGACGCCGTCCGGCGCGAGGGCCCGGACGCGCTCCTCGAGCCCGTCGCCGTGCTCCACGGGCTCCGCGCCGAGCGAGCGCAGCCAGTCGGCGTTGGCCGGGCCCGCGACGCCGATCACGCGGGCGCCCGCGTTCAGGGCGAGCTGGGTCGTGATCCCGCCGACCCCGCCCGCCGCGCCCGAGACGACGACCGTCTCGCCGGGGGAGGGGCGCGTGACCTGGACGAGGGAGGTGGCGGTGAAGCCCGCGATGGGGAGGGCCGCGGCGACCTCCCAGGGGATCGACTCGGGCTTCGGGACGAGGCGGTCGGCGGGCAGGCTCACGTAGTCGGCCTGGGCGCTGCGCTCGTTCGAGTAGCCGATCACGGCGTCCCCGATCGCGACGTTCTCGACGCCGGGGCCGACGGCCGAGACGACGCCGGCGAGGTCGGTGCCCTGCCCGCTCGGGAAGGTCGCCGGCCAGCGGTCGTGGAAGCGGCCCTCGCGGATCGGGATCTCACCCGGGTTGACGCCCGCCGCGACGACCCGGACCACCGCGCGCCCCTCGGCCGGCTCCGGGATCGGCACCTCGCGGACGTCGAGCACGTCGACGCCGCCGTACCGGTCGAAGCGCAACGCGCGCGATCGCGTCGCCCCTGACGTCTCTGTCATGGCGTTCCTCCCGTCGGATGCCGCCCCTCGTCGTACCCTAGAACATGGTCACCCCGTTCGGAACCGTCGTCTCGGTGGTCGGAGTCGAGACGGACGAGCTGTTGGCATCCCTCGCCCCGCTGCGCAACGTGCAGGTCATGCGGCTGCGCGACCGGGAGGCTCCCGCCGCGTCGGCCGCGATCGCCGCCGCGCACGCGATCTACGTCGTCCACGACGCCGACCCGCTCGCGCACGTCGCGAGCGCCTGGGTCGAGTTCTTCGACGACCGCGCGACCCTCGGCGCCCTCGAGGCCGAGGTGGAGCAGGCCGTCGGGCAGTTCGAGCGCGGCGACGCCGTCATGCCGGACTACTACCTGCTGCCGGATCCGGAGGGCATCGAGGGAACCTGGCGGCACTGGTGGCTCGGCGTGCTCACACGTGCCGCCCCGAGCCGCGTGCTCCCCACCCCGCCGACCGCCGCCGCCGTGCGCGCCGCGCTGCGCCGCCTCCCCGCCTCGCGCCCCTGGCCCGAGCCCGCCCGCTGGCTGCCGCGCCTGCCCTACGAGGTGCCGGACCGGCTGGGGCTCGCGGCTTCGTAGTAGGCACCGTGATCCGCTCCCGCGCGGACCGGGTATGCTGGTGAGGTTGCCGTCGCGCGCGAGCGCGGAGGTCACGGGCTGTGGCGCAGCTTGGTAGCGCACTTGACTGGGGGTCAAGGGGTCGCAGGTTCAAATCCTGTCAGCCCGACAAAAAGCCCTGGTGAGAGGCAACTTTCACCAGGGCTTCGTCGTATCTGGACGTGGTCACTGGCTGGTCCACTTCCCCGATCGGCCTGTCTCGCGCGTTCGTGGATTGGTCCACTTCGGTTCGGTTTGGTCGGCTGCGGTGAATTGGCCTGGGTTTTGTTCCTAGGTGTTCTGACGTGATCACGTCACCTCGACCTATCCGCAAGCCCCTCCTCCTGCACCGCACCTCTTGCACTCAAGGCTGTGTTACTGTAGTCGTAATACGGCACTACAGATTGGAAGCGTCTGATGGCGACCTTGACTTTGCGAGTGGACGACGCCGTTCGTGACCGACTCGACACGGTCGCCCGTGGACGCGGAGCGACCGTGAGCGAACTGCTGCGCGGAGCGATCGACGACCTGCTGGGCGAGTCGAGAGAGTGGACCGCGAAGCATGTCCCGCAGAGCCTGACTGTGGTGGAGCGGCAGATCCTCGCTCTTCAGCACCGGATTCTCGCTCGCCTCGTCGGAGACGACGGCAACCGTGAAGACGGTGACACCGCCTACCAGTTCGACCGCGCTGCAGTCCTGGAGTCCGGGTTCTCCCAGGAATACTGGGTCGAGTTCGCCGGCATTGAGCCCGAGCTCAGCAAAGCCGAGTGCGGGCTCGTGATGGACGTGCTTGACATGTTCCGGGCGTTGCATTTGAGCGTGTCTGTCCTCGACGCGGATGCAATCCCGGAGCGGTTGCGCCCGTTGCTGGAGTTCAGCGGCTTCGACCTCAACGACCCGCTCGAGGGCGCAATGCTGGCATACGCCCGCTACCTCATCGGCCAGGGCAAATGGACGACGCTTGCCGATGTCTTCTCGGAGGACAACGACCACGGCAACTCCCACGCCGCGTTGCTCGACGCCTACCGGAGGATGCTCGCGGTGTTCACGCCGATCTGGCGCGAGGTCATCCAGGAAGGGCACGCCCGCGAGACGACCCCGCGGTTCGTGCTCACCGCCGACGAACTCATTCAGGTCGCGACTGCTGCGATGCATCCGGACCGGCGGGGCTGACAGGCTTACTGTGCGAGCCCGCTCGGACACGCAACTGCCGCCAAAGCCGATACGTCCTGTGCCATGAGCGATGGACCGGCGGGGGCGCGCGACGGCGAGGTGCCGGATCCGTGCCGGGAACGCCGGGGTCGAGCGGCGCCGGGCGGGCGGAAGTCGAGCAACCTCAGGGGATGGGCAGCAGCACGCCCAGGAGCCCCCCCGCTGGCCCCGGCGCCGACCGCGACAGCGGAGACGATCACGATGCCGCCGATGGTGAGCAGGATGACGAGCAGTCGAGCGGTCGCTCCCCAGCCGCCGGCGACCGCCTTGCTGACCGCCGACCACAGACCGGCACGGTCAGAGGTCGAGGATTCCGACTTCGTCATCGTCGTCCTCCGTTCCGGTATCGACCCCTGCGGTGATCGCCGAGGGGTTCACGCGGCCGCGGGCGGCGGAGCGCAGCAGCTCGCGGCGGCGGCGCGAGAAGTCGCCGTCGAGACGGTGCAGGGAGGTCTGGCGTCGGCCGCCGACCGCCGCAGGGTCCATCACCTGGCGCACCTTGGAGGTGAGGAAGCCGGCGTTGCGCAGCTCGGTGATGCCCTGCTCTGCCGTAGCGCGGGAGATGCCGTACCAGGCCTGGGCGCGGTCGATCGCCAGCGGTGCGGTGGGCTGCAGGTTGGTCTCCTTGAGCAGGATGAGCAGCACCGACAGCTCCGGCCAGGACAGGGTCGCGTGCAGCTGGCGCGTCCAGAAGGCGTTCGGCAGGATGAAGTAGTGGTCGCGCTCAGAACCGGTCGGCGAGGTGTAGGGGTGGCCGCTGCCGTCCTCCCGCAGCGGCCGGATGTTCAGCAGCCGGCCCTTGCGGGGCCGCTCGATCAGCGCGTGCTCCTCCAGCACGCTCCAGGCGTGGGAGAGCGACTGCGCCGTCCAGGTCAGCGCCGAGGTGGCACCGTCGACCTTGAGGAACCGCAGCCAGGCGTCGGCCGGCAGCGGCTCGTCCTCGCGGGAAAGCCACGGCCAGTTCGCCAGCACCGCGAGGTAGAGCACGGCGGCCCGCTGGTTGCGGCTGAGCTGCGCGAGCACGCCCGGCTGGCTGCTGGCCGTCGCCGTCGGCGGAGACTGGACGAAGCTGTAGCGGATCTTCGCGTAGCCGCTCTTGGCGCGCTCAAGGAAGATTCGACGGGTCGCCTCGGGGCTCGCCGCCTCCGCATCGTCGGGGAAGTCCTCCTCCGGCACCGTCTCGGATTCGCCTGCCGAGACGAAGGTCACACGCTTGCTCATGGGGTCACGGTAACAGGCTCGATGTTCATCAGTACGCTCTCCGCGGCACCCCGCTTCAGTGCTCGCGTCAGAAGGTGATACGGCGCGATGGCGTTGCGATAGCCGATGAGACGGCGAGACAGCTCGGGATAGCGGATTCGCTCC
>Ga0164243_10015822_pt1 | contig 10398 bp, 11 predicted proteins | sample OricompcompostOP_FD_108781 | JGI IMG/M metagenome (GOLD analysis project Ga0164243, IMG submission 108781) | Organic Plus compost microbial communities from Emeryville, California, USA - Original compost - Organic plus compost (OP) | ecosystem: Engineered > Solid waste > Mixed feedstock >... | reverse complement strand
TTCCATCCGCAGATGCAGATCGGATACGCCGGGGACGTCCCGAACGCGATCGCCGAGAAGGAGTCGCTCCTCAGCGAGGCGGCGATGGCGACCGGCGTTGCCATGGTCCTCATCCTCGGCGGCATCGCCTTCTTCTACCGCTCGATGTGGGCGATCCCGCTCGTCGGCTTCTCGCCGCTCTTCGGCGTCGGCTGTGCGTACGCGTTCGCGACGTACAACTTCGGGTTCGTCAACTCGTCGGGGGCGTTCCTCGGCGCGATCATCCTCGGCAACGGCGTCAACTATCCGATCGTCCTCTACTCGCGTTACCGCGAGTTCAGAGCGCGGAACATGGAGCCCGCCGTCGCACGGCGCGAGGCCGTCTGGAACGCCTTCCGAGCCGAGCTCGTCGGAGCGAGCGTGGGCGCGATCGCGTACGGGTCGCTCACGATCACGAGCTTCCGCGGGTTCAGCCAGTTCGGCGTCATCGGCTTCGTCGGCATGCTGCTCGTCTGGATCTCGATGATCCCGTGCGTCCCGGCGATGATCGTCGTCCTCGAGAAGATCCAGGCCCGTCTCCCCGAAGGCCTGCGCCAGCCGCCGCCGAAGCTCGAGGGCGACGGCAGCCGCGGGACGATCTCACGGATCGTCGGCGACATCACCGAGCGTCGTCCGTGGTTCTTCATCCTGCTCGCCGTCTCGATCACCGCGATCGCGACGTGGAAGCTCCCGACGTTCCTCCGCGACCCGTGGGAGTACAACTTCCACAACCTCGGATCGCGCGGCTCGCAGAAGGGCGGCGCGGGCGAGTGGTCGAACAAGGCCGAGCAGGTGTTCGGCGGCAAGATGAACGTCGCCGGCGCGATGATGCTCGCCGACACCCCGGAGCAGGTCCCGCTGCTGAAGGACCAAATCCTGAAGAACGACGCGAACGACCCGAAGGGAGCGCTCGTCGCCCAGATCTCGACCGTGTACGACCTTCTGCCCGGGACGCGGGAGGAGCAGGAGAAGAAGCTCGCGGTCCTCGAGCGCATTCGCGACCGCCTCACCCCGCGCGTGCTCCACGATCTGCCGGACGACGAACGTTCGCGCGTCGAGGAGGAGCGACCGCCCGAGGCGCTCCGGATCATCGAGCCCAAGGACCTGCCCGGGCTACTGCGCCGCCGCTTCGAGGAGAAGAACGGCACGGTCGGGACGGTCTTCTACGTGAAGTACAAGAACGGCGTCTCGCTCTCCGACGGGCACAACCTCCTTCGCATCGCGAAGACGACCGACAACGTCGAGCTGCCGGACGGGACACGCGTGCTCACCGCGAGCCGCTCGACCGTCTTCGCGGAGATGATCCGCTCGATGGAGCGCGACGGCCCGCTCGCGACGGCCGCATCGTTCCTCGCCGTGACCGTCGTCGTGATCCTCGCGACGCACAGCCGCCGCGGGACGATCACGGTCCTCCTGTCGCTCATCCTCGGCGTCGTCTGGATGGTCGGCATCGCCGCGCTGACGGGCGAGAAGCTGAATTTTCTGAACTTCATCGCGCTGCCGATCACGTTCGGGATCGGATCGGAGTACCCGTTCAACATCTTCGACCGATCGCGCCTCCTCGGCGGCGACGTCACGCAGGCCGTGAAGCTGCATCTCGGCGCCGTCGCGCTGTGCAGCTACACGACGATCATCGGCTACGGCTCGCTCGTGATGGCGGACAACAAGGCGCTCCAGTCGTTCGGGCGGCTCGCGATGATCGGCGAGATGGCGTGCCTCTACGGCGCGCTCTTCTTTTTGCCGTCGCTTCTCCACGTCTGGAAGAACCGCGCGCGCTGACGGCGCGCCCACGCCGCGCCGTTCTTCTTGCCGTCGCCTCCGTCGGAAGCGCGCGCGCCCTCATCGCGCGCATCGGCGAACGTGCGGCCAATCGGCGGAACGCGACGGCACTCGCCCGACTTACCCGGGTTCACCCCGTTGGGCCGCAGCACGAGTCAGTCTGAGCCTCTTCTGGCGAAAGTCTCGACGAGCGCCCGCTTACGCTCTTCGTCCCACTCTCATCGGATAGCCGCGATCTTGGATCTCTTCGATTCGGGTGCTCCGATGAAAGTTGAAAAATCGTAGCACCGTGTGATCGCGCAGCGAGGGATGCGGGCATTGCTCTTGGCGAGAGCAATGTCACGTGCGGCGACGCGAGGTGAACATAGAACCTCTGCGCAAGGAGAGGGAGGCGAGTCGGCACCTGCAGGACGAGAGGCTCGCGCGGCTTGGGCGGGGAGATCTCCGGAGCCAACGTGCGCTTCAACTCGAGACGGTCGCGCAAACGTCTGCTGGAAGCTCCAAGTCGTCGAGCAGCCTCCATTCTGCGTGGGTGCACCATGTCGTGCAAGCGATACATCCCTACGGTCTTGGCGGCTGCGGTCGTGATGGCAGCCTGTGGTGACGACGACGGCTCAGGAAACGGCTCGACCTCTGGGGCCGCCGCGACGCCGGAAGATGTTTGCCGCGGCGCTCGTGCGAACATCGCGCGCTGTCGTGGCACGGAGCCGACGGACCAGGCCGCGTGCCGTGCTCAGTGCGTCAAGGAGCTTGCAGGGGAGGGGGTCCTTGCCCGCGACGTCGCCGAGATCGTCTTTCAGGGCCTGACGTCATCTCTCGACGCCGAATGTCTACCCACGTCTCTCGACCCAGGATGCTTGGCGAAGTCGGCTGAAGAAAAGTGCGCGATCTTCAAAGATCCTGATGGGTGGGGGTTTGGTCCGTTCCCGCCGCACAGCTACGCGTCGGCGGGGAGATCTACGATCGCTTGGCGTCGAATCCGAAGCTCGTCGAGTGCTCGCAGAAGCGAGCGAGGTTTTGCAACGGCGATCCAGAGCTTCTTTCGGAGTGCTTGATGGGGTGTTGCCGATCAACTCGGAGCGCTCACGGATGACGAGGTGGTGCGATCACGAGAGACCGCGCCCTCCGGCGGCGGGGCGCGCGGCGATCACGAGAGTCCGCGTCCTCCCGCGACGAGGTGGGCGGCGATCACGAGTCCCGCGCAGGCCGCCGACGCCGCGTAGCGATCGTCGGCGGCCGCGCTGGCGGTCAGGCCGAGGACGTGCCGTTCTTCCTCTTCTTCCGAGCCGCGGCGCGTTCTCGTTGGCGCTCTTCCGCCTCCCGGAGGCGGTAGCTGTCACCATCGATCGTGACGATCTCCGACTTGTGCATGAGCCGATCGACGAGCGTCACGACGCACGCAGCATTTGGAAAGGTCGTCGGCCACTCGGCAAACGGCTTGTTCGTCGTGAGGAGGATCGAGCGGTTCTTCTCGTACCGCCGCGTGACCACCTCGAAGAGCAGGTCTGCGTGCCTCGCGTCGTACGAGAGGTAGCCGACCTCATCGATGCAAAGCAGGTGCGCCCGGACGTACGCTGCGAGGCGCCTCGCGCGTGCTACGGAGGACTCTTGCTTTATGAGATCGGCGAGGAGGTCGCTCGCCGTGCGGACGACGACATGGTGGCCGGCGTTGAGCGCGCGGTCAGCGAGATTGCGGAGGAGCATCGTCTTTCCGACGCCGTTCGGGCCGAGGAAGACGACGTTCGTGCCTTCGGCGATGAAAGCCAGCGTGAAGAGCTCGTCGACGAGCGCTCGGTCGATCTTCCGCGGCCAGTTCCAGTCGAAGCTGCTGACAGGCTTGAAGGGACCGATCCCCGCAAGGTGCTGGCGGTGTGCGAGGCTTCGGCGGGTCTTCTCCTCCAGCTCGATCGCGAGGACCTCTTCGAGCCAGGGTTTGTTGCGGATCTCCTCGATGCGAGCCAGAAGCCCAAACAGGCGTAGCCGCTTGAGCGTTTCAGGGAGCGTGTCAGCGGTCGCCATCAGCCCCTCCGTCGTCTTCGGCGTGGAGCCGGTCGTAAGTCGACAGCGCGTGCGGGCGCACCTGCGTATTCGCACGCACGTCGTCAGTGACCGGTACCGTCAACGCAGGCGCGAGCCCGGCCTCGTAGCGGAGGCGATCGAGGGCGAAGTGCACAGCGGGGAGCCGGAGCTGGTCACGGGCCACGACGTCCGCGACCGCGCGCTCGAGCATGTCGGCGCCGACGCGGTCGAGGATCTGCAGGAGCCCCGACGTCGCGCCGCCTAGATTCGCGCCGCGCTCGGCGAGCTTCTCCATCATTGTGCGCGTCGACGGCGCAGCGGAGAAGAGCCGGTCGAAGCCACGACTCTGATGCGCGCGGCGCTTCTCCTCGACCAGCGCCCGGACGTGGGGCTCGTGCTCGATGCGCTGATCACGGTCGAAGCTGCGCTTGTGGTCGGCGAGCGTTTCCGTCGGAGCATCGGGGTCCACGATGCGTACGCGATCGTCGGTCGCGAAGAGGGTGAGCGGGCGGCAGACGTGCGTATGGGGCACGCTGTAGTCGTTCCTGTCGAAGCGGACGTAGGGCGTCTTGCCCACGGTCACCGTGACCCGCTCCTCGACCGGAAAGTCGTCGCCCGGCAGTTCAACGAGTCGCGGCCGCTCCTCGTCGAAGGCCGCCGTAACAGTCTTGTCCTTCGCATCAGGCACGCGCCGCTCGTCGGCGATCTGGAGGCACCACGCGCGCGCCTGCGCATTCAGGTCTTCGAGTGACGCGAAGTCGCGTGCCGCAAAGAAGCCTTCGCGCACGTCGCGGATCGCTCGTTCGACGCGTCCCTTCTCGTTCGGGCGATACGGCGCACACGCACGCGGCTCGAAACGGTAGTGACCCGCGAGCGCGAGGAGTGTCGGGTGGAAACGGACCGCGTCGCCCTCACGCTCGAGCACGGCGCTCTTCAGGTTGTCGTACAGAATGACGCGTGGAGCGCCGCCGAAGAATCGAAAGGCCTCGACGTGGCCGCGAAGGAAGCTCGGCATCGCTGCCCGCATCGCGAAGTGGACGAAGCGCATCCGGCTGAACGCGAGCACCATGACGAAGGCAAAGAGCAGTCGCTCCGCGCGACCGATGGTGATCTTGCCGAAGTGCGCCCAATCGACTTGGGCCTCCTCGCCGGGCAAAACCTTGCGGCGTACGAATGCGTCGACGGGGCGACGTGGACGCATCCGGCTCACGATGGCGCGGAAGCCGCTCTTCGAGCCCGTGTAGCCGCGTGCAACGACCATCGCCCAAAGGCGGCTTGCCCGCAGCCTTGGATGCTTCGCAAGCGTTGCCTCGATGAATGGGATGTACGGATCCACGAGCCGTGCGCGCTGCACCTGCTTTGTGATGGGGAGCCCGCCGTGCGCGAGTACGCGCTCGACGGTGTCGTGGTGACGCCCAAGCTCACTCGCGATCGTGCCGACTGGCCATCGCTCGACGTGATGCAGCCGAAGGATGGCGGCGCCTTCCTCGGCGGTGACCGGCTGATGCCGGGCGCTCACCGCGACACCTCATGGGGCGCGCGTTGGCGGTCGAGGACGACGCAAGGCGGTTGGGCGCGGCGGGCTGCGCTCGCTCGGCTGCACGCGGCCAGACAACATGCGCCCGCAGCGGGCACACTGGACCACCAGGATCGGATGACGAACGGATTGGAGATTCGAGGCATGGGGACCCTCCTCGGGTCGCGCCGGCTCCACCGCGGAGCTCGGCGAGGGAGGCGTCTGCGCGGCGCGTCCTTCCGTCCAGAGCGGGTCCGTTACGCGACGTCGGCGCGCGCGGAAGGCCGCCTGCCTCCGCCGTCCTGACGCACGCCCCTTAGGAGACGTTGCCCAGCGCCGGTTGGCGACCCGGTGCGTCTCGAGGCGCCGCCGCCGAGCGCACGCCTTGCACCGGGCGTGAACGGACGAGCAGACCTCGCAGAACACGACGACGAGCCCACAGCCCGCACATCGCCCGAACCTTCCGTCCAAGAAAGATCGCCGCTCCTCACGGAGCGGCTGGACGCGCGCATCGACTAGCGACAGGCTGTCCGTCGGCGAGCGCGTTGCTGCGTGCTTCGCCGCGAGGGCTCGGGTGGTGCTAGCACCCGGGCCTTCACCTTCTCCAGCTAGTGATCTACCTCGTCAGTGGGCTGCCCGTCATCGACGGAGCGAAGCGATCAATCCCTCAGACTTCGTCATCCTCCTGCGTTCCGTCGCTGGCGCCGACACAGCCGCGAGCGGTTCGGTTTCAGGCCGCGGGCCGAGAGGTTCTCGAGCATCGTCTTGCACGCGATCTCGTTCTCTGTCGCGCCTTCCGAGGCCGAGAACGTGCTTCGCGCCCGTCGCGTCGATGCCGAGCGCGCAGAGGATGACGTGCTCGCCGAAGTGGATGCCGTCGATGAACACGGCCCAGAGATCCAGGTCGCCGAGCGGTTGCGCCATCCACTCCGAGAGCTTCTCCGTCGTCATCGCGACGAAACGGCGACTGACTGCGCTCTTGCTCGTGCCGCGCGCTCGACGCCTTCGGGCAAGGTCTCGAGCGAGCGGGCGTACTTCCTCGTGGCGACGCCGATCGCCATCTGCTCGAGCGCGCGAACGTCGAGCGGGTCGGTGCTCGCGAGTTCGGCCCAGGTGTCGAGCGGCACTTCCTGACCGTCGCGGTCGACGACGCGCGGGCGACGGAGCGCGACGCGACGACCGCCGAGTGCGAGTTCTCCTCGCGTCGTTCCAGCGCGCGTCGCGCGGCGAGCGGCATCGTGCTTGTATCGCGGTCCGCGGAGCTTCGTGCGCTCAGCCTCGAGCATCGCAGCGACGGCCTGCATGCCGAGCTGGTGGATGAGAGCCAGGAGATCGCCCCGGATGCGCGCGGCGAGCGGGATCAACAGCTATGTCCACGTCGACGCTTGGCCCCGAGACGGTTCCTTGGCAGGCTTCTTCATGGCGGTTCCTTTCTGGGAAAGCACCCGAGATTCCCTCGGGGCCGGGTGGAACCGCCACCCTCAAATTTCAGCAGTCAGCGGGACGCCTCCCGCAGCCCTGAAGCGGTGTGATTCCGCGTGGGAGCGCCCAGATCTTTCTTGCACCGTGCTGCACAAGCAGCTGCTCGCGAGGTTCGGCGGATGACGTTCTAGTCAGACCTATCGAGCATCGAGAAGTCGCTCTTGCATCGACTCGCCGGTGGTCCGATCGCTGACTGGACGACGAAGCGGCGTGACGTTGTCGATCGCCTCGTGAGCCGCGGGCTCGTGCGCATCACCACGGACATGCCGGCGCACGGGCTCTGGTCGGCCGAGATCACATCCGATGGTCGCGAGCTTCACCTGAGGCTGTTCACCACGGGCGGGCTCTCGGCCGACGAGAAGCGGGGCATCGAGCGCTGATGCTCCGCTACGCGCTCATGTTCCGCGCGAGCGGTCCGCTCGATCGCGGGTTCGAGTACATGCTCATCGATCGCGATCGCAACGCGCAGTTCGGCATGCCCTTCGTACCGCGGGACCTCCGGACGCCGGCGCTCCGCTCGCGCGAGGCCGAGGACATGGAGGAGCACTTCTGGCGGGGCGTGAAGGCGGGGTCGCCGGGGACCTATCTCGAAGCGGTCGCGCTCGGATGGGTCGCCACGTGCGAGAAGTGCCGGCGCATCGTGAGCGAGGTCTGCGGGGACGGCTTCTGTCGGCGCTGCCACATCTCGCTCTCGTTCGACGAGTGCATGTCGGGCGCGTGGATCGAGCGGCAGCGTCGCGCGGCGGGACTGCCGACAAAGTTCTTCGTGGTGAGCGACCGCGATCTCGTGATGGCCTACGACCCAGGCTACGGCCCCGACTGCGGGGCCGAGTCCGTGTGCCTCCGCGAGGGCGACGGCTCGATCAAGGTGCTCTCGGTTCGTAAGCTACCGCCGCGGCGATGACGTACCCGGAGCACATTCGCGACCTCGCTGCGCGTGCGCGCTCCCGCGTGCGCGAGCCCTTCGTCGAGCCGATCCTCTCGGACTGGCTGGAGGAGCAGGGTCGGCTCGACGAGGCGGCGCTCCTCCGTCCGCCGGTCGGCGCGGAGAGCACGTACGCGGAGCGGGAGTGCCGACGGTTCCGCATGCAGCTGCTGTGCAGCATCGCGGGACTTCCTTCGCCGAAATGGACGAGGGTGAAATCGACGCCGCCGAGGACGCGCCCTTAGCAAGCTCTTGCGCTGGGCTGCAGGCTCGGCGTGTGGACGGGGTCGAGCAGTCGTTTCACCTTTGGTGCTGGTACTTCCTCGAGACGGAGACCTACGACCGGACGGTGTTCACCGGGCCGATCGACGGCGGGCGCAATCACCCGATGAACCCGGAGGAGAGGGACCGGATCCAGCGGAACGCGGCGCTGACCGCGCGGCTCGTTCGCGCTGAGGAGCTCCGGCTCGGCATCACGCCGAGGAGTCGCGTCGCGGTAAGGAGCAGGCGCAGCTCTTCGACGGGCGGGCTCGACGACCTACGCCGCTTCGCCCAGGCGCCTCATCGGGCATCGAGCCCGCCGCCGGTGCTGAGCTTCGGGCGGCCTTCGTTCGGGCGGCGGCGCTAAGCCTCGCGAAGAGGCGAACGCTTTGCCTCGCCGCGAGGCCATCGCTGAACGTGCGGGCAGCGCGGAGGTCAGCGGAATGAATGGGGAAAATGAAGCGGTTTATTCCCGCGGTACATCGTCGTTGTACGCTTGACGTACAACGTACAGGCATCATACTGCGAGGAGTCGATGGCGATTCAGTCCTTCAAGTGCCCCGACACCGCGAAGGTCTACCAGAACCAATCCTGTGCGCGCTTCGCCAACGTCCGCACCGTCCTCGAACGAAAGCTTCAGATTCTCGACGCCGCAGTGACCCTCGGCGACTTGGGCTCTCCGCCCGGCAATCGGCTCGAACCTCTCAAAGGTAACCGAGCGGGACAGCACTCGATCCGCGTGAACGGACAGTGGCGGCTTTGCTTCGTGTGGACGGCCTCGGGGCCCACAGACGTTGAATGCGTCGACTATCACTGAGGAGTTTCACCATGCCCACCCTGAAGAACAACATGCGTCCCATTCACCCGGGCGAGATCCTCCGTGAGGAGTACCTCATCCCGATGGAGATGAGCGCGAACCGGTTCGCAGAGGCGATCGGCGTCCCGGCGAACCGCATCTCCGAGATCGTCCGCGAGGACCGCGCGATCACCGCCGACACGGCGCTGCGTCTCGCGCGTGCTCTCAACACCACGCCCGAGTTCTGGATGAACCTCCAGCAGGCCTACGAGCTGCGGAAGGCCGAGAAGAAGAGCGCTTCCGAGCTGAAGGCGATCAAGCCGCTGCTCAAGGCGGGCTGATGACGGACGCGCAAGCAGCAACGAGAGACCCTTGCCCGGCACGCGGGCGATGCGTGTACGTTGCACGCGTTGCTCCCGGCTTCGGCGCCTCGCGATGACCCTCGCGCCGCAGCCGTCGAGCGACCGCGGGCTGAAACGCTCCACCCCGCCGTTCTGAATCATCTCGCACGTTTGCGTGCGGGGACGAGCGCCTTCGCGAGAGCGCCGTGCCTTCGTCGTCCTCTCGATCGCGGGGTTGCGAGCACGAGGGAAGGGATGGCGGTTGGCTAGGCTTCCTTTCGCCGGGCCTGTAGACTGCTTACGTGGCAGCCACGTCGGGCGACGACGTCCCCGCGGGGGAGACGGCGACGGGTCATGACGACCATCCGGACGGCGATACGACCGCCGCCGCGGCGGCGCCTGCCACAAGCGTGCCCTCGGTCGCGCCGGATGACGAGGACGAGGAGGATCGGACCGTTCAACAGCACGTCGATCCGATGCTCCGCAGCGATGCACGCAAGGTGATGACCGCAGGTCGCGCGGCGGCGCCCGCACCGGGTCGGCCTGCGCCGCCGCCGGTGCTTCCGGCGCCGCCCGCGCCGCCGATGCGGATCACGTCGAAGAAGCGGACCGCGGTCGGCCTCGGATCGCCGCTGCCCATCACGCGGCCGGCCGCCGGTGTCGACGTCGGCCCGACTGCGGCGCCCGCCTCGCCCGCGGCGTCTGGACCGGTCGGGCCCCCGACGACGCTCGCAGGCCCGCCGGTCCACGCGCCGCCGGGCGCCGACGACGACTCGGCCGAGACGATCGAGACGCAAGCGGATGTAGAGGACGGGAGCATCACCGCGACCGCGCCGGTGCCGCGCCTCGCCCTGAAGGGAGCGCCGCTTCCACTGACCGTCCCAGGCTCCGTCCAGATTCGGGAGCTGCCCGACGACGACGACGAGGCCCTCGACGAGACCGAGGTCCGAACGGTCGTCGGCGCGATCACGCTCGAAGAGCCGGTCACGACGTCGCCGGTGCCGGCTGCAGGTCGGCCGCTCTCGCCTGCGTCGACCACCGAGGCCGACGAGCCCGACGACAGCGTGACGACGCAGTCGCCGTCCGCAGTGAAGGACGCGCGCCTGCCGGAGGACGACGAACCGAAGACGTCGCCTCCGATCCTTCGGCCGCCTTCGACCTCGAAGCCGGTCCCGGCAGCGGGACGGCGGCCTGGCGAGCAAGCCCCTTCGTTCGCGCTTCCGAGCCCGAACGCGCCGGACGCAAGCGGCGACGCTTACGA
>Ga0164243_10015821_pt1 | contig 10398 bp, 9 predicted proteins | sample OricompcompostOP_FD_108781 | JGI IMG/M metagenome (GOLD analysis project Ga0164243, IMG submission 108781) | Organic Plus compost microbial communities from Emeryville, California, USA - Original compost - Organic plus compost (OP) | ecosystem: Engineered > Solid waste > Mixed feedstock >... | reverse complement strand
TCCAGGTCGGCGCAGCACAGGCCGACTTCCAGGGGCGCGGCCATGTCCAGGCGGGGGGCGGCATTCATGCGCGTTCTCCTATGTCGGCCAGCGCCTCGCGCAGGCCTTCGATGATTTCTTCCGTGCCGGCGTAGGCGGCCCGTTCCAGCACCTTGGAGATGCTGGGCGAGGCCTCGCCGCCCGTGACCCGCTTGACCGGCTGGTCCAGCCAGTCGAAATAGCGCCGCTGGATCTCGTCGGCCAGCATGGCGCCGTAGCCGGTGCCGCGCGCGCCCTGTTCGACGATGAGCACGCTGTTGGTCTTGCGGACGCTGGCGCCGATGGTGTCCCAGTCGAGGCTGGCGCGGTCGAGCGTGCGCAGGTCGATCACCTCGGCATCCGCGCCGCTCTGTTCCACTGCCTCCAGCGCGCGCTGCACCATGGACAGGTAGGTCAGCACGGTGAGCTTGCCGCCGGCGCGCCGCACGCGCGCCTTGCCGAACGGAATATGGAAATCCAGGTCGTCCGCCGGGATCGGGCCGCTGCTGCCGTAAAGATCGACATGCTCGATCACCAGCACCGGGTCCTTGGAGGCCAGCGCGGTATTCATCAGCCCCACGTAGTCATACGGGGTGGCCGGCGCCACGATGCGCCAGCCCGGCGCGGTGGCGAAGATGCCGGCCGGGTCCATCGAGTGCTGCGAGCCGTAGCCGGTGCCCATCGCCACCTTGGTGCGCAGCACCAGCGGCACGTCGATGTCGCCGCCGAACATGTGGCGGGCCTTGCCGATCTGGTTGAAGACCTGGTCGGCCGCCACCCACATGAAATCGGGGTACATGAACTCGACCACCGGCTTGTAGCGGCCGTCCATGGCCAGCCCGCCGCCCAGGCCGGCGAAGGCGTTCTCGGAGATCGGCGTGCCCAGCACACGGTCGGGGTAGCGCTCTTTCAGGCCGCGCGTGGCGCCGTTGGTGCCGCCCTTGAGCCGGTGCACGTCCTCGCCCAGCACCACCACGCCGGCGTCGGCCTGCATGCGGCGGTCCAGCACGTCGGCCACGGCGTCGACGAACTTGCGCTCGACCATGGGGCCATCGTGCCGGTCCGCCTCCAGGTAGCGCAGGCCCTGCAGTTCCGCGCCGTCGCTGCGCAGGCCCACGTCGCGGAAATCCGGGCTGGGCCACAGCGCCGCGCGGATGCGGCGCTTGCCGCCGTCGGCCGCCTCGGTCAGGCGCCCGGCCACCTCGCGCATGGCCCGCTTGCAGGCCTGGCGCAGCGCGTCGACATCCGGCTGCGACAGCAGGCCGCGCCCGATCATCTCGGCGGCCGTCTTGTCGAGCGGGTCGCGGCGCCGCCATTGCGCTTCTTCCTCTTTGCTGCGATAGCCGAAGGCGCTGCCGGGGAACGGGCCGTTCTGGTGGAAGTAGCGGTACACGTCGGCCTCGACGATGGCGGGGCCGTTGCCCGCCCGCATGTGGGCCACTGCTTCGGACATGGCCAGGTGCACCGCCAGCGGGTCCATGCCGTCCACTTTCCACGACGGGATGTTGAAGCCCTGGCCGCGCGCCGACAGGCGCGGCTCGGCGGTGGATTCCTCCACGGTGGTCGAGACCGCGTAGCGGTTGTTCTCGATGAAGAAGCACAGCGGCAATTGCCAGGCGGCCGCCAGGTTCATGGTCTCCAGCACCGAGCCGATATTCACCGCGCCGTCGCCGAAGTAGGTCACCGCGACCCGGTCGGTGCCGGCGTGCCGGTGCGCCCAGGCGGCGCCGGCGGCCAGCGGCACGCCGCCGCCCACGATGGCGTTGGTGCCCAGCGCGCCGGCTTCCAGCCAGCGCAGGTGCATGGAGCCGCCGCGGCCGCGGCAGTAGCCCTGCGCCAGGCCCATGATCTCGGCCAGGGTGCGCTGCAGGACCTCGTCCACGGCCGGCGTCAGCGGCGCGCGCGGGTCCAGCCCGCCGGGGGCCACGTGCTGCAGCGCCTTGGCCAGGAACTGGTGGTGGCCGCGGTGCGAGCCGTTGATCTGGTCGCCCGCGCCCAGCGCCAGCACCGACCCGGCCGCGCCGCCTTCCTGCCCGACGGAGGAGTGGGCGGGGCCGTGGATCAGGCCTTCGGCGGCCAGTTCCAGCACGGTCTCCTCGAACGCGCGGATCCAGTGCAGCTGGGTCAGCAAAGTGCCCAGCAGGGCCGGGTCGGCGGCGCCCCAGTCGTCGGACTGGGCGGTCAGTTCCCGCCAGGGCGCCTGCGGCGTCAGCGGTCGGTGTGTGGCCATGAGTGTCTCCAGTAGAACGGTGCGCTACAGGTAGCCGTAGCGGCTCCAGCCGCCGTCGGCCACCAGGGTGTGTCCGGTGATGTAGGCCGCCTGGCGCGAGGCCAGGAAGACGGCCAGGTCCGCCATCTCGCCCGGCTGGCCCAGGCGTCCCAGTGGCGTGCGGCGGCGCAGCTGCTCGGGGTCGAGCCGGCCGCGCGCGGCCAGGTCGCGCAGCAGGTCGGTCTCGATGTAGCCCGGCGCGAGCGCATTGACGCGCACTCCCGCATGGCCCCATTCGACCGCCAGGGTCTCGGTCAGCAGCACCACCGCGCCCTTGGTGGCGCAGTAGGCGGCGCGGTCGGGGGCGGCGACCACGCCGTACATCGAGGCCAGGTTGATGACCGCGCCGGCGCGCTGCGCCACCATGCGGCGGCCGGCCGCCTGCGCGCACAGGAACACGCCGGTCAGGTTGATGTCGACCGCGCGGCGCCACTCGTCGGGCTCGATCTCCAGCGCGGGCTTGTTGGCGGAAATGCCGGCGCTGTTGACCAGCACGTCGATGCCGCCGTGCGCCCGCTCGGCCGCGGCGAAGGCGCGCTCGACCGCTCGCGCGTCGGTGACCGAGGCGGGGCAGGCCACGGCCTGGACGCCTTGCGACTGCAGCGCGGCGGCGGCCTCGGCCAGCGCCGCTTCGTCCACGTCCAGCAGCGCGATGCGCGCGCCCTGGCGCGCAAAGGCCTGCGCGGCGGCCAGTCCGATGCCGCGGGCCGCGCCGGTCACGATCACGCTCTTGCCGCGCAGCTCCGGGTAGCAGGCCGGCGCGGCGGCGGTGTCTTCGATTTGCTTCAAGATAGGAATCCGTCAGGTGAGAGGGAGGGAAGCGCGCGCGCCCTGGGCGCGCGGTTCATACGGCCAGCCATTCCTGGACCACGTCCGGGCGTTCATGCAGCGCGGCGGGCGGGCCCTCGAACACCACGCGCCCGTGGCCCATCACATGCACGCGCGAGGACACTTTCAGCGCGATGGCCAGTTTCTGTTCCACCAGCAGCACCGACACGCCGCGCCGATGGATGTCGCGGATCACCTCGGCGATGACCTCGACGATCTTGGGCGCCAGGCCTTCGGTGGGCTCGTCGATCAGCATGACCTTGGGGTTGCCCAGCAGCGTGCGGCACATGGTCAGCATCTGCTGCTCGCCGCCCGACAGGTTGCCGGCCCGGGTGTTGCGCCGCTCTTTCAGGCGCGGGAAATACGTGAACATCTGCTCGGCGTCCCAGGCGGCCGCGCCGGGACGGGCGGGCTGCTCGCCCATGCGCAGGTTCTCGTCCACCGTCAGGTTGGCGAACACCTCGCGCTCCTCGGGCACGTACCCGACGCCCGCGCGGGCGATCTGGAACGCGCGCAGGTTGGTGATGTCGCGGCCCTCGATGGCGATGCGCCCGCGCGCGGCCGGCACCAGTCCCATGATGGTCTTCATGGTGGTCGAGCGGCCGGCGCCGTTGCGGCCCAGCAGGCTCACCACCTCGCCCTGCCGGATGGCCAGGTCGATGCCGCGCAGGATGTGGCTCTTGCCATAGTAGGCATGCACCTGCTGTAGGCTCAGCAGCGTCGGGTCGGTCATACGGTCTGCTCCCCCAGATAGGCTTCGCGCACCCCGGCGTCGGCGCGGATCTGCTCCGGCGTGCCGGTGGCCAGCATCTCGCCGTACACCAGCACGCTGATGCGGTGCGCCAGCGAGAACACCACCTGCATGTCGTGCTCGACGATCAGCAGGGTGCAGTCGCGCGTGACCTCGCGGATCAGCTCGACGGTGTAGTCCACTTCATGCTGCGACATGCCCGCCATCGGCTCGTCCAGCAACACGACCTTGGGGCGCGAGGCCAGCGTCATGCCGATTTCGAGCGAGCGCTGCTCGGAATAATTGAGGTCGCCCGCGGCCACGTCGCGGCGCGCGGTCAGGCGGACTTTCTCCAGCAGGCGATCGATGTCCTCGTTGACGCCGCGCTGGCGCGCCACCGGACGCCAGAAGTGATACGTCAGCCCGTGCATGCGCAGCACCGCCAGGCGCAGGTTCTCGCGCACGCTCAGGCGCGGGAAGACGTTGGTGATCTGGAACGAGCGCGCCAGCCCCAGCCCGTTGATGCGTTCCGGCGGCAGGCCCTCGATGCTTGCGCCGTCCAGGCGGATATGCCCGGCGCTGGGCGCGAAGCTGCCCGATATCAGGTGGAACAGGGTGGACTTGCCGGCGCCGTTGGGGCCGATCACGGCATGGCGCTCGCCGGCTTGCACCGCCAGGTTCACGCCGCGGATGATCTCGGCGTCGCCGAACGATTTGCGCAGGCCGTCCAGCGCGAGAATGGGAGCGGTCATGGCGCGGCCTCCAGCGACAGCGCGGGTTGGGACGGACGGCGCCACAGGGCGGCCGCCCAGCGCGCCGCCAGCAGGCCGGCGCCCAGCAGCGCCAGCGGCAGCCACCAGGTGGCCGGCGAGACGGGCGCCCACTCGCGGCCGAACAGCTCGATCGGCGGCCAGCCGGCCGTGGGGTTCATGGCCAGCATGGCGCGGTAGTCGCGCGCGAACATGCGCTGCAGCATCTCGACCGTGAACACGGTGGCGGCCGTCAACAGCAGCGCGGCGCCCAGCGACACGCCGAAGGGCGGCAGCCAGCGCGCCAGCCCGCGCTCGCGCAGCGAGTGCGCGCCGCGCTGCAGCAGCCCCACCAGGCCGTCCGGCACGAACAGCATCACCAGCACGAACAGGATGCCCTGATACAGCAGCCACGAGCGCGTCAGGTCCGACAGGGTGTGGCTCAGGAACGTCAGCACCGAGGCGCCCAGCACCGGCCCCAGGAAGGCGTTGACGCCGCCGATGTAGGCGAACAGCACCGCGTCGGTCGACAGCTTGACTTCGAACAGCACGTAGTTGGCGGCCTCGATGTTCAAGGCCTGCAGGCCGCCGGCCACGCCCGAGAACATGGCGGACAGGGCGAACACCAGGGTCTTGAGCGTGTGCGGGCGATAGCCCAGGTAGCGCAGGCGCTGCGTGTTCTCGCGCAGGCCCAGCGCCAGCCGGCCCAGCGGCGTGCGGGTCAGCCCGTACAGCGCGGCCAGGCACGCCACCACCCAGACCAGCACCAGGTAATACACCTCGATGGTCGAGCCGAAGGTGAAGCCCCAGGCCGGCATGCGCATGCCGGACACGCCGGCCTCACCGCCGAACAGGCCTTTCAGGTGCGGCGCCAACGCGTGCAGCAGCTCGGCCAGGGCCAGCGTGATCATGGCGAAGTACACGCCGGAGCGCAGCGTGGCGAACCAGCCGGCCGCCAGGCCGAACAGCAGCCCGGCCGCGCCGCCGACCAGCGGCATCAGCGGCGTGGGCAGCAGCCCGGCGCCGCCCAGCGCGTTCATGGCGTGGATGGTGGCGAAGGTGCCCACGCCGAAATACGCGGCGTGGCCAAACGACAGCATGCCGGCCTGGCCGGCCAGCAGGTTGAAGGCGCAGGCGAACAGGGCGGCGATCAGCATCTGCACCGCGGCCACCAGCTGGCCGGCCGGCAGCAGGTAGGGCAGGGCCAGCGCGCCGGCCACCAGCAGCGCGGGCAGGGCGAAGGACAGGCCGCGCTTCATGCCTGCTCTCCCTTCAGCCCGGACGGCCGCACCAGCAGCACCAGCAGCATCAGCAGGAACGGCAGGGTGGCCGCCAGGCTGGAGATCTTCACCGTCATCAGGCCGCCCACCCGTTCGGCCCATTCGCCCGCGCCGAACAGGCCGAACAAGGTGGCCAGGCTGGCGTCGATGCCGACCGAGAACGAACTGAGCAGGCCGATCAGCAGCGAGGCGATCATGGCGCCTTCCAGCGAGCCCAGGCCGCCCACCACGACCACCACGAACACCAGCACGCCGAGCTCCAGCGCCATGTTCGGGTTGGTGGTGTAGAAGGCCCCGGCCACCGCGCCGGCCAGCCCGGCCATCGCCGCGCCCACGCCGAACACGCTCATGAACACCAGCGGCACGTTGTGGCCCAGCGCCTCGGCCATGCGCGGGCGATAGATCGCCGAGCGCACCACGATGCCGACCCGCGTGCGCGCCAGCAGCAGGTAGATGACGGCGAACATGGCCAGCGACACCACGCCCATCAGCAGGCGGTAGAACGGATAGTCGGCCGCGAACACGCGGAAGGCGGCGAAGTTGAGGAACTCGGGCACCCGGTAGTCGACCGGGAAGTCGCCGTAGAACAGCTTGACGAGCTCGGCCACGATGAAGGCCAGGCCGAAGGTGACCAGCAGTTCCTGCGCGTGGCCGTACTTGTGCACGCGGCGCAGGAAGAAGCGTTCCACGCCCATGCCGAGCAGGCCGGCCACCAGCGTGGCCAGCGCCAGCGCGGCCCAGAAGCCGGTGAGCGGCGCCAGGGTGTAGGCGGCATAGGCGCCGATCATGTAGAACGAGGCGTGGGCGAAGTTCAGCACGCCCATCATGCCGAAGATCAGGGTCAGGCCGGCCGAGACCATGAACAGCAGCAGGCCGTAGATCACGCCGTTCAATAGCGAGATGGTGAAGTATTCCATGTGCGCTCCGGAGAATCGTCCGCGCGGCCGCCCCGCCCCGGGGACGCGGCGGCCGAATGCCCGGGATGCGTGGGCGGATCAGTCGGGGCGGGCCATCTTGCAGGTGCCCTGCACCGGGGCCGATACGTCGGCCGCCGCCAGCACCTTGACCGGCTCGAAGCCCATGTCGGTGCCGTCGGTCTTGTACTGGGCGGTCTTGGTCACCTTGGACACCACCATCGGCAATTGCACCTGGTGGTCCGCGGCGCGCATCGAGTATTCGCCCAGCGCCGTCTTGATGGTGACCTGCTCCAGCGCGCGCGCCAGCTCGGGCACCGGCAGCCGGCCGTCGCGCGGCTGCACCTGCTTGAGGGCCTGGCCGAGGAAGCGCATGCCCATCACGGTCTGCGGCTCGACATAGCTGGGGTAGTGGCCGGTCTTGGCCTTGTAGTCCTCGGCGAACCGGGCGCCTTCCTCGCCCGCCGCCTGGGCGTTGAAGGGATGGGCGATGTAATGGCCCAGCGCCACTTCGCCGGCATTGGCCAGGTTGCCGACCTGGTCCAGGAACACCGTGCCGAAGCGCACCTTCAGGCCGCCGGCCTGGGTCGCCTTCATCAGCAGCAGCAGGTCGTTGGACCAGTTGCCGGTGATGACGGTGTCGGGGTTGGCCGAGCGGATGCGGGCGACGTAGGGGGCGAAGTCCTGGATCTTGTTGACTTCGTGCAGCGTCTTGCCCACCACCTGGTAGCCGTAGTCGTCGGCGTAGCGCTCGGTGGCGCTTTCCATGTCCTGGCCCCAGGAGTAGTTCTGGTTGATGGCGTAGACGCGCTTGCCCAGCGTGCCGTCGGCGGCCATGACGGCGGTCAGCGCCTTGACGCGCAGTTCGGCGTTGGTGGTGAAGCGGAAATGATAGAAGTTGCACTTCTCGCCGGTCAGCTCGAGCGCTTCGCCGCCCATGTTCAGGAACACGATTTCCTTGCCGGGATTGCGCAAGTTGTATTTGCGCACGTCTTCGGTCAGCTGGCCGGAGATGGCCGACGAGGCGCCCTGGGCGATGATCTGCACGCCGTCCGCCGCGGCCGCGCGGAAGCGGTCCGACGCGCCGACCGGCCCGCCCTGGTTGTCGAATTCGACCAGCTGCAGCGGTTCGCCGTTCCAGCCGCCGGCGGCGTTGATGCGGTCCAGCTCGTATTTGATGGCGGCGCGGAACATCTGGCCGGTCGAGGCCTGCGGCCCGGACAGCGTTTCGATCAAGCCGATTTTCACGGGCGCCGCCTGGGCGGCGGCGGCAAGACCGGCCACGCATAGCGCGCCGGCGGTCAGGGCCAGTTTCATCGTGTCTCCTCCAAGAGATAAGGCAGGGCTTGTGCCTGCTTGCGTGGCGGCGCCGACTGTTTTACGCTTGGCGCCAAGTTGTCAGATAAATAAAAAAGTTATCAGACAAATTATCGGGCACGCTTTTTTGGCGTGTCAAGCAGGGTTTGCGCGGGCCGGCCCGCTATACCGGAGGACACAAGATGATTTCGTACCAAGGCCAGGTGGTGGCGATCACGGGCGCGGGCAATGGCATCGGCCTGGCGACCGCGCGGTTGATGGCCGCCCATGGCGCGAGCCTGCTGCTGACCGACATCGACGCCGGGCGGCTGGCTCCGCTGGCCGCCGAGCTGGACCCCTCCGGCGGGCGGGTGCTGGCCCGGGCGCTGGACGTGGCGTCGTCGGCGGCCTGCGAGGCGGCACTGGGCGAGGCCGCGGCGCATTTCGGCGGGCTGGACCATGTGGTGCACTGCGCCGGCGTCTATCCCGAGAAGCTGGCGCACGAGACCAGCGACGCCGACTGGCAGGGCCTGATGCGGGTCAACCTGGATGGCGCGTTCTATGTGTGCCGGGCCGCCCGGCCGCATTTGCGCGAGGCGGGTTCCATTGTGCTGCTGTCGTCCCTGGCGGCGCACCGCGGCAGCTATGCGCATGCCGCTTATGCGGCGTCCAAGGGCGCGGTGCTGAGCCTGGCGCGCAGCCTGGCGCTGGAGTTCGCGCCGCGCGTGCGCGTGAATGCGGTGTCGCCCGGCATCATCGCCACCGCGATGACGCGCGGGCTGATCGACCAGAAGGGCGGCCAGCTGCTCGACAGCACGCCGCTGCGCCGCTATGGCACGGCCGAGGAAGTGGCGGGCGCGATCGCTTTCCTGTGTTCGCCGCTGGCCGGCTTCGTGACCGGCGAAGTGCTGCAGGTCAACGGCGGCATTTACATGGGGTAGGCGTGTTGCCAGCCTCTATACTTCCCCATTCCCGCGAGCGCCGCCATGACCGATCTGTCCCGCCCCGATGCAGCCCCTGAACCGCCGCCCGGCGCCGCGCGCGGCTCGCTGTCGGCCGGCGTGGCCGATGCGCTGGCCGAGCAGATCCGCCAGGGCGTGCTGGCCCCGGGCGACCGCCTGCCGACCGAGAAGCAGCTGACCGAACGCTATGCGGTCAGCCGCGCGGTCGTGCGCGAGGCGATGGCGCGGCTCAAGTCGGAAGGCATGGTGGTGTCGCAGCAGGGCAGCGGCGTGTTCGTCGATCCCAATGTGCACAAGAATGCGTTCCGCGTGTCGGCGCTGAAGCCGGACGACAGCAAGGAACTGGAGCATATTCTCGAGCTGATGTTGTCGATCGAGGTCACGGCGGCCCGCTATGCGGCCGAGCGCCGCAGCGAGGCCGACCTGAAGAAGATCCGCCAGGGGCTGGTGGGCATGGAGTATGCGCTGCTCAACGACCAGCTCGGCGACGAGGAGGACTACCAGTTCCACCAGGCCATTGTGCAGGCGACGCACAATCCGTATCTGGTGGCGCTGAGCGAGCACCTGGAGGCGAGCGTGCGGCGCGTGATCCGCAGCGCGCGCCACAATACGGCGCGCCGCTATGCGGAGCGCATGGCCGCGGTGCAGAGCGAACACCAGGCGATTTTCCAGGCCATCGAAGCCGGCGACCCGGAAGCCGCCGGCCGCGCGGCCGAACAGCACCTGCGCAACGCGGCCGACCGCCTGCGGTTGTTTCGCGCCGAGCGTCGCTGAGGGGCAAGGGCGCTTTTTGCTTGTCTCAAGTTTCAGGGTGGGCCGTGAATGCGTTCTTGGGGCGTCCTGGGCGGGGCTGGGGAGTGCGGGCCGGCCACGTCGCTCGGCTCGGGCGCGCCCCCAGGCGCCCTCGGCCCCCTGCGGGGGCTGCCCTCCCTCCAACTGGCCGTCCCGCACTCCCCAGCCCCGCCCAGGACTCACAGCAACGGCATGCGGTAGTCCGCTAGGCCATTGGGGAACGGGCGGTCAGCGATTGCGTAGGCAGGTGTCAGACACCCCTTGCGACAGTCCCGCCTATCCGCCCCAACCGAGGCAGGGGTGTCTGACACCTGGGCAATACATGAGGGGTCTGATACCCGGGCAACACCAACGTAGGTGTCAGACACCCCCGTGCACATCGTCTCTTCAAACACGACCGTCGCAAGGGGTGTCTGACACCTGTTAGACCAGCACAAAGGTATCCGACGCCGACCTACCCGAGATCCTGCGAGCCCGGGCGTGCCGGTGGGGCCTGGGCGGCCAGTTGGAGCGAGGGCAGCCCCCGCAGGGGGCCGAGGGCGCCTGGTGGCGCGCCCGAG
>Ga0164243_10015820_pt1 | contig 10399 bp, 9 predicted proteins | sample OricompcompostOP_FD_108781 | JGI IMG/M metagenome (GOLD analysis project Ga0164243, IMG submission 108781) | Organic Plus compost microbial communities from Emeryville, California, USA - Original compost - Organic plus compost (OP) | ecosystem: Engineered > Solid waste > Mixed feedstock >... | reverse complement strand
GGCCGAGGCTGGGCACCTTCGTGCTGAACGCGGGGTTCTGGAACCCGGCGCTGCTGGCCCGCGAGACGGCGACGCTGGACCAGCTCTCGGGCGGCCGGTTCGAGCTGGGGCTGGGTGCCGGATATGTGAAGGCCGAGCACGACGCGGCCGGGCTGCCGTTCGCCTCGCCGGGCGGCCGAGTGGACCATCTGGAGCAGGTCGTCGCCGAGGTGACACGGCTGCTGGCCGACCCCGGGCACACGCCCCGCCCGGTGCAGGAGCCGCTGCCGCTGCTGATCGGCGGCAACGGCGACCGGGTGCTGCGGCTGGCGGCGCGTACCGCCGCGGTGGTCGCGTTCACCGGCGCACAGCAGGCACCGGGGCAGCCGGAGGGCGCCATGCGGCTGATCACCCCGGCGGAGCTGGAGCAGCGCACGGCCGCGCTGGGGGCCTTCGCCGAGGGCCGCGCCGAGCCTCCGGAGCTGAACTTCCTCGTCCAGCGGGTCGTCTCCGCCACCGGCCTCCGCGCCGCGCTGGAGGAGCTGCGCCCGTACGGGCCGGCGATGAGCGACGAGGAGCTGCTGGAGCACCCGGCGCTGCTCGCGGGTACCCCGCGGCAGATGGCCGAGCGGCTCCGCGCGCACCGGGAGCGCTTCGGCCTGTCGTACTTCACCGTCATGGACTCCGCCATGGACGACTTCGCCCCGGTGATCGAGGAACTGCACGGCGGCTGAGCCGCCCGGTGCGTCCCACCAGGCGGAAAAGCGTCGCACGGCGGCCGGTGCGGGTGCTGGGATGCTCCGCATGGACGAGGATCTTGGAAACCGCGCGGACGGCCTGCGTATCCGTCCGGCGGACGAGCGGGACATCGACCGGGTGCTGGCCTTCTGGCGGGAGGCCGCCGAGGGCACCAGCGTCAGCGACGACGGGGCGGGCGTGGCCGCGCTGCTCGCCCGGGATCCCGAGGCCCTGCTGCTGGCCGAGCGGGACGGTGTGCTGGTGGGCACCGTGATCGCGGGCTGGGACGGGTGGCGCTGCTCCCTCTACCGGCTGGCCGTGCTGCCCTCTCACCGGCGCCGCGGCGTCTCCCGGGCGCTGCTGGCAGCCGCCGAGCGGCGCTTCACCGCGCTGGGCGGGCGGCGCGGGGACGCCATGGTGTTGGACGCGAACGAGCGGGCACACCGTGCCTGGGAGGCCGCCGGTTACGCTCCGCAGCCGGAGTGGAGCCGCTGGGTCAAGTCCCTCACCGGCTGAGCGGGAGGGCGCCCGGCACCGCACGGCGACGGGAACCGGACGGACCACCTGCCCGTTTACGATGGACAGCCCCGCCGGACCTGCATGCCAGCAGGTCCGGCGCAGTCATCACAATCGAAAGGTGTGAGCGTCCGCCCATGGGCGACCCTCCTAGTAGCGTCCCCCGGACCCGGTCCGGGCGGTGCCCTGAACGACACCGCGCGCCCCAGCGCCCCCTGGCCCAGCATGGGAGGGAGGTGAAGGAGCGTTGATGGAAGTCCTTCTGCTGCTCGTGGCGCTGCTGCTGGCTCTCGCCTGTGGTGGGTTCGTCGCGGCGGAGTTCTCCCTCACGACGGTCGAGCGCAGCGAACTGGAGCGCGCGGAGCAGCGTGGCGACCGGGGCGCGAAGAGCGCGCTGGCGGCTGTCCGCTCCCTCACCTTCCAGCTCTCGGGTGCGCAGCTGGGCATCACCGTCACCAATCTGGTGGTCGGCATGCTGTCCGAGCCGTCCATCGCGGCGCTGATCTCCGGGCCGCTGCGTTCGATGGGCCTTCCGCCCTCGGCCGCCTCCTCCGCCGCGCTCGTCCTCGGTACGGCGCTGTCCACGGTCGTTCTGATGGTGGTCGGCGAGCTGGTGCCGAAGAACTGGGCGATCTCCAAGCCGCTGCCGGTGGCCAAGGCGGTGGCCACGCCCCAGCGGGTGTTCTCCGCCGCCTTCCGCCCCTTGATCCGGCATCTGAACAACACCGCCAACCGCATCCTGCGCCGGATGGGTCTGGAGCCCACCGAGGAGCTGGCCTCGGCCCGCTCGCCGAAGGAGCTGGTGGCCCTGGCGCGGCACTCCGCGAAGGAGGGCGCGCTGGAGGAGGACACGGCGGACCTGTTCGTGCGCACCCTGCACCTGGCCGAGCTGACGGCGGAGAACGTGATGACGCCGCGGGTGCAGGTCACCTCGCTGGAGGTGCAGGCGACCGCGGAGGACGTGGCCAACGCCACGCGCGCCACCGGCCTGTCCCGTTTCCCTGTGTACCGGGGCAATCTCGACACCGTTGTGGGCATCGTCCGGATCAAGGACGTCCTGGCGATCCCCGCGGAGGAACGGCGGCTGCGCCCGGTGACGGAGCTGATGCGCGAGGCCCTGCTGGTGCCCGAGTCGCTGACGGTCGACCGGCTGCTGGACCAGCTGTCCGGCGGCGACCGCAGCATCGCCGTCGTCATCGACGAGTACGGCGGCACGGCCGGTGTCGTCACGCTGGAGGACATCATCGAGGAGGTCGTCGGCGAGGTCCGCGACGAACACGACCCGCTGGAGACGCCCGACCTGGCCGCCGTCGGCGAGGACGCCGAGGGCCGGCGTGTCTACGACGCGGACGGCGCCGCCCGTACCGACCAGCTGGAGGCCATCGGACTGCGCGCCCCGGAGGGCCCCTACGAGACGCTGGCCGGCCTCATCGCCACCGAGCTGGGTCGCATCCCCGCCACCGGTGACACGGTGACGGTCGCCGGGTGGCACATCGAGGTCACCGACGCGACCGGGCGGCGCGCCGCCCAGCTCCGGCTGACCGGCCCGCCGCCGGGCGACGACCCGGACCGGGCCGAGGCCGCGGACGACGAGTGGACGGAGGCACGGCGATGACCTTCGTGCAACTCTTCATCGGGCTGCTGACCCTGGTGGTGAACGCCTTCTTCGTCGGCGCCGAGTTCGCGATGATCTCCGTGCGCCGGGCGCAGATCGAGCCGCTGGCCGACGACGGTGACAAGCGGGCCCGCAAGGTGCTGTGGGGCCTGGAGCACGTGGCGCAGATGCTGGCCGCGGCCCAGCTCGGCATCACCCTGTGCACCCTGGTGCTGGGCGTGGTCGCCGAGCCGGCCATCGCGCACCTGCTGGAGCCGGTCTTCCACGCGGTGGGGGCACCGGACGGGGTGGCGCACGGCATCTCCTTCGTGATCGCCCTCGCGCTGGCGACGTATCTGCACATGCTGCTGGGCGAGATGGTGCCGAAGAACATCGCGCTGGCCGGTCCGGAGCGGGCCGCCCTGGCGCTGGGGCCGCCGCTGGTGGCGCTCTCCCGGGCGCTGCGGCCGGTGATCTTCGCGGTGAACTCGTTCGCGAACGGGCTGCTGAAGCTCATCCGGGTGGAGCCCAAGAGCGAGGTGGAGGCGGCGTTCTCCAACGACGACCTGGCCCAGATGGTCGCCGACTCCAGTGAGGCCGGACTGCTGGACGACCGCTCCACCGAGCGGCTGCGCGACGCCCTGGAGCTGGGCCGGCGCCCCGTGGGCGAGGTGGCGCAGCCGCTGCCGAAGGTGGTGGCCGCGGGCCGCGGCATCACCCCGGAGGGGCTGGAGCGGCTGTCGGCCGAGTCCGGGTTCTCCCGTTTCCCCGTCGTGGACGACGACGGCCGGGTGCTGGGGTATCTGCACGTCAAGGACGCGCTGGACGCCTCTCCCCGCCAGGCGCCGTTCCCGTTGACCGCGATGCGGCCCATCGCCCGGGTGCGGGCGTCGATGCCGCTGGACGACGTGCTGGGCGCGATGCGATCCAGCGGCACCCATCTGGCGGCCGTCACCGGCGCCGACGGGCGAGCCCGCGGCGTGGTGACCATGGAGGACGTGCTGCGGGAGCTGGTCGGCCGGACGTGACCGCACCGCCGGTGCCCCCGCGCGGGGCCCGGCGGAGATAACCGTTGCCCCGAGCCGCAAAGTCGTTGCTCGGGGCAACGGGCTACCATGGGCCGCCGTGACCAGTGCAGCTCCCCACACTCCCGCCTCCGCCGGACAACCCCCCGCCGCCTTCCGTTCGTTCGTGGCGCTGGGCGACTCGTTCACCGAGGGCATGTCCGACCAGCTGCCCGACGGCAGCTACCGCGGCTGGGCGGATCTGCTGGCCGTCAGGCTCGCGGCACGCGAGCCGGAGTTCCGGTACGCCAACCTCGCGGTGCGCGGCAAGCTCATCGGACAGATCGCCGCGGACCAGATCGCCCCCGCGGCGGCGATGCGGCCCGATCTGGTCACACTCGTCGGCGGTCTCAACGACGTGCTGCGCCCCGGCTGCGACGTCGCACGGGTGTGCGCCCTGCTGGAGGAGTCGGTGGCCGCCCTCGCCCCCGCCTGCGGCACGCTCGTCCTGATGCGCAGCCCCGGGCGCCGCGGTCCCGTGCTGGAGCGGTACCGGCCCCGCATGGAACAGCTCTTCTCCTTCATCGACCAGCTCGCAGCCCGCTACGGGGCCCTGGTGGTGGACCTCTTCTCCTCCCCCGCGCTGGGCGACCCCAGGATGTGGGCCGACGACCGGCTGCACCTGACCGCCGAAGGGCACCGCCGGGTCGCCGAGGCCGTCTGGCAGCGCCTCGGCCTGCCCGCGGAGACGGACTGGAACACCCCGCTGCCGCCCGCCGCGCCCCCCTCCTGGCCGGCCCGCCGCGCCGCGGACCTGCGTTTCACCCGCGTCCACCTGCTGCCGTGGATAGGGCGCCGGCTGACCGGCCGCTCCTCCGGCGACGGCCGCGCCCCCAAACGGCCCGAGCTGGCCCCGCTGGCCTGCGGCGACACCCCCTAGATGATTGAGTCCGATGTCTGTGCTGGTCGCGACCATGGCGAAGGGCGCCCGTTGGTCAGTGTGTGAAGACAAACCTGGACGCCCTTCTGGCGGCACTGTACGTGTTCATCGACGACCATGTGGCGCCTTGTCGCCGGATCGGGCGACCCCCGAAACTCACAGACGCCGAACTGCTTTGCCTGGCGGTCGCCCAGGTCCTGCTCGGCTTCCCCTCGGCCCGGCACTGGATCCGCTTCGCCCGTGCCCGGCTGGGCCACCTGTTCCGCTACCTGCCTCAGCAGTCCGCCTACAACAAGCGCCTCAATGCGGCCGGGCCGCTGATCAGCCAGGTGATCGAGGTGCTGGCCCGGCAGGTCCCGACCTGGGACGACGACCTGCGCCTGATCGACTCCACCCCCCCTGCCCTGCGCGGCCTCCCGCGAGACCGTCAAACGCTCGGATCTGGCAGGGCACAGCGGCTACGGCTACTGCCGCAGCCATTCGCGTTTCTTCTGGGGCTTCCGCCTCTACCTGGTCACCACCGCCGAAGGCATGCCCGTCACCTGGTGTCCGGCCAGTCCGAAACTCGGCGAGCGGGAGGTGATGACCGCGCTGCTGGAACGCGACCACCACCTCATCCGCCGGGGACAGGTGATCCTCGCGGACAAGGGCTTCGCCGGGAAGGAGTTCGAAGCCTTCGTGAGCGAGCGGCTCGGTGCCCACCTCGTACGGCCGGACCGCAAGGACGAACCGGTCCGCCACGGGAAGACCGCCCGGGTCCGGCAGTGGATCGAAGCTGTCATCGACACCCTCAAAGGCCAGCTCAGCCTCGAACAACACGGCGGCAGAACCCCCGCCGGCGTCTTCGCCCGCACAGGACAACGACTCCTCGCCCTCGCCGCCGGCATCTGGCACAACTGGACCACCGGCGCCACGGCCAAACGATCCCTGATCGCCTACGACCACTAAAGACATCGGACTCAATCATCTAGGGCAGCCCCGTAGACTCGGTGGGCGTGAGTGACAAGCCGCGCATCCCGAACGTCCTGGCGTCCCGCTACGCCTCACCCGAGCTGGTCCGTATCTGGTCCCCCACCTCCAAGATCGTGCTGGAGCGGCGGCTGTGGCTCGCCGTGCTCAAGGCCCAGAAGGACCTGGGCATCGCCGTGCCCGACGAAGCACTGGCCGACTACGAGCAGGCCGTCGAGAAGGTGGACCTCGCCTCGATCGCGGAACGCGAGAAGGTCACCCGGCACGATGTGAAGGCCCGCATCGAGGAGTTCAACGCCCTCGCCGGGCACGAGCACGTCCACAAGGGCATGACCTCGCGTGACCTGACCGAGAACGTCGAACAGCTCCAGATCCGCCTCTCCCTGGAACTGGTACGCGACCGTACGGTGGCGCTGCTGCACCGGCTGGGCACCCTGGCGGGCGAGCACGCGGCCCTGGTGATGGCGGGACGCTCCCACAACGTCGCGGCGCAGGCCACCACCCTCGGCAAGCGGTTCGCCACCGGCGCGGACGAACTGCTGGTCGCCTTCGAGCGGCTGGAGGAACTGCTGCGCCGCTACCCGCTGCGCGGCATCAAGGGTCCGGTCGGCACCGCCCAGGACATGCTCGACCTGCTCGGCGGCGACGAGGAGAAGCTGACCGACCTGGAGCGCAGGATCGCCGAGCACCTCGGCTTCGGCCGCGTCCTCACCTCCGTCGGCCAGGTCTACCCGCGCTCCATGGACCACGAGGTGGTCAGCACCCTGGTGCAGCTCGCCGCCGCCCCCTCGTCACTCGCCAAGACGATCCGTCTGATGGCCGGGCAGGAACTGGTCACCGAGGGCTTCAAGGAGGGCCAGGTCGGCTCCTCCGCGATGCCGCACAAGATGAACACCCGCTCCTGCGAGCGCGTCAACGGCCTGATGGTGATCCTGCGCGGCTTCGCTTCCATGGCCGGCGAGCTGGCGGGCGACCAGTGGAACGAGGGCGACGTGTCCTGCTCCGTGGTGCGTCGCGTGGCACTGCCGGACGCCTTCTTCGCGTTCGACGGGATGGTGGAGACGTTCCTGACGGTGCTCGACGAGTTCGGCGCGTTCCCCGCCGTCGTCGCCCGCGAGCTGGACCGCTACCTGCCGTTCCTGGCGACGACCAAGGTGCTGATGGCGGCTGTACGGGCCGGCGTCGGCCGGGAGGTCGCGCACGAGGTCATCAAGGAGCACGCGGTGGCCTCCGCGCTGGCGCTGCGCGAGGGCGCCGAACGCAACGAACTGCTCGACCGGCTGGCCGCCGACGTGCGCATCCCGCTGGACCGCGCCGCCCTGGACGAGCTGATGGCCGACCGGCTCTCCTTCACCGGGGCCGCCGCGGCCCAGACCGCCGAGGTCGTCAGCCGTGTGCAGGAGGTGGCCGAGCTCCACCCGGAGGCCGCCGCCTACCGGCCGGGGGCGATCCTCTGAGTCCCCGCTTCACCAAGGAGGAGCTGGAGGCGGCCCGCGACCGGCTGGTGCCGGACGTGGCCGCCGAAGGGCTGCGGGTGCTGTTCTGCGGCATCAACCCCGGCCTGGTCTCGGCCGTGACCGGCCACCATTTCGCCCGGCCGGGCAACCGGTTCTGGCCGGCGCTGCACGCCTCCGGCTTCACCCCGCGCCGGCTGCGGCCCGAGGAGGAGCACGAGCTGCTGGAGTACGGGCTCGGCATCACCAATGTCGTCGCCCGGGCGACGGCGCGGGCCGACGAGTTGTCCCGAGCGGAGTTCACCGAGGGCGGCCGGCTGCTGGAGGAGAAGGTCGCCCGGCTGCGTCCCCACTGGCTGGCCGTCCTCGGCATCACGGCCTACCGTGCCGCCTTCGACGAGCCCACCGCCAGGATGGGACCGCAGGAACGCCTGGTGGGCGGGGTGCCGGTGTGGGTGCTGCCCAACCCCAGCGGGCTCAACGCGCACTACACGCCGCCGGCGCTGGCCGAGGAGTTCGCCAAGCTGCGCCTGGCGGCCACCCCCGAGGACTGACTCCGCCGGCGGGGAGGGCCGGACCCGGAAGGGCCGGCCCTCCTCCGCTTTCCCCCGGCCGTCCTCTCGCACCGCCCCGGCCACCCGCCGCCTACGGCGGGGCACACGGCACCGGGCGGCCCTTTTCGCCCACCGCCGCCAGGAGTTGCGGCGGGGTCTCGGCGTCGCGGCGGGCCGTGCCCACACCGGCCCAGCGGTCCCGCACCGTCCAGACGGCGAGTTCGGCCACCCGCCGGCACAGGGTGCGCTCCGGCTCCGGAACGGCGAGACCGTCGGCCGCCGCCAGCAGATGCGGGTCCAGGTCCACCGTCCGCGGCTCGCCCCACTGCTGGGACAGCAGGACCAGCAGCGCCTCGTGGTCGGCGCGGATCTCCTCCGCGGCCTCCAGCACGTCCGCCGGGTCACCGTCGCAGGGCGGCTCGGCCGTGCGCAGGACGAGGACGCGGGCGCCGGGTCCGCTCAGCAGCCTGCCGAGTTCGGTGAGGTGGTGCGCGAGGTACATGGAGCCAGTCAATCCTCCGCCACTGACAGCCGGTTGGGCGCCCGCCGGCGGCGCGGGGGCGCCGGGCCGGCGGCCCGGGTACCCGCAACGCTCGCCGTGATCGCGCCGAGCGGTTACGATCCGGCCCACGCGCACAGGCAGGGAGGCGGAGCGTGAGCAGGCTGAGCGGACGGGACCCGTCCCTGCTGCGGCGGATCAATTCCACGGTCGTGCTGCGGGCGCTGCGGGGCCCGGCGGCGTCCGGCGCCCTGACTCTCACCGAACTCGGGCACGCCACGGGGTTGTCGCGGCCGACGGTCGAGGGCGTGGTGGAGGACCTGGTCGGGGCCGGTCTCGTCGCCGAGGCCGAGGCGGACCCGGCCGACGGTGCGGGCACTGCCCGACGGGGCCGGCCGGCCCGCAGGTTCCGGTTCCGCGCCGAGGCCGGGCATCTGCTGGGGCTGGAGATCGGGCCGCACCGGGTGGCGGCCGTGCTGTCGGACCTGACGGGCCGTATCACCGGTTCGCTGGCCAAGGAGGTCTCCGAGAGGGCATCGGCCGATGTGCGGCTGGACAGATGCCGGGGCACCGTCGCGGAACTGCTGCGCAGGACGGGCACCGCCCGGGACACCCTGCGGGCCGTGGGCGTGGGAACGCCGGGCATCGTGGAGGCCGACGGGACGGTGCACCTGGGTACGGCCCTGCCGGGCTGGACGGGGCTGCCGCTGGGTGAGCGGCTGCGGCGGTCGTTCAGCTGTCCGGTGCTGGTGGAGAACGACGCGAACGCGGCGGTGCTGGCCGAGCACTGGAAAGGTGCGGCGCGCGGCGTGGACGACGTGGTGATGGTGCTGGCCGGGCTGAGCCCGGGCGCGGGATCGCTGATCGGCGGCCGGCTGCACCGGGGGTTCGGCGGGGCGGCCGGGGAGATCGGTGCGCTGCACCTGCTGGGCCGGGAGGCCACTCCCGAGCGGCTGCTGTCGACCACGGACGAGCCGCTGCACCCCTTGGACGAGGCGGCCGTGGCGCGGGTGTTCGCGCAGGCCAAGGGCGGCGACGACCGGGCGCGGCGGGCGATGGACCGCTTCTTGGCCCGGCTGGTGCACGATGTGGCGGCCCTGGTGCTGGCGCTGGATCCCGAACTGCTGGTGGTGGGGGGCTGGGCGTCCGGTCTGGACGGCGTACTCGACCCGCTGCGCGCGGAGTTGGCGCGTTACTGTCTGCGCCCGCCGCGGGTGGCGCTCTCCCGGCTGGGTGAGACGGCGGTGGCGACGGGCGCGCTGCGGGTGGCCCTGGACCAGGCGGAGAGCGAGCTGTTCACCTGGGAGGAGCCCCCTCCCGCCCGTTGACCGGCCGGGGCCGGTACGCGGGGCGGAGGGGGCCGGGAGCTGCGGCCGGGGTGGTCAGCCCGCGAGGGGAAGGGCGTCGGCGTCGCTGAACGACAGCCGGCAGGTGTCGGCCCGGTAGGTCGCCACGGAGACCGCCGCGGTCCGGCCGTCGGCGATGTACCGGGTGGTGACGACGAGCACGGGGGCGCCCGGCAGCCGGTCCAGCCGGCGGGCGTCCTCGGCACGTGCCGAGCCCAGTTCCACGGTGCGGTCCTGGCCCTGGAGGTCGAGGCGGTGCAGTTCCCGCAGGACGGCGCGGGCGCGTGCGGCCCGCTGCGCCATGCTGTCGGCGGTGTCCTGGCCGGCGGGGAGCGCAGGCACCACGTCGGCGGGCACGTAGAGGATCTCGGCGGCCACCTGCTGGTCGCCGGTGGTGCGGCTGCGGCGTACGGCGTGCACCGGGGTGTCGGCGCCGGTGTCCAGCAGCCGGGCCACGGCTGCGGGCGCCGGGGCCTGTTCGTGGTCCTCGGTGTGCCAGGCGTCGCCGGGGGCGCCGGGCCAGCTCCGGGGGCCGCTCTCCGAGCCGACGTCCACGCCGACGCGGGGCGGCGCCACCGTCGTGCCGACGCCGCGGCGGCGCTGGAGGCGGCCTTCCAGTTCAAGCTGTTCGAGCGCCTGCCGGAGGGTTGCGCGGGCGACGCCGAACCGGGCGGCCAGCTCCCGTTCGTTCGGCAGGATCTCGCCGACCGCGAACTCGGAGTCGAGCGCCTCGGACAGGACGGTCTTCAAATGCCAGTACTTAGGTTCCGGCACCGTCTCCAGTTGCGTGGTCCCCACCCTTGCCT
>Ga0164243_10015819_pt1 | contig 10400 bp, 6 predicted proteins | sample OricompcompostOP_FD_108781 | JGI IMG/M metagenome (GOLD analysis project Ga0164243, IMG submission 108781) | Organic Plus compost microbial communities from Emeryville, California, USA - Original compost - Organic plus compost (OP) | ecosystem: Engineered > Solid waste > Mixed feedstock >... | reverse complement strand
TTGCCGGTCTTCTCCTCGATGGCGTCGAGGTACGCCTGGAAGGACATGTCGCCAGTCTCCGATCCGGTGGTGCGGGTGGACAACGTCGGTGTGGCACCGCGGCGTGCCCGGTCGACGAGCGTACCGTCTGATCGGCCCGCGATCGGTCCGGCCGACCGCCGCACCGCCGACGGCCGATCCGCGACCCCGGCGCGCGTCACATGCCGGTCGGTTCGGGCGAGTCGCTCGGCGGGTGGGCCAGCACGAACCGCTCCACGGCGGCGCCACTGACCGCGGCGCAGAACTGCCGGTACCCGGCCGTGGCGCCCCAGTGCGACAGGGCGAGCGGGCGGCCGGCGGGGAACTCCCCGTACCCGGGATCCCACGGCGCCACCACGAACCGCCCCCCGTACCGGTCGTCGCCGAACTTCTGCGCCAACGCGCGCAGCGCCTCGATCTGGTCCCGGACCAGCGGCTCGACGTACCAGAGGATGGTGTAGCCGTGCTCCAGGTTGTGCACCAGGATCTCGATCGCCGGCCGGTCGCGGGTGGTGTAGAACCGTCGCACGGCGGGCGCCGGCACCACGAAGTGGGGCCCGGACGACGGGGGGACCAGGTCGTACTGGATCCGGGTGGCGTACGGCTCGGCGGTGCCGGGTCCGACGTGGACACCGACGCCCCGGACCGGGTCGGTCAGCTCCGGGTCGCAGCCGGACCGGGCGAGGTCGACACCGATCTCGGCGGCGGGCCGGTGGGCCGCCGAGTCGGCGTACGCGCGGACGAACGGGACCACCGCCACCGCGAGCAGCAGGGTGCCGAGCGTGACCGTGACGGCGGCGATCCTCGGCCCGGCCGCCCGACGCGGCTCAGCCACGGCGCCCGTCCCGGCGTCGCAGGTGGTCGGCGGCGAACTCCAGCACCACCTCGATGGGCGGCGTTCCGCGGCCGGAGAGGGTGCCCGTGCTCAGGGCGAGCACCGGCACCGGGGGCACCACGGCGTACCCGTCGTCGCGCAGCTGCGCCACGTTCCGCTGCACCGCGGGGCGTTCCCACATCGCCTGGTTCATCGAGGGCACCAGGACGACGGGCGCCGACGCGGCGAGCAGGCAGGTGCCGACGAGGTTGTCGGCGATGCCGAGGGCCGCCTTGGCCAGGGTGTTGGCGGTGGCCGGCAGGACGAGCACCAGGTCCGCCCAGGTCGTGAGGGCCAGGTGCGGCACCTCGGTGGTCGCCTCCTCGTCGACGAGGGCGGGATGTCCGGTCAGGAGGGTGAACGAGCGGGCGGGCACGAAACGCGCCGCGGCCGGGGTGAGCACGACCCGCACGTCGAGCCCCAGCGCGTGCCGCATCACCATGATGGACTGGGGGAGGGTCAGCACGTCCGCGGAGCCGCAGGCGGCCAGCAGGACCCGGCGCGCCGGGAACGGACCGGCGCCCGCCGCGGGCGGCCCGTCCGGCCGCCGCGGCTGCTCGGTGGTCGTCACGGTACGGGTAGCCACGGATCGCCTCCTGGCAGGGGAGAGTTGTCGTCGGTCAGTTGGCAGCGGACCAGGTCGGCGTAGACGCCGTCGGCGCGCAGCAGGTCCTCGTGCCGGCCGCGCTCGACGATGCGTCCGTCGGCGACCACGAGGATCTGGTCGGCGTTGCGGACGGTGCTCAGCCGGTGCGCCACGACGATCCGGGTGCAGCGCAGGGCCGAGATCGCCTGGTCGACACGTCGTTCGGTGGCCACGTCGAGGTGGCTGGTCGCCTCGTCGAGCAGGAGCACCGCGGGTTGTCCGGCCACCGCGCGCGCGATGGCCAGCCGCTGCCGCTGCCCGCCGGAGAGGGCCTGGCCCCGCTCGGCGACCTGCGTGTCGTAGCCCATCGGCATCGCCGCGATGTCCTGGTCGATCGCGGCCACCTCGGCGGCCGCCCGGATCGCCGGCATGCCGATGCCGGGGTGCACGAGGCTGACGTTGCGCCGGATGGAGTCGCGGAACAGGTAGCTCTCCTGGAGCACGACGCCGAACTGGCGGCGCAGCGCGGTCGGATCGATGTGCGACAGCGGCACCCCGTCGAACAGGATCTCCCCGGTGGTCGGCCGGTAGAGACCGGTCAGCAGCATGGCGAGGGTGCTCTTGCCGCTGCCGGAGGGGCCGACGATGGCGACCTTCTCCCCGGGTGCGACGTCGAACGAGATCCCGTGCAGGACGGGCGGTGTGGCGCCGTCGTAGCGGAAGCTGACGTCGCGGACGCTGATCCGGCCGGTGAGGTGGGGCGCGGGCAGGTCCGGGTCGCCGGCCGGTTCCGGGCGGGCGGCGAAGACGTCCCGCAGCCGTTGCAGGTGCGACACCACGGACTGGAGGACCTGGGCGCTGGCCACCAGGGAGGCCAGCGGGGTGAGGGCGGACATGGCCAGCGCCTGCAGGCCGAGGGTCTGGCCGAGGTTGGCGCCGTCGAAGAGCCGCCCGGTGCCGAGCCAGAGCAGCGCGAGCGGGCCGGCGAGCTGGACGCTGGCGGTGATGTTGGCGACCGTGGCGGAGAGCCGGTTCTGGGCCACGTCGGCGTCGAGCGCCGTGGTGTAGCGGCGCAGCCAGCCGTCGAAGACCTGCCGCTCGGCGCCCATGGACTTGACGGTCGCGATGCCGTTCAGCGCTTCGATCAGTGCGCTCTCCGCGTCGGCCTGCACGGTGAGGTGCCGTTGGCTCAGCCGCAGCAACCGGCCGTTGACCACCGCCACGGCCACCACCTGGGCGACGCCGATCGCGGCGGCCATCCCCGCGAAGGCGAGGTCGCTGGCGAGCAGCACGCCGAAGTACGCGATCACCAGCACGCCGTCGATGACTGCGGTCAGCACCTGGGTGGTGACCAGTTCGCGCAGCAGGATGCTGCTGGACAGCCGCTGCATCAGGTCGCCGCTGGAGCGTTGCTGGAAGAAGGCGTACGGCAGCCGCAGCAGGTGCCCGAACAGCCTCGTCATGAGCGCGGCGTCCACCCGGGCCTGGAGGGTGACCAGGAGCCGGGACCGCAGGTAGGCCACCCCGAACTGGGTCAGCACGAGCGCCGCGATGGCCAGCGCCAGGTACGGCATGAGGGCCGTCTCGCGGGCCGGCATGATCCGGTCGAACGCGACGGTGGTGGCCATCGGCAGCGCGAGGCCCAGCGCCTGCAGGACGAGGGACACGGTGAACGCGGCGCCGAGCTGCGGCAGGAACGGCCGCAGCAGCGGCCGGGCGCGTCGCAGCCGGGCGATCGGTCCCGGTCCGGCGGTCGGCGGCGCGGGCGGGGACTGCGGGTCGCGGGTGTAGGTGAGCACGGTCCCGCTGAACCCGGCCGCGAACTCGGCCGGGGTGAGCAGCCGCCGCCCGAGCGCCGGGTCGACCAGGCGGACCCCGCGTTCGCTGACGTGCTCCACGACGACGAAGTGGGCGTTCTCCCAGTGCGCGATGGCCGGGAGGGGCAGCGCGCCGACGTGCGCCGCGTCGGCCCGGAAGGCCCGGCCGCGCAGCCCGAACCGGGGCCCCGCGGCCAGCAGCGCCCGCGCCGTGATCCCGTCGCGGCCGATGTCGAGCACGTCGCGTACGGCGGCCAGCGAGGCCCGTACGCCGTGCCGGCGGGCGATCATCGCCAGGCAGGCGGCGCCGCAGTCGGCGTCGGCCATCTGGAGCACCAGCGGGACCCGGCGCCGGCCCGGCCAGAACCGGCGCGCCCCGCTCCCGGTCAGGCGGCCCACTGTCGCTCCCGGCGGGCCGGGGCGCTGGCGCCGGAGCGGGCCGGCCCGGCGCTCGCGGGTGGTGCGAGCAGGAGCACGGACGGCACCCGCTCGGGTGCGGCGAGCCGCAGCAGGGCGAGTCCGACGCCGGACAGGCCGGTCATGAGTTCGGGGGACGCGAGCGCCGTCGGGTTCGCGCAGCGCCAGCCGCCGCCCAGCCCGTCGCGGAGCACCGCCGCGGCCGGCGCGGTCGCCTGCCGCGGGTCGGCGGCCAGCAGCAGGTCGAGGTTGCCGAGGTCGCCGTGGCACAGCGAGTGGTTGCGCCCGAACCCGGTCGCGAGCGTGGTGGCGACCGCGGTGGTGATCTCGGTGTCCAGCGTGTCGTCCGGGCCGAGGGCGTCCCGGATCAGCAGACGCGACAGGCCGATCCCGGGGGCACCGTGGCACCAGGTCACCCCGCAGCGTCCCGGCCGGCGCAGGTCGGCCCAGTTCGCCTCGGCGGGGCGGAACAGGCTGCGGTCGTACGCGAGCGCGCGGGTGGCGGCGTCGGCGTACGCGGGGTCGCCGGTCACCGCCCAGGCGTGCGCCAGCGCGGCGGCGATCCCGGCCGCGCCGTGGGCGAGTCCACCCAGGGGGGCGCCGGCCGTCCCGCCCGGCGGGTCGGCGTACGCGGTGTCGGCGGCGGCGAGCAGCCGGCGGGCCGCACCGCGCACGACCGGGGCGACCCGCTCGGGGTCGAGACCGGCGCGGGACACGGCGAGGACGGCGCCGGCGAACCCGTCGACCAGATCCGGGGCCTGGTCGGTGGCGGCGAGCGCGGTGACCCGCGCGAGCGCCACGTCGACGGCCGGGGCGAACCGGCGGGTCTGCCACAGCTCCCCGAGGTGGCCGAGGGTGTAGACCAGGCCGCCCCAGCCGGTGAACGCGCCGATCCGGTCGCCGGGGACCCGGCGGTCGAGGATCCGGGCCGTGAGCCCGGCGGCGGCGCGGTCGGCGAGGTCGGTGAACCGCTGCTCGCCGGTGAGCCGACCGGCGTGGGCCAGGAAGAGCGTCACCCCGGCGATCCCGTCGTAGAGGTGCGGGCCGAGCGGCGCCGGCGCCCAGCGGCCCGGGGTGGCGGTGTCGGGGGTGAGGCCGAACCAGGTGGGTTCCGTGCCCGGGAAGGCCAGGGCGGCCACCGCGTCGGCCACCGAGGTCGCCGCGGCCAGGTACGCCGCCGCCGGCGGCACCGGAGCCGGCGGCACCTCCGCGAGGTGCCAGCGCACCCGGGCGTGCGGGGCGTCCGCCCCGTCCACCTGGGGGGTGAAGGCGGCCCGGACGAGCCACCGCTGCCGCTCCAGGTCCGCCTCTCCCAGCCGCCCGAGCCGGCGCCGCGCCTCGGCGAGGCCGGACCGGGCGAGCAGACCGGGCAGCCGGCGGCCCCGGCTCGTCCACAGGTCGCGGGAGTCCACCGTGGTGGTGAACATCGGCACGTCGCGGCGCGCGAGGTCGGCGCGTTCCGCCGCGACGGTGGCGGCCAGCAGCGGCAGTTCGGCCACGCCCGACCAGAGCCAGTCGTGCAACCGCTCGGTGTCCAGGCCGTCCTGGAGCGCGTCGGTGTGCAGGGCGGCGTCGCGCAGCCGGAGGTACGTCCGGGTCGGGCGCAGCACCACGCGGATCTCGTCGGCCGCGAACGCGGTGACCGGTCCGTCCGGGGCGAGCAGTTCGTCGCGTACGGCGGCGAGCAGCCGGTACGTGGCCGTGAAGCCGTCCAGCACCTGCGGCAGGTGCGCGGCGAGGTCGGCCGGGTCGGCGCCGGGGTCGAGCGGGCCGTGCTCGTCGTGGTGGTGGCCCGGCGCGCACAGCCGCATCTCGTCGGTCCCCTCGGCCTGCCAGGCCGAGCAGTTGCAACGGTTGGCGGCCGGGCCCGCCGCCTCGTCGGCGCGGGGCAGCAGACCCACGGCGAGCACGGAGTCGGCGATCGCGTCGCCACCGCCGCGGGCCCCCGCGGCCCGGGCGACCGCGGGGGTGAACGCGGTCTCGAGGTCGACCAGGACGGGATGCTCGCCGTGGACGACCACGTTCTCCCGGTGGCAGTCGGTGGCGCCGACGGCCTGCAGCAGGGCCAGCAGTGATCCGTAGCGGCGGGCGAACCGCCGCCGCCCGCCGGGTGTCGTGGGGGCGGCGGACTCGACGTACTCGGCCCAGCCGTGATCCCCGCGGGGCAGGACCGTGAACGTGTGCAGGTCGGTGCCCCGCTCGTTGAGCCATTCCAGCAGGCGCTGGAAGCGGGCCTCGACGGCGACCGGTCGGGGCTTGTAGACCAGCCGCAGGCCACTGTCGAAGGTGGCCACCAGCACCCGCCGGCCGTCGCGGTGCGGGTCACCGGTCTCCTGGATGTCGACCAGGCGGCCCGGCCGGGCGCCGCCGTGGAAGGTCGTGGCCAGCGCCGGGGCGTCGTCGGCGAGCCGCCGCAGGAACTCGATGGTGCGGTCGGCCCAGCCGCGCGTCAGGTCGTACGCCTGACGGGCCAGGACCGGGTACTCGGCCAGTAGGGCCAGGGCCGCCTCGGGTGCGCGGTGGCGGCGGAAGAAGGCCGCGTACCGTTCCTGCGGCGTGTCGCCGGCCGACGCCCCGCGCAACCGGTCGATGTTGAGTTCGAGGACGACGGCGCGGCTGAGGACCACCACCAGCTCGTCGAGCAGCCCGGTCACACCCAGCCGGTCGGCGTCGGGGGGCAGCAGGTCGGGAGCGTCGTCGGCGAGGTGCCGGACGTGTCGCGCCACCCGGGCCCGGGCCCGCGCGACCAGCGGCGCCACCAGGGCGAGGGACGCGTCGAGCGGGCGGCCGGGCAACAGCTCCGGGTCGATGTCGGAGGTCGACGCCTCGCGGTAGCACGCCACGAGGTCGCGGATCCATTCCGGGGTCCCGCCGAGGCGGGCGGCGAGCCGCGCCGGCGACTCGTCCAGCAGCGCGAGCAGGGTTCCCTCGTCCAGTCCCTCCGCCGCCAGCCGGCGCCGCCACTCCTCGTCGTCGGCGAAGGCGCCGCCGGTGCGCCAGCGGGACAGCCGCCACCGGGACCGCTCACCGGGCTCGGCGTCGGCGGGCGGGGGAGCGGCCAGCCGTTCGGTGACGGTCAGGGCGGCCAGGAGTCGCTGTTCGATCGGGGTGGTCGGGTCGTCGTCGGCGGGATGCGGGACAGTGGACATGCGGCGCTCCAGCGGCGGTGGATCGGACGGAGGGTGGGGCCCGGGCCGTGGCCCGGACCCCCCTGGGACCCGTGGTCGGGTCGGCCCGTGCGGACTCAGCAGACGCAGTGGCAGCAGGCCGTGGTGTGACCGGTGGTGGCGGCGGCGCCGCCGGCGACCGTCTCCAGCTGGTCGCGGTCCAGCTCCACCACGCCCACCGGGTGGGCCTCGGCGGCCTCCGGGGCGGCGGCGCGCCGGTACTCGTCCTTCCAGCCGTTGACGATGTCGGTGATGGACATGCGGTTCTCCTTTCACGACGACCGTCCGGCCTGCCCGGCGGTCGCTTGCAGGACCAGCCTCCGCGCCGCGGGCCGCCGGCACATGAGTAGCCGCTACCTCAGTCCGGCCCGGTCCTGTCGCGCCGGTGACAACCAATCCGGCGGGCCGGAGCGTTCCGTGTGCGGGCGTGTCCGGAAGGCGACGGCCCCACCGCGTGCGATGTGTGAAGGTGGGCCGGAGTCACACTCAGGCCGCCGCACGTCCTGATCCGGTCGGCCGAGCGGATCGAGGACGAGATTGGCGACCGGGCCCCGGGGTGGTCCGGCCCGGGGTTGAGGGGGTCCAGTGGCTGCGCCGGGATGTCTCGTGGACGGCAACGGCGGGTGGCCGTTCGTCGGCCGCGCGCGTGAGCGGGAGCAGACGGTCGCCGCGCTCGACACGGCGTCCGGTTCGGGCGTCCTGCTCACCGGGGATCCCGGGGTCGGCAAGAGCTCACTGCTCGACGAGGTGCTCGACCACGCCCTGCGGCGGCAGCGTGTCGTCCTGCGGGTCACCGCCACACCCGGCTGGCGGGACGTGCCGTTCGGGGTGCTCGCGAGCCGCCTGCCCCAGCCGTCCGACGCGAACGTGGCCGACGTGTTCCGGGACGTCGAGCGGCGGCTGCGCGACGTCGCGGCGGGCCGCGGCGTGGTCATCGGCGTCGACGACCTCAACTGGCTCGACGACGCCTCCGGAGCCCTGCTCGAACGGCTCGTCGTCGGCGGCACCGTCCAGGTGGTCGCCACCGTACGCACCGACGCCCTGGACGCCGCGCCGGTGGCCGCGCTGCGGCGGTCCCGCTCGGTGGACCGGGTGCACGTGCCGCCGCTGGATCCCGACGAGACCGCGCTCGTCGTACGGGAGGCGCTGGGTGGCCCGGTCGACGGCCTCACCCTCGGCGCGCTGTGGCGGATCAGCCAGGGAAACCCGCTGTTCCTGCGGGAGGCGCTGCGGTGCGGGCTGCGCGAGGGCGGGCTGGTCCGCCGCGACGGCATGTGGACGTGGCCCGCCGAGTCGCTGTGCCCCACCCACCTCGCCGAGCTGATCGAACAGACCCTCGGCACCCTCGACCCCGACGAGGCCGAGGCGTTGCAGTACGTCGCCCACGCCGAGCCGGCACCGCTGGCCCTGATCGAGCGGATGGTCCCACCGCGCACCGCCGAGCAGTTGGAGGAGCGGGGCCTGATCCGGCTGGTGCAGCACGGCGCGGACGTGCTGGTGCAGACCGGCCACCCGCTGTACGCGGAGGTGGTGCGCAACCGCACCGGCGCGTTGCGTGCCCGCCGCCTGCGCCGGAACCTGGCCGAGGCGCTGGCGGCGGTCGACGGCGGCGGCGAGGGCGACCTGGCCCGGGTCGTGGCCTGGCGCTGCGAGGCGGATCTCCCGGTCGCCGCGGACGACCTGCTCACCGCCTCCGAGTACGCGCTGCGCCGGCACGACCCGGTCCTCGCCGAGCGGCTGGGCCGCCGCGTCGACTCCGCGCGCGGCGACTGGCAGGTGGCGCGGGCGCTGGTCGCGCAGGGCCGCAGCGACGACGCGGACGCGCACCTGGCCCGGGCGGCCGCGGACCTGACCGATCCGAGGGACCGCGCGGAGGCGGCGGCGCTGCGGGCGCTGAACCTCTTCTGGGGCGGCCGCCGGCCGGACCAGGCCCGCGAGGTGATCGACGCCAGCCACCGCGACCTGCCCGCCGAGGCGCACCCCGGGTTGCTGGCCGCGCAGGCGGGGATCGGCGCGTTCAGCGGCGACAGCGGCGGCGCCCGTGAGTCCCTGGCGCGCCTGGCGGTGGATCCGCCGCGCGATCCGCTGCTGGCGACCGCCGTCACGGCCCTGCACCCCTACCTGCTGCTGTTCGACGGGCAGCCGGGCCGGGCGGCCCGGATGTTCGACAGCGGCGAGGTCGAGATCCCCGACACCTGGGCGACGATGCGGGCCGCCACGCAGGCCTGCCACGTGCAGTCCCTGCTCATGTCGGGCCGGCTGCCCGAGGCCGAACAGCTGGCGGAACGCTACTACCGGGACGCGGTGGAGCGGGGCGCCGCCGACGCGGTGGGGCTGCTCGCCTTCGCCCGTGGCAAGTGCGCCTACCACGCCGGTCAGATGCACCGGTCGATGCGCTGGCTGCACGAGGCCCGCACGCTCGCCGGCGACCGCACCCTGTTCCCCGTCCGGGCCTACGTGCTGTCCGCCAACGCGTACGTGGCGGCGCAGCTCGGTGAACTCGCCGAGAGCCGGCGGCTGCTGCAACAGCTGCTCGACGACCACGCCGGCGCCGGCGACGGGCAGCTCAGGGGCCTGGTGGCCGCCGACGCCGAGCTGACGGCCGCCTGGCTGGCGGCCGCCGACGGCCAACTCGCCACGGCCGTCGGCACGCTGCGCGAGCTGCCCGGCCGGGCCGACCAGGCCACGACGATCACGGTGGAGTGCCTGCACCTGCTCTCCCGCCTGGAGCCCACCACCGGCACCGCCGAGCGGTTGGCGCAGGTCGCGGCCGGATGCGACAGCCCGCTGTTCACGCTCTGGGCCGACTACGCCCACGCGCTCGCCGCCGACGACCCTTCCGCGCTCGAACGGATCGGCACCGAGTTGGAGGCCAGTGGATACCTGGCTCTCGCGTTGGAGGCGATGGTCGCCGGGGAGGCGGCGTACGGCCGTCGCGGCGACCACCGCCGGGCGAACCTGCTGGCCCGCAGGGCCGACCTGCTGCACAAGCGGTGCGGGGGCTACTGGCCGCCGCTGAGGCCGCGCCCGGTCGGCCGGGACGATCTCACCCCACGGGAGCGGCAGATCTGCGAGCTGGCGGCGACGGGGCACGACAACGCGGCGATCGCCGCCGAGCTGGTGCTGTCGGTGCGGACCGTGGAGAACCACCTCCAGCGGGCGTACGTGAAGCTCGGGCTGCGGGGGCGGGCGGGTCTCGCCCAGGCCCTCGGGCTGCAGCGGGCGGGCTGACGGTACGCCGTCGGCGGACACTGACCGGCCCGGGTGCCGTCCGGACCGGCCGCCCGGACCGGGCCGCGGTGCCGCCCGGAGCGGCCCAGGTGCCGCCCCGGGCGGAGACGGGGCCCGCCGCCCCGCCCCCGCCCGGAGGGCGCCGCGTCGGGAGGACTCACGTCTGGCGCATTCGCGGGTCACCTGCCCCGGCCGCTAGGACGCGGCGAGCGCCTCGGTGGGTGCCAGCCGGGCGGCACGGACAGCCGGGTACAGGCCGGCGATGCCTCCGATGAGCAGCGTCGCCCCCA
>Ga0164243_10015818_pt1 | contig 10400 bp, 7 predicted proteins | sample OricompcompostOP_FD_108781 | JGI IMG/M metagenome (GOLD analysis project Ga0164243, IMG submission 108781) | Organic Plus compost microbial communities from Emeryville, California, USA - Original compost - Organic plus compost (OP) | ecosystem: Engineered > Solid waste > Mixed feedstock >... | reverse complement strand
GTCGACATGACCAACACCCGTGGTCTGGTCTGGACCCCGATGGCGGCTGCCACCGTGCAGCTCCTCGATGTCCAGATGGAGAGCGATTACGATATGCGTCGTCAGGGCACCCTGATGATCGGCAAGTATCTGGTTGGCCACGGCCCGCTGCGGTCGAAGTGCGCCGCCGAGCTTGCCATCGCGTAAGCCCCGAGGGGGTCGCCTTAGGGCGGCCCCCATTTTTTCGTCATGGGGGTGAGCCGAGGTCGGCGCTCCGGTCTCCAAAACCGTGAGCCGGTGGTTCGATACCACCCACCCACCGCCATCAATGCCATGCTCCGTAAAGAACTGATCGACCAATCCGCCCATGCGGCGGCAGCCTTCCTTATCGTCGGGCTGCTCATTCTGTTCCCAAGCGTCCTCACTGCCACCCTCGGAGGTCTGGCCTGCGGCCTGATCCGCGAGATTACCGAAGATGGCTCCATCCTCTCTCCCGGCTCCCTGCGTGACCTCGCTGGGTGGACCCTTGGGGGTCTCATCGCCGGGCTCCTGTTCCTCTAGGAGACACCTCCCGAATGTCCGCAATGACCGAACTGGACGCGGTCAACGAGATGCTGCTCGCCATCGGGCAAGCGCCCGTGAATACCCTTGAGGTTGCGGGCATCCGTGACGTGTCCGTCGCCCGGCTGCAACTCACCAACGTCAACCGTGAGGTGCAGTCCAAGGGCCACAAGTTCAACACCTTCGTCGTCAAGCTGTCCCAACGGCTCGACGGTCATGTGCTGGTCCCGACCGATGCCCTGCAGGTGGACCCTGTCGATCCCAACATCGACGCCATCGTGCAGGTCGACTTCAACGATGCCGGGCAGCGCAAGCTCTATGACGTGCGCCGGGACAGCTTCGAGTTCGAGAAGCCGGTCGAGGTGGAGATGATCCGCCTGCTGCCCTTCGAGGCTCTCCCTCAGTACGCCCGCAGCTACATCACTGCGCTGGCCGCCCGGCGGTTCCAAGCCTCGGTGGTCGGCAGCCCCCAGCTCGATGACCTCCTGAGGGAGCGCGAGTGGAAAGCCTACGCTGACTTCCGCAAGGCCGAGCGGATCAGTCAAGACAACAACATCATCCGCGACGCTGCCGTCCGCCACGGGCGCAGCATGACCTACAACCGACACCGGAATAGCCGCTACGCCTGATGCTCGTCCGTAAGCCCATTCCGGGGCTGTATGACGGCGTCTCCCAGCAGAGCCCGACCCTGCGCTCCGTCCTTCAGGCGGAGGAGCAGGTCAATGGTTGGGCCACGCTTGCGGACGGGCTGGGCAAGCGCCCGCCAACCGAGCATGTCGCGCTCGTCCGCCCTGACGCCTTCGGCCCCGCCACCATCCATCATATCAACCGAGACCTCTCCGAGCGATACATCGTGGTCGTCACCGATGGCGACCTCCGCGTCTACAACCACCTGACCGGCGCTCAGGTCTCCGTGAACTTCCCCAATGGAAAAGCCTACCTCGACTGCCAGAACGCAGCCGAGGACTTCGCGCTGATTACGGTCGCTGACTATACCTTCGTGGTGAACCGGCGCGTGACCTGCGCGATGCTTCCCCCGGACACAACCGTCGACGAGTCCTACTACCGCTGGCTCAACCGGAATAACCCCGGCAACGTCTACCAGTACCCCGGCATCTACATGCCTTACGGTGGTGTTGGGTACATGGGCGAGAAGCAGCGGTTCGAGGACTTGCCCGAAACTGCTGTCGACGGTCAGGTCTACAAGATTGTCGGTTCCTCGGACAACGAGTTCTCCTCCTACTACGTCATCCGCAAGGGCGGCGTATGGGAGGAGTACCGCGACCCTCTCCTGTACGTGAACAAGATCGACGCCCGAACCATGCCGCACGCGCTGGTCCGCGAGAAGGATGGTACGTTCAGCTTCGCGCCGTTCTCTTGGGCCGAGCGTAAGGTTGGCGACAAGACGAGCAACCCCGAGCCCACCTTCATTGGACGCCGGATCAACGACGTCCTGTTCATCCAGAACCGGCTTGGCTTCCTCGTCGATGAGAACACGGTCATGTCCGCCGCCGCCGACTTCGGCAACTTCTGGCGCAACACCGTGACGACGCTCGTGGCGTCCGACCCTATCGACGTCGCCGTGACTGGCAGCGAGGTGTCGATCCTCAAGCACGCCGTCCCCTTCGCCGACAGCCTGATGCTGTTCGCCGAGCAGCAGCAGTTCAAGCTGTCATGGGGCGACTTCGGCCTGACGCCTGACAGCGTCGCCATCACGCCGGTCACGAGCTACAAGACCAACGTCAAGGCTCGCCCGGTGCGGATTGGCCGCGACATCTACTTCTGCGCCGACAGTACCGCCTACACGCGGGTCTACGAATACTACAACCGGCCCACCGATGCTGGCGTCTCGACCGAGGCTGCCGACATCACGGCGCACGTCCCTCGGTATCTCCCCAAGGGTGCCCGCAAGCTGGCCGCCGATCCGACCAACGAGGCTTTGTTCGTCCTCACCGACACGCATCCTCGCCGGATCTACGTCTACAAGTTCGCGTGGGGCTCTCCCACCGAGAAGACGCAGTCGGCATGGAGCTATTGGGAGTTCGACCAGAACGCCACGATCCTGTCGGTCGAGGTGCTGGACGAGCATCTGTACCTGCTGATCCAGCGCCCCGATGGTGTCTACCTTGAGCGCCTGTCCCTGCAGTCCGGCGCAAAGCCAGCCCAAGCGGACCATCAGGTCTATCTGGACCGCCGCGCCGTCGTGACCGGCGTCTACCGCCCGGCCACCGACGACACGCTGTTCACGTTGCCCTACGCCCCGGTGCAATCCCAGCTCCGTATCGTGCAGGGCAACGCCGCGCCTGTCGGCAAGCGCGAGGCACTGATCGACCCGTCGCAGTACAGGTGGGTGAACGCCGCAGCCGTGGCCGTGCCCGGCAACTACGGAGGCTACCCGTGCCTCGTGGGCGAGCGATACACCTTCCGCTACGTCTTCAGTCCGCCGTTCCTTGCTGACCGCCAAGGGAACATTCTGTCGGGCTACACCGTGCTGCGCGGCCTGACGGTCTACTACACGGACACCGCCTACTTCGCCACCGAGGTGGCTCCCTACGGGACCGATCCTCAGGTCGAATACGTGGTGCCTGCCAAGCTGGCCGAGTTCACCGGCAAGACCCTTGGCGCGCTTTCCCTCGTGCTGGGCTCACCGGCCTACCACTCCGGGGACTACAGCTTCCAAGTGTACGGGCAAGCCGACGTCGCCCGCGTGTCACTTATCAATGACTCCCATGCGGCGGCAACCTTCCAGTCCGCCGAGTTTGAGATGACCTACCACAACCGAGCCCGATGAAGACGCTCCACGCCGCAACGCTGGATGACGCGGTGTTCATCGACGCCCGTCTCCGCGCCATCGACCGCCTTGAGTGCCGCCTGTCGGATTACCCTGACGACATCGCGGCCTCGCTGTCGGTGGCCCTGTCGTATTGCGCGTGGACGGTAAGGGAGGAGGGCACGCCGATCTGCATGTTCGGCGTCGTCCCTCTCCTGCCGGGCGTCGGCTCCCTTTGGTTGCTGGCGACCGACGAGTTCGACGAACACCACAAAGACCTGCTGCGTATCTCCCCGCCGCAGGTCGCTCGTCTCCATTCCCCATTCCCCACGCTCATGGTGCAGGTCGCCCGTGAGAACGTGAAATCACGCCGGTTCCTCCGGTGGCTGGGCTTCCGCGAGGCGGACCCACCGCTCACCGAGGTGCCTCCCTCCATGATCCAGATGGTGAAGACAGCCCATGTGTAATCCCGCCATTGCCGTGGCCGGTATCATGGCCGCGACCGCGACCGTGGCGGTGGTCGGTCAGATGCAGACCGCCAAAGCTCAGGCCAAGGCCATCGAGCAGCAGTCCGCCATCCAAGCCGAGGAGCTGCGCCAGCAGACCACCGCCGAGCTGTTCGACAACCAGATCGAGACCATGCAGCGGATCGGTCAGGCCCGCGTCGTTGGCGCGAGCCGTGGCCTCAACGACGCAAGCCGCGTCCTTGAGCAGACCACGCAGGCTATCCTGTTCGACAGCGAGTTCGATGCCGCCCGTATCGAAGCCAATCACGGCAACCGCCAGCGCGCCCGCGTGGCCGAGACCAACTCGGCGCTCACGAGCGCATCCCGTCCGTCCCTCCTTGGGGCTGGCCTGCAGATCATCTCTGCTGGCGTCCAAGGCTACGCCGCTGGCGGCGGCTTCAAGAAGCCCTCAACGCCTGCTGCCGGAGGTAGCGCCTAATGGCTCGCCCTACAGTTGACACCGGCAACCGCGCCCCACGCGGTAGCCTGTCGGCCCGCACCCGCGCGGCTCCCTCGCTGGACGTCGTCGCGCCGCTCAACGTGCAGGTAGCCGAGGACAACGCCTTCACCGAGCTGGCGAGCGCCCTTGGTGTCTTCGGCAACGTCGCTGCTGACATCAGCCGGGATGCCATCGACCGCAAGCACAGGCGGCAGGCCGAGGAGGACGCCGCGCTCGGTGCCCGCGACGCCGCCATTGGACAGGTCGATGAGCAGCGCCGGGCGAAGTCCGAAAGCTACGCCCGCGCGGCTGACCGCGTGACCGCCATCAGTGCGGGCACCAAGGCCAGCTTCGAGATTGCCCAGCAGTTCGAGGAGTGGCGTAGGGAGAACCCTGACGCCGACAGCCCGGAAGCTGCCGCCAAGCTCGACGAGCTGATCCAAGGCTTCCTGCGTCCTGACGGCGAGGCCCTGAACCCGCTGCTGGCCGATGGCCGGGCAGCCGCCGTGGTGGTCGGCAACCTGCAGGAGCTGCGCTACCGGCTGCTCGACAAGGACGCTGACTACGTCACCGACCGCAAGATCGAGGTCGGCGTCGCTTCCGCGTCCGACCAGCTCATCAGCGTCGTCCTTCAGAACAAGGCCGCCAAGGATAGCGACTGGCACCTACTGCACACGCAGCTCAAGGCGCTCGGCCTGTCCGGCTCCGACATCAATAAGGTCATCGCCGAGACCGCCAAGTCCGCGTCCGTGCAGCTTGGCAGCTCGCAACCGATCAAGGCTCTGCCGGACAAGTGGCAGGACGGCACGCCCTCGGTCAAATACACCACCGAGTATGGCGATGACCTCAAGGTTCACGCCGACCGGCTCGACGAGGAAGCCGAGAAGGCCCGCATCGAGGCGATGGCCGATCAGCGCATCGCGTGGGTCAACCGTATGCGCGCCCGCGCATCCGATGGTATCGGGTTGTCGAAGAAGGACATCGACGAGGCGCAGGCCCTTGGTGTCTCCGAAGGCACCATCATCGGCATCAACGACACGGCTGCCTCCCGCAGGGAGTACCTTGCGGAGAAGCGAAAGCGTGAGTTGGAGAAGGCCCACGAGGAAGCGCAAATCCGCTTCAACGCGCTGGCGGGCAACCAATGGGCCAACACCCCGCAGCAGAACGGCAAGGTTCTCGACGAGGTGTTCACCTCGCTGAAGACCCGCGAGGAGCGCCAGCAGTTCGTTATCACGCAGGCCCGGCGCGGCATGCTCCCGCCGAGCTACCGCCGCTTCCTGTCCGCCCCGCCGACCGACACCGCCAACTTCAACACTTGGCTTCGCAACGTGAAGCAGCTCCGCAGCGTGAACCCGTCCCTGTACGCCACGTTGCCGGAAGTCGCCCGCGCTCGGGCCGAAGCCTTCGAGACCCTGACCAAGACCGGCGCGTTCACCCCTGAGCAAGCCCTTAGCCGGGTCAGCTCTGTTGACCGGCAGAAGGGTGCCGAGATGGTCGACAAGTTCGGGAAGAAGGCCGTGGACAAGATCCTCGACCCTACCGGGTTCGGGGACTTCAGCGGCAGCCTGTTGGCCCGCCGCCGTGTTACCTCGACCTTCCAAGCCTTCGCATCGCTTCCCGACGTGGACGAGGACGAGGCCATCGAGATGGCGCAGGAGAGCTTCTGGTCCAACCACTTCGTCAGTGGTGGGCAGGTCTACTCCCGCGACGCCGTCCCCGACGAGGACGCCCTCGACTGGATCAAGGAGAAGGTCGCGGGTGAGTTGAAGATCGACGTCGATGACGTGGTCGTGGCCCAAGACCCGAACAAGCCTGTGCTGTGGATCAGGGAGCGTGGCTCCGCTGCCCAGCACTCGGTCAGCGCCGACGTGCTCCGTCAGGAGTGGTTCTCCGACGCCAACCGTGAGCGCCGCGAGCGCGGCTCGCGCGTGCGTCGTGGCAAGGCCGAGATGGACTACCTGAAGGCCCAGCCCGGCTACGGCATCCCGCTAGTTCCCTAAGCCAAACCCCCAAGGAGACGAATGGAGCAATCCCTTCTCGAACGCGCCCGCGTTCGCCCCGGCGACGTGGTGCGTGACATCGAGCCTGTGCAGGTTCCGGCCCAGCCCAAGGAGGAGCAGAAGCCGAGTTGGCTCAAATCCCTCGGCGCGGCGCTCCGCTCGGAGACCTCCTTGGGGGTCGCCTACAACCGCATCCGCGAGGACATCGCCGCTGACGGCACTGGTCCTCGCCAGAACGAGACGCTCGACCAATACCTCCTCCGCATCGAGAGCTTCGATGTCGACAAGGCCATCAAGGATCGCGGCCTACAGGAGCGCATCGGGCGCATCCCTCACGAGTTTCACGAGCGCCTGTACGAGGCGCGCAACCCCGACCATCTTGAAGCGATCCTGTCTTCCGTTGAGCGCCGCGTCGCTGACAGCGAGACGCTGCAGGCTGCCGGGCTCGGCAAGAGCATCACCTCGCAGATCGCGGTCGGCCTACTCGACCCGGTCGACTGGCTGGTGACGGTGGGCACTGGTGGCTTCGGTAAGGCTGCCACCACCGGCTCCCGCGCCGTCCGCGCCGCCAAGGCCGGTGCCTCGGCTGCCGCCGCCAACATGGCGGTCGAGGCGGTCATCGCCACCGACGACGCGACGCGCGACGCTTCCGACATTGCTGCGGCTGGCGTCTTGGGTCTGGCCCTAGGCGGTGGCCTCGGGGCCATCGGCAAGGGTGACGACGCTCGCATCCGCGCTGCCGCCGACAAGGTCTACCGCACCGAGGTGTCCCGCGTGGACGCCCCCAAGGCAGAGCAGCAGCTCGACCTTCCCCTCGACCACACCCCCAAGGGCACCCAGCGCGAGCTGTTCCCCGGTGCCGAGCTGGGTCGTGCCCCTGAGCAGCCCCGCGTGGATGCTCCCCTGCAGCTCGACCTCGGGCTCGCCGCCCCGGCGTCCCGCGAGCAGCAGCTCAACCTCAACCTGCAGTTCGACCCTGAGAAGTTCCTGAGACGGTCGCCCCATGTGGCGGTCATGCCGAACGGCTCTCTGTGGACGGCGATGAACAGCGCGGGCCAGTTCAAGGCGCTGCGCTCGACCACATCGCCGCTCACCTATCTGGACACGCCTGTCGCGGACAACCGCGCCGCGCGCCGGGCCGAGGCTGCCATCGAGCGCGGTCTTGCGCGCGGTATGGAGCGCACCCTTGCCCGTGAGGCGAAGGAGGCGCAGCGCGAGCTAAACCGCTTCTTCGACCAGTTCCCTGACGGTCAGGCCGAGCTGGACCTAGGGCCAGGTTTGCTGGGCGAGATGCAACGCGACCTGTTCGGCGACCTGCCTGTCCAGCGCGCGCCAGAGCGTGACGCCCCGGCGCAGGCCGAGCTGCCGCTCGAAGCAACGCCCAAGGCTGCCGAGCATGAGCGTGTCGAGGTCGACAATGTCCCCAGCCCGCAGGCCGCGAGCGCAAGCGCCGCTGCCACCCCGCTGGACGATCCCGAATGGTGGGGCACCAAGCTGGCGCTGCCGACGACGTTCGCCCGGTCGCTTCTGTCCGACAAGGTTCACCCCAAGGTCCGCTCACTGGCGGGCAAACTCATGGACGCCCTGCCAAGGGCGGACGACGAGGTGCGGGAAATTACCGCCGAGCGCGAGGCGACCAGCCTCTACACCCGCTTCGTCGGGCGCTTCTACCTCGCCACCGAGCCTGAGTTCCAAGCGTGGGCCAAGTCCAACGGCTACGGCTTCATGCGCCGTCACCTCGGCTCCGAAGCGCAGCAGCGGTTCAACATCGAGGTGGGCCGCGCGATCCGTGGCGCGCAGCAAGTCTCGGCTGAGGCCAAGGCTGCCGCGAAGAAGGTGTCCGCGTTGTTCGACGAGCTGCGCGAGCGCGCCAAGGCTGCCCGCATCGAGGGCTTCGACGACATCGGACCTAACCCCCGCTACCTGCCCCGGTCCATCAACTATGCCCGGTTCCACGAGATGTGGCAGCAGGTCGGCAAGCACGGGATGATCGAGCTGGTGGCCGGTGCGATCCGCGCCAAGGGCACGCCGCCCGAGCTGGCCGGTCGTATCGCCAAGGCTTACGTTGAAGGCGCGAAGCGCCGGATGCTCGATACCGACCTCGGCTTCCTGCAGGGCATCTCGGAGGACAGCGTTGAGCGCCTCCGCTACTACCTGCCCTCGGACGACCCCTCGCTGGTTGACGATGTGATTGCCTACCTCAAGCGGTTTCGCAAGGAGGGCAACCCGGACGGCGGACGCCTCGCGCAGGCCAAGCACCGCATCGACCTTGACGAGAACTACAGCGCCTACATCAACGGCCAGTTCGTCCGTTTCGCCGACATTCTCCACGAGGATGCCGGTATGCTGTTCGACCGCTACGCCAAAACCATCACCGGATGGATCGGCCTATCGAACCGTGCTGGGCTCCGCTCAGAGGCCGACTACGCGCGGTTCAAGGCAGACATCGCAGGCGACGACAGCAGCTTCGCCAACTTCAAAGACCTCGACGCCGTCGTTGATCTGATCCTCGGGCGTTCGCTAGACGCAGACCCCACGGGACACATCAACCGGGCGGCATCACTCCTGCGTAAGATCAACTTTGCGCGCACGATGGGACAGGCTGGTCTGGCCTCCATCTCCGAAGTGGGCAACATCGTCGCCTACGCGGGCATGAAGAACATGCTGATGCACGTTCCCGGCCTGCGCTCCCTGTGGCGAGGCATGAGGGCGGGCCAGCTCGACAAGGAGCTGGAGGAGGAGCTGCGCTGGTTGACCGGCGTCGGCACCCGGATGCTGTCCGGGCGCGGCAAGGCCGGTATCGACGACCTTGGCCTGCAGGTGGAACACGCGCTCTACGACAAGGCCGACCGCATCATCGACCCTATCGCCCGCAGCGTCAGCTACGCGGGCCTGCTCGGGCCGGTGAACGAGGCGCTGCAGGTACTGGCATCCAAGAGCTTCGTCCAGAAGATGGCGAGCTGGGCGCGCGGCGCGCAGATCGACAGCGGCTCGCGCCTCCGCATCCGCGACGCCGGTATTCACGATGGGCAGCTCAACCGCATCATGGAGGAGTTCCGCAAGCACTCGGTCTTCGACGAGGCTGGCGCGCTGGTCCGCATCAACTGGCAGAAGTGGGATCAAGACCTACTCGATGACTTCACGTTCGCCCTCGACCGCCTGACCTACCGGGCGGTGCAGGAGAACGACATCGGCTCGTCCGCCCCGTGGATGCACAAGTGGTGGGGCAAGACCCTGATGCAGTTCCGAGGGTTCATCTCGAACGCCTATACCAAGCAGACGCTATACGCGCTGCGCTACCGGGACGCTCAGGCTTTCACCGCATTCGCCACCACCATGTTCGTCGGCGGCCTCGTTTACATGATGAGGACGTGGACCAACTACGCCCACGACGACGAGCAGCTTGAGAAGCGCCTGTCGCTCGACAAGGTGGCCTTCGCCGCCTTCAATAACTCGGGCTACGCCTCGGTCATACCGATGGCAGTGGACACCGTCGCGGCGGACGTTCTCCGCTTCGACCCGGTGTTTTCCTTCGCGCGCACCTCGGGTCTGGCTGGCGGCCTGCTGCTGGGCAACCCCACGGTCGAGCTGGTGGACAATACCATCGACACGGCGGCGCTTCCGGCCCGCCTGCTGCGAGACGACTACCAGTTCTCGCAGGAGGACTTCACCCGAGCGACTCGCCTGCTTCCCTACAACAACCTACTGGGCATCCGAAACATCATCGCGGTGATGAATGAGGAACTGCCCGAACGTAGTCTGGAGGATGATTACTGGAGGTAATGGCCCGCTCGGTCGTCACCTACATCGCTGACGGGTCCACCGACGAGTTCGACATCACCTTCCCCTACATCAGCCGGAACCACGTCAAGGTAACGGTCAACAACGCACAACCCATGATGCCTCACCGCTGGGTGAGCGACGGCAGGATCAAGCTGGCGTTCACCCCGGTGAAGAACTCCGTGGTGGAAATCCGGCGGCACACGCCGCTGGATACCCGCCTTGTTGACTTCCAGAACGGTTCCGTCCTGACAGAGGAGGAGCTGGACAAGGCCATCAATCAGGTCTTCTTCGTCCAGCAGGAACTCAAGGACTTGTACGATGGAGCGCTTGGTAAGGCGCTCATCAAGGTCGCCAACAATGGC
>Ga0164243_10015817_pt1 | contig 10401 bp, 10 predicted proteins | sample OricompcompostOP_FD_108781 | JGI IMG/M metagenome (GOLD analysis project Ga0164243, IMG submission 108781) | Organic Plus compost microbial communities from Emeryville, California, USA - Original compost - Organic plus compost (OP) | ecosystem: Engineered > Solid waste > Mixed feedstock >... | reverse complement strand
GGATGCCACGGTCCGCGCCGATGGCCATCGCCGTGCGCAGCGTCTCCTGGCACTTGGCCTCGCCGCAGGACACGGCGATCACCTCCGTGGCCACGCCCTTTTCCTTCAGCCGGACCGCCTCTTCCACGGCAATCTCGTCGAACGGGTTCATGCTCATCTTCACGTTCGCGATGTCCACCCCCGATCCATCGCTCTTCACGCGGACCTTGATGTCCTTGTCCACCACCCGCTTCACGGGAACCAAAATCTTCATTCCTCAACTCTTTCCTTATCAACGAACATTTCGACTATCGATGAACTGGCGCACCAAGGCCTGTGTCTGCGCCGACTCGTAGAGTGCGCGAGTTCCGGTGCGCTCATATTCCAGACCCACGGCCCGATCGGTGAGCGCTGCGGCGATGCATCGCTTGCATGCGGCGATGGCCAGCGACGGCATTGAGGCGAGCCGCCTGGCTAGTTCAAGCGCGCGTGCTTGGAGTTCATCCGATGCGTAGGCCCAGTGCACCAAGCCCAAATGGGCAGCCTCCCCACCACTGAGCGTCTCAGCACCCAGAATCAGCCTGGCCGCAACTCCCGGCCCCGCCAATTGAGTCAGGCGCTGTGTGCCACCAGCACCCGGCAGCAGGCCGAGGCGAGCCTCAGGCAGTCCAAGTACGGCACTCTGCGCGGCGACCCGCAGATCACAAGCCAATGCCAGCTCGAACCCTCCGCCCAGGGCAGCGCCACCAATCTCCGCCAGAACGACTTGAGGGAGCCGGCTCAGAGCATCGAATGCATGCTGCATCCGCTCGACCACTCTCATCATCGACTCGACGCCCTCGGCTGACGTGAGCGACTCGCTCATCAGGCGCAGATCCGCTCCCGCGCAAAAGACCTTCTGGGCGCTCCTCACATGCACGACCGTCACGTCCCGCCGATCAACCAGACCCGCGAGCATGCGGTCAAAGGCGTCCAGCCATTCGACATTGACCGCGTTCGCCGGCGGTCGGTCCAGTAAGACCGTTGCGAGCCCGTCAGAGATGGATACGTTCAGCACATTCACTCCTTGAAAACATTCGCTCGCTTCTCCACAAAGGACCACTCCCGCCGTCCCGCGCCGCACGAGTTGTTGAGCCGCGCGAACGGACGCAGCTAGGCCACCTCAGCAGCAACCGAACAGTGCCGCGCAGTCGGACAGAGGCACACCCACCTCGTCGAGCGATCGATCTCAGATCGCCCCCAAACACAGGTCAGCAACATCTCCTTCTCTAGCCACCGCGGCGGCAGGAGATGGCGCATTGCGAGGCGATCTTTGACTCAGGCTCCTTGGGTGAAATGCGCCTTGACGAGCGGTGCGCGCAGCATTATCTTCTCACGAACGATCGTTCGGGTAAAGTACCCACCACGGCAGAAACAGATGCCGAATATGCAGGAGAAACAGTTGTCCCCTTCCCAGCCTCATCGACCATCACTCGATCCGCACAAGCGACGCGCCGACGGCGCCCCCGCCGCCCTGGCGGGCATCAAGGTGCTCGACTTCACTCGACTCATCGCCGGCCCCTACGGAACGATGCTGCTCGCTGATCTTGGCGCCGAAGTCATCAAGGTCGAGCATCCGGCCACCGGAGACGATTCGCGTGGCCTCAGACCCCCTGCGCTTGCTGGAGAGAGTTCCTGCTATGTCTGGGCGAACCGCAACAAGCGAAGTCTGGCACTCGACCTGCGCAGCGCGCAAGGCCAGTACATTGCGCGCGAGTTGGCCAGCAGGATCGACGTCGTCGTCGAGAACTTCTCCACGGGGGTCATGGAAAAGCTCGGACTCGACTACGCAACGCTTTCTGCAGACAACCCCAGGTTGATCTACTGCTCGGTCTCCGCCTTCGGCCGTCACGGTCCGTTCGCTCATCGACCGGGCTACGACCCGGTTGTCCAGGCCGAGAGCGGGTTTCTGTCGATGAACGGCTTCCCCGATGGCGATCCCGTGCGCGCAGGATCGTCCGTCATCGACATTTCCACCGGAATGATGACCTGCAACGCTCTTCTGGGCGCTCTGATGGCCCGCGAGCGGCACGGCATCGGTCAGCGCGTGGAAGTCACGATGTTCGACGACGCCATCGCCATGACAGGCCAGTACGGCATGAACTACCTGATGACCGGGGAGGATCAGCAGCGCCCTGGCAACGGCTCCAACACTGCGGAACCAGTGGGTCTCTTTCCCACTGCCAACGGGCCTCTGTACGTGACCTGCGCCAACGACCGCAACTACCAGAAGCTGGTAATCGAAGTGCTCGATCTTCCTGCACTTGCACAAGACGAGCGCTTTCGAACCAACGCTGTGCGCATGGCCAACCGCAAGGTGCTGCACGAGATGCTGCGAGAAGCCTTTCTGCGGGGGCGCCGCGAGACTTGGCTTGAACGCGGACACGCGACCGGGGTTCCCATGGGCCTGGTACGGACCATCAAGGAGGCATTCGATTGCGACGAGATGCGCGAGCGCGGCCTGCTCTCCCAGATCTCGCACCCGACGGCTGGTACCGTACCGAACATCGCGCCTCCGTTCCACTTCGAGCGCACGCCTGTCGTCGATCCGATTGCCGCACCGCTGCTGGGCGAGCACACCAAAGAGGTGTTGGCGCAGTATCTCGGCTATGACGAGAGTCGCCTTGAGGAGCTACAGGCTCAGGGTGTGTTTGGAGCGGCCAATTGACAGCCGTCGTCGATCGCGTCGCGCCTCCCGTCGGCCCTCATCCTCCGTGGATCGTCGCACTGTCCAGCCTCCTGAACAGCCGATTCAGTTGTCGCGCATTCCGCACGGAGCCGGTTCCAAGGGGCACCATCGAGCAGATCCTGAGCGCCGCACAGCGCACGGCCACATGGTGCAACACGCAGCCGTGGCAGGTCTATGTCACCGCGCCGCCCGCCACGGACCGACTGCGCAAGGAACTGTATGAACACGCCTCGATGCTGCCGGCCAGCGCCCCCGACATTCCGTGGCCGCGCGAGTACCGGGGAGTTCACTTGCAGCGCAGGCGGGACGCCGGCTTCAGCCTGTATCGCGCACTGGGCATCGGGCGAGACGACGGGCGCGCACGCCAGCGTCAACTGCTGGAAAACTATCGCTTCTTCGGCGCGCCGCACATGCTGCTGGTGACCACCGACGAAGCGCTTGGGCCCTATGCGTATCTGGACTGCGGAGGCTACGTGGCGAACTTTCTGCTCGCCGCGCGCGCCCACGGCGTGGATACCTGCGCCCAAGCCGCCATCGCGCATCACGCGCCCTTCGTTCGCCAACACCTGAAGATTCCGGACGGACAAACCATTGTGTGCGGCATCTCCTTCGGCTACGCCGATGTCTCACACCCAGCCAACGGTTTCCGGCTCGGCCGAGCGGGGCTCGCAGAGGCCGTTCACTGGGTCGATCACTGATTTTCTGAAAGGGCATTCATGTCAAGGTCTGTAGCCGTCATCGGCGGCGCCGCAGTTCCGTGCGGCAAACTCATGGAAAGGCCGGATGCGCCGCTTCAGGTGCTCGAACACGAGGTGCTTGCGCGGTGCGTCCTCGACGCCGTGAGGGACGCAGGCATCGAGAAGTCCCGCATCGGGTCACTCGTGTTCTCGCACCCTCGCGTCTACACCCGCCAGTTGTACTTCGCAACGTTCATGGCGCACTACCTGCGGCTGCCGGCCGACGGCATCGTGATGGAGGTGCTGGGCAACGGTATGACGGGCGGACTGGCCTTCGATCAGGCCGTCGACCAGGTGGCCAACGGCCGCGCTGACGTTGCCCTTGCGCTGGGTACCAGCTTCGAGATGGGGGCCGACACGGCAGCCCACCTGAACAACACGATGCGAGCCACTGGCGATGTCGACTTTCAGAGCTCGTGCGGGTTCACTCCGATCGCCTGGTATGCGATGGATGCCGTTCGCTACATGCACGAGTTCAAGGCGACGCGCGAGCAGATCGCCTCCGTGGCGGTGAAGAACCGGATGCATGCCGCGCACAATCCGCTGGCGCAGTACCGCAAGCCGATCACGCTTGCGGAAGTCATGTCCCAGCGCATGATCGTGGAGCCGCTGGGCTTGCTCGAGGTCCCGCCCCGCTCCGACGGGGCGGCCTGCGTGGTGGTCGCAACAGAAGAGGTGGCTCGGCAGACCGGGCGCCCCTATGCACTGATCCGCGGTCGCGGCTTTCACCACGAAGGCGCTCACCAGATCAGCGAGGTGCCGACAGACATGACTGCATTCACGCCGGCGACGATCGCCTCGACCAGGGCCTATGGCGAGGCTGGAATCACGGCCAAGGACCTGGACTTCGCGGAGATCTACGCGCCCTGCACGATCGTCGAAGTCTGCGTGTCGGAGGCGATCGGACTACTGCCCCGGGGCGAGGGTGCGGCGGCGGCCGCGGCCGGCGCCACGACGCTGGGTGGAGACATTCCGATCTGCACGTCCGGTGGGCTGCAGTCCCGTGGACATCCTCCCTACGTGACGCCCTTGTACAACGTGATCGAAGCACTTGAGCAGCTCCGTCATCGCGCGGGCGAACGTCAGGTCAGGGACGCTGCGCTGGGTCTGACGATCTGCGAACTTGGAAACTACAACGCCGCGCTGGTGCATGTCATGGAGGCCGTCGCATGAGCAAGCTGGACATCATTGAGTGCCAAGGAAAACGCGCCTATCCGCCCCGCCGATCCGAGCTCACAGCGCAATTCTGGGACGCACTGGCCGAGGGCCGCTTCCTCAGCACGCGCTGCGACGCCTGCCAAAAGCTGACCTTTCCCCCGAAGTCGTTCTGCCCCCACTGCTGGAACCAGGCCGTGACCTGGGTCGACGTCCCCAAGAAGGGCACTGTCTACAGCTCTACGACCGTGCACATCGCACCCGCCATCTTCGGACACGAGGCTCCGTACGACGTATGCATCGTCGACCTGGATGCGGGCATGCGGATCGCCACCCGTCTGATCCGGCGTGACGCCCACGCTGTCCAAGTAGGCACACGCGTCGAGCTTGTGGTACTGAAGTACGAAGACGGCCCCTTGTTCGCCGTTCGCGCCGTGGCTTGAGGAGCAGAGGCAATGGGTCCACTACACGGAATCCGCGTCATCGAGCTGGGTGCCATTGGCCCCGGCCCTTTCTGCTGCATGCTCCTGGCCGACATGGGCGCCGAGGTCATCCGCGTCGATCGGCTGGAGCCCGCGGATCTCGGTTCGCCAGCCGATCCGAAGTTCAACCTGCTCAACCGCGGCAAGCGCTCTATCGCGGTGGATCTCAAGTCGCCCGAGGGCGTCAAGGTGGTATTGCGCCTGATTGAGAAGGCAGACGTGCTGGTCGAGGGCTTCCGTCCAGGGGTCACGGAGCGCCTGGGCCTGGGGCCCGCGGACTGCGAAGCAGTCAATCCGCGCCTGGTCTACGGGCGAATGACCGGCTGGGGACAAGACGGACCTCTCGCACAAGCGGCGGGACACGACATCAACTACATCGCCCTGGCGGGCGCGCTGGGCGCGATTGGCACGGCCGAGCGTCCTGTCGTCCCGCTCAACCTGGTCGGCGACTACGGCGGCGGATCGATGTTCTTGGCGCTCGGGATCGTGGCGGCTCTGCTCGAGTCGCGTAGCTCCGGCCGGGGCCAGGTCGTGGATGCCGCCATGGTGGATGGCGTGTCGGTGTTGATGACCTCCCTCTACGCCACACTGGCCCGAGGAGCGTGGCGAGATGGCCGAGGGCAGAACATGCTTGATGGCGGCGCCCCTTTCTACACGGTCTATGAGACCAAGGACGGCAAGCACGTTGCGGTGGGATCGATTGAGGCGCGCTTTTTTCGCGAGTTGCTCCAGCGAACGGGCATTGATCCGGCGTCCGTGGGCCCCCAGCACGATCGCGCGCACTGGCCGGCGCTGCGTGAGCGGCTGGCAGAGATCTTCAGGACCAAGACTCGGGACGAATGGTCCTCGCTGATGGAAGGCAGCGATGTGTGCTTCGCGCCAGTGCTCAGTCCGCCGGAGGCTCATCAGCATCCCCATATGCGCGCGCGGGGCTCTGTGGTGGAGATCGACGGCATCGCTCAGCCAGCGCCCGCGCCCCGCTTCTCCCGCACGCGCTCGGAGGTCACCGGGCCTCCTGCGCTTCCGGGCGCTCACACCCTGCAGGTGCTGGAGCAGTTCGGCTTCGGCAGCGACGAGGTCGCGCACCTCAAGGCCCAGGGCACTGTGACTTGACCGAACGACCAACGCACGCGAGGCTCCGTGAACGATCGCACCGTCAGGCCCGCCAGGAACTCTGGTCCGGATTCTCGTGCCTTGATTCTTGATGCGGCAGCTCAACTGTTCTCGGAGTTCGGGTATGCCGCGACGAGCATGCGCCAGGTCGCCGCGCATGTCGGGCTCGGTCAGGCAAGTGTCTATCATCATTTCGCGTCCAAGGAAGTGATCCTTTTGGAGGTGCTGGGCGCCGGCCTTACCCGAATGCTGGAAAGCACGCGCAGCGCCGTACAGGCTCTGCCCGTCGGGTCCGATGCGCGCCAGCGCCTTGAGGCCGCGATCGCGGGCCATTTGCGCGGCATTCAGCGCGATCTTGCTTACACAACGACCAATGCTCGCTTTCAAGGGCAATTGTCTCCCGAAGGCAGGGAACGGCTGCGTCCGCTGCGCACGGCGTACACCGAATACTGGCGCGGCCTGATGTCCGATGCTCGGCGGGAGGGATTGCTCAACCCCCTGCTCGATGACTCCATGGCCCGCGCGCTGCTGCTCGGCAGCCTGAACCGCACGGTTGCATGGTTCAAGCAGGACAAGGGGCCGATTGAGCAGCTGATTCGCACCACCATTGCGGCGTTCAGCGGGATCTGGGCCCAGGACCGCGCTCCGACGCATTACCCTGGCACGCGGCAGCGTCGCAGCGCTTTGCCACATCTGTCTGCACGACGGTGATGGAGTCAACCACGTTGGAACACATCGCACGACCCTTGTCGGGGCAGCGCACCTCCATCGGGCTGCTGCCTCGACTGGTCGGATCAAGCCAGGGTGGCTCAATGAACATTCACAAGGAGACAACATGGGTATTGGTCTGACAGCAGGCAGGCAGTGCCTGGCGGCACTGGCAATTGCGCTGGGTCTGCTCCCGAACGCATTTGGTCAGCGTGCAGACATGTATCCCGTCAAGCCGATCACGATGATCGTTCCTTACACCGCAGGGGGCAGTACAGACGCCACCGCGCGGCTGTTCGCCAAGCAGATCGGCGATCGGCTGGGTCAGCCCGTCGTGGTGGACTACAAACCGGGCGCCAACACCATGATCGGCGGCAACGCGGTCGCCAAATCCGCAGCCGATGGATACACCATCATGATGGGTGCCGGTCTCACGGTCGTGATCAACCCACTGCTCTATCCCAAGATTCCGTATGACGCCGAGAAGGATCTCGACACGCTCGCGGTCATCGCGCAGGTTCCACTCATTGCGCAGGTGCCTCCAGGCTCACCGGCCAAGGATCTCGACACATTCGTCACCCTGGCGAAAGCATCTCCCGGCAAACTCAACTACGGCTCCGTCGGTCTCGGCGGGACGACGCATTTGGCCACGGAACTCCTCAAGTTGCGCACCGGCATCGACATCACCAACGTCCCGTACAAGGGCAGCGCCAACGCGCAGACCGACTTTCTCGGAGGACAACTGGATCTGTTGTTGGATGCTCCCGTGACGGTGCTGCCACAGGTGGCAGCCCGGCGGGCGCGCGCCATTGCCGTCACTTCCGCGAAGCGCCTGCCGGCGCTCCCGGACGTACCGACACTCAACGAGAAATACCCCGGCCTTGTGGCGGTCGGGTGGTTTTGCCTGCTCGCTCCTGCGGGCATGCCGCGTGAAGTGCGCACCTCACTCAAGCGTGCGGTCGATGCCGCCATGCAGACGCCCGAAGTCAAGGCAAGTTTGGAACAGTTTGCCTTGCTCCCGATGCCGCCTCAGACCGATGCAGAGATCGCCGGCTTCTTGCGCGATGAGCGCGAGCGCTGGGCGCCGTTGATCCGCAACCTCGGCCTGAGGCTCGACATGAATTGATCGGGCAGCCCTGCCCCTATGAGTCAATTTGCACCGACACGAGGCTGAACCCCACCTCACGAAAGCCCAAAGTTCTGCGAAAGTCGCAGGCATGAACACATGAAGGAGCGCACAATTGACTCGAGGTGAACGCTTGCCAGGCACGCCTGTGCCTGGCTACTTCTGGACGGGCGACCAAGGCCTGAGAATTGCGGGAGATCGATGGGGCGATCCAACCGACACGGCCGTGGTACTCCAGCATGGGGGAGGCCAAACCCGCCATGCCTGGAAGACGACTGGCGAAGTACTTGGAGAAGCCGGCTTTCATGCGATTGCGTTCGACGCACGCGGCCATGGCGACTCCGATTGGTCGCCCAATGGGGACTACAGCCAGGATTCAATGGTTCGCGACCTGTGTGCCGTGATGCAATCGTTGAACCTGCGGCAGGCTGTGCTGGTGGGTGCCTCCATGGGCGGCGGCACCAGCCTGGTAGCCGCCGGAGAGCAGGCGGTAGACACGCTGGCCCTCGTCCTCGTCGATATTGCGCCGCGAATCGAGCCTGCGGGCGTACAGAAGATTCGCGACTTTATGGCCCGCAACCCCGACGGATTTGCCTCACTCGAGGAAGTGGCTGAGGCCATTGCAAGCTATCAGCCGCATCGCCCGCCACCGAGCAACCTCCAAGGGCTTGCCAAGAACGTGCGGCTTCATCCGGACGGGCGCTACCGCTGGCACTGGGACCCGCGGCTGATGAGTGGACCCCGCGACCTGGCAGCGCGAGAACGGCGCCTGAGCGACTGCGCGCAAGCACTGGCAGTGCCATCTCTGCTGGTCAAGGGCGCCATGTCGGACGTACTCACCGAAGAAGGTGTGCAAGAGTATCTGGCGTTAGCCCCGCGCAGCGAATATCTGAACATCCGAGGTGCCGGCCATATGGTAGCCGGCGATCGCAACGATCTGTTTGGCAAGGCGATCGTCGAGTACCTCACTCGACCAGGACTACTTTCCAGCGGCCTCCTGGCGGCCCAGCGCGCCGCGCTGATCGGCCGGCTTGACGCAGCGGACCTGAACGACATTCCGTGAGGCCGGGCATTGTGCTGCAGGGGTTGTTGCAGCTCTGGCCCGGGCCTACTGCTTGAGCGGGGGCAGCCTCGGCGATGTCTTCAATTGGCGAAGGCGGCGATCCCCGTGATCGCGCGGCCGAGGATCAGCGCGTGCACGTCGTGCGTGCCCTCGTAGGTGTTGACCACCTCCAGGTTGACCAGGTGGCGCGCCACGCCGAACTCGTCGCTGATGCCGTTGCCGCCCATCATGTCGCGCGCCATGCGGGCGATGTCCAGCGACTTGCCGCAGTTGTTGCGCTTCATGATGGAGGTGATCTCCACCGCGGCGATGCCCTCGTCCTTCATGCGGCCCAGGCGCAGGCTGCCCTGCAGGCCCAGCGTGATCTCGGTCTGCATGTCGGCCAGCTTCTTCTGGATGAGCTGGTTGGCGGCCAGCGGGCGGCCGAACTGCTTGCGGTCCAGCACGTACTGGCGGGCGCGGTGCCAGCAGTCTTCGGCCGCGCCCAGCGCGCCCCAGCTGATGCCGTAGCGCGCGCTGTTCAGGCAGGTGAAGGGACCCTTCAGGCCCTGCACCTCGGGGAAGGCGTTCTCCTCGGGCACGAACACGTCGTCCATGACGATCTCGCCGGTGATGGAGGCGCGCAGGCCGACCTTACCGTGGATGGCGGGGGCGGTCAGGCCCTTCATGCCCTTCTCCAGCACGAAGCCGCGGATCGGGCCCACCACGTCCTTGCCGTCGGCGCCCTTGATCACTTCCTTGGCCCAGACGACGAACACGTCGGCGATCGGGCTGTTGGTGATCCACATCTTGCTGCCCTTGAGCTTGTAGCCGCCGTCGGTCTTGTAGGCGCGGGTGGCCATGCTGCCGGGGTCGGAGCCGTGGTCGGGCTCGGTCAGGCCGAAGCAGCCGATCCACTCGCCGCTGGCCAGCTTGGGCAGGTACTTCTGCTTCTGCGCCTCGGTGCCGAACTCGTTGATCGGCACCATCACCAGCGAGCTCTGCACGCTGGCCATCGAGCGGTAGCCGGAATCGACGCGCTCGACCTCGCGGGCGATCAGGCCGTAGCAAACGTAGTTCAGGCCGGGGCCGCCGTACTGCTCGGGGATGGTCGGGCCCAGCAGGCCCAGTTCGCCCATCTCGCGGAAGATGGCGACATCCGTCTTCTCGTGGCGGAACTGCTCCAGCACGCGCGGCGCCAGCCGGCCCTGGCAGTAGGCGTTGGCGGCGTCGCGCACGGCGCGCTCGTCGTCGCTGAGCTGCTGGTCCAGCAGCAGGGGGTCGTCCCAGTGGAAGGCGGCTTTGGTGGTGGCCATGTGGAGTCTCCGTGG
>Ga0164243_10015815_pt1 | contig 10402 bp, 7 predicted proteins | sample OricompcompostOP_FD_108781 | JGI IMG/M metagenome (GOLD analysis project Ga0164243, IMG submission 108781) | Organic Plus compost microbial communities from Emeryville, California, USA - Original compost - Organic plus compost (OP) | ecosystem: Engineered > Solid waste > Mixed feedstock >... | reverse complement strand
GATCGGCATACGGAAGGCCATCGGTGCCACACCGCGCGTCATTCGCCGGCAGTTCCTTACCGAGGCCGTGGTCATCTGCCTGATGGGCGGTTTTGCCGGCATCTTCCTGGGAATATTGATCGGCAACCTTTTGGCCGTCGTAATGGGCGCCAGCTTCATTATCCCTTGGCATTGGATGGTGCTGGGCGTCGCCGTGTGCGTAGGCGTGGGCATGGTGTCGGGCTACTACCCTGCCTCAAAAGCCTCCCGGCTGGATCCGGTGGAGGCATTGAGGTATGAGTAGTCGATGATTTACTTGCCCGGTGGCAAAATTTCCCTGATCTTTATGTTTCTGAACGCAATGGGCGTTCCTTCGTTCTGAAAAAGAAGGTGCCCTTTCGAGGTCTGACCGAACCCTTCCAGATCGTTATACTTGCTGTCTGCTACCAACGTAAAAAACGAGGATGTGCTCCGGTCATATTCCACTACCTTATCGCCGTTCAGCCAGTGGGAAATGAGGTTACCATCCACCTTAATTTTGGCTGTGTTCCATTGTCCGAGGGCATGGACGGTTTTTCCCGGATCGGCCGCTATCAGGTCATACAGCGAGGCCACCGAACGCAGATTCCCCCGTTCAGGATATTGGTAGTGGATGTCGTCCAGAAGCTGATATTCCAAGCCAAGGTAGGAACCCTCATGGCCTTCATACTGGTCCGTCACCAGGTACTTCACGCCGCTGTTCGTGTTTTCTGAAAGGGCAAATTCAAACGTTAACTCAAAGTTGCCGAATTGCTTTTCGGTGATGATATCCATTTGTCTCCCATGTGGAATGGGCGTGGCTAGGAGCATACCATCTTTAATCTCCCATCCGCCTCCCGCTAACGTCCGTAATCCCTGGAAGCTCTTTCCATCAAAGATCAACTCCCACCCGTCGGCCTGCTCGGCGGCGGTCAGGGTAGGCAGCCCCTGTGCGGATGCATCAGGGACTGCCAGGCTGCTTATTAGCAATAGGTAAAACCAGCGTTTCATGGGGCTACAATTTAGGTTCCCAATCAGGCTCATAGGTTCTTGCCCACAGCTTTTCCGCTTCAGGGTCTCCTAAAATATGCCCGTTTTCAGGATTGATTTTCAGATCCCGTCCCACGCGCCAGGCAATGTTACTGAGGAGCATGGCTACCGTGCTTTTGTAGCCGATCTCAATGTCGCAATGCGGGCGCCGGTCATTACGGATCGCGTCAAGGAAATCGGCGGCATGCATGCTGTCCATGCCAAGGCTCGGACTGGCAAGATTTCTCCCCTGCATGCCTTCTTCGTTGCCCGAAGCTTTTTCTTCCCGCACTAGCTTTCCTTTTACGTCGTATATCCGGTAGGCGTCCTCGCCGGTATCCAGGCTGCCATTTTCCCCATAAAAAATGATCCCCCGGTCTTTGCCTTCTACGTTTCGCCCATTACAGCTCCTGCTCTCCCAAACCAGCGTCGCCCCCGGGTATTCCAGCGTGACCACCTGCGTATCCGGAGTCTCCCAGTCGTCCTGAAACTGGTAACGCCCGCCAATGGAGCTCACGCGGGTCGGGAAATCAACGCCCAGGCCCCAACGGGCGACATCTACCTCGTGGGTGCCGTTGTTGAGGGCTTCTCCGGTCCCCCAATGCCAGAACCAATGCCAGTCGTAGTGAATCAGCCCCTCTTGATACGGCCGGCGCGGCGCCGGACCCTGCCAAAGTTCATAGTCCAGCCAGGAAGGAACCGTGCCGGGCCTGAGGATGGTTTCCCTGCGGGTATTGGTATACCAGGTTTTGGCCATGTATACCTTCCCGATCACCCCTTCGTGAAGCAGCTGGATACCCTTGGTGAGCACAGGCGCCGAACGACGTTGTGCACCCATCTGTACCACACGGTTATACTTGCGCGCTGCGGCCACCGCCATCTCTCCCTCTGCCGGATTGTGGGCCATGGGTTTTTCTACGTATACGTGCTTCCCGGCCTGACAGGCCATGATGGTCAGCGGCGCATGCCAATGGTCGGGAGTAGCGGTATAAATCGCATCAATGTGCTTATTTTCCAGAACCCTACGAAGGTCTTTTTCGGATGAGGGGATGTCGGCTTGCCCGGCGTCAGCAACCCGCTTGATCGCTTTGGGAATAGCGCGTTCGTCCACATCGCACACGCAGGACACAACCGCATTTTTCTGCCGCGCAAACGTGCCGCTCATACTGGCTCCCCGACTGTTAACGCCAATCATTGCCAAGTGAACACGGTCATTGGCCCCAATAATATTCCGATAGCTTTTAGCGGAAGCTGCCATGGCGGAGTTACTGAATAGGGTATTTCCGAGCGACATCGCCGCGGTGCCGATCCCTACTTTCTTGATGAAATCTCTTCTGGAATTGGTATTCATAAGTTTAATTTATAACGGTTTGATTTTCACATTTTTAAAAAACACCAGGTCGCCATGGTCCTGAAGGAGGATGTGGCCGGTAGACAGGGAGCCGAAGGTTGGCTTCACGTCTTTGAACTTGCTTTGCTGCCGCGCCCGCTCAAATTCGGGACTGTTACGGTTATACGTAAGCACCTCCTTTCCATTCAGGTAATGGGTCACCGTTGATCCATTCGCCACAATGCGGGCGTGGTTCCACTCACCTACCTTGACAGCAACCTGATGGGTTACAGGCAGCAGGTCATATAACGCAGCAAGCCGTCGATTCCCATCAATGCCCAGTTTCGCATCGGGGTGGTTGTCGTTGTCAATGATCTGAAACTCGGGGCCCAACCAGCCTCCTTCTTCGTATTGAGTAAAGAAATACTTGATACCACTATTGGCCCCTTCGGTAAGCTTAAAATCCAGCCGCAGGTCGAAGTTGGTATATTGCTGGTCGGATATAATATCCCGGTGGCTTTTGACATCGGGTCGGATGGATAGCTCGCCCCTAACAACCTGCCATTCTTCCTCCGGCAATGATCCGCGGGTGGTTTTCCACCCCGAGAGATCTTTGCCGTTGAAGAGGAGTTGCCATCCCTCAGCCTGTTCCTGGGCGGAGAGCGCATTTTCGGGCGTCTGGCTGCGCACTCCTATAACCAGAAGGAGTGCCGATGTCAATAAAATAAACGGTTTCATATGGGGTTGCTTTTACATTTGTGTATATCCATTGTTCTGAATGATTTGCTGCGGATTGGATTGCATGACGGTCATCGGAATGGGATACGCCAGTGCATGATCACTCCACGTGAACGGGTTGTAGCCATCCGCCCGTTGCTCGGCTACCATGACCGCTTCTGCCCGTCCGGTGCGTACCAGGTCAAACCACCGGTGATTTTCAAACGCCAGCTCCACCCGCCGCTCGTGTTCGATAGCGAGGAGCAGCTGCTCGTCGTTGCTGAAATCGGATAGCTGGTAGTCGGACAGCAGGTCGGCAGGCGGTGCGGTATCGGGGTCTCCCGGCGTGTTCCGCGCACGTTCACGGATTTTATTGACATATAGCAGGGCCGTTTCCCGGTCTCCTCCGGTCCTCACCAGCGCCTCGGCATACAGCAGGTAGATGTCTGCTAAACGCAATTCGATCCAATTATTGCCGTTGTCGGATCCGCTGGACGCCACGTCGTAGTATTTCCGGACGTATTTGTCCCGCTCAAACACTCCGGTCTTCGCGTTAACCCAACCGTCGCGCATCGATACATATTTACGCGGGTCACCGGGTTCGTAGGCGTCCGACATATCCTGAGTGGGGGCATTCTGACCGCCCTTGTCGCCAACCAGCACCACCTCTTTATCTGAAAAGCGCGGGGCAAAGTTGTTGTTCCACGGGCTGCCGGTTTCGCCGCCCGGTGATCCCTTCATATATTGAATTTCAAACAGGGATTCGCGACTGTTTTTGTTGTTCACGTCGAACAGATTGTGATATCCGTCTACCAGCGAATAAGCACCGTTGTCAATAATTTCCCTGAATTTTTCGATGGCGAGTTGATAATATTCAGAACCTTTATTCAGCGGATAGCCGGCCATGGTCATATACACCTTGCCCAGCAACGCGGTAGCGGCACCCTTGGTGGCACGCCCGACATCGCTACCGGAATAAGACGCGGGAAGGTTGGCTTCCGCATATTGCAGGTCGGCAATAATTAGGGCATAGATTTCTTCCAACGGTACGCGGCGTAGCGCATAGGCCTCATCGGGCGTGATCTCCTTGTCCACTTTGATCACCCCGAGCAGCTCGCCGTTCTGTGCATGACCCCCGAAAATGCGGTTTAACCAAAAATAGGTCAGCGCCCGGATGAAACTTGCCTCCGCCTTGTATTGCGCGCGCAGGTGTTCCGTTGTACTGGGAAAAGCAGCGTCGTCACTGCGCCCCAGCACCAGGTTACACCGCAGGATCGTATGGTAACTGTCGTCCCAGCAGTCCTTTAAAAAAGAGTTTTCGGGAAGCAGCGGCGAAGCAAATTCGTCTATTCCCTTTTCATTGGCCGGGTTGCCCGCCAGCCACGAGTAGGTCGTGTTGTCCGAACGGATTTCACCCAAACGGTAGAACGACCCGTTGTACAGGGTCCGCAGACTTGCGTAAGCCGACAAGGTCGCCTGGTTTATGTCCTGTTGGGTTTTATAAAACGTATTGGAGTTCAGGTTGGAGGGCGGCGCCAGATCGATAAAATCGTTGGAACAGGAGCCCAGCACAACGGATATAGCAAGAGATACGATAATCTTTTTCATAATTCCAAACTTTAGACAAACATTACAACGTTAAGTTGATACCGAAAATAAACGACCGGGAGGTAGGATAGCCCAGGTAATCCCCCCCTTTGGTCAGGCCCGCACCTTCACTGCTCGTTTCCGGATCATAACCCGTATAATTGGTAATGGTAAACAGGTTGCTGCCGGTAATATAAAGGCGTAGCCCGGATACGTTCAGTCGGTTCAATACGTTCTCTCCCACCGTATAGGCGAGGTTCACGTTCCGTAAGCGGAGGTAAGAGGCGTCCTGTACCCACGCTGAAGAGGGGTCACGTTGCCATCCGGTAGGGTTCCGGGTAGCCCGGAAGTGGATGCCGTCGCCGGGATTTTCCGGAGAACGCCAGCGATTGACCTGTTCAATCATACCGTTCCGGTCGCCATGGTAGATGCCCACCATCCGTTTGAAGAAGCTAAACACCTCGGCCCCATACGAGGCGGTAAATTGCACGCCCAGCGTGAAGTTTTTGTAGGAAAAGTTATTGGTCATTCCGGCCACGAAATCCGGATGGTTGCTTCCCAGGTACGTCTTGTCATTTTGATCCAGTATTCCATCTCCGTTGATGTCGGCATACCTGCCATCGCCTATTTTGTCGGCCGCCAGATGCGGATAGCGGTCCAGCTCCTCCTGCGAAGTAAATACTCCCTCGTACTTATATCCGTAAAAAGTGGCGATGGGGCGGCCGATGGTTGTAATAAACGCATTGTTGGCATTGGGAGCACTGGCAAAAATCGGACGCTGGTCCGGGCCTACTTCAAGGACTTTATTCCGGTTTATGGAAATGTTGAAATTGGTGTTCCACTTAAAGTCATTCACCAGGTTCCGGGTGGTGAGGGCAACTTCGATCCCTTTGTTCTGTACCTTTCCGATGTTCTGAAGCTGGTCTTCATAACCGGTAATCGCGGGCACCGGAACATTCAGCAACAGGTCGATGGACTGGCTGTTATAGAAGTCTCCCTCGATGCGGATACGGTCGTTAAACAACCCTAATTCCAGCCCCAGATTGATTTGGCGGGTTTTTTCCCATCCCAGGTCGTCGTTCGCCATGGATTCCGGGTCCACCGTGTTCTGCAAAGTACCGCCGCCGGGATAAAAGCCCGGATTTAACAGGCCGATGGCAGAATAGTTCCCGATACGGTTATTTCCGGAAATTCCGAAACCGGCCCTGATTTTCAGGTCGCTGATGCCGCGTACCGACTGCATGAAGGATTCCTGTGATATCCGCCACCCGATGGATGCCGAGGGAAAGGTTCCCCATTTCCGCCGGTGTCCGAAGCGGGATGAACCGTCGCTGCGAAGGGCCGCTGTCACCAGGTAGCGGTCGTCATAAATGTAGTTAACCCGGCTCAGGTACGAGATAAGCGAATACTCCGAGGCCGTGCTGGTGAGTTCGTACATGTTACCGGCATTCAGCGTTTCGATGTCGTCGTTGGCAAAGCCCCTTGCTTCCCCGGCCATGTCGTTGCTGGTGTGTTTTTGTGTCGTATAACCGGCCAGTGCCGTCAATTGATGCTTGTCGCCGAAGTTTTTTGAATAGGTAAGCGTGTTCTCAATGACCCAGTCATAGTCTGTACCCCGCTCCTCCCGGGACCGGGCAGGCCTGGGGGCTTTCGATGCATCCAGGTCGACGATCGAAGGCTCAAACCGTTTGAACAGTTCGTTTTCAATCCCGCCGTTTATACTGACGCGGTAGGTTAAATCTTCGATGATGTTCCAGTCTGCGGATAATGTACCTAACCATCCCTGACGTCTACGGTTCAGTTTAACGAGTTCGGCCACACCGATGGGGCTTGCTACGTCACCTCCCAAAATCTCGGGGTTCCGGACCATAGACCCATACGTGCCATCGGGGTTCATCACCGGAAAAATAGGCGGTAGTTGAAGGGCGTACATGACCGCCGAATACTTGCCCTGGTCCTGCTCACGTCCCTTGGCCGCGTATGCCATTAGGTTGACCCCCAGGTTGATGGACTTCGTGACCTTCGAGTTGATCGACGACCGGAAATTAAACCGCTCGTAATCGGTGTTGATCACAATACCATCCTGTTTGGTATAACTACCTGAAAAGTTATATTGCGTATTTTCGGATCCTCCGTTTACTGACAGTTCGTTTTGTTGCGTGAGCGCATTTCGGTAGAGCAGCTCCTGCCAGTTATTGTCGGGGATCTGGGCAATAGACGCCGGATCAAGGAAATTATAAAGGTAGCCCCCCGTTCCGTCCGGAATGATGTACTGCCCCGTAGCACTTGGGTAGAGGCTTCGCCGCGAATTCGGATCATGAATGGTGTGGGGGCTTTGATCCGGATCACTCGGAATCACAGCGGCATCCAACCACGCCTGGTTTCTCCCGTCCACGAACCAATCAATAAATTGGTCCCGATTCATCATGCCGATTTCCTTGCTCCGCTGCTGGAAGCCGACAAACGAATTGACAGATACTTTGGGAGGGCCCACCTTCCCTTTCTTCGTGGTAATCACAACCACACCATTGGCTCCGCGCGATCCGTAGATGGCCGTTGACGATGCGTCTTTCAGCACCTGGATGCTTTCGATATCGGACGGATTGATCAGCCGGAAAGCGTTTCCTTCCATTGGATACCCGTCCACCACGTAGAGCGGATCGCTCGATTGGGTGATGGAGCCGGTACCCCTCACCCGTATAGCCAGGCTTTCCCCTCCCGGTGCGCCGCTCGTCTGTTGGACCTGCACGCCGGCCATCTGGCCGGCCATGGCCTCGCCAAAATTCTGCACAGGGCGGTTCTGAATGTTCTCCGCGGAGACAGACGCCACCGCTGTGGTCACATCCGCCCGTCGCTGGGTTCCATAGCCCACCACCACCACCTCATCCAGGTCGCTGACGGCCTCGTTCATCGTCGCATTAACGGTCGTAGAACTGCCGAGCGGCAATTCCAGCGGATCATAGCCGATGATCGTGAATACCAGCGCCGTCTCCCCGGGAGACACAGAAAGGCGATAGTTTCCCTCTGCATCGGTGGTCGTAACTGCACCTGTGCTTTTGCCGGACACGGTAACCCCCTCCAGCGGTTCTCCCCGGGTGTTGGTTATTTTGCCGGTGATATCGCGCTGCTGTAAGGGGGGCGGCGCCGAAGGCTGTTCCCGGACTCGTTTCATCGAAGGACTCACCAGGATGGTCTTGTCATTGATGGTGTATTTGAGCGACTGTTGCTCCAAAATGGCGTCAAGAAAGTCGGTGAGCGGCATGTCCGTGGCCTTGAACGTCACGGGTGAAGCCGATCGCAGAACCCGGGCATTGTACATGATGTAATAACCCGTTTGGGATTCTATTTCTTTAAATACCTGCGCTAACGATTGCTGTTTGGCGTCCAAACTGACCGTTTGGGAGCGAGAGGTGGCACTGAGGTGCATACAACTCAAAAGCAGCAATAATGTGGTAACGTTTATGTGCATGATCCACCGCTTAACACCGTAAGATAGGTTTCTACGCATGGGAAGTCCGTCCCATGAGCATACGAAGTTATTTTTCATTAACTTTGTTTGTTTTGGATAGTTTATAACACGTTTTATAACTGGCCGTAATCGGCACATCCGAACATGAGCAGGGGAGTGCTGGAACCACTTCCCTGTTTTTTTCCGCTTCTGTTTACACCGGTTTCATATCATTTATCATTTAGGGTTTCGAAATCATTTTATTCTCCTATAATAAGCTGCCTCCCCTGGATCCGGGAGCGTACCCCGGAATCCTTCAGGAAATCAACAAAAACCTGTAGGTTGACATTCTTACCCATTTTACCTGAAAAACGTTCGTTGGGAACAGGTCCATGATACCGGACTTCAATATCGTACCACCGGTCAATCTGTTTCATCATTTGTTCAAAAGGGGTTTCCTCAAAGAAAAAGATTCCGTTTTTCCAGGCAATAACCGTTTCTGTATTTACCATGCGGATTTCCGTCCCAGCGTCGCTGATGATGCTCTGCTCGCCGGGTTTCAGAAGGTCAGATTTATTAGCCTTCAGATTTAAAACCTTCACCGCACCTTCCACCAGGGTCGTTTTCGTTTCTGATTCGTCTACGTAGGCCGTTACGCAAAAGTGCGTTCCGAGAACTTCCACCGTCTGCTCCCGGGTTTTTACAAGGAACGGACGGGGCTTCGGAAGGGTGGAGGCTACTTCAAAATAGGCTTCTCCCTCCAGTTCGACGGTCCGTTCCGGCTTGTCGAACCGGGACGGGTATCGCAGGGTGGTGGCTGAGTTAAGCCATACGTTGGTTCCATCGGGTAGTGTAACCTGGTAGGTACCCCCACGAGGGGTCGAGAGGGAAAGTGGTATGGACGCATCCAACTGCGCATGAAGGGTTTCCGTCACGGCGCTTCCGTCGGCATAGGTAATTTCATTCCCGATAACCACCCCGGTTTGCTCCGAACTTAAGTCGATCGTTTGCCCATTCGACAGGGTAAGCGTAGCCCGGTTACCCCCAGGCTGGACATCCTGTATGGCCGAGGCGGTCGCTGGAGGTGGGGTCCCGGCCGGTGTGGATAGGTAATAGTATCCGGCGCCCACAGCCAAAGACAACAATATCGCTGCCGCATAAGGTATCCACCGGCCGAAAGACCGCTGGAGGGAAGGGCCAACCCCAATCTCTTCTCTGATCCGGTTGCCCAATGCGTTGACCTGGTCGGGCGTCCAGCGCGCAGATTTCCGGTGTCCCAGGGATTCGAACCATTGATCCAGCAAGGCCCGTTGCTCCTCCGTGAGTTCGCCCCTCTGGTATTTCTCAATGAGTTCGTTGAATTTCTCAGTGTTCATATGGTCAGCAAGCAGCCGGCGACGGCTTTTATTAAGAAGTCGCTTTATCCCCGTCAAACACACACTCTACAATGAACTTTTTTTTTCACGTTAAAAACACCTAAGTTTGGTCCGGTTGTAACCAATTGCCATGCGCCCATATACCGATAACAAGCAATTGTTGGAAGCATTGAAAAATAGTGATGTCCACGCATTTGAATGGATTTATTCGCAGATGGGCGATCAGCTGCTTCAGTATGTGGACAGCCGGGTCCAGAATCGGGAAGTGAGTGAAGAAATCGTTCAGGACCTTTTTGTTTCGCTGTGGACACGCAGAGGTGAGCTTGACATCCGGACAGCCGTAGAACACTATCTATTCCGCGCGGCGAAAAATAAAGTCCTGAGTTACATGCGCTCCGAAGTGGTCCGGCGCCGGTATGCCGAGCATTTTGCGTTATTCGTGGCACAGCATCAGGGAAATCAAACCCAGGAGTTGCTGGATGTGGCCGACCTGGAGGCGGTGATCGAAGCCCGGATTTCCATATTGCCGCCAAAATGCCAACAGGCTTTTCGAATGAGCCGCTTCGCACACAAGTCGATTGCGGAAATCGCCGAAGAAATGGACATTTCTGCGCGTACGGTGGAAAACTATATTACGAAGGCATTGAAATACCTGCGTGAGGCGTTGTCAGCCGGGCAATGGACGTTCGTGCTCATTGGTTTTCTGTATCTTTATTAGTCCTTTTTACAGGTTGGGCAGCTATATATGTCTTCAGGAACTGTGCGGTGTACGTGTCCGCATGGCTGACCATCTCTTCCGGGGTGCCTTCAAAAACCAGATGCCCGCCCTGTTCGCCGCCCTCCGGACCGATATCGATGATCCAGTCAGCACTTTTGATCATGTCCATGTTGTGCTCAATAACGAGAATGGTGTTCCCT
>Ga0164243_10015814_pt1 | contig 10403 bp, 7 predicted proteins | sample OricompcompostOP_FD_108781 | JGI IMG/M metagenome (GOLD analysis project Ga0164243, IMG submission 108781) | Organic Plus compost microbial communities from Emeryville, California, USA - Original compost - Organic plus compost (OP) | ecosystem: Engineered > Solid waste > Mixed feedstock >... | reverse complement strand
GTCGACCAAGGTCGAGTCGGTCACCGACCACGGCGACGGCGTCACCGTCGTCTACAGCGACAAGAGCGGCACGAGCACCTCCGTCGAGACGGCCCGGGTGCTGATGGCGGTGGGCTTCGCGCCGCGGGTCGAGGGCTTCGGCCTCGAGGCCGCCGGGGTGCAGCTCACCGATCGTGGCGCCATCGCGATCGACGAGCGGATGCGCACGAACGTCCCGCACATCCACGCGATCGGCGACGTCACCATGAAGCTGCAGCTGGCTCACGTGGCCGAGGCCCAGGGCGTCGTGGCGGCCGAGACCATCGCCGACGCCGAGACCATGGAGCTCGGCGACTACCGGATGATGCCGCGGGCGACGTTCTGCCAGCCGCAGGTCGCGAGCTTCGGGCTCACCGAGGAGCAGGCCCGCGCCGAGGGTCACGCTGTCAAGGTCGTGAAGTTCCCCTTCACCGCCAACGGCAAGGCGCACGGTCTCGGCGAGCCGATCGGCTTCATCAAGCTGATCGCCGACGAGGCCCATCTCGAGCTGCTCGGGGCGCACCTCATCGGCCCGGACGTCTCGGAGCTGCTGCCCGAGCTGACGCTGGCCCAGAAGTGGGACCTCGGCGCGCTCGAGCTGGCCCGCAACGTCCACACGCACCCAACGCTCAGCGAGGCGCTGCAGGAGGGCTTCCACGGCCTCACCGGCCACATGATCAACTTCTGACCCTGGTCCCCGCTGAGTGTGACGAGTTGGCCCTGATTTCGACGACTTGAGGGCCAACTCGTCACACTCAGCGGGTTCTGTTGTCACGTCCGGGGTGGCTGTGTCGTCTGGGGGGTGAGCGGCGCACACGGTGCCGCAGGACAGGAGTGACCATGCCTCGCATCCCCGCACTCGCCCCGAAGGACGCCGGCCTGCTCGTTCGGATCGGCTATCGGTTCGCCCGCAAGCAGGTCGGTGAGGTGCCAGAGCCGTTCACCGTGCTGGCCCACCACCGCAAGCTGTTCATGGCCTCGGCCCGGCACGAGATGGCCCTGCAGAAGGCCATGCACGCCGCACCGCGGGCGCTCGTCCAGCTCGCCGTCTATCGCACGGCCTGGACGGTCGGCTGCTCATGGTGCGTCGACTTCGGCACGATGCTGCAACGTCTCGACGGCCTCGACATCGATCGACTCAAGCAGATCGCCGACTTCGAGACGTCCGGGGCATTCACCGAGGTCGAGCGCGAGGTCATCCGTTACGCCGACGCGATGACGTCCACCCCCATGACGGTCACGGACGAGCAGGTCGCCGCCCTCGTCGCGCGGCACGGCCACGAGGGAGTGCTCGAGCTGACCTACCAGATCTCGCACGAGAACCAGCGTGCACGGATGAACCACGCCCTCGACATCACCGACCAGGGCTTCGGCTCCGGCGACTCCTGCCGCGTCCCGTGGCTCACGGAGACGGCCAGTCAGGAAGCCTGACTCCCGAGTGCTTCTCCGGGTTGGCGATGTCGAACGTCGCGTAGACCAGGCCGTCACGCACCGCGAAGGCGGCGATGCGTGGCGGTGAGCTGAGCCGGCGGGTCTCGCCCTGCCAGCCATAGGTTGCGACGCCGAGCTGGCCGTTGACCAGGGCCGGCCGCATCGTCTCGAGGGCATCGTCGCCGTAGCGCCTCAGCAGGCCCAGGTAGAAGCGCGCGAACTTCTCGGCACCGTGGATGACGTTGACGGCCGTGTTGGTCGTGCCGTTGGCGTCACCCATGACGAGGGCGTCGGGGTGGAGCGTCGCGAGGACGGCATCGATGTCGCCGGTGGCCATCGCGGCCAGGAAGCGGCCGACCGCCAGGTCGTGCTCGTGATCGGCGAGCGGTGGAGGCGGGTCGGCCACCGACTTGCGGGCGCGCGAGGCCAGCTGACGCGCATGGGCGACGTCGATCGAGAGCACCGCGGCGATGTCGGCGAACGGCACCCCGAACGCGTCGTGCAGGACGAAGGCCACCCGTTGGGAGGGCGGCAGGACGTCGAGGACGACGAGCGCCGCGTAGTGGTTGTCCTCCGAGCGCATCACGGCCGCGAGCGGGTCGTCCGAGCCCTCGACGGGGGTGACGAACGGCTCGGGCAGCCACTGGCCGACGTAGGTCTCGCGCCGGGCGGCGGCCGAGGTCAGCCGGTCGAGGCAGAGCCGGCTGACGACTCGGGTGAGCCAGGCCTGCAGGTTGCGGATGGGCTCCGGATTGGTGCCGTGGGAGCGGTCGAGGCGCAGCCAGGCCTCCTGCACGGCGTCCTCGGCGTCGGCGACGCTCCCGGTGAGCCGGTAGGCGACGTTGACCAGTCGGGGACGCTCGGCCTCGAAGGCCTCGACGAGTGTCGTGTCCATGTCGTCAGTCTCGGTCGAGCGGGCACGACATGCAGCGCGGCCCGCCGCGTCCCGAGCCCAGCTCGGAGCCGCTGATGGCCACGACCTGGATGCCGTGCTCCTCGAGGCGGGCGTTCGTGCGCTCGTTGCGTTCGTACGCGACGGCGAGCCGCGGTCCGATCGCCAGGGTGTTGTTGCCGTCCTCCCACTGCTCGCGCTCGGCGGTGACGGGGTCGAGGCCGGTGTCGATGCGGTGCAGGGTGTCGATGCCCATGGCGTCGGCGGCGGCCGCGAAGAAGGGGCGCGCCGGCGCGGTGACGAGCTGGTCGTCCTGGGCGGTCACGACGTGGGCCCGCAGGGTGTCGGCCACGTTCTGGTAGACGACCACCGTGTCGACGTCGACCATCGTCACGATCGTGTCGAGGTGCATCGTGGCGCGCTCCTGCGCGATCGGGACGGCCAGCAGGGTGTGCGCGAGCCCGGCTGCGAGCACCTGCCGGGCGAAGCGCTCGAACCCCGCCGGCGTGGTGCGCTCGCCGACGCCCACGGCGATGACGCCGGGCGCGAGCAGCAGCACGTCGCCGCCCTCGAGGTGCTCGAGGTGCGGGCCGTGGACGCGTGGCACGTTGGCGAAGCGGGGATGGTGGCTGTAGACGAGGCCGGTCAGCTCGGTCTCGCGGTCGCGGGCGGGCATCGCGAGGCTCGTGACCACGACCTGCCCGGGCAGCCACACCGAGGAGTCGCGGGTGAACAGCAGGTTGGGCAGCGGGTCGATCAGGAAGTCCTCGGGCTGCAGCAGGCTCGTGACGATGCTGCGGAACGAGCCGATCTCGTCGTTGCGCAGACCCGACGTGAGCATGAGCGCCAGCGCCGCCGGGTCGAGGTCGCCGAGGACGGACGTCAGGTGCGCACGCACGCTGTCGCCCAGGCGCAGGCCCGCGGTGGTCTGGTCGATGATGCGCGTGCGCGCCTCGGTGTCGACGAGCGTCTCGACCAGCAGGTCGAGGAGGTAGAGCACCTCGACGCCGCGGTCGCGGAGGGCCTGGGCGAAGGCGTCGTGCTCGTCCTGCGCCCTGCCGAGCCACGGGATTCCATCGAAGAGCAGCGAGCCGCTGTTGCGGGGCGTCAGCCGGGCCAGCTCCGGGCCGGGGCGGTGCAACATGACGCTGCGCAGGCGTCCGACCTCACTCGCGGCACCCAGCGGCATGCCTTCACCCTAGGCGCTGGGAGCGGCGCCGGCCGGAGTGTGGCGGGCATCTCGGCGTTTGCGTGCCGCTCACGCCCATCCCGGCTCTACGCTCATGGTGTGGACTGGACCCGCTACGACGCTGCCCTGTTCGACCTCGACGGCGTGATCACCCCGACGGCCGAGGTGCACATGCGTGCCTGGAGCCGGATGTTCACCGACTTCCTGCAGAAGCACGGTGACCCCAAGCCCTACACGGACGCCGACTACTTCGCCTACGTCGACGGCAAGCCCCGCTACGACGGTGTGCGGTCGCTGCTGGCCTCTCGTGGCATCAAGCTGCCCGACGGGTCTCCGGACGACCCATCGTCCGCCGAGACCGTCTGCGGGCTCGGCAACCGCAAGAACGACACCTTCGAGCAGGTGCTGCGCGACGAGGGCGTCCAGGCCTACCCGGGCTCGGTGGCGCTCGTGCAGGCGCTCCTGGCCCGTGGCACCAAGATGGCGATCGTCTCGAGCTCGCAGAACGCGCGGGCCGTGCTCGGTGCAGCCGGCATCATCGACGACTTCCCGGTGATCGTCGACGGTCGCGTGGCGGTCGCCGAAGGCCTGGCCGGCAAGCCCGCTCCCGACACCTTCCTTCGTGCGGCCGAGATGCTCGGGGTGCCCAAGGAGCGCGCCGTCGTGTTCGAGGACGCGGTCTCGGGCGTCCAGGCCGGGCACGCGGGCCACTTCGGGCTCGTGGTCGGTGTCGACCGCGGCGCCGGCGCCGAGACCCTGAAGTCCCACGGAGCCGACATCGTCGTCCCCGATCTCGAGGAGCTGCTGTGAGCGGACCGTCCCACGTCGCTCCCCCCGTCACCGACCCGCTCGACCGCAGTCGCTTCCCGGTCGATGAGTGGCGGCTCGTCGAGACGCAGTACCGCGGCGACGACCTCGGCATCACCGAGTCGATCTTCGCGATCGGCAACGGCTACCTCGGCATGCGCGCCAACGTCGAGGAGGGCCGCGACTCCCACACGCATGGCACCTTCATCAACGGCTTCCACGAGACGTGGCCCATCCAGCACGCGGAGGAGGCCTACGGCTTCGCGCGTGTGGGCCAGACCATCGTCAACGCGCCGGACGCGAAGGTCATCCGTCTCTACGTCGACGACGAGCCGCTGCTGCTGCCGATCGCCGACCTGATCGAGTACGAGCGCATCCTCGACTTCCGTGCCGGATACCTGTCGCGGTCCATCCTGTGGCGCACCCCCGGGGGCAAGCGGGTGCAGATCCACTCGCGCCGGCTCGTCTCCTTCGAGCAGCGCCACGTCGCGATCCTGCAGTTCGAGGTGACGCTGCTCGACGACTACGCCCCGGTGGCCATCTCCTCGCAGATCCTCAACCGTCAGGACGGCGAGGACGAGTACCACGTGCGGGCCAAGGCGATGGGCGAGGGCGTCGACCCGCGCAAGGCCGCCCAGCTCGACCGCCGGGTGCTCGAGCCGCGCTTCCACGAGGGCAGCGTCGACGACGGACGGGTGGCGCTCGGCTTCCGCTGCGTCGACAGCGGCATGACGCTCGCGGTCGCGGCGGACCACGTCTTGGAGACCGCCAACTCGTACACGCAGCGTGTCCAGGTCGACGACGACCTCGCCAAGATGACATATCGCATCGCGGCCGAGCCCGGCCAGCCGATCATCCTCACGAAGATCGTGGCCTATCACACGTCGCGTGGTGTGCCGGCGCGTGAGCTCGTCGACCGCTGCCGTCGGACGCTCGACCGCGTCCGCGAGGAGGGTGTCGAGAAGCACTACGACGACCAGCGCGCCTGGCTCGACGCGTTCTGGGAGCGCTCGGACGTCGAGGTCCCCGGCCAGCCGGCAGTGCAGCAGGCGGTGCGCTGGAACCTCTTCCAGATCGCGCAGGCCTCGGCGCGCGCCGAGGGCAGCGGCATCCCGGCCAAGGGAGTCACGGGCTCGGGGTACGGAGGCCACTACTTCTGGGACACCGAGGTCTACGTCCTGCCATTCCTGACCTACACGACCCCCCGCGCGGCCCGCAATGCCCTGCGTTTCCGCTACACGCTGCTGGACGCCGCGCGGCGCCGCGCCCGGCAGCTCGCGCAGCACGGGGCGCTGTTCCCGTGGCGCACGATCAACGGCGAGGAGGCCTCGGCCTACTACGCGGCCGGCACCGCGCAGTACCACATCGACGCCGACATCGCGTATGCCCTGAGCCAGTACGTCAACGCCACGGGCGACGACGACTTCCTCGAGCGCGAGGGCATCGACATCCTCGTCGAGACTGCACGGCTGTGGGCCGACCTCGGCTTCTGGCGCGACGAGGACGGTGGCACCTTCCACATCCACGGCGTCACCGGGCCCGACGAGTACACGACGGTCGTCAACGACAACCTGTACACGAACGTCATGGCGCGCTTCAACCTGCAGCGGGCCGCCGCGGCCGTGCGCGACATGGCGGCCCGCGACGGCGTCATGTACGACCAGTTCGCCCAGCGGCTCGAGCTCGACGACCGCGAGGTGCGTGACTGGGAGCGGGCGGCGGAGGCGATGGCCATCCCGTTCGACGAGCACATGGGTGTGCACCCGCAGGACGCGCACTTCCTCGAGCGTGAGGTCTGGGACCTCGGCAGCACGCCGCGCGACAAGATGCCGCTGATGCTGAACTACCACCCGCTCGTCATCTACCGCTTCCAGGTGCTCAAGCAGGCCGACGTCGTGCTGGCGCTCTTCCTCCAGGGCGAGCAGTTCACGCCCGAGGAGAAGCGCGCCGACTTCGAGTACTACGACCCGATCACGACGGGCGACTCGACGCTCTCGGCGGTCGTGCAGTCGATCATCGCGGCCGAGGTCGGCTACCACGACCTGGCGCTGAGGTACTTCCTGGGCGCGCTGTTCGTCGACCTCGCCGACCGCCACGCCAACACCTCCGACGGGGTCCACGTGGCCTCGACGGGTGGTGTGTGGAGCGCGCTCGTCGCCGGCTTCGGCGGGTTCCACGATCACGGTGGTGTGTTCACGCTCGACCCGCGGCTGCCGGAGGGCTGGGAGTCGTTGGTGTTCCGCCTGACGCTGCGGGGCACGCGCGTGCGGGTCTCGGTGTTCCCCGAGCGCCTCGAGCTGATCATCGAGGAGGGCAAGGAGGCGACGTTCGTCGTGCGCGGCGAGCAGGTCGTCGTCACGCCGGGCGACGCCGTCAGCGTCGCGCTCGACGGTCAGGGCCCGCGCCTCGAGGGCGAGCCGCCGCCCGTGCCCGGACGCCGTCGCGCCGACGGCACCGTCATCACCGCGATCGTCCCCGGCCCCGGCCCCGACGTCCACCCCGACTTCTGACCCGAGCGCCGCGCCATCCCCGACTTTTGGACACTTCCGGGTCGTTCTGCGCTGAGAACTGCCCCGCAAGTGTCCAAAAGTTGGGGGCTGGCTAGGGGGTGGTGGTGACGATGCGGGTCCAGGGGCCTGGGGGGACGTCGTCGGCCTCGACGAAGCGCCAGTCGACGCGGTCGTCCTCGCCGTTGGGCTCGGTGAAGGCGAGGCAGCCGTTGAGCGCGGGCGAGACGTCCATGCCGGCGCCGTTGAACCGCCGGTTGGCCGGTCGCCGGTCGTCGTTGCTGAAGACGTAGCGCCAGTCGGAGTACCGCCCCGGCCCGGCGTCCTCGATCTGGCCGAAGCAGACCCGGTCGCCGCGCCGCAGCATCACCCAGCGGTCCTTCATGAGGCTCGCCCCCCGGTCGTCCACGACGTCGGCGTAGGCGTCGTCGCCTGCCCAGGGGATGACGCTCTCGCGCAGCGCGCGGCCGGCGGGGTCGTTGACGTCGTCGTACGGCAGGTCGAGGTAGAAGGGGTTCTGCCGCGGGGTCATGCTCGTCGGGAAGTAGCCGTTCGCCGCGGTCCGCCTCTCCACCTCGCAGCCTCGGGCGGTCTCGATGCCGTCGCAGCCGCCGTAGCTGCGGGCCCAGTCGGGGTCGTAGGTCGACAGCTCCTGGCTGCCGTCGGAGGCCTCGGGGTCGAAGATCTCACCCACCCAGAAGGTCGTGGCGACGATGTCGGTGTGCCAGGGATACTCGTCGGACGCCACACGTCCTCCGCTGCGAGGGAGTTCACAGAGGAGGACGGCGGCGACACAGGCCAGCGCAACCAGGGCGCTGAAGACCTGTGTCGGTCCGGGTGGACAGGCGATGGCTCAGCCTTCCGCTCTCGAGTCCTGGATGCCGCTCGGCGACTGCGGCTCGACCTGGGGGCTCACGGTCGGGGCCGAGCGGGCGGTCGGTGCCGGAGCCGCATCGGCCGGCGGCGCCCCGACGGAGTCGTAGACGGCGTAGTCGTCGGTGACGAGGCTGCCGTTGCCGAAGACGTTCAAGCCGAAGCTCAGACCGGTCATCCCTGACGGTATCTCCGGCGTGGTCCAGACCGCCTGTGTGTAGCCGGTCTCGGGGGCGAACCACGGGCTGGACGTCCAGTAGTGCCACGCGCCGTGCTCGTCACGCAGGTAGAGGGCGTACTGCGTCACCGTGGTGGCGGTGTACCAGGAGCGCAGCGAGTAGGTGTGCCCTGTGGCGACCGTGGGGCTGCATCCGCCGAGGTCGAATCTCGGCAGCCACTTCGCGTCGCCGTCGACGTAGCCCGACACGGCCACCTCCGCCGCCTTGGCGCCCGTGCGACCGGGTGAGGCGACCGACAGCGTCGCGGTGTTGGCGCCGTAGCCTCCCTTCATCCAGCAGCTCGGCGTCCCGTCGGCGTCCAGGGTCTCGAGGCTCGGGTTCTGCACGCCGTTGACCCCGGCCGGCAGGGGCGTCGGCGCGGGGGCGGCGACGACCGGCTTGACCGCGCCGCCCACGACGTCCCCGACCGTCTTCACGACGGTGTTCCTCGAGGCGGCGCGGGGAGCGAGCCAGGTGAGGAACTGCTCGAGCACCGTGGGGGTCACGGAGATCTCGCAGCCGCTGGCGCAGATGTTGTGGAAGGTGATCTGCACCCATCCGCCCCGTGTCTCGGCACGGCTGACGAGGGCCTGGAGGTTGGCGAGTGTCCAGCTGGTCTCGACCTGCTCGGGTGCCCTCGTCTCGAACGGGTCCGGCGGCGGGAGGGTCTCGGCCACCGCACAGTTGCGGCAGTCGTTGCTGACACCACGCAGGTCTCCGAGCCCCCGCGCGCTGTTGTAGCCACAGGCGGCCACCACGGCCTTGACCTCGGCGCTCACGCTCGCGAAGGGGTAGGCGAAGCTGCGCACCGCGAAGCCCTGGTCGGCGAGCCAGGCCCGGTCGCCGCAGACCTGCCGTGCCACCTCGTCGGCCGGCAGGGTCGTCAGGTCGGGATGGCTCAGGGTGTGTCCGCCGATCTCGTGGCCTGCGGCCTTGAGGGCCTGCAGGTCGGCGAGCGTCAGGTAGCCGGGGGCTCCGACGTAGCCGGACGGGACGTAGAAGGTGCCGTCCATGTTGCGACGGTTCAGGAGGGTCGCCGCCGTCTTCTGGTTGGCGTTGGCGTCGTCGAAGGTGAGGCTGACGACGGTCTGCGGTCGGACGGCCGCGGCGGCCGAGCTGCCTGGCAGGCTGGTCGGTGCCAGGGTGGCGAGGGCCACCAGGACGCCGACGACGCCGGCGAGGAGTGTGCGGATGCGGGTGCGATTGATGGACATCATGGGGTCCTATTCGACGGTGACGGACTTGGCGAGATTGCGGGGCTTGTCGACGTCGTGGCCGAGGGCGAGCGCGAGCTCGCGGGCGTAGACCTGCATCGCGACGACCGACTCGAGGGGGCCGCACCAGGGCAGGCCGGCGACCGCGGGCGCGGGGCCGTCGTGCCCGAGGGCGGGGATGGTCGACCCGGGGCCGCCGACCCGCAGGACGGATGCGCCCCGGGCCTCGACCTCGGCGATGTTGGCGGCGAGGCGCGCGTCCGTGCTGTCGACGACGACCACGGGCGTGCCAGGCTCGACGAGGGCGAGCGGGCCGTGCTTGAGCTCGCCGGCCGGGAAGCTCTCGGCCCAGCGGTAGCTGAGCTCTTTGAGCTTGAGCGCCCCTTCGTCGGCGAACACAGTGCCGGCTCCCCGGCCCAGGAAGACGTAGCCCCCGGCATCCCTGAACTCTTCGACGAGTGGCGGCACAGCGCGCTGCGCGGCCCGCAGCGCCTGGGCCAGCAGCTCCGGCACGCGCTTGAGGTCGCCGGTGAGCTGGTGCGCGTCGAAGGGGTCGAGTCGCCCGGACGCGACCATGGCCGAGAGCGCCAGGCACGTCCCGGTGAGCAGCTGCGCGACGAACGTCTTGGTCGCGGCGACCCCCACCTCGTGCCCGGCATGGCAGGCCATGACCGCGTCGGCACGCCGGCCGAGGGCGGAGTGTGGGTTGTTGGTCAGGGCCAAGACCGGCGCGCCGGTGGCCTGGAGCGCGTCCAGGCCACGCAGCACGTCGGCCGTCTCTCCCGACTGGCTCAGCGCGATCACCAGCGTGTCGGGCTCGAGCACGGCGTCGGCGGCCTCGCTGGCGATGACCGCCTGGTGGGGGATGCCCCCGATGCGGCCGAGCACGTTCGCGATCGCCCGCCCGGCGTTGAGGGACGTGCCGCACCCGATGACGGCGACCCGGCGGAAGTCCGGGAGGCCCAGCGACTGCCAGAGCTCGGGCCCCGAGGCGTCCGTCGCCCAGGCGTCGAGGACCCGGGCGGCCACCACGGGCTGCTCCTCGATCTCCTTGGCCATGAAGTCGTCGTGCAGGCCGAGCTGGAGGTCGGCGTGCCTGGTGGTGCACGGCCGGGACTGCGGCGCGATGATCGGCGCCCCGCGGTGCCGCCATCTGGACGGCTCCGACACCTGCACGACGTCACCGTCGTCCAGGACCTGGAAGGTGTCGATCCAGCCGGAGATGGCGCCGACGTCGCTGGCGACGAACTGCCC
>Ga0164243_10015813_pt1 | contig 10403 bp, 6 predicted proteins | sample OricompcompostOP_FD_108781 | JGI IMG/M metagenome (GOLD analysis project Ga0164243, IMG submission 108781) | Organic Plus compost microbial communities from Emeryville, California, USA - Original compost - Organic plus compost (OP) | ecosystem: Engineered > Solid waste > Mixed feedstock >... | reverse complement strand
GCCGATCTGGGATTCGATCCTGTCGGCGTCGGGCCAACTGGATTTGACACTCGGGGGGCCGTCGTTCGACGTCGGCCGTCGCGGCGGGGGGGCGCGTACCAGCCGGCGGGCGGCGTACATGGTCCGGGGCTATTCGACGAGCCGCGACGTCGTGCCGAACTTCCTCCAGGCGTTCGACGTCGACGACGGCCGCGCCCCCTGCCCGGTGCGGACGCGGACGGTCTCCGCCCCGCAGGCCTTGTTCTTGATGAACGGGGAGGAGGTCGAGTCGGCCTCCGCGCGGTTCGCCGAGCGGCTCAAGAAGGAGTCGGGGGGCGACCTCGGCGCCGCGGTCGACCTCGCCTACCGGGTGACGCTCACCCGGCCCCCCTCGCCCGCGGAGCGGGCCCGCGCGCTCGCGTTCCTGGAAAACGACCCGGCCCGGTTGAAGGGCCTCGCGTGGCTCCTGTTCAACCTGGACGAGTTCATTTACGTGCGGTGACCTCTTTATGAACGGCGCGAACCCATACCCGTGCGGCCGGGTCAACCGGCGCGGATTCCTGCACCAGGCCGGCGGCGGCTTCTTCGGCGTCGCGATGGGGGCGCTCTGGGCCGAGGCCGGCGAGATCCGCGGCGCCGAGGCCGGGCCGCACTTCCCGCCGAAGGCGAGGTCCGTCATCTCGCTGTTCATGTGCGGCGGCGTCAGCCACATCGACACGTTCGACCCGAAGGACAACAAGTGGGCCGGTAAGCTCATCGACGCCGTCGCGTTCGGCGACAACGTCGCGGAGATCCGCCGCCCCGTGATCCACTGCGGGCGGACGTTCACGCGCTACGGCCAGTCCGGCATCCCGGTCTCCGACTGGTTCCCCCACGTCGGCGGCGTGATCGACGAGATCGCCGTGGTCCGGTCGATGTGGTGCCACGAGGGGAACCACTTCCCCGCCGTCATCGAGACGACCACCGGCCACCGGGGTCGCCAGTTCGACCACCCGACGTTCGGCAGTTGGGTCTCGTACGCCCTCGGGAGCGCCAACAAGAACCTGCCGACGTTCGTGAACATCGGCCGCCCCTCGTCCCCCGTGCAACTCACCGGCGGCTACCTCGGCGCGACCGTGGCCGCGACGCCGTTCCAGGCGGGGGACAACCCGATCCCGAACCTGCGCCCGCCGCGGGGGACCGGCGCCGCCGAGCGCGAGCGCCGGATGCAGGCGCTCCAGGACCTGAACGACGAGTTCCGCACCCGCTACGCGCAAGACTCCGACATCGCGGCCCGCACCAAGGCGTACGAACTCGCCGCCCGGATGCAACTCTCCGCGCCACGGATCGTCGACTTCTCCGACGAGCCCCGGCACGTCCTCGAACTCTACGGGATCGGCGAGGACCCGACGGACGAGTTCGGCCGGCAACTCCTGCTGGCGCGCCGGCTCTCGGAACAGGGGGTCCGGTTCATCCAGGTCTGCCACTCCGGCGGCGGCAACGGCGGCTGGGACGCGCACGGCGACATCAACACCCACGCCCCCCTCTGCCGGGCGACCGACAAGCCGATCGCCGGCCTGATCCGCGACCTGAAGCAGCGCGGCCTGCTCGACGAAACCCTCGTCGTCTGGACGAGCGAGTTCGGCCGCAGCCCCTGGTCGCAGAACACGACCGGGCGCGACCACAACCCCCGCGGCTACACCTCCTGGCTCGCCGGCGGCGGCGTGAAAGGGGGCGTCGTCCACGGCGCCACCGACGACGTCGGCTACAAGGCCGTCGAGAACCCCCACTACTACAGCGACCTCCACGCCACGGTCCTCCACCAACTCGGCCTCGACCACCGCAAGATGGAGATCCCCGTCTTCGGCCGGACCATGCGGCTGGTCGAAGAGGGGCACGGCCCGATCAAGGAAATCCTGAAGTCCTGACCCTCGCGCCGGCGGAGTTTTCGCCGCGAAACAGACCGTCGGACCCCGCTCGCGGCGCCGGCCGCGATGGTGTAACCTGGCACGTCGCGGGCGGTCGGGTCGGCGCGACGAGCGAACCGGTCCCCCGCCCGCGGGTCGGAGTCGCGAGCGGAGGTTGTCGATGAGGCTGGCGGGTAAGAAGGCGCTGGTGACGGGGGCGGCCCGCGGCATCGGCCGGGGGTGCGCGGTCGAGTTGGCCCGGGCCGGGGCGGACGTCGCCATCAACGACCTGGAACGGACCCCGGCGGCCGAGGCCGTGCTGGAGGAGATCCGGGCGCTCGGCCGGGAGGCGGTCCTGGTCGAGGGGGACGCCTTCGAGAATGCGTCGTGCGAGGGGATCGTCGGGCGGGCGCTGAGCGCGTTCGGGCGGATCGACGTCCTGGTGAGCAACCCGGCCTATTCCCGCCGCGCCGACTTCCTCGACTACGACCCGGAGACGTTCCAGAAGGTCGTCCGGGGGACGCTCTTCGGCGGGTTCCTGATGAGCCGGCTGGTCGCCCGGCACATGGTGGAGCGCGGGGGGGGCGGGAAGATCGTCTTCATCTCCAGCGTCCACGCCGAGATGCCCTACGCGCGGAGCGTCGCCTACAACGCCGGGAAGGCGGGCCTGAACCACATGGCCAAGACGGTCGCCGCCGAACTGGCGAAGCACCGGATCAACGTCAACCTGATCGAGCCGGGCTGGATCGATACCCCGGGCGAGCACGAGACGTTCGGCGACGCCTTTCTTCAGGAAGTCGGCCCGAAGCTGCCGTGGGGCCGGATGGGGACGCCGGAAGACATCGGCAAGGCGGCCGTCTTCCTCGCGTCCGACGACGCCGACTACCTGACCGGTTCGACCCTCCTCGTTGACGGCGGCCTCCTCCTCCGCGACGCCATGCAAGAATAAGGGAAAGGCGGGCGGCGCCCTTTCCCCCCGCGCCGCGCCGATCCACGCCCCGACGCGAACCCCGGCCTCTGGTCTCGACCATGCAAGATTTCGAAAAGCTCGGCCTGTTCTACCTCGGTCGGTCGTACGACGCCGCGGCGCGCAAGGCGGGCGACGACCTGATCCTCTACGATTCGAGCGACCTGCTCACGCACGCCGTCTGCGTCGGCATGACCGGCAGCGGCAAGACCGGCCTGTGCATCAGCCTGCTGGAAGAGGCGGCGATCGACCACATCCCGGCGATCGCGATCGACCCCAAGGGGGACCTGTCGAACCTCCTGCTCACCTTCCCGCAGCTCCGCGGGGAGGACTTCGCCCCGTGGGTCGACGAGGGGGAGGCGCGCAAGGCGGGGCTCTCCGCGGCCGAATTCGCCGCCGCGCAGGCCGAGACCTGGAAGAAGGGCCTGGCCGAGTGGGGCGAGGACGGCGCCCGGATCCAGCGGCTCCGCGACAGCGCCGAGTTCCGGATCTACACCCCCGGCAGCCTCGCCGGCCTCCCGATCTCGATCCTCAAGTCGTTCGACGCCCCGCCCGAGGCGATCCGCGACGACCCCGAGGCGTTTAACGACCGCGTCGGCAGCACGGCCGACAGCCTCCTCGGCCTGCTCGGGATCGACGCCGACCCGATGCAGAGCCGCGAGCACATCCTGATCGCGAACGTCATCGCGGGCGCCTGGAAGGACGGCCAGAACCTCGACATCGCCGGGCTCATCGCGCGGGTCCAGAACCCGCCGTTCTCGCGGGTCGGGGTGATCGACCTGGAGTCGTTCTACCCGTCGAAGGACCGCTTCGCGCTGGCCCTCCGGCTGAACAACCTGCTGGCCGCCCCCGGGTTCGAGACGTGGCTCCAGGGCGAGCCGCTCGACGTCGACGCCATGCTCCACTCGCCCAGCGGCAAGCCGCGGATCTCGGTCGTCTCGATCGCGCACCTGGGCGAGTCGGAGCGGATGTTCTTCGTCTCGCTGCTGCTCAACCAGGTCCTCGCCTGGGTCCGCAGCCAGCCGGGGACGACGAGCCTGCGCGCCCTGCTCTACATGGACGAGATCTTCGGCTACTTCCCCCCCGTCGCCACCCCCCCCTCGAAGCGCCCGCTGCTGACCCTCCTGAAGCAGGCCCGCGCCTACGGCCTGGGGGTCGTGCTCGCGACCCAGAACCCGGCCGACCTGGATTACAAGGGGCTCTCGAACACCGGGACCTGGTTCCTCGGCCGGCTCCAGGCCGAGCGCGACAAGCAGCGCGTGCTCGAAGGGCTTGAGGGGGCCGCCGCGGCGCAGTCGGCCAAGTTCGACCGCAAGGAGATGGACCAGATCCTCTCGGGCCTGGGCAAGCGCACCTTCCTGATGCACAACGTCCACGAAGACCACCCCCAGGTCTTCCAGGTCCGCTGGGCGCTCTCGTACCTCCGCGGCCCGCTCACCCGCGAGCAGATCAAGCGGCTGATGGACCCCGTGCGCGCCGAGGCCGCCCCCGCGCCTCAAGCCCCCGCCCCGGCCCCCCCCGCGACCCCGCCGCCGACGCTGCCGGCCTCCGCCCCCACGCCGTCCCGCAACCTCACCGTCGCCCCGGCCGCCCCTTCCCCGACGGCGACGGCGGACGACGGGGCCGGCCCGCGCCCGATGATCTCGCCGGACGTGCCGCAGTTCTTCCTCCCGCTCCGGGGCGAGACGCCCGCGGGGGGCGCCCTCGTCTACCGGCCGATGGTGTTCGGCCACGGCGACGTCTATTTCAACGACGCCAAGGCCGACGTTTCCGCGACCGAGTCCGTGACTCTCCTCGCCCCCCTCTCGCCCGAGGCGTTGACGGTCGACTGGGCCGGGGCGGACCACGTCGACCTGACCCCCGACGACCTGGAGAAGGAGCCCGCCGCGGCGTCCACCGCCCGCTTCGAGCCCATCCCCCCGTCGGCCGCGAAGGCGAAGACCTACACCGCCTGGACCAAGGCGTTCGTCGACGCGCTCTACCGCAACGAGACGCTGGAACTGTTCAAGAGTAACGGGCTGAACGTGTGGTCGACGCCGTCGGAGTCGGAGCGGGACTTCCGGATTCGGCTCCAGCAGGCGTCGAAGGAGGAGCGCGACGCGCAACTGGCCCGCCTCCGCGCGAAGTACGCCCCGAAGCTCCTGGCGCTGGAAGACAAGGCCCGGCGCGCCGAGCAGACCCTCGAGCGCGAGACGGCCCAGGCGCGTAATACGGGCTTCTCCAGCCTGATCCGGATCGGCTCGACGGTCCTCAACGCGGTCGTCGGCCGCAAGGCGCTCTCGACGTCGACGATCAACAAGGCCGGCGTGGCGATCCGGAACGCCGGCCAGAGCATGAAGGAGTCGGGCGACGCCGCCCGCGCCCGGGAGAACCTGGAGTCGCTCCGGCAGCAGTATTCCGCCCTCGAAGCCGAGTTCCAGGACGAGACCGACGCCCTGCTCCGCAGGACCGACCCGCTGACCGAGCCGCTCGAAACCGTCGCCCTGCGGCCGAAGAAGACGAACATCACCCCCAAGCTCGTCGCCCTCGCCTGGGCGCCGGTCTGGGTCAAGCCCGACGGCACGACCAGCCCCGCCTGGGAGTGACCCGCCGAGGGGGAATCGGCCGACCGGCGTTGTTGCGGCCGGCCGCGGCCGGCAGAATGGTTCTTAACGAGATCATTTTGGCCGCGGCGCGCGCCGACGAGGACGAGCCCCCGGTCCGGGCGAACGAGGCGAGACGGAGCCGATGACACTTCCCGAAACCCAATCCAGCAGCGCCGCCGGGGTCTCCTGGGACCTGAACGACCTCTACGCCGGCCCGGACGACCCGCGCATCGAGGCCGACCTGGACGCGGCCCTCGATCGCGCCCGGGCGTTCGAAGCGGCCTACCGCGGCAAGATCCAGGCCGTCGGCGGGCCGTCGGCGGACGTCTTGCTGGCGGCCCTGGTCGAGTTCGAGTCGCTCTGCGAGCAGATGGACAAGCCGTGCGTCTACGCCGGCCTGCTCCACGCCGGCAAGACCGACGACCCCCGCCGCGGCGCGCTCCTCGCCCGCACCCGCGAGCGGCGGACGGCGATCAACAAGCACCTGATTTTCTTCGACCTCGAATGGATCAAGGTGCCCGACGACGTGGCCTCGGCGCTCGTCGACGCGCCGGAACTCGCCCGGTACCGCCACTACCTCGCCGAGAAGCGCGCGTGGAAGCCGCACTACCTGAGCGAGCCGGAGGAGAAGGTCCTCGAAGACAAGGCGGTCACCGGCCGGTCGGCGTTCGTCCGGCTCTTTGAGGAGACGGTCTCGTCGCTCAACTGCCCGTTCGAAGTCGGCGGCAAGTCCGAATCGCTGAGCCTGCAGCAGATCCTGGCGAAGCTCTACGACGCCGACCGCAACGTCCGCCGCGCCGCGGCGGCCGGCTTGACGAAGGGGCTTCAAGACAACGCCCGCCTGCTCACCTTCGTCTTCAACACGGTAGTCCTCGACCACAAGTCCGACTGCGACCTGCGCGCCTTCACGAGCCCGATGGGGCCGCGCCACCTGGCGAACGAGATCGACGACGCCGTGGTCGACGCCCTCATGACCGCGGCCGAACGCCACCACGGCGTCGTCCACCGCTACTACCGCCTCAAGGGCCGCCTGCTCGGGATCGACCAGCTTCAAGACTACGACCGCTACGCCCCCCTCTTCCCCGACATGCCCGGCTGCGACTGGCCGACCGCCCGGCGGGTCGTGCAGGAGAGCTACGAGCGGTTCAGCCCGAGGGCGGGCGAGGTCGTCCGCGAGTTCTTCGAGAAGAACTGGATCGACGCCGAACTCCGCCCCGGCAAGCGCGGCGGGGCGTTCAGCAGCGGGGGCGTGCCGAGCGTCCACCCGTACATCCTGATGAACTTCACCGACAAGCTCCGCGACGTGATGACGCTCGCCCACGAACTCGGCCACGGGGTCCACCAGTACCTCTCGCGCGGGGTCGGCTACCTCCAGTGCAGCACCCCGCTGACGACCGCCGAGATGGCGAGCGTCTTCGGCGAGATGCTCACCTTCCAGCGCATGCTGGAACTCGACCCGGACCCCCGGACCCGGCTCGCCCTGCTCTGTAGCAAGATCGAAGACGGCTTCGCCACCGTCTTCCGCCAGGTCGTGCTCACCCGGTTCGAACAGGCCCTCCACCAGGCCCGCCGCGACGAGGGGGAACTGACCACCGAGCGGATCAACGGCCTCTGGGTCGACGCCAACCGCCCGATGCACGGGGACGTCGTGCAACTGACCGACGGGTACGCGTGGTGGTGGCTCTACGTCGGCCACTTCATCCGGTCGCCGTTCTACTGCTACGCCTACGCCTTCGGCGAACTGCTCGTGCTGGCCCTGGTGCAGAAGTTCAAGGAGGAGGGGGCGGCGTTCGTGCCGAAGTACCTGGAGATGCTCAGCGCCGGCGGGTCGGCCGCGCCGCACGCCCTGCTGGCGAAGCTCGGGGTCGACGTGACCGACCCGACCTTCTGGGAACTCGGCCTCCGCCTGCTCGGCGAGATGGTCTCCGAGGCCGAACGGCTCGCCGAAGAACTTTGACCCGACCGGCGATCCCGACGCGCCGGCCCTTTGACAGGGCCGGTCGACCTCGCCAAACTGGCCGGTTCGACATGACCCCCAGTAACCGGCAAGCGAGGCGAACCGGCCCATGCGTACGACACTCGGAGCCTTCCTGATCGCGTTCCTGGCCTCGTCGGCCGCCCTGGCCGACGAGGGGCCGAAGACGTACCCCCTTTGGCCCGACGGGGCGCCGGGCGCCCTCGGGAAGGACACCGGCGACCAGTTCCATTCCGGCGACGTCCCCACGATCACCGTCTTCCGCCCCGCGAAGCCCAACGGCGCCGCGGTCGTCGTCTGCCCCGGCGGCGGCTACGGCTTCCTCGCGACCGAGCACGAGGGGGAGGAGGTCGCCCGCTGGCTCAACACGCTCGGCGTGACGGCGGTCATGGTCAAGTACCGCCTCGCCCCGCGCTACCACCACCCGGCCATGATCCACGACGCGCAGCGGGCCATTCGAACGGTCCGGGCTCGTGCGAAGGAGTGGGGCGTCGACCCGAAGCGGGTCGCCGTGCTCGGCTTCTCGGCCGGCGGGCACCTGGCCTCGACCGCCGCCACCCGGTTCGACCGTGGTAAGGCCGACGCCGCCGACCCGATCGACCGCGAAAGCTGCCGGCCCGACCTGGCGATCCTCATTTACCCCGTGATCGCCCTGGCCACGCCCTACGGGCACACCGGGTCGCTGAAGTCCCTGCTCGGCGAGAACCCGACGAAGGAGCAGGTCGAGGGCCTCTCCAACGAGCGCCAGGTGACCAAGGACACGCCGCCGACCTTCCTCGCCCACACCGACGGCGATAAGGGTGTTCCGGCCGAGAACAGCCTGCTGTTTGCCCTCGCCCTGCGGAAGGCGGGCGTGCCGGTCGAACTCCATCTCTTCGAGAAAGGTCCGCACGGCCTCGGCCTGGGGACCGGCTGGCCCTCGCACAACATCGCCCCCGACGAAGCCTTCCAGGCCTGGCCCCGCCTCTGCGCGACCTGGCTCAAGGGGCGCGGCTTCCTCAACCCGTGACGCGCAAAGGGCCGGCCCCGCGGCGCGGGGCCGGCCCCCTTCGAAGCGGTCCGGTCATTCCGGCGTGGCGGCGGCCTGGGCCTGGGCCTTCTCCAGCACGCTCTTGAGCGTCACCGGCGCCCCGCCCTGGCGCTTGCTCTCGTCGGCCGCCTCCATGAAGGCGAAGAGTTCGATCGTCTCCTTCGGGTCGACCGGCGGCCGGCCCGTGCGGAAGAACTTGCAGACCTCGACGAGCAGCGGCTCGTACCCGCCCGACCCCTGGGCCAGGCCGATCCCCTTCGTGCCGAACGCCCGGACGCCGTAGTCGGCCTTCCCCTGTCGGATGCCCCGGAACGTCCCGACCCGGCCGCGCTCCCAGGTCCCGGTGACGAAGTCCGTGCCGTCCGAATGGACCCGCGTCACCGAGACGCAGCCGGTCCCCATGACGGTGTAGAGCGACTCGACGCCGTGGACCCCGTACCAGAAGAGGTCGGGGTGGTGCTCCTCCAGCGAGCAGGGGCTGTAGGCGTCGCACCCGACGATCTCGCCCACCTTCGGGTCGTCCTTCAGCGCCCGAATCGCCGGGCTGTAGCGGAGCGAGGAGCTCGAAAAACAAGGGGTGCCGTACGACTCGGCGAGCCGGAAGATGCGGACGGCGTCGGCGAGCGTGCCGGAGACCGGCTTGTCGATGAAGACCGGCTTGTGGGCCTTCAAGACGGGCCGGACCTGCTCCAGGTGCTTGCGGCCGTCGACGCTCTCCAGGAACACGACGTCCACCTTGCCGAGCAGGGCGTCGATCGAGTCGACGATCTCGACGCCGTACTGGTCGCGCAGTTGCTTCGTGAACCCCTCGACGCGGTCGCGGCTCGCGGCGACGTCGGGGCTCCCCCCCGGGTAGGCCGCGACGATGCGGACCCCCGCCAGCGCGCCTTGCGCCTTCGGGCCGTTGAGGACGCTGGTGAACGCCACGACGTGCGACGTGTCGAGGCCGATGATCCCGGCCCGGAGCGGTTTCGTCCCCTCTTGGGCATCGACATGGCCGGGCGTGAAGAACGCGACCAGTCCGATGAACAACGGCGTGAGGGCGGCGGTTCGGAACGCGGCGGGGTTTTTCATGGGGCGGGACCTCATTGGCGGGGTGTACCTGTCGGCGTGAAGGCCCGGGGCGCGGGGCGAACGCCCGTACCCGGAACTTCGACGTTATCCGTCAGATCGACCTCTAAAGCAACCGGCCAGGAAAATCGTCGGTCCGCCGCGAACCCCCGCCCGATCCCCCGCGTCTCCCCTATGGACCAGGCGGTGTCGGCCCGACGGCGGCCGGATCGCTAGGGTCGGGGCGCCGAGACGAGGTGGGGCGACGATGTGTTCCGGGTGTTCGAGTCCTGAGCGGCGGGAAGCGACGACAGGTCGGTCCGCAGGTCGCGGAGCGAGTCGTTCGCAATCGCCGTGACACCCCGGCCGTCGCTTTTGGCGTCGGACCGGGCCCGGTGTTTCAGACGACCGGGCCTTTTCTTTGCGCCGGGCTTCCGTCCGACGGAAGGCAGCCGGATACGGTTGGCCGGGCCCCGTTGCTAGCGGGTGCGCCCGCGAGGGCGTGAGGGTTCGAATCCCTCGCCTTCCGCTATTGATTCCTGGTTTTGCGATTTAACCGCAGATTGTTAGGTGTAATCGGTCATGTTTGATTGGCGCCAGTCTTGCGTGCCGTGTTTCAGCTTGTTTAGCCTAAAAGCTGTTCATGTGGAACCCATTGCCGTAGTTGAGCATCGGGACCATTTTAGAATAAGAAGCCGCGAGTTCCTGTACGCGCGATGGATCGAAATCTTTTATCTGAGCAATTTTGAGCATGTCGAACAGTTTACCGGCATCGATGTCCTTCAAGCGGATTCCAATTGCCTTTGCCTGGTTACACAACCTGGAAGCACCGGCGGTAAAATCTGACGTCGTTACGAAAACGCCATGTGGTTTGCCATGAAGCGCTAGGGCGCCAATAAAAGAGCGTATCTGCTCAACCCCAATCCTTCTG
>Ga0164243_10015810_pt1 | contig 10404 bp, 15 predicted proteins | sample OricompcompostOP_FD_108781 | JGI IMG/M metagenome (GOLD analysis project Ga0164243, IMG submission 108781) | Organic Plus compost microbial communities from Emeryville, California, USA - Original compost - Organic plus compost (OP) | ecosystem: Engineered > Solid waste > Mixed feedstock >... | reverse complement strand
CGGACGAAATTCAAATTGCGCTTCAAATTCCGTGGCTTTCTGCAGAACTATTTTGTCTGGCTTTTGGAAATTTAAGATGGCCATATGTTAGATTGAAATTTTAGTGTTTATGGTGATTGTGTGTTATTTCTGAACAGAACCAAACGCCGGTGTTCCGGACTTTCAGCTATTACTTAGAATATAACTCAACAATCAACTGCTCCTTAATGTTCTCAGGAACGCTTTCACGCTCGGGATACGCAACAAATGTGCCCTTCATTTCACTTTCATTCCAGTCGAGCCAGGTGAACTTCTGGTTCTTGCCCCTGAACTGGCTGGTGATGGAAGTGTTAGCCTTGTCTTTTTCCTTGATGCTGATGATATCGCCGGGTTTCAGCTGGTAGGAAGGAATATTCACTACCTGGTCGTTCACCGTGATATGCTTATGAGAAACGAGCTGGCGGGCAGCAGGACGGGAAGGAGCAATACCCAGGCGAAATACGGTATTGTCGAGACGGGCTTCCAGCAGGCGGATCAGGTTTTCACCGGTAACGCCTTTCAGCCTGGAGGCTTCTTCAAACGTTTTGCGGAATTGTTTTTCCAGTACGCCGTAAGTATATTTTGCCTTTTGCTTTTCCCTCAGCTGCATGGCATATTCACCCATGCTTTTACGCTTGCGGGCGGGACCATGCTGACCGGGAGGATTGCTGTTCTTGCTCAGCCATTTGCCATTGCCGAGAATAGGTTCTCCGAAAATGCGGGAGATACGTGTCTTGGGACCTTTGTAACGTGCCATAACTGTACTGTATGATTTTTTGGTGACGATGCACGATCAGTAAAAATCTAAAATCAATCGTACATCCTTGTAATGATCGGAATTCGCCGGCGAATCCCGGTTTTATGTAATCGGATGATGATCCGGTTATACTCTTCTTTTCTTGGGCGGACGGCAGCCATTGTGCGGCAACGGCGTTACGTCTTTGATCATGGATACTTCAATACCCGATTGCGCCAGGGAGCGGATAGCGCTCTCACGGCCGGCGCCGGGACCTTTCACAAATACGTCCACTTTCTTTACGCCTGCATCGAATGCTGTTTTTGCAGCATCAGCAGAAGCCATTTGTGCAGCATAGGGCGTGTTTTTCTTGGAACCTTTGAAGCCCATTTTACCGGCACTGCTCCAGGAAATTACCTGGCCGTTCTTGTTGGTAATGCTGATAATAATGTTGTTGAAACTGGCGGTAATGTGTGCGTCTCCGTAAGCATCCACTTTTACAATCCGCTTCTTTGCCGCAGCCTTTGCGCTGGGTTGTTGTGATTTTGCCATAATCTGTTTGTAGTAGGTAATCTTGTTAACGAAATGCTCACCGTGGTGAGTGGGTTTAATCCTCCTGCTGACATCCGGAGCGATCCGGCATTAAACCCTGATTGCCCATATGGTGCAAACCAGGTTCCCCCTACTGGAAAACCCGGTCCGCACCGTATGAGCTGGACGTCAGATATTATTTCTTCGGCGCCTTCTTCTTACCGGCTACGGTCTTACGTTTGCCCTTGCGGGTACGGCTGTTGGTACGGGTACGTTGTCCGCGAACAGGTAATCCCTTGCGGTGACGCAGCCCCCTGTAGCAGGCAATGTCGAGCAGGCGCTTGATACTCATCTGCACTTCAGAACGAAGCTGACCTTCTACCTTGAACTCATTCGTAATGATGGTACGGATGGCATTCAGTTCATCGTCGTTCCATTCATGTACTTTCTTGTCCAAAGGAATATTCGCTTTTGTAAGAATGTACTGAGCAGTAGAACGACCGATACCATAAATGTAGGTAAGGCCAATTTCTCCTCTCTTGTTCTTGGGTAAATCTACACCGGCAATACGAGCCATAATCTATTTGAAATTTGAAATTTGTTTTTTCGAATGTTCAGCTTATCCCTGACGTTGTTTGAAACGAGGATTCTTTTTGTTGATCACATACAACTTGCCCTTGCGACGCACGATCTTGCAATCAGCACTGCGCTTTTTTATGGATGCTCTTACTTTCATCGCTCAAAATTTTTTATTTATCAGATGGAACCGCGCTTGCACCCGGCTCCCAATCAACGTTGGTTACTTATACCTGAATATAATCCTTCCCCTTGTCAAATCGTAAGGACTCATTTCCACTCCCACTTTATCGCCGGGAAGAATCCTGATATAGTTCATCCGCATTTTCCCGGAGATGGTAGCCAGTATTTCATGACCATTTTCCAGTTTAACCTTGAACATTGCGTTTGACAAGGCCTCTGTAATTACTCCATCCTGTTTAATTAGCGGTTGTTTACCCATACTTGTTTAAGGAGGCGCAAAGATAGGATAATCAGTGGGAAATCTGAAAAAAACGAGTTTTTTTTCTGAAGGGTAAAAGATAAATGCTTCACCATGAATGGTTAAATAGTTCCCCCGCAGGCAGGCTTCCCTGCCTTACCGGCAACCATTCAACCATTCAACAATAGCAGTAAGCTACTATCAATCAAACAGTTATGCTGGTGTCAGCTCCACCTTCGTCATCTGCAGGTAATGATTCTGCAGTTCATGCACGTACAATTGCCCGCGCAGGTGCCGGTGGTCTTCGCGCCACCAGATCTCCATTTCTGAAAAATCGCCGGCCCGGGGCAGCAATACCCGGAAGGCGCCTTTCATGTACTTGGCACTGCCGTCGGGATTATCCTGGCGGGTAAACCCGAGCTTGCGCATTTGCTCATCGCTGAGCTCAACAGGATACAAATGGTCGGGGGTGAACCAGAATTCCTGGATAGCTGTTTCCACACATACTTCGCCGTCTTCCCTGTTCAGTTCCGTTACCACGCCTTCGCGTCGCTGACCTTCAAATTCGGTCATTACGATATCGCCGGGTTTGAGTTCTGAAAGTTTGATCATATGGCAGCAAGTTTTAGTGATCTTTGAATTTACGGAAATTGTTTTGAATGAGAAAGACGTTGTACATCCTGCTGCCTGGCAGGTGGTTCCGGCTTAGCGGATATATTCCGGTTTACGAAGTACAATAACCACATACATATAATCATTGAGACGATCACGATATAGCCAAGCGTATTGTAATGCGCCAACTGTCCGCCGGGCTTTTCTATCACAATCATCCCCGCTATGGCAGCCGCTATGCCGCCGGACACCTGTTGCACGGAAGCATTCACGCTCATAAAGGCACCCCGGTCCTGCAGTTGCGGTACGGCAGTAAGAATGGCGGTGGCAGAGATCATGCGTGAACCAACGCCTGCAAACAACAGCACGCTGACGAGCGCCACCGTTGCAAACGGCGTAACACCCATATTTACGTAAATGGCCGCCATGATGCTGCTCAACACTGAACCGGCAAAAACACACGGTATTTACCCAATTGATCACTGGCCCGCCCGATCAGCGGACTCAACACCATGGCGCTTACACCGGTAATACCGTACAGCAAGGGCAGGTCGTCCAGACTGATCCCGAGATTGTGAATGTTGAAAGCACTGCTGAACGGCATCAGCATAAAACCTCCGGTTGCCAGCAACGTAGTAGCAAGAAAGGCTTGCAGGTATTTCTTATTACTGACCGTTTTTATGAGATGCATGAACGGTTGCTGATGAGTACGCACCACCAGGTGTTGGCGAACCGGTTTCATATACACAGCTATCACCAGGCCCAGCAAAATGCCAAACACCGCGATCATCCAGAAAGTGCTGTGCCAGCCGTAATGGTTGGCCAGGTATAACCCGATGGGAATGCCCAGCACCTGGCTGACCGCAAACGCCATTTGTATAAAGCCCATCACCCGCCCGCGCACATTCAATGCAAACAGGTCGGTTACGATCGCATAGCCAATAGAACTCACCACGCCGCCAAACAAACCGGTGATGATTCTCGCGACCAGCAGAAAATAGTAACCGGTGGCAACGGCGCAAAGAACAGTTCCCGCCATAAAACCGGTGTAAAAGAAGAGCAGCAATTTTTTGCGATCGAATTTGTCTGCAAAGCCGGCCGCCAGCAAGCCGGAAGCGCCCGCACTGAAAGCATAGGCCGATACCACCCAGCCAAACTGTGCAGGCTGGATATCCAGTTCCTCCATTAAAATGGCGCCGAGCGGCGAAATGATCATGAAGTCGAGCACTACTGTAAACTGGATCAGCGCCAGCACAGCAATGACAAAAACCTGGTAGGATGTGAATAGGCGTTGTTTTGATACTCCTGTTGTCTCCATAAAACGTACTTATCGTATTTAATCCGGTAATTCTTCACAACAATATCCTGCTTCCTGCACCAGCGCAATCACTGCTTCAACATCCGGGCAGGTGGTTTCGATGCGCAGTACTTTGTCAATATCCTGCCTGTCAATATTCCACCGCACCAGTCCGGGCAACCGTTGCAGCCTATCCCCTACAGCCCGTATATCTTTTGAAAAGCGGATGTTGGTGCGGAAAACAAGGATGGTGACCTCCCGCTTCACCGCAACGTTGTCCACAGCTTTAAAATGAACGTTCATTTACTTATAATTTAAAAAAAAGAGTTATGGTTTCAGTGCCTTGATCACCAGCGCCAGGGTCTGGTCCATAATCTCCTGTGTAAGGGTGAATTTATTTTTATGGTAACTCCCCTGGGTGTGAAACTTGATCAGCTGGTATAAGGGGGCATAACACACAGACCAGTACACTTCAAATGACAGAGGCATCAGTTCGCCTTTTTCTACTGCTTTGTGAACAAATTTTCCCATTACTGAAGAATATCTTGTTGTGATGTAGTCGGATATCTTTTCAAAAATGGGCGAATAGCGGATCTGTTCAATAAAGGTGACTTCCGTCGGATGTTCCAGGAAAAATTGAGCGCGGTTGCGCCATTGGATTTTCAATCCTTCGGCGAAATCCATATCGGGACTGAAATCCTGCATGCTGGCTTCGAACAGTTCATCGCTTACTTCGCGGCAGAGTTGGAGGATGAGGTCTTCGCGGTCTTTGTAATAGATGTATAAAGTGGCCGGGGACACGCCTGCCGCTTTGGCCAGCTTTTGCATACTGAACCCGTCGAGTCCTGACTGCACGATCATTTCGATGGCCTTCTGGCGGATGGCCAGTTTTTTATTTTCATCGCGTAAACGCATGCCACAAATATAAATGAATGTTCGTTTAATTAAAAGCGGAAGGAGAGATTTTTTCCGAAAGGAGTCATATACGTGTTAAGGACTGAAATATAGGGAGTTGGCATTACTAACACCACCTTCTACGACTGCACCTTTAATGGTTCTGTTTCCAACTCGCGGATGTATTGATTTATAGTGTCCATTTCACTCTGGCTTATCTTCACTCCTATTGCCCCTGCATTTTCCTTTGCCTGCTGCGCATTGCGTGCTCCTGCCAGCGCCACGGTGATGCCCGGTTGCCTGATGGTCCAGGCCAGCACCAACTGTGCCAGCGTGGCATTCTTACTTTCGGCTATGGGTAACAGTTTGTCAAGAAACTGATTCACGCTCCGGATGCTTTCCTCCGTATAAAAACGATTGCCCTCGCGGCTATCGCCTGCATTGAACTTATGACCAGGTTTGATCTTACCAGTGAGCAACCCACGTTGCAGGGGGCTATAGGCAATAACACTAATGTTGTGGTTAATGCAATAACCGGTTACATCTTTTTCAATATCCCTGTTCACCATACTGTAGGGTACCTGATTGGAAGCGAGGCTGATCACCTTTTCCGCTTCTTCCATCAGCGGCACAGAATAATTGCATACGCCGGCCGCCAGAATCTTTCCCTGTTCCTGCAAACGCAACAAGGCCTCCATGGTTTCGGCCACCGGTGTGGTACCGTCTGGCCAGTGGATCTGGAACAAGTCAATATAATCTGTTTTGAGCCGGCGCAGGCAATCTTCACATTCCTTCATCACGCTGTCGCGGCGTGCCAGTTTGTACAGGTCTATTTTGCGACCTTCGTTATCAACGCTGGAAAAATAATATTCGCCTTCTTTAACATCCCACCGCATGCCGAACTTGGTGAACAGTTGCACTTTATCGCGTGGGATATGGGCGATGGCTTCACCCACAATTTCTTCACTCAATCCCTGTCCGTACACGGGTGCGGTGTCAATGGAAGTAACACCCATTTCATAAGCAGCCCTGATGGCTTCAATTGCTTCACGGCGGTCGGCGCCCCCCCACATCCAGCCTCCTATTGCCCATGCTCCAAACGTAATAGCCGATGCTTTTACCGGAGATTTTCCTAATTGCCTGTATTCCATATGTACATTTTTAATGAATGCGTTGCTTTACATCCGAAATCCGAATATCGAAAATCAATGGCAGATTTCCGGCAACTTCAAAGTACGTTTTTTTACTGCGCCTCCCTTTTACTATCCCTATAATGAGTGCTCACGACCGCTTCTTATAATGCAACACCGCCCATGTGTTCAGTACCACCCCAAAACCCAGCACGGTCAGCAGGTGGGGCATGATGTCGCGGAACCCGCTTCCTTTCAATACCACCATGCGCATCACCTCTATGAAATAGGTAACGGGATTGATTTTCGTAATGGCCTGCGCCCAACCGGGCATGCTGTCAATGGAAGTATACAATCCACTCAGCAAAATAAATACCATCATCAGGAAAAAACTCAGCAGCATGGCTTGTTGCTGGTTGCCGGTATAGGTAGAGATCAGTAAACCGAGTCCCAGCACCGCCAGCAGGTACACCGCTGCAAACCCGAAGATCACCAATAAACTGCCCACCGGAATGATACCATAAAAGAAGCGGGCCAGTAACAATCCCAGCGACAGTACCACCAGTCCCAGTATCCAGAACGGAATCAGTTTGCCCAGAATGAAATGATGTTTCTTTACCGGCGTTACGTTGATCTGCTCAATGGTGCCGATTTCTTTTTCACGAACAATATTCAGAGAAGCGAGAAAGGCGCCCACCATGGTAACCAGGATCACGAGTATGCCGGGCACCATAAAATATTTGTAATTGAGCAACGGGTTGAACCAGTTGGATGAGGTGACATCAATCTGCAGTTCGGGATTGAATCGCGGAAACTGTATCCATTCCATACGCACTTCGCGGTTGTAATCCTGCATGATGCTGCGCAGGTAACCTGCGCCGAGATTTGCCTTTACGCCATTGATGGCGTTCACTGCAATAAACAATCCGGCTTCATCTTCCTTCACCAGGTTCTTTTCAAATCCGGCAGGAATTTCCAGCACCAGGTCTGCTTCATCTTTTTCAACAGCCTTCATGGCCTCTGCAAACGAGCCGGTATAATTTTCCAGCCGGAAATAACCGGAAGCTGTAATCTTCGAAACCAGTCGCCTGCTGTAATCGGAATGGTCATGGTCTACCACGCTGAGCTGAATATTCTTTACTTCATAGTCCGCAGCCCAGGGCAGCAGGATCAGCTGCATCATCGGCATAATGAAAATGATGCGGATGATGGCCGGGTCACGAAAGATCTGGCGGAATTCTTTTTGCAATAAAAATTTAAGCGTTCGCATGGAATCAATTGTTACGGGTTCACGCCAACCTGATTTTAAATCGTTTCACACTCATGGTCAGCAAGAAGAGCATCATGCCGGTAAGAACCAATGTTTCTTTCCACACCGCAGCAAAACCCAAACCCTTGATCATTACTTCCTTCACGATATAGTAAAACCATTTGGCCGGTACAATATTCGATATGATCCGCAGCGGCAACGGCATGTTTTCAATGGGAAACATAAATCCGCTAAGCATCACCGTTGGCAGGAACATGCCGGTAAGTGAAATGAACATAGCTGTTTGCTGCGAAGCCGTGGAAGAAGAAATGAGCAACCCGAAAGCCAGACAGGTAAGGGTAAACAACACACTCTCCCCGATCAGCAGGAACAGATTGCCGCGGATGGGCACGTCCAGCACAAACACGCTCAGCAACAGAATGCTGGCAATGTTGATCATGCTGAGCAGGAGATAAGGGACGGCTTTGGCCACTACAATTTTCATGGGCTTTACCGGCGATACCAGCATCACTTCCATGGTGCCCATTTCCTTTTCGCGCACAACGGTGATGGCCGTCATCATGGTACATACCAGCATCAGCACCATGGCCATCACCCCCGGCACAAAACTGTAGGCGCCTTTCATTTGCGGGTTATACAGCATGCGCAATTCTGTGTTGATGGTATAAGGCAGCCGGCGGTCGTGTGTAATGCGGTCCTGGTAATCCATGATGATCGCCGTAGCGTAATTCACGAGGGTGGTGGCCACATTGGGATCGGAAGCATCTGCGATCAATTGCACCTGTGCTTTGTTGAAATGCCGCAGGTCTGCATCGAAATTTTTGGGAAATACTACTGCCAGCCGGATCTTACCGCTTTGAAAGGCCTCTTCAATGTTTTTGTAACTATGCAGGTCTCTTTCAATGTCGAAGTAACGGCTGGGGGCGAGTTCTGTGCGCAATGCCAGGGTGGACACATCATTCGACTGGTCAAGGATGGCGATCTTTGCATTCTTTACCTCATTGGTGAGCGCAAAACCAAACAACACGATCTGCACAATGGGCATTCCCAGCAGGATGAACATGGTACGTTTATCACGCAGTATGTGGTAAAATTCTTTTCGTACAAATGACCTGAATTGCTTCATAGCTGTGTAAATTTTTCTCCTTTAGTCTGCGCTGCGCACTGCCTTGCGGGCAAGCTGCAGGAACACTTCGTCCATGGATTGCGCCCCAAAGGATTGCTTCAATTGTGCAGGGGTGTCCAATGCATCTATGCGTCCATCCACCATAATGGATACGCGGTTGCAATATTCTGCTTCGTCCATATAGTGGGTGGTAACGAATACGGTGATGCCGGATTCGGAAGCGTCGTAGATCATGCTCCAGAACTCGCGTCGCGTTACGGGGTCTACGCCGCCGGTAGGTTCATCCAGGAAAACGATCTGTGGTTCGTGAAAGATGGCCACAGAGAAGGCCAGTTTTTGTTTCCATCCCAGCGGCAATGATTTCACCAGTTTGTTGGCTTCTGCGCCGAGGTGCAATTGCTCTATCAGCAATGCCGACTTCTCTTTGATAAAGGCATCACTCTTTCCGTAAATGCCGGCATAGAACCGGATGTTTTCTTTCACGGTAAGATCTTCATACAAGGAAAATTTCTGGCTCATGTAGCCGATATTCCGCTTGATCTGCTCATTCTGCCGGTATACATCAAAACCGGCCACGGTGGCCTTGCCGGCGGTGGGCATAGACAAGCCGCACAACATGCGCATGGCGGTTGTTTTGCCGGCGCCGTTGGCGCCCAGGAAGCCAAATATTTCTCCTTTTTTTACTTCAAAGCTGATCGCGTCTACCGCAGTAAAATCACCAAATTGTTTGGTAAGCGATTCAGCTTTAATGGCGATGTTGTTGTTGTTCATACCCATTCATTTCTTTCAACAGATCAGTTACGCATCAATGCCATAAAACAGTCCTCAATATTGGGTCGTATACCTGTCATCATTACTGATTCATGGCCGTGGTTTCGCAGATAATTTTCCAGTACCGCAGGATCGGTCCCCTCTTTCAATACCACGTGATGATATTCACCAAAGGGATAGGCGTTGTCGCTGCCATCAAATGCTTTCAGGTCATTGAGCAACGGGAGCATGCGATTCGCTTTCACCGCCAGTAATGGCAGGCGGAAATTGTTGATGACGCCTTCCGGCGAATCTATGGTCAGCACTTCGCCATTCTGCATCAATGCCACGCGGCCGCACATACCGGCTTCATCCATATAAGGTGTGGAAACGAGTATGGTGATACCCTGCTGTTTCAGCCGGTTCAGCATTTCCCAGAACTCTTTGCGCGAAACGGCATCCACGCCGGTAGTAGGTTCATCAAGAAAGAGTACCGATGGACGATGGATCAGCGCGCAACTCAGCGCCAGTTTCTGTTTCATACCACCCGATAATTTGCCCGCCCTGCGATCTTTGAACGGCTCTATCTGCGTGTAGATATCTTTTACCAGGTCGTAGTTCTCTTCGATGGACGTATTGAATATGGTAGCAAAAAAATCAAGGTTCTCCGCCACGGTGAGGTCCTGGTACAGCGAAAACCGGCCCGGCATATACCCTACCCTTTTCCTGATTTCGGCGTACTGTTTCACCACATCATATCCATCCACCGTTGCTTCGCCACCATCCGGTAACAACAGCGTGGTAAGAATCCTGAACAGGGATGTTTTGCCCGCTCCGTCGGGACCAATGATCCCAAATAACTCGCCCTGGTTTACCTCAAAAGAAACACCCCGGAGCGCCTGCACCACCTGTTTCCTGGTACCGTAGTGCTTCACTACATTGTAAGCACGTACCCCCCGGGAGTGCGGACCGTTGTTGCGTTGTAATATTGTACCAGGCATGACCACTATGCTTTTCGGTTATTATTCTACGTTATTAACAGG
>Ga0164243_10015809_pt1 | contig 10404 bp, 10 predicted proteins | sample OricompcompostOP_FD_108781 | JGI IMG/M metagenome (GOLD analysis project Ga0164243, IMG submission 108781) | Organic Plus compost microbial communities from Emeryville, California, USA - Original compost - Organic plus compost (OP) | ecosystem: Engineered > Solid waste > Mixed feedstock >... | reverse complement strand
TGCTGGCCCTGACCGCGCTGCAGGCGCTCGTGGTGCAGCGGGTCAACCGCCTGCGGGCGGGCGCATGAGCGCCGGCACCAAGCGTCGCAACTGGCGGCGCCTGACCCGCCACGGGGTGCTCACACTCGTGCTGACGCCGCTCGCGCTGCTGTGGCTGTACCCGCTGGTGTGGATGATCTCGGCCTCGCTGAAGACTAACAGCACGATCTTCAGCGACGTGGGTCTGTGGCCCGGCGAGCCCGCCTTCGAGAACTACACCCGCGCCTGGTGGGCCGCCCACATCGGCCCCTACTTCTGGAACACCGTCTTCGTCACGGTGGCGACGATCCTGATCGTGGTGTCGACGACAGCGATGGTGGGCTACGTCGTCGGGACCTTTCCCTTCCCGGGCCGCAAGGCGCTGATCGGGCTCTTCGTGATCACCCTGTTCCTGCCCGAGGGGTACACGATCATCCCGGTGTTCGACCTGATTCGGTCGCTCGGCCTGAGCACCTCGCTGGCCGGGGTGATCCTGGCCGAGTCCGGCGGGGTTCAGGTGATGATCATCATGCTGTTCGCCGGGTACTTCCGGCAGATGCCGCGCGAGCTGATCGAGGCGTCCAGGATCGACGGCGCCGGCTTCCTGCGCACCTTCGGCAGCATCATGCTGCCGCTGGCCAAACCGGTGCTGGCGACCGCGACGATCATGACCCTGATGCGGGTCTGGAACAGCTTCCTGATCCCGCTCGTGCTCACGCTGGCGCGGCCCGACCAACGCACCCTCGCCGTCGGGCTCTACGCCTTCCAGGGCGAGAACGCGACCGACTGGACCGGCATGGCCGCGGCGTCGACCATCAGCATCATGCCGATCGTGATCGCCTTCCTCCTGCTGCAGCGGCAGTTCGTGGAGGGCATCGCCGGAGCCGTCCGCGGCTGACCACCGACCCGACCACCGAACCGACCACCGAACCCACGACGACCTAGGAGCCCCTGACGTGCTGTACGGCGTGTCCTACTACCCCGAGTACCAGCCCTTCGACCGCATGGCCGAGGACATCGAGATGATGCGCGCGGCGGGCATCAACTACGCCCGGCTCGCCGACTCGGTGTGGTCGGTGTGCGAGCCGGTCGAGGGGCAGATCGACGTCGCCTGGCTGGCACCGGTGCTCGACGCCCTGCACGACGCCGGGATCAACGTGATCCTGTGCACCCCGACCTACGCGATCCCGGCGTGGCTGGCGCAGACCTACCCGGAGGCGATGAACCGCGCGCTCGACGGGACGCCGCTGCCCTACGGCGACCGGCAGAACGTGGACTTCACCCACCCGACCTACCGGCGCCTGGCCGAGCGGATCGTCCGGGCGCTGATGGAGGAGTACGCGCAGCACCCGGCGGTGGTCGGGGTGCAGGTCGACAACGAGACCGGCGGCCGGCCGATCGCGACCCCGGCCGCGTTCGAGGAGTTCGTGCGCCGGCTGGCCGAGAAGTTCGGCGACGTCGAGAAGGTCAACGAGGTGTGGGGCCTGAACTACTGGTCGCACCGGCTGCACGACTGGTCGCAGCTGTGGCAGCCGATCGGGAACAGCAACCCGGGCTACGACCTCGAGTGGCGCCGGTACCAGGCGGACCTGGTGGCCGAGTTCCTCGGCTGGCAGGCCGGCATCGTGCGCGAGTACCTGCGCGAGGACCAGTTCGTCACCCATGACGTGGTGGGCGGTCACGGTCTGCGGTTCGCCGACCGCAAGCTGATCGGGGACGTCATGGACGTCGCGGCCGAGAACTTTCCGCACCACACGCAGGACGCGCTCGCCCATCCCCCGGTCGGCGCCGTGCCGAACTACATCGACCCCGAGGGGGTGTTCGGTGCGTACCAGCTGTTCGTGCGCGGGGACATGGCGCGGGCCAGCGGTCACCGCAACTTCCTGGTCACCGAGATGAACCCGATCAGCGTCGGCAGCGCCGGCCACACCTACACCGCCTACGACGGGCAGTGGCGGCTGGCGGCGTACACCTCGATCTCACGCGGCGCGAACGCGGTCGCGTACTGGCACTGGCACAGCAACCACTACGGCTCGGAGACGTACTCGCACGGGATCCTCAACCACGACCTGCAGCCGAACCGGTGTCTCGACGAGGTGACCCGGATCGGGCACGAGCTGGCCCGGGTGGGCGACCGGCTGACCGACCTGCAGGCGCACGCCGACGTCGGCTTCCTGTACTCGCCGGACTCGCGGTACGCGATGTCGTTCCAGCCCCAGCTGACCGTGCCCGGCACCACGCGCGGCGACCGGCGCTCCTACGAGCGCATCTTCGACCGCTGCTACCAGGCGTTCTTCGACGAGCGCGCCCAGGCGGAGGTGGCGCACGACCTCGATGCGCTCGCGCACCTGCCCGTGGTGGTCGCCCCCGGCTACTACGCCGCCGACGACGAAGCGCTGGACCGGCTGGTGGCGTACGCCCGCGGCGGCGGTCACCTCGTGCTGACCTTCCGCAGCGGGTACGCCGACGAGTTCGCGCGGGCCCGCTGGGAGCGTGCGCCGGGCCGGCTGCGGGAGGCGGTCGGTGCCGGGTACAACCTGTACTCGAACGTGGACAAGGCGATCCCGGTCGCCTCTGACATGCTCGATCTCGACGGCGGAGCGTCGGCTGAGGCGTGGATGGACGAGCTGGTCCTGGAGGGGGGCACGCCGCTGGCGACGTACGAGCACCACACGTTCGGGCGGTTCCCGGCCGCGGTGACGAACGCCTTCGGCGCTGGTCGGGTGACCTACATCGGCACCCTGCCGAACGCGGCGTTCGGCCGGTCGCTGGCCCGGTGGGTGCTCGACGACGCCGGGGTGGAGCGCGCCGGCGCGGGCTTGCCGGATCCGATCCGGGTCACCCGGGCGACGACGTCCGATGGCGGCCTGCTGACCTTCGTCTCCAACTTCTCGCATGAGCCGGTCCAGGTGGGGAGCCCCGCGGCGGGCACCGACCTGTTCGGCGGCGAGCCGATCGCGCAGGGCGGCGACCTCGCACTGGCCGCGTGGGACGTGAGGATCATCGATGCCGGAGCCTGAGCAGCACGAGGCCCTCGGGAGCCTGGTCGACGGGCAGTGGCTCGGGACCGGCGATCGGGTCATGGTCAGCGACCCCAGCGACGGCACCGTGGTCGGCGCGGTGCTCGCCGGGGACGCGAGCACCGCGACCGCCGCGGCCGATGCCGCAGCGCGGGCCTTCGACGCGTGGTCGCGGACCACGCCCCGGCACCGGGCCGACCTGCTGCACGCGGGCGCCGAGGCACTGCGCGAGCGTCGCGAGGAGCTCGCACTGCTGCTCGCCCGGGAGGCGGGCAAGCGGCTGCCGGAGGCCGGTGCCGAGATCGACTTCTCGATCGAGTACCTGCGCTGGTTCGCCGAGGTCGCGCGGCGGCCGGTCGGTGAGCTGCACGCGAGCGAGATCGGGCAGCGGCGGCATCTGTCGGTGCGCCGGCCCGCGGGGGTGGCGTTGAGCCTGACGCCGTGGAACTTCCCGGTCAGCATCCAGGCGCGCAAGATCGCACCGATGCTGGCGGCCGGGTGCACCGTGGTGGCCCGCGTCTCGGAGAAGGCGCCGCTGGCGGCCACCGAGATGGTCCGCTCCCTGGCGGCCGTGCTGCCGCGCGGGGTGCTCAACCTCGTGCACGGCCCGGCGCGCGCCGTGACCGGCGCACTGCTTGACCACGAGGCCGTGCGCATCGTGAGCTTCACCGGCTCGACCGCGGTGGGCAAGCAGGTGATGGCGGCCGCAGCCGAGCGCATGGTCCGGCCGCTGCTCGAGCTCGGCGGCAATGCCCCGTTCCTCGTCTTCGACGACGCCGACCTCGACGCCGCGGTCACCGGCGCGGTGCTCGGCCGGACCCGGAACACCGGGCAGTCGTGCGTGGCCGCCAACCGCTTCCTGGTGCAGCGGGGCGTCGCTCGGGAGTTCTCCGAACGGCTCGCCGCGGCGCTCGACGCGCTGACGATCGGCCGCACCCTGCCTGGTCAGGCCGGCGAACCGGTCGCGGACCTGGGCCCGATGATCGACGAGCGCGCGGCCGCAGGAGTGCGCGACCTGGTCGCCTCCTCGCTCGCGCGTGGCGGGTCGCTGCTGACCGCGCGGGCGCAGGAGGAGGTGGCGGCCGGCTACGTCGCCCCCGCGCTGGTCGCGGTCGAGCCCGGGGACCCGCTCACCCAGGTAGAGGTGTTCGGCCCCGCAGCCGGCGTCGTGACGTTCGACGACGAGGAGCAGGGCGTCGCTCTCGCGAACGCCTCGACCTCCGGGCTCGCCGCGTACGCCTACACCCGGGACGGCGGGCGCGCCTGGCGGCTGATCGACCGGATCGAGGCCGGCGTCGTCGGCATCAACGAGGCCCTGCCCTCGGTCGCGTTCGCCCCGATGGGCGGCGTCAAGGAGTCGGGTCTGGGGCGCGAGGGCGCCGACATCGGGATGCACGAGTTCCAGGACGTGCGACACGTCGCGTGGCGTGAGTGACCGGTGACCCTCGTCCTCGCTCTCGCGGCCGTCGGGCTCGGGTCCGCGCTGCAGCGGCTCACCGGCGTCGGCTTCGCGCTGGTGTCGGCCCCGTTCCTGGTGCTGCTGCTGGACCCGTTCGACGGCGTCGTCGTCGCCAACGGGGCGGCGGCGCTGGCCTCGGGGATCCTGTTCACCCAGCTGCGCAAGTCCGTCGACTGGCGGCGGTTCCGGCTGCTGCTGCCGGCGGCGCTGGTCGGGATCGTGCCGGGGGCGTGGATCGCGCTGACGATGGACATGAGCGTGCTCGACGTGATCGTGGGCGTGGCGGTGATCCTCGGCATGTCGGCCTCGTACTTCGCCGCCCGGATCGGCACCATGTCCGGGCCGATCCCCACGATGGGCTTCGGCTTCATGTCCGGGCTGATGAACGTGGCGGCGGGCGTCGGCGGCCCGGCGCTCAGCGTCTACGGAGTGGCGACACGGTGGGCACAGCTATCGTTCGCCGCGACCCTGCAGCCGCTGTTCTTCGTCATGGGGACCGTGTCGCTGGTGGTCAAGCTGGTCGGAGCGCGGGGCACCGTGATGCCGCTGCAGGGCTGGACCTGGGTGGCGGTCGGCGCGATGGTGGTGCTCGGCATCAGCGTGGGCACGTGGCTGTCCAGGCGGGTGAGCGCGGTGCTCGCCCGGCGGCTCGTCATCGTGCTCGCCTACGCCGGTGGGCTGGCGACCCTGATCCGCGGGATCGTGGCCCTGTGAGAGTGCGCGGAGATCGAGCGGGCCGGAAGCCTGCGGGAGGAGTGCGATGAACGGCGAAGGACCCGACGCCCGCGGCGTGATCGTCACCGGCGGAGCCCGTGGCATCGGCCGCGCGATCGCGGACCGGTTCGTGCGCGGCGGTGACCGGGTACTGCTCGTCGACCTCGACGCCGAGGCTGCCCTCGCCGCTGCCGAGCAGCTGGGCCCTGCGGCACGCGCGCACGTCGCCGACATCGCAGATCCCGATCAGCGTGCCGGCGTGGTCGCCGCGGCACTGGAGACGTGGCGCCGCGTCGACGTGCTCGTCAACAACGCCGCCTATCACGGCCCGCGCGTGCCGCTGGCAGACCTGGCCGACCACGACCTGCACCAGGTGGTGACCACCAACCTGGTCGCCACCATGGCCCTGGCCCGCGACGCCGCGCCGCACCTGCCCGACGGCGGAGCCATCCTCAACATCGCCAGCATCCAGGAGCTGCTCCCGCTGGAGCACCACGTCGCCTACATCGCGTCCAAGGGCGGCATCACCGCCGCGACCCGCGCGCTTGCGGTCGAGCTCGGTCCGCGCGGCATCCGGGTCAGCTCGGTGCACCCGGGCGTGATCGACACCCCGTCGATGGCGCAGGACCGGCAGCGCCGCGGCCTGCCCGCAGAGCTGGAGCACCACGACTCCCCCACCCTGCTGCGGCGATCGGGCCGCCCGGAGGACGTGGCCGAGGCAGTCTGGTTCCTGGCGAGCGACGCGGCCGGGTTCATCACCGGAGCCGCGCTGACCGTCGACGGCGGACGCAGCATCAGCCGCCGGCCCGACCCCCTGCTGCAGGAGGACCAGTGACCCCGACGAGCCCGACCGGCGTGCGGATCGAGGCGATCGAGACCTTCGCCGTCGCCCCCCGCTGGATCCTGGTGCGCGTACGCGCCTCCGACGGCACCGAGGGCTGGGGTGAGGCGATCGTGCCCAAGCGGCGCCGGGCCGTGACCGGCGCGGTCGCCGACCTCGCCGACAACATCGTCGGTGAGCCCGCCGACCACATCGAGGACCTGACCTGGCGTATGCGCAACGGCGCGTTCTTCCGAGGCGGACCGATCCTGGAGACTGCGGCAGCCGCCGTCGAGCAGGCGCTGTGGGACATCAAGGCGCGCCGCCTCGGCGTGCCGGTCCACGACCTGCTCGGCGGTGCGGTGCGCACGACCGTGCGCGCGTACGCCTGGGTGGGCGGGGACCGCCCGCGCGACCTGGTTGAGCACACGCGGGCGCGGCAGGCGCAGGGGTTCGACATGGTCAAGCTCAACGCGACCGAGGAGCTCGACCTGATCGAGTCCGCCCACCAGCTCGACGCGGTGGTCACCCGCGTGGCCGAGCTGCGGGACGCCGTCGGGAACGACGTGGACATCGCGCTCGACTTCCACGGGCGCGTACACCGCGCGGTGGCGCGTGCGCTGATCCGCGAGCTGGACCAGTTCGGGCTGATGTGGATCGAGGAGCCGCTGCCGCCTGGGCACGAGGACGCGTACCCGGCGGTGATCCCGCCGGATCGGTCGACGCCGATCGCGACCGGCGAGCGGCTGACCTCGCGGATGGCGATGCGCGGCCTGCTGGCGGACGGCGTGGTCGACGTGTTGCAGCCTGACGTTTCCCTGACCGGCATCGGGGAGCTCGTCGCGATCGCGCGGATGGCTGAGGCGTACGACGTCGCGGTGGCGCCGCACTGCCCGAACGGGCCGGTGTCTCTGGCGGCGTCGCTGCAGGTGGCGAGCGCCTCGCGGAACGTGCCGGTGCTCGAGCAGAGCGTCGGGCTGCACTACAACCAGGGCTACGGCGGGCTGCCCACCGGCGAGATCTTCGACTACCTGACCGATCCGGCGCCGCTGCGCACCCAGGCCGGCCGGTTCGCCGTGCCGCAGGGACCTGGGCTCGGGATCGAGATGGACACGGACGCAGTGACGGGGTCGCCGCCGTGGTCGCTGCGCGACCCGGTCTGGCGGCTCCCGGACGGAAGGAGCGCCGAGTGGTGAGCGAGAGCAGCGTGGTTCCGCCCGGTGTGATGCCGGCGTTGATCACGCCGGTGGGGCCCGACGGCGGCCCTGACCTGGACGCGGTCGGTCGCCTCGTGCGGCACGCGGTCGCGGGTGGGGTCGAGGGGCTGGCGCCGTGCGGCTCGACCGGCGAGGGCTGGCGGCTGGACGGTGAGGCGCGGCGTCGGGTGGTCGAGCGGGTGGTGGCCGAGGCCGACGGGCTGCCGGTGATCGCCGGGGTGCCGGTGAGCACCCGCACGGCGACCCTTGCCGAGATCGAGGCGCACGCGGCGGCGGGGGTGCGGGCGGCGCTGGTCGCGCCGCCACCGGGGCTGGCGCTGTCGACCGCGGAAATCGGCGAGATGTACGCCTCGTTGGCGGCGTCGTCCGCGCTGCCGCTGGTGATCTACCACATCCCCTCGGTGACGCACGCGCCGATCACGCCGGGGCTGGTCGGCGAGCTGTGCGACGAGCAGGCGATCGTGGGAGTCAAGGACTCCAGCCGGGACATGGAGACGATGCAGGCGCTGGTCGCGGCGACCGCGCACCAGCCCGGATTCACGTTGTTGACCGGGGTGGACACGCTGCTCGTGGCCAGCCTGCTCGCCGGGGCACACGGCACGATCGCCGCCAGCCCAGGGCTGTTCCCCGCGCTCGCGGTCGCGACGATGCAGGCGCTGCGCGGGGGCCGGGTCGCGGAGGCGCTGGAGTACCAGCAGCGGGTCGTCGACGTGGTGCGGGCGTGCCGGGCCCTGCCCTTCCCCAGTGGGTGGAAGGCGGCGGCGGCGGTGCTCGGGCTGGCGCGCGCCGACGGCGTGTGGCCCGGGGGTGTGGCGGACCGGGAGGCAGTCGAGTCGCTGCGCGGGGCGCTGTCCAGGCTCGGCGTGCTGTCCGTGGACGGGGCGGCGTGATGGGAGGGGATGCGGGGGTGCCCGAGGTCGCGCTGGCCCACGAGGCACGGCTCGGCGAGAACCCGGTCTGGGATGAGCGGAGCGGCACGCTGCTGTGGCTGGACATCCAGCGCGGCGAGGTGCACCGGTTCGACCCGGCAGCGGGCACTGACGAGGTGACTGTGCGGCTGCCGGGCGAAGTCGGGGCCGCGGTTCTCACTGACGGTGAGGACCTGCTCGTCGGGTTCGACGACCGGCTGGTGCGACTGACCGAGGCGAGCGGCGCTGTCGTCGATCTCCTGACCGCACCCGAGGCCGGGGTGCGGTTCAACGATGCCCGGTGCGACGCCGTCGGGCGGCTGCTGATCGGGACGCTCGCGCGCGACGGCGGCACGCAGGCCGGGCTGTACGCGCTGCGCGAGGGGCGGCTGGAGCAGGTCGTGGGCGACCTGGCGATCTCCAACGGCGTGGACACCGACCCCGAACGGGGGCGGCTGTACCTGGCGGACACGGTCGGTGAGCGGGTGCTGGTCCTGGACTACGACGAGGCGACCGGGTCGGTCGGTGAGGCGCGGGTGCTGCTGGACCTCGCGGGTGCGCCGGGCCGGCCGGACGGTCTGGTCGTCGACGCCGAGGGCAACCTGTGGGTGGCGATGGCGCGCGCCCGGCAGGTGCGGTCGTTCGGGCCCGAGGGTGCTGAGCGGCTCGTGCTGGACGTGCCCGCACACGCGGTGACGAGCCTGACGTTCGGCGGGCCGGAACTGGCCGACCTGTACATCACCACGGGTTCTTTCGCCGCGGACGAGGCCGATCTGGCACGCTGGCCCGGCACTGGCTCGTTGTGGCGCGTGACCGGGATCGGAACAGGCAGACCGGCGCGGCGGTACAAGGGGGGATGAGGACCATGGGCAAGCAGATCGGGGTGCAGTGGCAGTCGCTCGGTCACGAGAACGTCTCCTCCCGGATCGCGGAGCAGATCCGCGAGCTGGTGAGCTCGAACCAGCTGGCCCCCGGTGATCGGCTGCCGTCGGAGCGCGAGCTGGCCGCGATCTTGAGCGTCAGCCGCCCCTCGCTGCGGGAGGCGCTGAAGTTGCTGCAGGCCCAGGGGATGCTGCAGATCCGGCACGGGCACGGGGTGTTCGTGGCCGAGCCGCAGGCGGCGGCCTCCCTCCGCGCCGCGCTGATGCGCGCCCAGATCGGCGTGGACGAGTTGTTCGCGATGCGCGAGGTGCTTGAGCTGCCGGCCGCCGCGTGGGCGGCCGAGCGGCACCACGAGGACGAGCTCGCCGCGGTCCGGGCCGCGCACGAGGAGCTCGACACCTACTCCCGGACCGACGACCTCGACTTCGAGCGGCTCCGCGAGCTGGACGCCGCATTCCACCTGAGCATCGTCGCGGCCTCCGGGAACCGGTTCCTGCGCCAGACCACGATCATCCTGCACGAGATCCTCGCCTCTGGCATGGAGACCACCCTCCGCGCCCCCGGCCGCGTGGAGAAGTCTCGCGAGGACCACCGCCGCATCCTCGAGGCGATCGTCGCCGGGGACGCGGCCCGCGCGCGGCGCGCGGCCAAGGCTCACATCCGCGCGGCATGGAAGGTCGCGCTCGCCGCCGCCGACGCAGGGGATGCCGAGAAGGGGTAGGGCGGCGGCGGGAGCGACGTCGACGATGCGCCGGCTGGCACGCGAGCTGGGGTACAACGTGACGGCGTTGTACCCGCTGCGGTCAGAGCGCAGCGTGCTCACGTACCGCAGGTCACCCCGCGCCTGGACCTGACCAGTGACGACCTGCAATACGCGCTCATCGTGCACCCCCACCCGCGCCCGTGCCAGGGTTGAGCCGGTCGGGCGGATGAGAGGATGAATCGCACCGGGTTTCGTGGAGGCTCGGTTACTTGGTTCCGGCCTCGGTGAGGACCTGGTGCTTACGGTAGTGCTCGACGGGGTGGGATGCCCAGTGCTGGGCCTCGAACTCGGCTGGTGGGACGAGCCCGATCTCGCCGTGAAGGCGCCTGTGGTTGAACCAGTCAACGTAGGTGGCGACAGCGATCTCGACGTCGCTGACGTTCTTCCAGCCGCCCTTGGGCCGCATGACCGGGTTGCGGATGCACTCAGCCTTGAACAGCGAATTGAGCGCCTCGGCCATGGCGTTGATGCTCCTATCGCGGCTCATCGCATTCCAGGGTGTAGCTGGGGTCTGAAGCCGCCGGTCTCCAGCAGTGATCGGGCGATGTAGTTGGTCAGGTTTCGGAAGCCGAGAGCGGAGCCGCGGAGGTGTTCGAGGCGGCC
>Ga0164243_10015808_pt1 | contig 10404 bp, 14 predicted proteins | sample OricompcompostOP_FD_108781 | JGI IMG/M metagenome (GOLD analysis project Ga0164243, IMG submission 108781) | Organic Plus compost microbial communities from Emeryville, California, USA - Original compost - Organic plus compost (OP) | ecosystem: Engineered > Solid waste > Mixed feedstock >... | reverse complement strand
TGATCAGAGTCGACGAGGAGGAACTGCGGTGAGCGGCGAGAACCGAGCGGCACCCCTGTACTGCCCGTACTGCGGCGAGGAGGACCTGCGGCCGAACGAGTCGGGCCACGGCGCCTGGGAGTGCCACGCCTGCGCCCGCGTCTTCACGGTCCGGTTCACCGGGCTGCTCAGCCGGGCGGTGGCCCGGTGAGCGCCGCGCCCGCCCGCGACCGGAGGGGGGCGGCGAGCCTCGTGTCGGCGGCGGACCTCGGTCTGGTCGGGATCGGCGGCCCAGCGCCGGCCGACCCGGACCGGCGGGACCCGGAGGAGCTGCGCGCCCTGGCCGAGCAGGCCGGCCGTGAGCTGGAGGGCGCCCCGGCCCTGGAGATCGCCCGCTGGGCCGGGGAGACGTTCGGGGACCGGTTCTGCGTGACCAGTTCGATGGCCGACGCCGTCGTCGCCCACCTGGTGTCCCGCGTCGTGCCGGGGGTGGACGTCGTCTTCCTCGACACCGGCCTGCACTTCCCGGAGACGCTGCGGGTACGCGACGAGGTGGCCCGGACCCTGCCGGTGAACGTGCGGTCCGTCCGGCCGCGGCTCACCGTGGGCCAGCAGGACGGCCTCTACGGTCCCCGGCTGTTCAACCGTTCCCCGGACGACTGCTGCCAGCTGCGGAAGGTGGAGCCGCTGGAGCGGGCGCTCACCGGGTACGACGCGTGGGCCACCGGCCTGCGCCGCGACGAGTCGCCGACCCGGGCGAACACGCCGGTGGTCGGGTTCGACGCCCGCCGCGGCAAGGTGAAGGTCAACCCGATCGCGACCTGGACGCAGGCCGACGTGGACCGCTACATCGCCCGCTGGAACGTGCCGGTCAACGAGCTCTTCAAGCAGGGGTACGGCTCGATCGGCTGCTGGCCGTGCACCCGGCGGACCCGGGCGGGCGAGGACCCGCGCGCCGGCCGCTGGGCGATGTTCGAGAAGACCGAGTGCGGACTGCACGTCTGACCCGGCCGGTCCGCAGGTTCCCCGCCGGGGCGGCGGCGGGCGCCTGGGCCGACCCCGTGGTCCTGGTCGCGCACGGCAGCCGTGATCCGCGGGCTGCCGAGGCGACCCGGGCGCTGGTCCGGGCGGTGTCGGCCGCCCGGGTCGGCACCCCCGTGTCGGCGAGCTGGCTCGACCACACCGAGCCGGCGCCCGCCGAGGCCCTGCGGGCGCTCGCCGCGGCCGGGCACCGGCGGGCGGTGCTGGTGCCGTTGCTGTTCACCGCCGCGTACCACCGCCGCGTGGACGTGCCGGCAGCGGTGGCGGCGGCCCGCGAGAGCGCGCCGGGCCTCACCGTACGGGTGGCCGACGTGCTCGGCCCGACCGGCGACGAGGTGGACCCGGGGCTCCTCGCCGGCCTGCGGCGCCGGCTGGCCGAGGCGGACCCGGGCCGGTTCGACGCGCTGGTGCTGGCGGCGGCGGGCACCCGGGACGCCCGGGCGCGGGGCTCGGTGGGCCGGGTGGCCGCCGCGCTCGGCGCCGGTCTGGGTGTGCCGGTCCGCGTGTCGTACGCCTCCGCGGCGCCGCCGTCGGTGGATGCGGCGGTCGCCGGGCTGCGCGCCGACGGGGCGCGGAGGGTCGCGGTGGCCGCGTACTTCCTGGCCCCCGGCCTCTTCCACGACGCGGTGGCGGCGCAGGCGCGCGAGGCGGGGGCGGTGGCCGTGTCGGCCCCGCTCACCGACGCGCCGGAGCTGGCCGACCTGGTGCTGCGCCGGGTGGACGCCGCGCTGGGCGCGCCCCGGGTCGTCACGCCGGCGGCGGTCGGCGGCGCGGGGGCCGGTCGTGCGGCGGGTGGCGCGGGCCACGTGGCGGCATGACGCCGGTCGCGCCGCGCGCGGTGGTCGGGGCGACCGGGCCCGGACAGCAGAACGCCCCGCAGGGTGGTGACCCGGCGGGGCGTACGGCTGTGTCGGTGGTCAGGCGGAGTGAGCGCGCAGCACGCGGAGGCCACCGCGACGCTTGAGGGCGCGGCGCTCCTCCTCGCTCATTCCACCCCAGACGCCCGCGTCCTGACCCGACTCGAGCGCCCACTGCAGGCACTGGTCGGTTACGGAGCAGCGCCGGCAGACGGCCTTGGCCTGCTCGACCTGCAGGAGAGCCGGACCGGACGTCCCGATCGGGAAGAACAGCTCCGGGTCCTCGTCGCGGCAGACAGCATGGTGACGCCAGTCCATGGCGGCAACACTCCTCATTCTGGATGGGTGGCAGATCGTGCTTTGGTGCTTTTCCTATATGCGTCCGCAGCGCCGGTCGTGACGGTTCGCGTCCGACTATTCGGCAGTGCGTGAGCAGGCTGTTGGCCCCGGTGACCTGCTGGAAGAACCCGGCGGGCCGAGCTTGTCCAGGCAATGTCCCGGTAACTCAAGTTCGCTTGTGAATACTTTCACGAACTCACACAATGTCAAGGGTGACGCTCAGAAAAACTCCGCGCGGTGAGCAAGCCCACAACCCATTTGTCCGGGTTCCCGAGGTGTCTGGTTACCCGCAGTACCACAGTCGAGGATCAATATAGTACGGTCCACGTGACATTGCTGACATTTCCGGCACCTGCCCTTGGCGTGGCGGCCCCGCGTCCCGTACGGCGCCGCGGTCAACCTCTGGCAGTACCCGCGACCTAGCAGATTACTCTCAGTGCCGCAGGCACGGATGCAAATCTCACTCTCTCTCGCTCGCCCAGGTAGTCGCCGTCCAGCTGGAACGCCTGGGGGCGGCTCGCGAGGAGCGTGAACTCGGCGACGTCGTGCAGCCGCAGCACCTGCCGGCCGTGCGGATCGGGCCGCCGCGAGAAGAACTGGGTGACCGTCCGTGTCGTGCTGGGCACCCGGAGCTGCCGCAGCGCCAGCACGTCCAGGCCGAGGTCGAAGGAGGCGTCCGGGTTCGGGTTGATCTCCCGGTCGCCCAGGTACGTCCACGGCGCCGTGTTCTGGATGATCACCGTGGCCAGTTCACCCTCCACCGCCTCGCCGGGCCGCTCCATGCGGATGGCCGGGTGCCGCCGGTCGGACGCCAGGAAGTACTGCTGGACCGTGGCGCGCAGGTACAGACTCGGGCTCGACACGCGCCCCCGGCGGCGGGCCTGCTCGACCCGGTGGATCACGGCGGCGTCCAGGCCGAAGCCCGCGCAGAACGTGAAGTAGCGGTCGTCGGCGCGGCCCAGCCCGATCGTCCGGTAGCGCCCCAGGCGGAGCGCCTCCAGGATCATGCTGGTCCCCTCCGGCCACTCGCGTGGCAGGCCCAGCGCCCGGGCGAAGACGTTGGTCGAGCCGCCCGGCACGGTGGCCAGCGCCGGCAACCGCTCGGCCGGCGGCAGCGCGTCCGGCCCGGCCGGGAGCTGCGCCGTCAGGAGACCGTTGACGACCTCGTTCACGGTGCCGTCACCACCGAGGGTGACGACCACGTCGACCCCCTCCTCGGCCGCCGTACGGGCCAGCGCGGTCGCGTGCCCGCGCCGGCGGGTGTAGCGCACGGTGAGGTCGACTTCGCTGCGCAGCGCCCGGACCAGCACGTCCCGGGCACGCTCGCTGGTGGTGGTGGCCTTCGGATTGACCACCAGGACGGCCCGCATGGGCGGCACTGTACTCCCCGGTAGCCCGGGTATCGTGGCGTCCCGTGACCACCGACTCCGACCCGATCCCCGTCACGCTCCGCTGGGCGGTGCGGCTGCTGCGCGGCGAGGCCGTCGCCGTGGGGCTGGTCGCCCTCTGGCTCGTCTGGGCCGACCTGACCGCCGAGACCACCGTCGGGCTGACCTCGGCGTTGCTGGTGACGGCGTTCGCGGTGGTCGGGGCGGTCGCGCTCTGGGCGCTCGGCGGCGCGCTGGCCCGCTGCCGGGCCGGCGCGCGAGCCCCGGCGATCGTGCTCCAGTTGATGCTGCTGCCGATCGGCTGGTACATGATCCAGGGCGGGCTCGGCTGGCTGGGCGTACCGCTCATGGCGCTCGGGATCGGGGTGAGCGCGCTGCTCGTGAGCCCCGCCACCAACCGGGCGCTCGGCTTCTCCTGACCGCCGGGCCGAGGCGCCGGTGGCGCGCCGGCACGATGCCGGCGCCGGGCCGCCGGCATTCGGCGCCCGGCCGCCGGGGTCAGTAGCCGGTGGAGCGGCGGGTCAGCAGCGAGATGGTGGCCCGCCCGTCGCCGGCCGTCGCGGACGCCGAGGTGGTCAACGCGGTGAGCACCTTCCAGGCGAAGGACGACTCCGCGGGAAGCGTGGCTCCGGGGACGGTCGGCACGGTCACCTCGACGGTCAGCGCGTCCTCGGTCACCGAGAACCGGCACTCCAGCTCGGCGTCGGGGGTGGCGATGGCCAACAACATCGCGCAGGCCTCGTCGACGGCGATGCGGAGATCCTCGATCTCGTCGAGGGCGAACTGCAACCGGGCCGCGAGGCCGGCGGTGGCGGTGCGGAGAACCCCCAGATAGCCGCCGTCCGCGGGCACGGTGAGGTGCACGACGTCGTCGTCGGTGGCCCGCTGGCCGGTCAGTTGAGTCACCACTCATCCCCCCGGTCGGGGACTCTACCCGCTCAGCCGCCCGGACGGGCGCGGGCGGGCGCCCGCGCGGCGAGCCGGTGGAGGGCCTCGCCGCTCAGCCGGTAGGGAAGCCACTCGGTCATCCGCTCGGCCCCGATGGCGGCGTAGAAGCCGGCCGCCGGATTCCAGTCGATCATCGACCACTCCAGCCGCCGGTAACCGCGTTCGACGCAGATGGCGGCGAGCGTGGCCAGCAGCATCCGGCCGGCGCCCGTGCCCCGCGCGGCCGGGCGGACGTACAGGTCCTCCAGGTGGATGCCGTGCACACCGGCCCAGGTGGAGAAGTTGAGGAACCAGAGGGCGAAGCCCACCGGCTCGTCACGCCCGTCGACGGCCACGTGGCCGTACAGCGCGGGCGCCGGACCGAACAGCGCGGCCGTGAGCTGCTCGGCGGTGAGGTGGCACTGCTCGGGTGCGCGCTCGTACGCGGCCAGTTCGTGCACCATCGCGACGACGGCCGGCACATCCTCGGGACGTGCCGGCCGGATCGTCGGTGTGGCCCCGGGGGTCACGCCTTCTTGGTCTCCCAGAAGATCTTGGCGATCTCGTCGATCTTCTGCAGCAGCTGGTCGGCGGTGGCCGGGTCGAGGCTGCCCTTCACACCGCCGGAGCCGGCGAGCTTCGTGGCCTCGTTGAAGAGCTGGTGCAGCTGCGGGTACTTCTCGAAGTGGGTGGCCTTGAAGTAGTCCGTCCAGAGCACCCACAGGTGGTGCTTGACCAGCTCGGCCCGCTGCTCCTTGATGATGATCGCGCGGGTGCGGAACTCCGGGTCGGTGTTCGCCTGGTACTTCTCGCAGATCATTTTCACCGACTCGGCCTCGATGCGCGCCTGGGCCGGGTCGTAGACACCGCAGGGCAGGTCGCAGTGGGCGCTCGCCGTGACACGGGGCGCAAGGATGCGTGGAAGTCGCATCGGGATCCTCCATGGGAAGTTTGCGATGATCCAAGACGACATTACTCCTGGACCGGCTCCCCGACGGGCTGGAGGTGAAACCATGGGCCCCCGTCACCCGGCGGAGCCGCACCGGCTGCGGTGGCCGCTGACCGCCGTGCTCGTGACCGGTCCGTCCATGGCGCCGACGCTGCGGCACGGGGACGCCGTGCTCGTCCGTCGTGGCGGCCGTCCCGTCCGTCCCGGCGACGTGGTCGTCGCGGTCTTCCGGGCCCGTCCGGACCTGCTCGTGGTCAAACGCGCGGTGCGGCCGCAGGACGGCGGCTGGTGGTTGCGCGGCGACAACGACCTCGTGACCGACGACTCCCGGGCGTACGGCGTGGCCGACGTGCGGGGTCGCGTGGTGGCGCGCTACTGGCCGCGCCCCGGCCGGGTACGGTCGCGCCCGTTATGACCCTGCTCACATCCGGGGGGCACCTCCGACACTATGCTCGGAAAGTGCCCGGGTGACCCCCTGCACCGCGTGCCACCGCACGGCGCCCACCTCGCGCCCGAGCCGGCCGCCCCGTCTGCTCGACAGATTCCTGGAGTCACCAATGCCTTCGTCCACCGTGGACCCTGCCGATCCGGTCTTCCGGCTGCACCGGGGCGGCAAGATGGCCGTCGCCTCGACGGTGCCGCTCACCAGCCGGGAGGACCTGTCCCTCGCGTACACCCCGGGCGTGGCCCGGGTCTGCGAGGCGATCGCGGCCGACCCGGCCCTGGCCGCCGACTACACCTGGGCCTCGCACACGGTCGCCGTGGTGACCGACGGCTCGGCGGTGCTCGGCCTCGGCAACATCGGTCCCCGCGCGGCCCTGCCGGTGATGGAGGGCAAGGCCGTGCTGTTCAAGCAGTTCGCCGGCGTCGACGCCGTCCCGGTCTGCCTGGACACGCAGGACGTGGACGAGATCGTGGCGACCGTACGCGCCCTCGCGCCCTCGTTCGGCGGGATCAACCTGGAGGACATCAGCGCGCCCCGCTGCTTCGAGGTGGAGCGCCGGCTCGACGACGCGCTGGACATCCCCGTCTTCCACGACGACCAGCACGGCACCGCCATCGTGGTGCTCGCGGCGCTGCGCAACGCCGCGACGCTGCTCAACCGCAAGCTCGGCGACCTGCGCGTCGCCGTCAGCGGCGCCGGCGCGGCCGGGGTCGCGGTCACCAAGATGCTGATCGCCGGCGGCGTGGACCCCGACCGGGTGGTGGTCTGCGACTCCCGGGGCGTCATCGGCCGCCACCGGAGCGACCTGACCGGCACGAAGGCCGAGCTGGCCGCGACGACCAACGCCGACGGCCGCGCGGGTGACGTCACGGAGGCGTTGCGCGGCGCGGACGTGCTGATCGGCGTCTCCGGCGGGCAGATCCCGGAGTCGGCGGTGGCCGGCATGGCGCCGGGCGGCATCGTCTTCGCGCTGGCCAACCCGACGCCGGAGGTGCACCCCGAGGTCGCCGGCCGGCACGTCGCGATCGTCGCCACGGGCCGCAGCGACTACCCGAACCAGATCAACAACGTGCTCGCCTTCCCCGGCGTGTTCCGCGGCGCGCTGGACGCCCGGGCCACCCGGATCACCGACACGATGAAGGTGGCCGCCGCCGACGCCATCGCCGGGGTGGTGGCCGAGACGCTCACCGCCGAGGCGATCGTCCCGTCGCCGCTGGACCCGCGGGTGGCCCCCGCCGTGGCCGAGGCGGTCGCCGAGGCGGCCCGCCGCGACGGCGTCGCCCGCGCCTGAGGTGTGAAGGGGCCGCTCCCGCGCCTCGTGCGGGCCGGCCCCTTCTTAACGGGCGCTCAGCTTGTTACGGTGCCGACCATGCGTGCCGCCTTCGCCACCCGCTTCGACGACGCCAACCCGCTCGCCGCGCTCGCCGTGGGGGAGCGGCCGGAACCCGCGCACCCCGCCGACGACTGGGTGACCGTGCAGGTGCGGGCCAGCTCGCTCAACCACCACGACCTGTGGTCGCTGCGCGGTGTCGGCCTCACCGAGGCGCAGCTGCCGATGATCCTCGGCTGCGACGCCGCGGGCCTCGACCCGGAGGGGAACGAGGTGGTGGTCTACCCCGTCGTCCCCACCCCCGGTGACCCGCGCGGGATGTCCATCCTCTCCGAGCACTTCCCGGGGACCCTCGCCGAGCGCGTGGCCGTGCCACGGGCGAACCTGGTGCCGCTGCCCGAGGGGCTGACGCTGACCGACGCGGCCTGCCTGCCCACCGCGTGGCTGACCGCCTGGCGGATGCTCACCACCAAGGGGCGGGTGGACGAGGCCGAGGCCGTCCTCGTGCAGGGCGCCGGCGGCGGGGTCGCGACGGCGGCCGTGGCGCTCGCCGTGGCCATGGGCAAGCGGGTGTACGCGACCAGCCGCGACGCCGGCAAGCGGGAGCGGATCGCCGCGCTGGGCGCGACGGCCGTCGAGTCCGGCGCGCGGCTCCCGGAGCGGGTGGACGTGGTCATCGAGACGGTGGGCGCGGCCACCTTCGACCACTCGATGAAGTCGGCCGCGCCCGGCGCCCGGATCGTCGTCTCCGGGGCCACCTCCGGGCACGAGCCGAAGGTCAACCTGCGCCGCGTCTTCGCCATGCAACTGGAGATCGTCGGCACCTCGATGGGCACCCCCGGCGAGCTGTACGACCTGCTCGCGTTCTGCGCCGACCGGCAGGTCCGCCCGGTGGTCGACAGCGTGGTCCCGTTCAGCAAGGTCGAGGAGGCGTTCGCGCGCCTGCACGGCGGCGAGGTCTTCGGCAAGATCGTCGTCGACCACACGGCCTGACCCGGCGGCGCCCGCCGGCCGCTCAAAGGTGGTCGTCGAGCGTTCCCAGGCCGCCGCGGGTGGCTTCGGTGGCGATGCGTCGCTTCGCCGCCGCGTCCCCGTAGAGCGACCAGCGGAGGAACTCGACGGTGGTGTCGGACACCACCCGCAGCGCGTCGCCGTCGGTGAGCAACGCCCGCCCGTGGTCGCCGCGGGTGAGGCTCAGCATCGCCTTCGGCCACGGCACCGCGTCGTACGCGGCCCGGCCCGCGGCGTAGTCGACCACCTCGTCCAGTTCGCCGTGCACGAACAGTTGCGGCGCCGCCGTACCGGCGAACGCCGTGCCCACGCCCAACGCCGTGCCGGCGAGGACGACGCCGGCGTCCAGCCGCTCGTCGCGCCCCGCCGTGAACAGGCCGATCGTGGTGACCCCGCCGGCCGAGTGCCCGGCCGCCGCCACCCGGTCGGTGGCCAGCCGGCCGCGCAGCGGGTCACCGGGCCGGTCGTTCAACGCCAGGACCCGCGTGAGCGCGTACGACACGTCGGCCGGCTGGTTGAGCACGTCGAGCACGTTGCCGTCGGCGCCCCGGGAGGTGTGCGGGAAGGTCGGCGCGGCCACCACGAAGCCGGCCGCCGCCCAGCGGGTGAGCAGGATCGCGTAGTCGTCCGGTTCGGCGTCCAGGCCGTGGCTGAACATCACCACGGGGAAGGCGCCGTCGGCCGCCGTCGCCTCGCGCTCCGGTCCGCCTCCGGCCGGCCCGGCCGCCGGGTACCAGATCGTCACCGGCAGCGGCCGGTTGCCGTCCCGGTTCAGCTCCAGTTCGCGTACGCCGACGGCGAAGCGCGTCCGGGGGGCCGTGCCGGCGGTCGCCCGCGGCGCCGGCGTGGCGCTGACCGACGGCGTGCCCGGCACCGTCGCCCGCTCGGCGGTCTGCGCCTTCCCCGAGCAGCCCGCGAGACCGACCACGAGCAGGGCGGCGGTGAGCAGGGCGGCAGGGCGGCGACGGGACATGAATCCGATTGTGCCCGGCCGGAGAGACCGGTAACCCGCCGTCAGCGTTCCGGTGCGGTGCGGATGGCCCGCAGCCGGGCGAGGTCGGCGGCGTGATGCCGGCGGTCATTGGTCGAGGCGGGACTCGTAGCGGGTGAGGGCCGGTGCCCGGGCGTCGGCGGGCAGGCGGCGAAGGGCGTCCGCGTCGCCGTAGAGGCTCCAGCGGAGGAAGTCGGTGGTGGTGGCGAGGACCTGCGCGAAACCGGGCCGTCCGGGCACGAGGTACTCGCCGTGGCCCTGGCCGAGCACGCTGAGGAACGCGGCCGGGCCCGTGGTACGCCGGAACGCCGCGCGGCCCACCGCGAGCGGCACCACCGGGTCGGCGGTGCCGTGCACGAACAGCAGCGGGGCGGGCGGCCCCGCGAAACTGCCGGCGATTCCCCCACCGGCGATGATCACGCCGGCCCGCAGCCGTGCCGCGTGCCCGGAGGTGAACATCCCCGCGGTGGTGAACCCGCCCGCCGAGTGGCCGGCCGCCGCGAACCGGGCGACGTCGAGATGCCCGGCCAGCGGGTCGCCCCGGCGCCCGTCCAGCCGCACCAGGTGCCGGATCACCCGCCAGCCGTCGGCCGGCTGGTGCCGTACGTCGGCCCGGGTGAACCGCGCCGCGCCCCGTCGAGTGTGCGGGAAGGCCGGAGCGGCCACCACGAAACCGGCGGCGGCCCAGCGGGTGGTGAGCCCGGCGTGCAGTTCGGGGAGGCTGTCCAGCCCGTGGCTGTAGACGACCACCGGGAACCGCCCGCGGGCGACCTCGCCGCCCTCCGCCGGATACCAGACGGTCACCGGGAGGGGGCGCGCCGAGCCCGGGTCGAGGGTGAACGTGCGCACGCCGACGGCGTACGTCCCCTCGGGCGCCCGGCGCGTCGCCGCCGGCGCCCCCGTCCCGGCGGCGGCCGGGGCGCAGCCCACGAGCAGCGCCGTCATCAGCACGGCCAGCAGCCGCCTCGCCCCCACGGTTCCACGGTAGGGGTCCGACGGTGGCCCTCGTGCCCACCGTCCGGCTTCCGCCGGCCGACCCGGCGGCCCGGAGCGGATCCGCCGGCCGGACGGCGACACCGAAAGCGGGCCGCGTGGGCCGACCCCGTTGGACGGGCTTCGCTAGGGTCACGGCATGCCTGAGAACTAC
>Ga0164243_10015807_pt1 | contig 10404 bp, 11 predicted proteins | sample OricompcompostOP_FD_108781 | JGI IMG/M metagenome (GOLD analysis project Ga0164243, IMG submission 108781) | Organic Plus compost microbial communities from Emeryville, California, USA - Original compost - Organic plus compost (OP) | ecosystem: Engineered > Solid waste > Mixed feedstock >... | reverse complement strand
TACGTCGAGTTCGTCGACGACATGCTCTCCTCGACGCCGTTCGAGGTGGTGGCAGAGTTCTTCCCGAGCTTCCGGGGGCTCGACAAGTTCGACGCGGTGGAGGTGATGGGCCAGGTGCCCACGACGATCATCTGCGGCACCGACGACCGGTTGACGTCGATCGGCCACAGCCGCAAGCTGCACGACCGGATCCCCGGCTCGCGCCTGGTCGAGTGCCCGGGCGCCGGCCACATGGTCGGCCTCGAGCGGCACGACGAGGTCGACGCGGAGCTGCTCGAGCTGGTCCGGCTCGCGGGGGAGGCCCAGGTGAAGCGGGCATGACCGCGCTCCCGGACACCCCGGTGCCCACCCCCGCCCAGCCCGCCATCCGGCGGATCGGCCCGGCCGAGGCGCCGGTCGCGCACGGGATCGTCCAGCAGGCCTTCCGCGAGCGGCCCCCGCTCGACCCGCCGGCCGACGCGCTGACCGAGACGCCGGAGTCGTTCGCGAGCCGGCTGGCGGCGTACGGCGGGCTCCTGGCCGAGATCGACGGCCAGCCGGTCGGCACGCTGGTGATGGACCCGGTCGGGCGCACGATGTACCTCCGCCGCTTCGCCGTACGCCCCGGCGTGCAGGGCCGGGGCGTCGCCCACGCGATGATCGACGCCGCCTCGCGGGTGGCGACCGAGGAGGGCGGCTTCGAGGACCTCACCGTGGTCGCGCGCGAGGAGCTGCCGCGCACGGTGCGCTTCTGGGAGCGGCAGGGCTTCCGCGAGATCACCCGCCGCTCGCCCCACGTCGAGCTGCGCCGCCCGCTGCGGATGCACGTCATCGAGGTGCCCGACGCCGACGACATGCAGGCGCTCGGGCGCCACCTGGCGCCGCTGCTGCGCGCCGGCGACCTGCTCGTGCTGACCGGCGAGCTCGGCGCGGGCAAGACCACGTTCACCCAGGGCCTCGGCGAGGGACTCGGGGTGCGGGGGCCGGTCACGTCGCCGACGTTCGTGATCGCGCGGGTGCACCCCTCCGAGGTCGGCGGCCCCGAGCTGGTGCACGTCGACGCGTACCGCCTGGGCTCGCTGGCCGAGCTCGACGACCTCGACCTCGACACCGAGCTCGACCAGGCCGTCACCGTCGTCGAGTGGGGTGAGGGGATGGCCGAGGGGCTCTCCGACTCGCGGCTGGAGGTCCGCATCGTGCGCGCGCTGGCGGTCGACGAGCTCGACGACGACGGCCGCGACCCGCGCCGGGTCGAGCTGACCCCGGTCGGGCCGCGCTGGCACGACTTCTCCGCCGACGGGCTCGACCTGCCCGGGGCCGACACCCGCCGCTGGAGGACCCGATGACCCTGCTGCTCGCCTTCGACGCCGCCGTCCCGCAGGTCACCGTCGCGCTCCACGACGGGGCCGAGGTGGTGGCCGAGCTGGTCTCCGAGCGCACCATGAAGCACGGCGAGCAGCTCGCCCCGCTCATCGCGCAGGCGCTCGACCAGGTGGGCGCCGTCCGCCAGGACCTCACCGCGGTCGCGGCCGGTGCCGGCCCGGGGCCGTTCACCGGCCTCCGGGTCGGGCTGGTGACCGCCCGCACGCTGGGCTTCGTGCTCGACCTGCCGGTGTACGCCGTCTGCACCCTCGACGTCCTCGCCGCCGAGGCGGTCGACCGCGGTGCCGTGACGGGCGAGTTCGCGGTGGCGACCGACGCGCGGCGCAAGGAGGTCTACCTGGCGACGTACGCCGCCGACGGCAGCCGCCTCGACGGGCCGCTCGTGCAGCGCCCGGCCGACCTCGCCGGGCAGACCGCGGGCCTGACCGTGGTGGGCGAGGGCGGCGAGCTCTACCCCGAGGCGTTCCCGCTGCGCGCCGGTCCGCTGCGCCCCTCGGCCGGCTGGCTGGCGCGGGTCGTGACCGAGGAGCGGGCCGAGCTGCTCGACCCCGAGCCGCTCTACCTCCGCCGCCCCGACGCCGAGGCCGGCCGCGCGCCGAAGCCGGTCTCGTGAGCGACCCGGCAGCCGTCGTACGCCGGGCCGGGCCCGACGACGCGCTGCTGCTCTCCGACCTCGAGAGCGAGGCGTTCCCCGACCCGTGGCGCGCCGCGCACCTGGCCGAGCTCGCGGCAGGCACCGGGGGAGGGGTGACCACCGAGGTGCTGCGCGCCGACGTCGACGGCGACCTGGCCGGCCACGCCGTGCTGAGCGTCGTCTTCGAGGTGGCCGAGCTGCAGCGGATCGCGGTCGCGCGGGCGTACCAGCGCACGGGCGTGGGCCGGCTGCTCCTCGACGCCGTGCGGGAGCGGGCGGTGGCCGCCGGTGCGGAGCGGCTGCTGCTCGAGGTGCGCGAGGACAACCTGCCGGCGCTGCGGCTCTACGCCTCGGCCGGCTTCGTCGAGATCGACCGCCGGGCACGCTACTACGCCGACGGCACCACCGCGGTCGTGCTGCAGCTCGACCTCGTGCCCCCGGCGGAGCCGGGCGGGTGAGCGGCGCCGAGATCCTGTCGGGCGGTCGGCCGGGTGCGTACGCCCTGCGGATGGACGGGATGGACCAATCCTACGTCGACCTCGACGACCCCACCCGGCTGGCCTACGACTACGTCCGCCGCATCGCCGACCTCCTCGACGCCGCCGCGCCGGCCGGCCAGCCGCTGCGGGTCGTGCACGTCGGCGGGGCCGCGCTGACCCTGCCGCGGTACGTCGCCGCGACCCGCCCCCGCTCCTCGCAGGTCGTGCTCGAGCCCGACGCCGCCCAGACCGAGCTGGTGCGCCGCGAGCTGCCGCTGCCACCACGCAGCGGGATCCGGGTGCGGCCGGTCGCGGGTCGTGAGGGAGTCGCCGCGCTGCGCGACGCCTCGGCCGACGTGGTCGTGGTCGACGCGTTCGAGGGCGGGCGGCTGCCCGCCTCGCTCGCGGTGGGCGGGTTCTGGGCCGACGTACGCCGGGTGGTGGGGCCCGCCGGGCTCGCCGTGGTGAACCTGGTCGACCGGGCGCCGTTCGCGCACAGCCGGCGGGTGCTGGCGGGGCTGCGCGGGGCGTTCGCGACGTTGGCGGCGGTCGCCGAGCCGGCCACCTGGCGCGGGCGGCGCGCGGGCAACCTGGTCGTCGCCGCCACGGACGGCGACGGGGGTGCCTGGGCGGGCAGCGGAGTCGCCGAGGCCTGGCAGGCGGCCGTCGCGCGGGCCGTCGCCCCGCACAAGGTGCTCGACGACCGCGGCGTACGCGACTCCCTCGGCGGCGCGGCGCCCTTCACCGACGCCGACGCGGAGCCCGGCCCGCCACCCTGACCGCGGCACGTGAGATTTCGGCGAGCGGGGGCGGAGGGAGACAATGGGCCGCATGGAGACGGCGTACGACGGCCCGCTGGTGCTCGGCATCGAGACCTCGTGCGACGAGACCGGGGTCGGGATCGTCCGGGGTCACACGCTGCTGGCCGACGCGGTGGCGAGCAGTGTCGACGAGCACGCGAGGTTCGGCGGGGTGGTGCCCGAGGTGGCCAGCCGGGCGCACCTGGAGGCGATGGTGCCCACCATCGAGCGGGCGTGCGAGACCGCCGGCGTACGCCTCGACCAGGTCGACGCCGTCGCGGTCACCAGCGGGCCCGGCCTAGCGGGTGCGCTGCTGGTCGGCGTGGCGGCCGCCAAGGCACTGGCGTTCGGGCTCGGCAAGCCGATCTACGGCGTCAACCACCTCGCCGCGCACGTGGCCGTCGACCAGCTCGAGCACGGCCCGCTGCCCGAGCCCGCGATCGCGATGCTGGTCAGCGGCGGCCACTCCAGCCTGCTGCGGGTCACCGACGTCACCACCGGCGTCGACCCGATGGGCTCCACCATCGACGACGCGGCCGGCGAGGCGTTCGACAAGGTCGCGCGCCTGCTGGGCCTGGGCTTCCCGGGCGGGCCGTACGTCGACAAGGCGGCCCGCAGCGGTAGTAGCGTCGCCATCGACTTCCCGCGCGGCCTCACCTCGCGCCGCGACCTCGAGCGCCACCGGTTCGACTTCAGCTTCTCCGGCCTCAAGACCGCCGTGGCGCGCTGGGTGGAGGCCCGCGAGCGCTCCGGCGAGCCGGTGCCCGTCAACGACGTGGCGGCGAGCTTCCAGGAGGCCGTGTGCGACGTGCTGCTGCGCAAGGCGCTCGACGCCGCCTCCTCGGAGGGCATCGACGACCTGCTCATCGGCGGCGGCGTCGCGGCCAACTCGCGGCTGCGCGCGATGGCGGAGGAGCGGGCCGCCGAGCTCGGCATCCGCGTCCGCGTCCCCCGCCCCGGCCTGTGCACCGACAACGGCGCCATGGTGGCGGCGCTCGGCGCCGAGATGGTCGCACGCGGGCGTACGCCCTCCGAGCTCGACCTGCCGGCCGACTCCTCGCAGCCGATCACCAGCGTCCTGGTCTAGGCGCCCGCTAGCTCTGCCCGAGCCGGTCCGACCGGAGGCCGAGGTCCTCGACCGAGCCGTCGAGGTGCAGCCGGCGTACCGGCACCGCGGCCCGCGGGTCGCCGCCCGCGGCGCGGCCGACGCGCATCAGCAGCGACCACTCCTCGCCGGCGTTGGCGGGCGGCTCCCACTCCACCTGGAGGTACGCCGCCCGCTGGTTGGTCAGCCGCGTCACCGGCTCGAGCGTCTCGGCGTCGAGGACGACGACGTCCCAGGGGCCGAGGCCCTCCATCGAGGTGTGGGCCAGGACGAGGGTGCCGTCGGGGGAGTACTCGTAGGAGATGTAGTCGCAGGTCCGCGCGCCGCGCTGCGGCACGGCCTCCCCGCCCTCCTGGTCGCGGTCGCGCACCTCGACGCACACCTCGTTGGTCGGGCCGGGCGAGGAGGCGAGGTAGTGCCGGCCGTCGGGCGAGACGTCGGCGACCGCCCCCCAGCGGTCGACCGCGTCGGCGTTCTGCCCGTTGTGGGTGCTGACCAGGTAGGTCACCCCCTCGTCGACCTGGACCCACACCGAGCAGCCGTCCTCGGTGACGTCGGTGGTCGAGCAGTCGCTGCCGGTGAGGGCGAGCACCTCGGCCCCGCGGCCCGCACCAGGCACCGACGCGAGCCGGATCGCCTCGTCGGAGCCGGCCTCGAGGATCATCGGCGCGCCGTCCGCGCCCAGCCACGCGACCGCGCTGTGGTCGGCGTTGGGGACCAGCTCGTTGTTCCAGGCCTGGTAGCTCGCCGCGTTGCTGATCCCGGTGATGGCGCCGACCGGTCCCATCGAGCTGGCGTCCTGGGTGGCGAGGGTGAGGAAACGGCCGTCGGAGAGCTCGACCATGCTGAGCATCTCGGCGTTGACGAAGCCGTCCTCGACGCGGCCGTCGGCGCCGTGGAACGTCGCGTCGGCGGCGTTCCCCGTCGTCGACGGGGCGTGGTACGCCAGCCGCGGCGCCTGGACCGGCTCGGCCGGCGCAGGGGCGTCGCTGCGGTGGAGGAGGTCGGGCACGACCGTCGCCGTGGGCACGCCGAGGGCCACGACCGCGGCGGCCGCGACGACGGCGGTCGTGACGGTCCGGCGCCGCCGGATCCGGCGGGCGGTGCCGCGTACCGTCTCCAGGCTGATCGCGGTCTCGGGCAGGCTCTCGGCCTGCTGCCGCAGGGTGCGGCCGAGCTCGTCGTCGAGGCGGTTGCTCATCGCTCGTCCTCCAGGGCGTCGGGGGTGAGCCCGGCCGCGGGGGCGGCCGTGCGGAGGGTCGCCAGCGCGCGGCTGGCCTGGGACTTCACGGTGCCGACCGAGATGCCGAGCGTCTCGGCGATCTCGGTGTTGCTCAGCTGCTCGTAGTAGCGCAGCACCACCACCGCTCTCTGCTTGCGGGGCAGGGTCTGCACGAACTCCCACAGCCGGTCGGCCGTGCCGTCGTCGTACCGGTCGTGGCTGGTGACGTGCTCGGGCGTCACGTCGGTGCTCACCTCGCGGCGACGCCACGCTCGGCGCCACAGCGAGTTGTGCTCGTTGACGAGCACCCGGCGGGCGTACCCGTCGATCGCCTCGCGCTGGTGCACCTTGTGCCACGACAGGTAGACCTTCGCGAGCGCGGTCTGGACGAGGTCCTCGGCGCCGTGGTGGTCACCGCACAGCAGGTACGCCGTGCGGAGCAGCCGCGGCTGCGCGGTGGCCATCCACGCGGCGAACTCCGCGTCCCTGGCGGCATCCCGAGTCCCGCTCAACGCCACGCCCTCCTGGTGGGTGATCGTTCCCATGCCCTCCAGACGCGGCCGGAGGCGCGGGGGTTGCACGAGCGGCCGGACACGGGCGCTAGAAGGGTGCCACCCGCAGGCAGGTGCCCACGCCCGCCACGCGGGTGAGCACGATCGTGGCCTCGTCGTCGCCGGCCAGCGCGAGCCGGCGCCGCAGCTGCTCGGGCACGACGTCGACGCCACGCTTCTTAATCGTCAGCCGGCCGATGCCGCGCTCACGCAGGGCCGCCCGCAGCGGCTTCTCGCGGTAGGGCAGCTCCTCGACGACCCGGTAGCCCCGCGCGAACGGGGTCCGGTACGCCGCCTGGCTGGTCACGTACGCGATGTGCTCGTCGACCAGCCCGCCCTGCACGCCGGCGGCGACGGCCGTCACCAGGCCCGCGCGGACGACGGCGCCGTCAGGCTCGTAGAGGAACTCGCCGACGGGCAGCACCGGCGCGCCCGGGTCGTCCTCCTCGGTGAGGGTCGCCAGCCCACCGTCGCCGATCACGGTCGCCCGGCGGCGTACGGTCGCGAGGCTGCCGGCCCACAGCGCGGCCTCCTTGACCTCGCCGTGGTCGCTGACCCACTCGGCCTCGACGCCGTCGGGCACCAGGTCGTGCGGGATGCCGGGGGCGACCTTCACGCAGGCGTCGCGGCGCAGCAGCGACTCCACGAACGGCCAGGGCGGGGTCCAGTCGTCGGCCGAGAACACCCGGCCGCGCGCACCGCGGCGGGCCGGGTCGGCGAAGGCGACGTCGAAGGGGGAGTGGTCGAGGGTGGTGGCGTCGGCCTCCTGCACCGCGCCCGGCAGCCCCAGGGCGTCGAGGTTGGCGCGCGCCACCGCGACCCGCACCGGGTCGAGGTCGACGCCGGCCACGGTCAGGCCGGCGCGCGCCGCCGCCACCAGGTCGCCACCGATGCCGCAGCCCAGGTCGACCAGGGTGGCGGCCTCGAACGCGACCAGGCGTGCGGCCCGGTGGTCCGCGACCCGGCGGCGGGTCGCCTGCTCGAGCCCGTCGGGGGTGAAGTACATCCGGGCGGCGTCGTCGCCGAGCTTGGCTGCCGCCCGGGAGCGGAGCTCGACCTGGGTGAGCGCCGCCGCGACGTACGCCGGGTCGGCGGTGCGCCGCAGCTCGGTCTGCACCTTCAGCGGGGCGCTGCCGGCGGCGGTCAGCTCGGTGGCGTGCGCCAGCAGCTGCTGCCCCTCCTCGGTCAGCAGCCACTCGAACGACGCCAGGTCCACCCCTCGATCCTGCCAGCCACCCACCTCCCTGGCACTCCGTGGGGGCGAGTGCTAACGTCTGCTCTGGCACTCTCCTGGCGAGTGTGCCAGCGCTTGCCGAGCCGAGGGCGACCCCCGCGACGGCGCAGGAGGCAGACCGGTGAGCGATCCAAACGCCCCAGCAACTTCCGACAAGTGGAGGTCGACATCGTGTCGGTCAACATCAAGCCCCTCGAGGACCGCGTCCTGGTGAAGCAGGTCGAGGCCGAGCAGACCACCGCCTCCGGCCTGGTCATCCCTGACACCGCCAAGGAGAAGCCCCAGGAGGGCGAGGTCGTGGCCGTCGGGCCGGGCCGCTTCAACGAGGACGGCGACGAGCGCGTCCCCATGGACGTGAAGGTCGGCGACAAGGTCATCTACTCCAAGTACGGCGGCACCGAGGTCAAGTACGCCGGCGAGGAGTACCTCCTTCTCTCCGCCCGCGACGTTCTCGCCGTCATCTCCTGATGACAGCCGCGCCCGGGGCCGCCGCCTGCTGAGCAGGCCGGTCCCGGGCGTCGTACGTTTTCCGACCCTCACAGAGGAGAGTCATGCCGAAGATCCTGGAGTTCGACGAGAGTGCCCGCCGTGCGCTCGAGCGCGGCGTCGACGCGCTCGCCGACGCCGTCAAGGTGACGCTCGGCCCCAAGGGCCGCTACGTCGTCCTCGACAAGAAGTGGGGCGCCCCGACCATCACGAACGACGGCGTGACCGTCGCCCGTGAGGTCGAGCTCGACGACCCGTTTGAGAACCTTGGTGCGCAGCTCACCAAGGAGGTCGCCACCAAGACCAACGACATCGCCGGTGACGGCACCACCACCGCCACCGTGCTCGCCCAGGCGATGGTCCACGAGGGCCTCAAGGCCGTGGCCGCCGGCGTCAACCCGATGGGCCTCAAGCGTGGCATGGACGCCGCCGCCAAGGCCGTCGGCGAGGCGCTGCTCGAGGCCGCCCGCGAGGTCGACTCGGTCGAGGACATGTCCTCGGTCGCCACCATCTCCAGCCGCGACAAGGTGATCGGCGACCTGCTCGCCGAGGCCTTCGACAAGGTGGGCAAGGACGGCGTCATCACCGTCGAGGAGTCCAACACCCTGGGCACCGAGCTGGAGTTCACCGAGGGGATGCAGTTCGACAAGGGCTACATCTCGCAGTACTTCGTCACCGACCCGGAGAGTATGGAGGCCGTCCTCGACGACCCGTACATCCTGCTCCACCAGGGCAAGATCTCCTCGGTGCAGGAGCTGCTGCCGCTGCTCGAGAAGGTCATCGCCGCCGGCAAGCCGCTCTTCATCCTCGCCGAGGACGTCGACGGCGAGGCGCTCTCGACCCTCGTGGTCAACAAGATCCGCGGCACCTTCAACGCCGTCGCGGTGAAGAGCCCTGCCTTCGGTGACCGCCGCAAGGCCATGATGCAGGACATCGCCACCCTCACCGGCGGCACCGTGATCGCGCCCGAGGTCGGCCTCAAGCTCGACCAGGCCGGTCTGGAGCTGCTCGGCACCGCCCGCCGCGTCGTGGTCACCAAGGACCACACCACGATCGTCGACGGCGGTGGCGAGGCCAGCGAGGTCGAGGCCCGGGTCAACCAGATCAAGGCCGAGATCGAGACCACCGACTCCGACTGGGACCGCGAGAAGCTCCAGGAGCGCCTCGCCAAGCTCGCCGGCGGCGTCTGCGTGATCAAGGTCGGCGCCGCCACCGAGGTGGAGCTGAAGGAGAAGAAGCACCGCATCGAGGACGCCGTCTCCGCGACCCGCGCCGCGATCGAGGAGGGCATCGTGCCCGGCGGTGGCTCCGCCCTCATCCACGCCGTCGGCGTGCTCGAGGACGGCCTCGGCCTCACCGGCGACGAGCTGGTCGGCGTCAACGTCGTCCGCAAGGCCGCCGACGAGCCGCTGCGCTGGATCGCCGAGAACGGCGGCGAGAACGGCTACGTCATCACCACCAAGGTCCGCGAGCTCGGCACCGGCAACGGCTACAACGCCGCCACCGGTGAGTACGGCGACCTCGTCGCCCAGGGCGTGCTCGACCCGGTGAAGGTGACCCGCTCCGCGCTCGTCAACGCCACCTCGATCGCCGGCATGCTGCTGACGACCGAGACCCTGGTCGTCGACAAGCCCGAGGAGGAGGACGAGGCCCCCGCCGCGGGCCACGGTCACGGCCACGGCCACTGAGCCGCCCGGCCTGAGGCGCTGCGCCCCCGACGACGTCGGGGGCGCAGCGTCATTTCAGGTCATGTCAGGTCATCCCAGCCGCGTGAGCAGCTGCTGCATCGTCTCGATCTCCACCTGCTGGCTGACGATGATGTCGTCGGCCAGCTCCAGCGGACGCGCGGCGCTGCCCCGCGCCTGCTCGTCGCGGGCCATCGCGAGGGCGCCGCGGTGGTGGGCGATCATCCGGGTGAGGAAGAGCCGGTCGAACTCCGCGCCGCGGGCCGCGCGCAGCTCCTCGAGCTGGGCCTCGGTGAGCATGCCGGCCATGCCGTGATGCTGGTGGGTGTCGTCACCGGCCGTCGGCACCTCCTCGCCGTGCCCCTGCAGCCAGGCCGCCATGCCGGCGATCTCCGGCCCCTGGGCCCCCTCGATCCGGCGCGCGAGGGCCTTCACCTTCGGGTGGCTGGCCCGGCTCGGTGCCATCCGGCTCATCTCCAGGGCCTGCGCGTGGTGGGGGATCATCATCTGCAGGAACATCACGTCGGCCTCGTTGGCCGGGTCGGGGCTCGGCACCTGGTCGGGGCCGATCGTCGTGGCCGCCTCGCCCGGGGCGCCCGGCTGGAGGATCGGCGCCGACGGCGACGACGGGGAGGAGCCTGCGGAGGAGTGGTCGGCGTGGCCGGCGTGCTCGTCATGCCCCTCGCCCGAGCAGGCCGTCAGCGCGACGGCGGCGGTCAGCGCCAGCGCGGCGAGGGCGTTCACCCCGTGGCGGGGCCGGCGCGGATCGTTCGCGGCAGGGGGCGGCGTACGCGTCAAGAGTTGCTCCCGAGGTCGTCTCCCGCCGAATTTCCTTGACCGGCGGAT
>Ga0164243_10015806_pt1 | contig 10405 bp, 8 predicted proteins | sample OricompcompostOP_FD_108781 | JGI IMG/M metagenome (GOLD analysis project Ga0164243, IMG submission 108781) | Organic Plus compost microbial communities from Emeryville, California, USA - Original compost - Organic plus compost (OP) | ecosystem: Engineered > Solid waste > Mixed feedstock >... | reverse complement strand
CCAATACAAAACTTACTAAATATATAATCCAGCCTATCCTCATTCGTCACCTCCCCGGTAATCTCACCCAAAAAGTGCAGCGCCCGCCTGATATCCAGCGCCAGTAAATCCCCCGGCAAACCGTTATCCATTCCTCCCTTTACATCAAACAACGATTTAAGCACTTCCTGCAGGGCCGAATGATGCCTGGCATTGGTCACAATGGTATCCTCCGTATTAATATCTCCGGACATTACTTTACTCACCAACGCCGCTTTCAAATCCTCCACATGGTCATGATTTTTTGCAGAAATGAACAAAATACCCGGAATTTCGGAGAATTTCGCACGAATAGCGGCCTCTCCCGCAATGTCAGTTTTATTCCCTACCAGCAGGAAGTTCACTTTATCTGCTTCAAAATCAGCCACCTGTTTCTGCAGCGCTGCCACGCTCATTTCGTTAGCGTCAAACAGGTACACCACCACACCGGCTTCTTTGATCTTTTCCATCGTCTTCTGTACCCCGATGCTTTCGATGGTATCATCGCTTTCCCGGATGCCGGCGGTATCGATCAGGCGGAACAGGATGCCTTCTATGTTCAATACCTCCTCGATGGTATCGCGTGTAGTACCCGCTATATCGCTTACAATGGCCCTGTTTTCGTTCAAAAGGGTGTTAAGGAGGGTTGACTTACCGGCGTTCGGTTTTCCCACAATAGCGGTATTTACGCCGTTTTTGATCACATTCCCCATACGGAAGGAATCGATCAGGTGGCGAATGGTGGTTGTAGCGGAAGAAATCAGTTCATACAGGCGCGTCCGGTCAGCAAACTCCACATCTTCCTGGCTAAAGTCCAGTTCCAGCTCTATCAGCGCTGAAAAGGTGATCAGCTGATCGCGCAGGTGATGCAATTCTTTGGAGAACCCGCCCCGCATCTGCTGCATAGCCGTCTGGTGGGAGGCGGCGGAGTTACTGGCAATCAGGTCCGCAACGGATTCCGCCTGAGTCAGGTCCAGTTTGCCGTTGAGGAAGGCCCGTTGGGTAAACTCACCGGGTTTGGCGAGCCTGGCGCCGGCTTTGGTGCAGGCGTCTATGATCTGTTGCTGGATATACGGGGAGCCATGGCAGGAGATTTCGATAACATCTTCCCCGGTATAGGAGCGGGGGCCTTTATACAGGCTCACTACCACTTCATCGATAACGGTACCTTCGGATACAATGCTCCCGAAATGAATGGTATGACTGGGTTGCAGCAGCAGGTTCTTGCCCTTAAAAAGCCCGTTGGTAATATCAAAAGCTTTGCTGCCGCTGAGGCGGATCACCGCAATGGCGCCCAGGCCAGGCGCGGTGGCTACAGCTACAATAGTATCATCAAATCCCGAAAGTTTCCCCAGCATACGTACCGTTATTAGTTATGAAGATGCAAAGGTACTAATAAGTGCATAATGCAAAAATCCCCGTCCTCTGGTGAGAACGGGGATCTTCTTTATCAAGTATCCTGACAGTACTACTCTTGCAGTGTAAAGCGGATAGGAAGGTTGAACTGAACGGATACCTGGCGGCCGTTTTGCTTACCAGGCTTCCATTTAGGCATGGATTTTACCACGCGGATCGCTTCTTCTTCCAGACCGCCGCCTTTTGCAGCGCCTACTGTTTTAACATCTTTGATATTACCATCAGAGTCTACCACGAACTGTACGAATACAGTACCGGAGATACCGTTTTCCTGCGCAACGCGTGGGTAACGGATGTTCTTATTCAGGTATTTGTTCAGCGCTTCTTCACCGCCCGGGAAGGTTGGTGGCTGTTCTACGAAGGTGAAGATCTCTTCTTTCGCAGGAGCAGGAGGCGCTTCTACCACACCTGTACCTTTACTGTCTTCCAGCAGGCCCGCATCGATACCGTTCGGGTCACCTTCCACAGTTTTGGTGCTGATGGATTTGTCTTTAATATCCTCATGCTTTGGTGGTTCCTCATCAGGTGGTACCTCAGCATCTTTTTTAATTACAGGAGGAGTAAACTGTACTGACGGCTTAACCGGTGGTGGCGGCGCCGGAGGAGGAGGCGGAGGAGGTGGAGTTTTCGGATCATCCGGAATCTTCACATCTTCCATCTTAATTTCCTTAATTACTGGCTTCTTAGGCCCTTCGTCCTCAGAAGCCTTTACCCAGTTTGAAACCAGGTAGCCACCAAGAAGCAGGATGAACAGGCTGGAGGTACCTACGAGGGCATTCCTCACACGCTTGTTATATTGCCTTCTCAGTTCGTAAGCCCCATATTCCTTATTCCTGCCGTCAAACAGGATGTCAAGAAAATCGGACTTTAAGACTTTAGCAGAATCCATTGTTAATGTTTTATGATGGATGCAAAAAATTAAATTATTCCATAAAGACGATTATTGCACGCCGTTAGCAGTTTCTGTCTGCTTAATCCATTGTTTGTCCTGATCGGAGATATCAACTGTCGCATAACGCTGAATACGGTTGATAGCCATTTCGTCCAGGATATCCACGAAGTTCTTATAAGTGGCATCATCGTCTGCCTTTATAATCACTACCACGTCTTCTGGTTCTCCTTTTGCATTCCTCGACCTAGCAACTTCATCTCTTTTCTTAATGATCTCATCTCTGATTCCACCTTTGTTGGCAAAGGTTGTTGAGTGAAAGAAATCAGGATTTGCAGAAGCATTAGGATCTTGTGCTAAACCTTCGTAATAATATACTCTGTTGTTTTTGCCGAGAAGGATAGTCAAAGCAGTACTTTCTTTTACCTTGTTCTGCTCTTTCTCATTCTCAGTATCTTTTGGCATGATCAAGTCCATTGTCTTGGGCTTGGCCATAGTAGTTGTCAACATGAAAAAGGTAATCAGGAGAAATCCCAAATCCACCATCGGTGTCATATCCACACGGGTAGAATGTTTCTTGGATTTCGTACCACCGTGTTTCTTGCCTTTTCCACCACCACTACTGGTATCCATTTCTGCCATAGTAGTAAGCTTTTTTGGTTCTTAAATCAGCAGCCTCCCAGGTCAGGGAGTAGCGCCGTCCGGCGGTCGCCTGCTGCCATTTACTTTGTAAACTGCTCCCGATTACTCTTTTTTACCACCGGATTGCATTTCCTCGTAAGCTGCTGTGCCCGGAGGAGGCGCTTCCAGGTTGGTAACCAGGTTCAGTTTCTGGATATGCTTCTTTTTGAAGGTATCCAGGATCTCCTTGATCTTTGGATACGGAGTGGCGTTATCAGCTTTAATACAGTACTTCAGTTTGTTGAAGTTACCGCCTTGGGCAGACATACCGTACTCGATCCATGTTCCTAACTCGTTATTAGCTGAGTCAGTAGGAATACCTGTATCCAGGTTGGAATGTTTACGTTGCTCAGGTGTTTCTGAAAGATACTGCTTCAGATTTTTGAGAGGCGTACCAACGCTGGCGCCCAGCACAAAATTCTGCATTTCCTTATCGTTCAGACCCAGTTTAAACTGAGTGTTCAGATCCTCGATCAGTTTTCTTCTTTTAGGCTGGCCGTCCATGCTAAAGAACACTCTGCCATCCTTGTCTACTGTAAACAACAGTACATCAGAATCAGGCAAAAGGGTGGTGTTGATAGATGACGGAGTAACTACCGTTACCGGCTCGTCCGGTTTGAACTTAGTCGCCAGCATAAAGAAAGTTAAGAGCAGAAAAGCCACGTCACACATTGCCGTCATATCGACCAGCGTGCTTTTCCTTGGCATTTTAACTTTAGGCATCTTTACTTTTTTTATGGTTTACTTTAATAAGATTCAAAACCGCTGAAATTCCATAAAATAATCGGGAAGATTATTTGTGGTTAGCAGCAAAGCTTTGAGTTAAAGTAAAGCCAGACTCGTCAATAGCGTAAGTGATGCTATCGATGTTGGTAGTGAAGACGTTGTACATGATGATCGCAATAGCGGAAGTACCGATACCCAGAGCGGTGTTGATCAACGCCTCGGAGATACCTAACGCCAGCTGAGAAGAATCAGGAGCGCCTGCGTTTGACATCGCGGAGAACGCCTTGATCATACCCAATACTGTACCGAACAGACCCAGGAGGGTTGCTACTGATGCAATAGTAGACAGGAACACCAGGTTTTTCTCCATCATTGGCAGTTCCAGCGCAGTTGTTTCTTCAATTTCGTTTTTGATGGTCAGAATCTTCTGCTCTGTATCCAGCTCAGTGTTGCTGATCATTTCTTTGTATTTTTTCAGACCTGCTTTCAGTACGTTACCTACAGAACCTTTCTGTTTGTCGCACTCAGCCAGCGCAGCGTCTACATTTTTGTTAGCCAGGTGGTACTGTACTTTACGTACCAGCTCAGAACCGGAGAATTTACCTTTAGCTTTTGACAGATACAGGAAACGCTCAATTACGAAAGTCAGACAGATCAGCAGCACAGAAATCAGAATTGGTACTACATAACCGCCTTTGTACACGGTGCCAAACCATTTACCAATACCTTCTGCAATCGGATGGCCTTCTGGATTGTTACCCTCGAAGTTAGCCGGGTTACCCAGTACAAAGAAATAAATAACAAAACCAATTACCAGGCAGATAGGTACAGCCAACATTGCAAATAAGTTGGATGACTTTTTAGGTTGATGGGAAGACGCCTTAGCAGTAGCTGCAGTCACAGTTGTTTTAGTCTCAGCCATGTTGATTGAAATTTTAGTGTTAAAAATTAAACTATTGTTTGTTAGAAGTTATGAATTACTGTTTTAGTCTGTAATGCTTAATAGCACTCAATTTAATCTTTATTCAGTGATTCGCAAAGTTATAAGGTTGACTCAAAAAAACAAGTGCAGCTCAAAAAATCCCACAAAAATTAACAACAGCACTAAAACGCACGCCCAGCGTACATTCTATCCCTTTCATGAATTTGAGCAAACACTTATAATCAGCAAATAAACCAATATTTTACGTAGCCAGACCCCCTGACCGTCACTGTCCCTAAACTTGAAATAGATTGATTTTTTTCAAAGTTGGACGCACAATTTAAGAAAATTTTCAAATGTTCCAACAATAATCTTGCAAGAATAGTTTTTTATTCCTTCCCGCGCCAGTACTCACTTTGAGCAGTAATCTTCTCCATTTCAATGACAATATTCCAATATTTATAAGCTGCGTCCGCCCAAATGCAACACCACCGCGGTCAAACCTGCACCCTAACGTGAAATCACCATATTAGTATAAAATATACTATAATTATTTTTGATTACATAAAAAAAGTTGCCTCCGCAACTAATGTCCTAACGCAAAAAATCTCCCAACCTCCATTTTTTCCCATTCTTATCTCCTTTTTTAGCGCTCGTGGAATTTCCTATTAAGTTAAGACTTTATATACTTACTTGCACATCACTTTTCAAAAAAGTGATCACTTTTCTAAAAACCAACTGATAAATGAACAAATCTTCTCAACACAAACTAGTGTTGGCACTGGCCGGAGCAATCGCCCTCGGCGCCGTAGCCTCGCCGGCTGACGCCCAGAAAAAGAAGTCCGCTCCTACCCCTGCCGCCAACGCAGCCGCCATGGCGAAGGATACCACCGCCAAACCTAACGGCCCAATGATGAAACCCGGTCCCAAACCCGGCCCTAAACCTTTCGCCGAAGTGATCAACGCACAGGCCAAAGCCGACTCCGGACTCATCAACATCTATAAACACGAAGACAGGTACTTCTTCGAAATCGCCGACTCCATCATCGGCCGCGATATCCTCGTCGTAAACCGCCTCTCCAAATCCGCAGCCGGACTCCGCGCCGGTATGTCCGGTTTCGGTGGGGACCTCATCAACGAAAACGTAGTCCGCTTCGAAAAAGGTCCCAATAACAGAATCTTCCTCAAAAACATCTCCTACTCCGAGACGTCCAAAGATTCTACCCAACCTATGTTCTCGTCCGTAATGGGCTCCAACCTCCAACCGATTGTAGCCGCATTCGACATTAAGGCATTCTCCAGGAATAATAAAGGTTGCATAATCGACCTCACCGAATACATCAACGGCGATAACGATATCCTCTTCTTCGACCAGGGCATGAAGTCCAACCTCAAACTCGCAGGTTATCAGCCCGATAAGTCATACGTCGTGGATGTCAAATCCTTCCCGATGAACACGGAGATCAGAACCGTTAAAACCTACGCTAAAGCGCCTTCCTCCCCTTACCCGGGCATGCCCCCGGTGCCAGGAGGCAACGCTACCGTAGAACTCAACAGCTCCTTCGTACTGCTGCCTAAAGTGCCAATGCAGCCGCGCTACTTCGATCCGCGCGTAGGCTATTTCACTACCAGCACTACCGACTTCGACGCAGACCCGCAAGGCGTGAAAAAAATCACCATGATCACCCGCTGGAGGCTCGAACCTAAACCGGAAGACATGGAGAAATATAAACGCGGCGAACTCGTGGAACCACAGAAACCAATCGTGTTTTATATAGACCCCGCCACCCCGGCAAAATGGCGTAAATACCTCATCCAGGGTGTGAACGACTGGCAGGCAGCCTTCGAAGCAGCCGGCTTCAAAAACGCTATCATGGCTAAAATGGCGCCTACCAAAGAAGAGGACTCCACCTGGTCCATCGATGACGCCCGCTTCTCCGCCATCGTTTATAAACCTTCCACCATCCCTAACGCCAGCGGCCCGCATATCCATGACCCGCGCACCGGCGAGATCCTGGAAAGCCATATCAACTGGTACCACAACGTCATGCAACTGCTCCGTAACTGGTACTTCATCCAGGCTTCTCCGAACGATCCCCGCGCCCGCAACATGCAGTTCAGCGATGAACTCATGGGTGAACTCATCCGCTTCGTATCCTCCCACGAAGTGGGCCATACCCTCGGTCTGCGCCACAACTTCGGCTCCAGCTCCACTTATCCTGTTGAAAAACTGCGCGATAAGGAATGGGTGAAACAAAACGGACACGCCGCCTCCATCATGGACTACGCCCGCTTTAACTACGTAGCGCAGCCAGGGGATGGTATCACCGGGGCTGACCTCTACCCGCGCATTAACTACTACGATAAATGGGCCATCGAATGGGGCTACCGCCTGCGTCCTGAATTCAACTCTCCGGAAGCAGAAAAAGCTGCCCTCAATAAAATCACCATCGAAAAACTCAAGGATAAGAAATTCTGGTTCGGTACCGAATCCGATCCGTTCGATCCTCGCTGCCAGAACGAAGACCTGGGCGACAACGCCATGAAAGCCAGCATGTACGGTATCAAAAACCTGCAACGCATCATGCCGAATATGATCGCCTGGACCAGGACCGCCAACGAGGACTATAGCGACCTGAAAACCATCTATAAGGAACTGGTAGGCCAATACACCCGCTACATGGGCCACGTTGCCAAAAATGTAGGCGGTATCTACACCACGCCGAAAACGGTGGAACAGGCCGGTCCGGTAGTGGAATTCGTTAGCAAAGCCACTCAGAAAGAAGCTATTACCTTCCTGAACCAGCAGCTCTTTACCACGCCTAAATGGCTGTTCAGCCAGGAAATTTTCAGCAAAACCGGCGATGACGGCGCTTCCGTTATTTCTGGCGTGCAAAACCAGGTGCTGACCCGCCTCTTCTCCCCTAACATCTTCGGCAGTATGCTGGGCGGTGAAGCCTCCCTCGGCGCCAACGCCTACCTGCCTGCTGAAATGGTCAACGACGTGAAGAAAACCATCTTCTCCGAACTGGCCACCCATCAGAACGTGGATATCTATAAGAGAAACCTGCAGCGCCTCTATGTGGAAAAGCTGAGCGCTTTACTCACACCGGCGCCTTCTCAGGGCCCTGGCGCGCCGGCCGGTAACGTACGCCTGTCCGACGCTACTTCAGTTGCCCGCGCTGCGCTCACCTCGCTGAGAACAGAGCTCCGCACCGCTGCAGCCGCCGGCGATGCGACCACCCGCGGCCACTACCAGGACCTGATCGCGTCTATCTCTAAAACACTCGATAATAAGTAATTAACTGACGGTTAAATACGCGAAAAGCCTCTCCCACACAGGAGAGGCTTTTTATTTAAGGATAATTGCTTAATATAGCGCGAATTTTAAACTACCAAGCCTCAAAAGTGAAAGATCGCACTAATAAAGTTACCATATACGACATCGCCCAGAAACTGGGCCTTTCTGCATCTACCGTTTCCCGCGCGTTGCAAAACAACCCGCTGATCAACGAGGAAACCAGGCTGAAAGTGCAGGAAATGGCTACCGAAATGGGTTATGTACCCAATTGGATCGCTTCCAGCTTACGTAAAAAGCGCTCCAATATCATCGGCCTGATCGTACCCCGTACTTCCATGTACTTCCAGAGTACCGCCATCAGCGGCATTCAGCACGAAGCGCATAAATACGGGTTCTCTATCATGATTGGCCAGTCGGATGAAACGGTCGCCATGGAAAAAGAATTGGTGCATACCTTCTATTCGCTGCGTGTCGATGGGCTCCTGGCCGTATCTTCCATGTTTACGACCAACACGGATCACTTTAATCCTTTTGTGAAAAACAATATCCCGATCGTATTTTATGACCGCGTGCCATCTGACTTCAACGGCTATACGATTACGGGAGACGATTACCAGGGCGGCTACCTCGCCACGGAACACCTGATTCGCCAGGGATGCAAACGCATCGCGCATTTCTCAGGAATCCTAACTTGTAATCTTTACCAGCAGCGCCTTGCAGGATATAAAGCCGCACTCGCCGCCTACGATATTCCTTTTGACGAAAGCATGGTCTACGTGCATGACCTTACCATGCAATCCGCCGCCAATGCGGCCCAGGAAATATTTTCCAAGTCAGTACTGCCGGACGGACTCTTCACCGCGAACGATTCCTCTGCAGTGGCATTCATCCAGGAAGCTAAAAAACAGGGCATCCAGGTGCCCGGCCAGATAAAAGTAGTAGGCTATTCAAACGACCTTTCTTCCCGCATCATCTCTCCTTCACTCAGCACCATTGAGCAGTCGGGATACAATATGGGCCAGAAGGCAGCCAGCACCATCATCCAGTTGATCAACCAGGACGAAGGAATCAAAGTGCCGAAGAATTATGTATTCCCCGTTGAACTGATCCAGCGGGAATCCAGTATGTCGTAGCTCCGCCATCTTATCATGTAACGAATGCATTTATCAACCGTTTAACAGCTATCAACCTATAATTATTATCAACCGTTTTATTAAACCAATCCTGCAACTTTATGAGGTTACTAAAATTGCTGGCTGTAACGACTGCACTGTTTGCAACAGCCTGCCATACAACCGTGTATGTGCCACAGGCGATCAATGCCCCGGCCCTTAAAGAGAAGTATGAATTCAAGGGAAATGTGGGCCCTAACAACGCACAGGCAGCATTCGCCGTATCGGATAACATTGCCATCATGGCCAGCGGCCAGTTCGTGTACCGCAATGCCTTCTACGGCAGCGAAGGTGACGAGGATAATGTGTTCGACCGCAATGTGCATGGCGGCGCCTTTGAAGGAGGCCTGGGCTATTTCAAAGCTTTCGGCTCCAAAAACCGCGCTGTGTTTGACGTCTACGGCGGGCTCGGTACTGGAGGCTTCAATACGCTGGACAAGTCGTACTACGACGCCAGCAATCCCACGAACACAGAGGATTATAAGTTACGCTCCAGGTTTGCAAAAGGCTTTATCCAGCCCAGCTTCGGCATTGTGCATCCGGTAGTGGAAGCAATTTTCAGTACCCGTTTTTCTGTGGTGAATTTCTATGGCTTAACAGCCGGCAATCTGGCCCGTGGCGCGGATAGCACGCATAGCGGCGCTTTCTATCAGATTGGCAGCAAGCCCCGTTTCTTCTATGAGCCGGCCATCACATTCCGCGTGGGCTATAAATATGTAAAGTTCCAGATGCAATTATCCGCGGCAGCTTGCATGAACGCAGCTCCGGGCACGCATTTCAACGATTATTTCCAACCGGTGAATCTCAACCTCGGCGCCTCTATCAATATCGCCAAATGGTACGATTCCTTTAAGCGTTAATTGTTTGATTTTTCATAAAGGACAGGCGTTGCTACAGCGCCTGTTTTTTTGTGCGTATATACGTGTACGTTACTTCGTTTACCCGTTACAGTTAATATATTTTTTTTAGGGGGGGGAAAGATTTATGGCTGCGGTTAACCAGGTATCGGGAGGAGTATGGGCGCGGGGCACGGCTGCCCACGCATCGCTACGGCCGACGCGTAACTCGTTACCTGCACCTGTGCTGAATCGGCATCAGATCCCAGGACCTTCGGAAAATAAAAAAAGCCTTAGTGAAATAATCACTAAGGCTTTTAAAATAAATATGGCAGCTACCTACTCTCCCGCATTGTGGTGCAGTACCATCGGCCATAAGGGGCTTAACTTCTCTGTTCGGAATGGGAAGAGGTGAACACCCTTGGCAAAACCACCATAAGATCT
>Ga0164243_10015805_pt1 | contig 10405 bp, 9 predicted proteins | sample OricompcompostOP_FD_108781 | JGI IMG/M metagenome (GOLD analysis project Ga0164243, IMG submission 108781) | Organic Plus compost microbial communities from Emeryville, California, USA - Original compost - Organic plus compost (OP) | ecosystem: Engineered > Solid waste > Mixed feedstock >... | reverse complement strand
TAATGTCCTGCCACAACCGCTCGACCCCGTGGTGACGCCGCCCACCGGTCGACGAAGTTGGCGCAGGTCACGCCCGACTGGCCTGTGACTAGCTCGGGAATAGCGCACTGACGAGGTACCGTTGAGCATGTGGGCAGCGAGGCGCCCGCAACACAAGCCATCCACAGGAGACGCAATGACTGTTCAGGACGAGTCTGCGACCAGCACCGCCACCCACGGCGTGATCCTGACCGAAGCCGCCGCCGGAAAGGCCAAGGCGCTTCTGGATCAAGAGGGCCGCGACGACCTGGCGCTGCGTATCGCCGTCCAGCCGGGCGGTTGCGCCGGCCTGCGCTACAACCTCTTCTTCGACGACCGCACCCTCGACGGCGACCTGACCGCCGAATTCGGCGGCGTGACGCTGACCGTCGACCGGATGAGCGCCCCCTACGTGCAGGGCGCCACGATCGACTTCGTCGACACCATCGAGAAGCAGGGCTTCACCATCGACAACCCCAACGCCACGGGTTCGTGCGCGTGCGGTGACTCGTTCAACTGAGCTAGAACTGGTTCGCCGCGCGTAGCAGATACGAACACACCAGGATCTCGTTGTCCTGGGCGAGTAGTTGAGCGACGCCTTGCTTGTCGGCCTCCGGCGCGGGCTTGGTCCGGCTCTGCGCCGGTGTGACGCGCATGGTGAACAGCACCTGCGCCTGATTCGGCGACGAGTACACCATCTTGTCGATCGACACCACATGCGCCGAGCCGAACTGTTTGCGGAAGGCGTCGCTGCTCAATTTGGCCAGCGCGAGGTCGGACCGCTTCTCCTTCACCGCCTCGAACAGCCCGCACAGGGTGTTTCTGGCGATGGTCTCGTTATCGCCGCGCTGCAGCGCGTCCAGGTAATCCTGGATCGCCGTCTCGGCCGAAGCCGCCGTCAGGCTTTCGGTGCGCCCGCTGCCGTCGGCGCGCGTCACGACGACGATGGCGGCCACGACGGCGGCCACGACGACGAGCGCCACCAGGACAACCAGAACGACACGCCAGCGGCTGCGCTTCGGATACGGGATCGGCGGAGGCAACATGCCCGGATAACCCGGGGGCGCAACGGGATTCTCGGGATACGGCTGCGGAACGCCGCCGAAAGGAGCGGTGGGCGCGGCCGGTCCGGCACCGTAGTTGGGCGGATAAGGACCAGCCATGCAGTCTCTCCCGGGGATCGTCGCGGAAAGGCCGTCTACAGTGACCCGGACGGGTCTTGTACGCAGGTTAGCGCAATTGGGGGCCGCACTACGGGACCCGTCGTCTCGGTAAGATTATCTAGACAGGTTAATCAATTGAAGGGTGACGCTCCGTGACCATCGCGGTAACCGGATCAATCGCGACCGACCATCTCATGCGATTTCCGGGCAAATTCTCCGAAGGACTGCTGCCCGAACATCTGAAGAAGATCTCGGTCAGCTTCCTGGTCGACGATCTGCTCATCCACCGCGGTGGGGTAGCCGGCAACATGGCCTATGCGATCGCCCTTCTCGGAGGCGACTGCACGCTCGTCGGTGCGGTGGGCAAGGACTTCGACGACTATCGGGAGTGGCTCACCAGCCACGGCGTCGACTGCGACAGCGTGCTGGTGTCCGACGCCGCATATACCGCCCGGTTCGTCTGCACCACCGACCAGGACATGGCTCAGATCGCGTCGTTCTATCCCGGCGCCATGTCCTTTGCCCGCGAGATCAAGCTCGCGGATGTGGTAGCGCGAAGGGGCACACCGGATTTGGTGATCATCGGCGCCAACGATCCCGATGCGATGTTCCTGCACACCGAGGAGTGCCGCGCGCTCGGGTTGACGTTCGCCGCCGACCCGTCGCAGCAGTTGGCCCGGTTGAGCGGTGAGCAGATCCGTGCGCTCATCGACGGCGCGGAGTACCTGTTCACCAACGACTACGAGTGGGATCTGCTGCTGCAGAAGTCCGGCTTCTCCGAGGCTGAGGTGATGAACCAGATCCAGATGCGCGTCACCACGTTGGGGGAGAAGGGCGTCGACATCGTCGGCCGCGATGGCACCTTCGTCCACGTCGACGTGGTGCCCGAGACGCACAAGGACGACCCCACCGGCATCGGTGACGCGTTCCGCGCCGGCTTCTTGACCGGCCGCGACAAGGGGCTGTCCATCGAACGGTCGGCGCAGCTGGCGTCGCTGGTGGCCACGTTGGTGCTCGAGGCGTCGGGGCCCCAGGAATGGACCTGGGACAAGGAGGCTGGCATCAAGCGACTCAAGGATGCCTACGGCGAGGCGGCAGGCGCCGAGATCGCCGCGGCGCTTGGATGATTCACGGCTTCGCCGGCTGATTCAGAGCTGCACCGGGTAGGTCGGCTCTTTGATCTGTGGCGTCACGCTGCCTTCGACGAAGATGGCGTGCCACAGCATGAAGATCAGCACGGTCCACAGCCGTCGGCTGTGATCGCTTGCCCCGTTGCGGTGTTCGTCGAGCATCGTGCGCACGGCGGAGACATTCACCAGCTCGCCCGCCCCCGACGAGTCGACCATGCCGTAGGCCCACTCCAAAAGCTCACCGGCGCGCAGCCAGTGCCGGATCGGCACCGGGAACCCGAGCTTGGGCCGGTTCAGCACATGCGCAGGGATGACCGGTTCAAGGGCACGCCGCAACGCGTACTTCGTGGTAGAGCGGGTGATCTTCTGTTCGGCCGGCAGCCGTGACGCCACCGCGAAGACCTCGGGGTCCAAAAACGGCACCCGCAGTTCCAGCGAGTTCGCCATCGTCATCTTGTCCGCCTTGACCAGGATGTCGCCCCGCAGCCAGGTGAACAGGTCGATGTGCTGCATGCGTGCCACCGGGTCCCAACCCACTGACTCGGCGTACACCGGCGCGGTCACGTCGGTGTGTGTCCAGTCGGGGCGGAAGCCGGGCAGCACCGCTTTCAAGTGAGCGTCGGAGAAGCTGCGCGCGTTGCCGTAGTAGCGCTCTTCGAGAGTCTGACTTCCCCTGTGCAGCAGGCTTTTTCCACGCATCCCCTCGGGCAGCGGCGCGGACACCTTCGCCATCGATCGGCGCAGCGGGCGGGGTAGATAGTCAAAAGGCTTCAGCGACAACGGTTCCCGGTAGATGGTGTAGCCGCCGAACAGTTCGTCGGCGCCCTCGCCCGACAGCACGACCTTGACGTGTTTACGTGCCTCGCGGGCAATGAAAAACAACGGCACCAGCGCCGGATCAGCGACGGGTTCGTCGAGATACCAGACGATTTCGGGTAGCGCCTCGACGAACTCGGCCTGGCTGACCACCTTGGTGACGTGCCGGGCGCCGAACGCCTCCGCCGACGCCACCGCCACGTCAACCTCCGAGAAGCCCTCCCGCTCGAAGCCGGTGGTGAACGTGATCAGCCTGGGGTTGTGTCGCATGGCAAGTGCAGCGATCGCCGTGGAGTCGATGCCGCCGGACAGGAAGGCGCCGACGGTGACATCGGCGCGCATGTGCTTGGCCACCGAATCCTCGAGCACGGCGGTGATCTCGTCGTAGCGGCTCTGTACCGTGCCCTGTTGGAAGGGCCTCGCGTCGAACCGCGGCTTGAAGTAGCGCGTCACTTCCGGCGTGCTGCCCGCACGCACCCGCGCGTAACTGCCCGACTCGAGTCGCCGGATCCCGCGGTGCAGCGTTTCGGGTTCCGGCACGTATTGCAGCACGGTGTAGTGCTGGACGGCGCGCTCGTCAATGGTCGTGTCAAAGCCGAGTTCGTCGGCGAGGGCCAGCAGGCACTTCTTCTCGCTGCCCACCGCCGTGCCGCAGCGACCGGATGCCATGAAGAGCGGCTTGATACCGAAAGGGTCTCGGGCGCAGAACATTTCGCGCTCGACGGTGTCCCAGAGCGCGAACGCGAACATGCCCCGAAGCCGGGCCAGCGCGTCGGTGCCCCAGTAGTGGTAGGCGGCGATGATCGCCTCACCGTCACCGTCGGTGTGAAACACCGCGCCGTGGCGTGTGGCGAGTTCCTCACGTAGTTCGAGGTAGTTGTAGATCTCGCCGTTGAACACCAGCACATAGCGTTCCGGCGATTCGGCGGGCCCCCAGCGCAGCGGTTGATGGCTGTGCGCGATGTCGATGATCGACAGCCGGTTGAAACCGAGCACCACTGAGCCTTCCCCAGTGGAGTCGTGCCAGGTGCCGGGCTCGTCGGGGCCGCGATGGCGCATCAGATGCGAGGCTCCGGACACCGCCTCGACCAGATCCTCGGAGACGTCGGCGGACGGGTCAGTCAGCAGGGCCAGGAGTCCGCACACGGCGCCAGTATGCCAATCAGCGTCGCCGGAAGTTGAGGTGTGTCGCGACCCGTAGTCGGGGGTGGTCTACGCTGCGTAGTATTCGGCTAGTTAACCGACTTCTAGGAGGCTGCGACGTGACACCTCGCGGACGCTGGGTGGTGGCACGGAGAGCGGCGTTGGCGGTCGTTCTGGGTGCTGCTGCGCTGCTGCTCAGCGGGTGCAGCTGGTCGGAGGTGCTGGGGCTGGGTTGGCCCAGGGGCATCACTCCGGAGGCACACCTCAACCGGGAGCTGTGGATCGGTTCCGTCATCGCGGCCCTGGTGGTCGGCGCGATCGTGTGGGGGCTCATCTTCTGGACCTCGGCGTTTCACCGATGGAAGAAGGGCGACACCGACCTTCCGCGGCAGTTCGGCTACAACATGCCGCTGGAGTTGGGCCTGACCGTCACGCCGTTCCTGATCATCTCGGTGCTCTTCTACTTCACCGTCGTCGTGCAGGAAAAGATGCTCGACATGCAGAAGCCCGAGGTGGTCATCGACGTGACCGCCTTCCAGTGGAACTGGAAGTTCGGCTACCAGAGCATCGACTACAACGACGGCACCTTCACCTACGACGGGGCCGACCCCGCCCGCAAGGAAGCCGTCGCAGCCGGTCCTGAAGGCCTGCAGGGCGAACACGGCGGCGAGTTCGGCTCCCACGCCCGCAGCCTGGATTACCTGAACTGGGACAAGGTCGAGACGCTCGGCACCAGCTCGGAGATCCCGGTGTTGGTGCTGCCCACGGGCAAGCGCATCGAGTTCCAGCTGGCCTCGGCCGACGTCGCGCACGCGTTCTGGGTGCCCGAATTCCTGTTCAAGCGCGACGTGTATCCGGACCCGCAGGCCAACAACTCCGACAACAAGTTCCAGATCAGCGAGATCAACCAGACCGGTGCGTTCGTCGGACGGTGCGCCGAGTTGTGCGGCACCTACCACTCGATGATGAACTTCGAGGTCCGGGCGGTGGAGCCCAATGACTTCAAGACGTACATGGAGCAGCGCATGGCGGGTAAGACCAACGCTCAGGCGCTGTTAGCTATCAACCAGTCGCCCACGGCGGTCACGACCCATCCGTTCGACACCCGCCGCGGCGAGCAGTCAAAGGCGAGCGGGTAGGGACCTCCATGCATATCGAAGCCAGGTTGTTCGAATTCCTGACTGGGTTCTTCGTGCTCGCGGCGATCGTGTACGCCGTGCTGACCGTCATGTTCGGCGAAGGCGGCGTGGAGTGGGCTGGCGCCACCGCGCTGGTGATGACCGCGGGCCTGACGCTGATCACCGGCACGTTCTTCCGGTTCGTCGCCCGCCGCCTCGACACCCGGCCCGAGGACTACGAGGACGCCGAGATCGCCGACGGCGCCGGTGAGCTGGGCTTCTACGCTCCGCACAGCTGGTGGCCGATCCTGGTCGCGCTGGCGGCCTCGGTCACCGCGGTCGGCGTCGCGCTGTGGCTGCCGTGGCTGATCACGGCAGGGGTGTGCTTTGTGCTGGCCGCGGCCGCCGGCCTGGTCTTCGAGTACTACACGGGCCCCGAAAAGCACTGATCGGGCAGCTGGCCGGAGGTGGACGGCTGAAGGTCACAGCTGGGCTTCAGTTGGCTGGTTCCCGCGCTGCTGAATTCGCTCCGCCCATCGGTTTCGGTAATGTTGCTCAGGCTGTATCAGACGCTGTCAGCCGCTTGCTGTCGCCGATGAAGTAGTGGAGAAGGATAGGCGTAATGAGCGGGCCGAATCCCCCAGGGCCGGATTCTGACGGGTCAGACATCCCCGAACGGCAACATGACGAAGAGACCGCCGCAGAGGACTTCGATGTCCCGGCGGAGACGTCAGAGACCGAGGTCCGTGCCTACTCGGCGCCGGAGTCGGAGCAGTTCACCGCCGGCCCCTACGTTCCCCCCGACCCCGATCTCTACGACTACGACGACTACGACAGGGATTTGGTCGACGCGGGTCGGCCGCCGCGCTGGCCGTGGGTCGTCGGTGTCGTCGCGATCATCGCGGCCATCTCCCTGGTGGTGTCCGTGTCGCTGTTGGTGATGGGAACCGACTCCGACAACCTCAACGCCGCGGGCGGGCCGACGTCGACGACGACGCCCGCTCCGCCGGCGCAGGACGAGATCACCACGACGACCCCGCCGCCTCCGCCTCCACCGCCTCCACCGACGTCGGAGGAGCTTCCGCCACCCCCGCCGCCGGAGACGGTCACGGTGACCGAGCCGCCGCCGCCTGCACCCGCGCCGGCGCCGGAGGAGCCGCCGCCACCGCCCCCGCCGGCGGAGGAACCCTCGCAGGCCGCGCCGCCCCCGACGACCACGACGACGCGGTCGGGGCCGCGCCAGGTGACCTACTCGGTGACCGGCACCAAGGCGCCCGGTGACATCATCACCGTCACCTACATCGACGCCTCGGGCCGCAGCCGAACCCAGCGCAACGTCTACATCCCGTGGTCGTTGACGGTGACGCCGATCTCGCAGTCCGAGGTGGGCTCGGTGCAGGCCTCGAGCCTGTTTCTGGTCAGCAGGCTCAACTGCTCCATCACCACCAGCGACGGCACCGTGCTGTCGTCCAATACCGGCAACTCCGCACAGACAAGCTGCTGATGACATACAACACAGGGGTCCGTCCCCAATCCCTGGCCCGCTCGCGGTTTGACCCGACGGCCGAGGGCGCCGACAAGCTGGACCGGATCCTGTTCGCCGTCTGTGCGGTGATCTGGCTGGCCGTGCTGGGGGCTGCGGTGGCCGCCACCGTCGCGCTGGTCGACCTCGGCCGCGGACATACCGAGTCGTCCACCTCATCGGGTACGCCGTGGCTGCTCTACGGCGTGATCGTGGTGTCGGCGCTCATCATCATCGGCGCGATCCCGCTGCTGATTCGGGCCCGTCGCGCGGCACTGGAGGAACCGCAGCCGACGCCCGGCGGCGCCCGGCCCGCCACGGGCCGCGCTCCAACCGCCACGCGCGCCCCTGAGCCGCCCACACAGAAGTTGCGGGCACCCGCGGCGGCTGCCGGCGCGGCTCGTCCGCGAGGCGCGTACACAGGGCCGTTGCGGATCAGCACATTTGACGCCGGGCTGCCGCCCGCGGTGGAGCGGGTGTGGCTGCGCTGCGCGGTCGTTATCGCCTGCGATATGGGCCTGGCGCTGTTGGCGATCGGCATCGCCACCTATCTGATGGCCGCCGGCCACGACACCGCGTCGTGGGCGGCTTACGTCGTCGCCGGACTCTTCACGGTCGCGATGCCGGTCATCCCGTTCTTCTACCTCCGCCAGCTGCACGGTCTACTGGACACGTCCGGTTCCTAGCGCCGGGTTGCCTTGGGCGGCCGGCGGCTTGGGGTGCCGGCAGCCTGGGGTGCTGGCCGCCTGGGGTGCTGGTTTGTGAATGTGACGGCGGTTTCGGCCCGGTCTGCGTCGTCAGGTTCACAAACCGGGGGAGTCAGGCGCGGTGGCCCGACGGGCACCTTGGTAACCGCACAGCCGACGCGCGGAAGCGACGCACGGCCGACGGCCCTTAGGGCCGCCGGCCGGGTCCTCGCGATTCAGTGGTGGCCGTTGGTCTCGCCGTCGCGCGAGCCGTTGGAACGGGTCAGCCGCTCCTGGTGTTCGCGCAATGCGGTGATCGCCCTGCGTTCTCCTGCGTGCTCGGCCTCGACCAGAGCCTCGTGCTCCTCGATCGGGTCGGGCGACAGGAAGCTGCCTGCGCCCGGGGAGCCGGCGTAACCCAGCTTGTTGAGCCGCTTGGGCACCGGAGCGCCCTGGTATTCCAGCGGCAGCGGGTGGCCGTGCTCGTCGACCGGCCCCAGCGGCTGGTGCAACTCGATGTAGGCCCCGTGCGGCAGCCGCTTGATGATGCCGGTCTCGATGCCGTGCTCGAGCACCTCGCGGTCGCTGCGTTGCAACCCGATCGCCCAGCGGTAGGCGATGTAGTAGGCGATCGCCGGCACCACCACCATGCCGATGCGGCCGATCCAGGTCGTCGCGTTCAGCGAGATGTGGAACTTCAAGGCGATGATGTCGTTCATCGCGCTCAGGGTCAGCACCATGTAGAACGCGATGGCCATCGCGCCGATTGCGGTGCGCACCGGGACATCTCGGGGCCGCTGCAACAGGTTGTGGTGCGCATCGTCACCGGTGAACCGCTTCTCCATCCACGGCCACAGCGGCAGCAGGATGAACACGATACCCATGATGAGCGCGACCCACACGGGGGCGGGAATGGTGTAGTTGCCCATGTAGATCTCCCACGCCGGGAAGATGCGCGCCAGACCTTCGGTCCACATCATGTAGAAGTCGGGCTGGCTGCCCGCCGACACCATGGACGGCTTGTAGGGGCCCAATTGCCAGATCGGGTTGATCTGCAGCAGGCCGCCCATGAGGCCGAGCACCCCGGTCACCATCGCGAAGAACGCGCCGGACTTCACGGCGAACACCGGCATGACGCGCACGCCGACGACGTTGGTCTCGGTGCGGCCAGGTCCGGGGAACTGGGTGTGCTTCTGGAACCACACCAGCGCGAGGTGCACACCGATGAGGGCCAGAATGATGCCGGGGATCAACAGGATGTGCAGCGAGTACATCCGTGGCAGCAGGTAGCCGTCTTGCGCGCATTGGTAACCCACACCGCCGCAAGGGAAGTCACCACCGAACACCGCCCAGTGCAGCCAGGTGCCGATGACCGGCATGCCCAGCGTGATCGACGACAGCGCCGCGCGAAGGCCGATACCTGAGAGCAGATCGTCGGGCAGCGAGTAGCCGAAGTAGCCCTCGAACATCGCCAGGATCAGCAGCAGTGAGCCGATCACCCAGTTCGCCTCGCGGGGCCGACGGAACGCGCCGGTGAAGAAGATGCGAGCCAGGTGCACCATGATCGCCGCGGCGAACAGCAACGCGGCCCAGTGGTGAATCTGGCGCACGAACAGGCCGCCGCGGACCTCGAAGCTGATGTCCAGCGCCGAGGCGTAGGCCTTCGACATCTCGACGCCGCGCAACGGCTGATACACACCCTCGTAGGTGATCTCGGACATGGACGGGTCGAAGAACAGGGTGAGGTAGACGCCGGTGATCAGCAGAACGATGAAGCTGTACAAGGCGATTTCGCCGAGCAGGAACGACCAGTGCGTCGGGAACACCTTGTTGAGCTGGCGCCGGACCGCCGCCGACGGGTGATAGCGCGAGTCGATCGCATCGCCCTGGTCGGCCGCTATCTGGGCCATGCTGGGCGGTTTGGGCAGTTTCGGACTCATTTTGTCGTCTTCCGTTCCCAGAATGCCGGTCCAACGGGTTCGATGAAGTCACCGTTGGCGACCAGGTACCCGTCCTGGTCAATGGTGATGGGCAGCTGCGCCAACGCGCGCGCAGCAGGACCGAATACGGGCTTTGCGAAGTGCAACAAGTCGAACTGCGACTGGTGACACGGGCAAAGGATGCGATACGTCTGCTGTTCGTAAAGCGATGCGGGACAACCCAAGTGCGAGCACACCTTGGTGAACGCGTACAGCTCACCGAAGTTGAAGCTCTCCTGGCCCTTGCGCTTGACGACCTTGTGGGCATCGCCGGGCTTGATGCGGATGAGCATCACCGGGTTGCGCACGCCCATGGCGATCTCGGTGAGCTTGTGGTGCGACTCGACCGTGGTTCCGTCGCCGTCGGACTCGCGCCACGGGAACACGGTCAGCATGCCGCCTGCGTCGACATCCTCCGGTCGCACCTTGACGAACGGAGCGTCACCCACCGTGCCGGTCGCACTGGCCAGGTAGATGGCCTCGCCCGGATAGCGCGGCGTCCACCCCGTCGTCCACAGCACGGCCTTCTTGCCTTCGGAGGTCTGCACGACCGGCTTCCACGGGTTCTTGACGAGGCCGCCGATGAACGCGACCAGCGTGCCGACGCCGAAGGCGCCGAGCCCGATGCCAAGCGACAGGCCGATCATCTTGCGCCGCTTGATCGTTGAGCTCTCCAACGCATCGGTCAGGTTGGCCGCCACGGTCTTGCGGTGGATTTCGGGGGAGCGCCCGTCATGGCGCTCCTGGATGCTGATCTCTTCGGGGATGAACTTCTTCTGGTACAGCACCGCGCCGATGGCGATCGACAGGATCGACAGGCCGAACGTCAG
>Ga0164243_10015803_pt1 | contig 10405 bp, 11 predicted proteins | sample OricompcompostOP_FD_108781 | JGI IMG/M metagenome (GOLD analysis project Ga0164243, IMG submission 108781) | Organic Plus compost microbial communities from Emeryville, California, USA - Original compost - Organic plus compost (OP) | ecosystem: Engineered > Solid waste > Mixed feedstock >... | reverse complement strand
CTCGCGATCGGTGAGGGTGACCGTGAGGTGCAGGCGGATGCGGGTGTCACCGGGCCCGAACGCGTCGGAGTCGATGAGCTCCACCTCGTCCACCGTGATCCGCCAGCGGGCGAGCGTGATCTCCTCGCCGGGGTCCACGGCGGGGCCGGCGTACCCCTCGGCGTCGCGGAACCCGCCGGCGAGGGCCACGGTAGCCACGAGGGACGCGGCGGCTGCCAGGGGCACCAGCCACCGCCTCAGCAGCCCGGCCTGACGCACCCCCATGCCAGCACGGTACCCAGGCCGTGCCTGCCGGCGCTCGGGAGGCGGTGGTGGGGCGTCGATGCGCGCGAGGACGTCGTCGTCCGGCCAAGGCGGCCGCGGGCGCGGTAGCGATCCGCGAGCACGCCACTCCGGCTCCGGTTCCGGTTCCGGTTCCGGCTAGACGACAGCTCTAGCAACAGACGCGAGTGGCGGCAGCCGATGCCGACACCGGCGCGGGCGGCGCGCCGGCCTGATGCGCCCGGGCGTTCAACGCTGCTCCCGTGTCGACGGTGGTCACGGCAGTCGATATCGTCATCGAGTCGGACCCGCGGCCCCGCACAACGGTCGCAAGTAGTCGTTCGCCGCGCTCATCCGGATGCTCGAGCCGAGCGCCGTGGCACCAGACGGTGATCTCGTCGAGAGCGAGGTCACGCGCCTCATCATCCGTCGGCACCGCACCCGCCAGACGCGGCGAGCGTCGTCGGCCCCGACTCTCGACTATCAACTCCCTGTGTGTGGAATGGCAACGGGCTCGACCTGCTCTCCGCCGTCCAGGATTTCTACGTCGACCTGCCCCGCACGTCGGGGCGACGCTCTAGCCAGCAGCACTGCACTCAGCACGCCGACCAACGCAGCCGCTCCACCGACCACGAGGAAGCCGGCACTCAAGCTGGCGACAGCGGTCACCGCACCGAACGCCGCCGGGCTCGTCAGCAGCGCTGCCTGATTGCCCATCGAACGCAGGCCTGAGGCGATCCCTAGCTGGCTCAAGGGCACCTCGTCGGACAGCAGGGTGAGCGAGAGGGGCTGGGCGAAGCCCACCGCCAGACCGTTGACCACCCCGAGCGAGATGACATAGACCACCGAGTGCGGCGCGACCGTCACCAGCATCGCGGTCACGGCCCCGACGACCACGACCAGCCCGACGAGCGCCGACGTTCCGACGGCCCGCAACAGCAGGCCGAAGAACGGCCGGGCAGCCAGTCCGGCGAGCGCGCCCACACTGATCACTGCACCGATCTGCCACTGCGGCATGCCGGCGCCGTGCAACAGCAACGGCTGCCATGCCGTCCGGATGTCGTGGAGCAGAAGGGCGGTGAAGCTGACCAGCACTGCGATCGTCACCGTGCGGTGTCGCAGAAGTGCGGCAGCACCGAGATAGGGGCGCAGGACTGGTATTCCGCCGCGACGAGTGCGGGGTTCGGTCCGTCGCGGGGCGAGAGCGATCGCGACGACGAGCAGCACGAGCGAGATGGACACGTACGTGGCGTACGCGAGCTCGTAGCCGCCGCCGCTGTGAAGCAGTCCTCCGAGCGCCGGTCCCGCCGTCTGCCCGACCGAGGCGAACAGGGTGAACGTTGCGATCCGGCCGGCGCGGGCTTCTCGGGACTCCGCTGCTCCACGGGCACGCGTCACCGAGGTCTGGAGACTGACCCACACGCACAGGGTGCCCAGGCCAAGCAGTACCTGGCTCGCGATCACCGTCGCGAGCTGCGACACGAGGAGCAGGCCACCCCCGGCGACCATGAGCGCCGCACCGAGAATCAGGATGGGCCGGGTTCCCCAGTGATCGACGATGCCACCGATCAGGATCGCCAACAGCGTCGGGAAGAGCGAGAACGCCGCGAGTGCCACGCTCGCCTCGGTCTCCGTGCCACCGAGGCTCAATACGTACGTCCCCACCAGCGGACGCATCATCGAGTGCGCGGTCCAGTAGAGAACCCCGAGGACCGCGAATGTCGCGGTCCTCGGGGAGCGATTCGGTGCCACTGTCAGGCGGACAGCGCGGCTGTGACCGGACGCCACATGCTGATGATCTCGGTCGACTCCAGCACGGCCCCGAACGTGCCCTGGACATTCTTGATCGTTCCTTCGTGCAGATCCTTCTCGTAGGCGGCGCAACAGTCCGGGACCAGTGCGACGTTGTATTCGAGGAAGAGACCGTCACGCAGGGTCGACTCGACACAGACGTTCGTGGCGACGCCGGTGAGCAGGATCGTGGAGATGCCTGCGGTCCTGAGCACCATGTCGAGGTCGGTGCCGGCGAAGGCCGAGTAGCGATGCTTGTTGACGACCACCTCGCCTTCGCTGGGGGACACGACGTAGAACTCGGCGCCCCACGTCCCGGTCGCACAGTTGGGCTCATACGCAGGCGTGTCGAGGTCACCCATGCGCGTGTTCCATACCGGCGAGTCGACCGTGAGGTCGTGCGTCGTCTGGATGAACACGACCAGCGACCCCGCTCGCCGCGCCTCGGCGAGGAAGCGCTCGAGGCGGGGAACCATGTCGATCGCAGCAGCGACGTCGTGTCCCTTGCGGGCCGACAGGCCGTCGGGATGGCAGAAGTCGTTCTGCACATCGACGACGATCACGGCTGTGGTCGCGGGGGCGAAACGCTCCGGGGAATAGCTCGGCATGATGGCTCCTTCTCAGCACTCGCCGGTGAACTGGGTGGTGGCGACGTCGTCGTATGTCTGGGGCGCGTCCTCGTCGGCGAGAATCCCGCCGACGCGGGCCACCTCGAGGTTGACCTCGACCGCGGCTTCGGACAGGCAGCTGCCATCCCACAGCGAGTCGGCGTAGGCGCGGTCGAGGGTGGCTTGGATGACGGCGGGATCGAGGGTGTCGAACTCCTGGCTCGCGAGCTCGAACGCATAGTCGGGGTCGCTCTCGATCAGCTCCTGACCCATCATGAGGGCGTCGACCAGCCTCTGCACGAGGTCGGCCTGCGTCTCGATCGTTTCCTCGGGAACCACGATGGAGGAGTAGGCATACGGTCCGAGCATCTCCGGGACGTTGAGGAACGGCTCGGACCACAGGCCCTCCGACACCCCCAGACCGAGCTGCGGCTCGGAGGTGACAGCGATGTCGGCGCTACCCGCCCGCATCGCCGCAGGCACGGCGGAGGAGTCCTCGAGCTCTTGGAGCACGGTGTCGGTGTCCGGGTCGAGCCCGTGCTGGGTCAGGATGTACCGGAGGATCGCATTGGGGGTACCGCCGTGACGACCACCGACGATCGTTGCGCCCGAGAAGTAGCTACCGAGATCCTCGCCGGGCGCCGGTTCGGCTCCAGCCGGCGCGGTGAAGTAGACGTTGCCGCGGTTGACCACATTGGCCACACCGATCAGGCTGGCGCCGCGAATGTTGGCGACCGCACCGGACTCGACGCCACCGATGAACCCGAACACCTCACCGGAGAGCACCGCGTTCACGTGCCCGCCGCCTGTCAGGGTCGTCACCTCGACGGTGAGACCTACGTCGGCGAAGGCACCGCTCTCGATGGCTGCGTAGAGCGGAAGGTAACCGATGCTGTGGAGCGGCTCCGCGATGGTGATGACGGCGGTCTCGTCACCGCCCGCTTGCGCGGTGGCATCGCTGCCGGAGCAGCCGGCCACGCTGAGCGAGGCGACGCCGAGGAGCGCTGTCGCGATGAGGTCGCGGCGTAGGGGGTTTCTCACTGAGTTCCTTTCGGGGACGAGCAGAGCGAAGGCGGCGCTGGCCGACGGCGGGCGCTCACGTCGCGCGGATGACGCCCTTGAGCAGCCCTCGCTCAGCGAGGGAGACTGCGATGTAGAGGAAGGCCGAGAGCAGGGCCAGCGTGAAGACTCCGACCCAGATGAGGGCGATGTCGTAGGTCGATCCGGCGTACTGGATCATGCGTCCGAGGCCCTCACGTGAGCCGATGTACTCGCCCACAACGGCTCCGGTGAGCGCTAGCCCGATCGCAACCCGCAGGCTCGAGACGACCCAGGGCAGCACCGAGGGAACGACGACCTTGAGGAAGACCTGCCATCGTGACGCCCCGAGCGAGTAGACGAGCGTGGTCAGGTCGTTGTCGACAGCGCGCACCGCGGCGTAGGTGTTGAGGATCTGGATCACGATGACGAGGGCGGTCGCCATGGCGACCTTGGAAGAGATCCCGATCCCGAGTACGAGGACGATGATCGGGGCCAACGCCAGCTTCGGCATCGCCTCGAACGCAATGACCATCGGTTCCGCGACGAGGGCGTAGGTGCGGGACCACCAGAAAGAGAGGCCGATGGAGACGCCACCAATGACGCCGATCAGGAAGCCAGCGATCGTGGAGCCAAAGGTGAAGCGGGCATTGCGGACGATGTCTCCGCTCTCCAGGGTGACCTTCGCGGTGTCCCAGATCTGACTGGGCTGGCTCCAGAAGAACGCATCGATCCAGCCGAGGTTGGCGCCGACCTCCCACACGGTGAGAATTCCGACGACGATCCCGACCCGCAGCATGTTGACGCGCCAGGTGGATGGCTCCTTGGCCGCTCGTCGACGGCGTGAGATCACCGGGGCCTGACTGCGCAGCTCGCCGAGGCGCCCGAGTGCCTCGCTCGTCCCCGGGGCCAGCGACGGGCTCGCGCTCGTGGCGTCGCGGGGGGTCATGGTGTCGGTCACGGTCTCAGTCCTCCACGACGATGTGCCCACCGATGCGGTGAGCGTTGTTGAGGTACCCGCGGGCCGTCGCCTTGAGGGCGACGAACTCGGGACTGGTGACGATCGACGGTGACCGCGGGCGCTCGAGCGCAATCGGGATCTCGGCCACGATCCGACCGGGTCGCGCCGACATCACGAACACGCGGTCCGACAGGTAGATGGCCTCGTCGATGTCGTGCGTGACGAACAGGACGGTCTTCTGGAAGTCGTCCCACAGGTCGAGGAGCCACTCCTGCATGTGCTCGCGTGTCTGGGCGTCGAGCGCGCCGAAGGGTTCGTCCAGCAGGATGACGTCCCGGTTGAACAGGATGGTGCGCAGCAGCGCAGCGCGTTGCTTCATGCCCCCGGAGAGCTGACCTGGGTAGCGATCCATGAAACCGCCCAGGCCGTAGGTCTGCAGTAGCGGGCGCGCGATGCTGTATGCCTCCTTCCTGGCAACGCCGCTGATCTCCAGGCCGAGTACGACGTTGTCGAGGACGGTTCGCCAGGGCAGCAGCAGATCCTTCTGCAGCATGTAGCCCACCAGACCTTGCTGGCCATTCCGCTCGACGCCGTCGATCACGATGGATCCGCTGGTCGGCTCGTCGAGCCCGGCGATGAGGTTGAACAGTGTCGACTTGCCGCATCCGCTGGGCCCGATGAGCGAGATGAACTCACCCTGCCCGACGCGGAGCTGTGCATCGACGAGTGCCTCGACGACGCCGCCGTCGGGGCTTGGGAAGGTGCGTGAGACGCCGTCGACGACGAGCTGCTCCAGCACGGTCTCCGTGCCCGCGTCGGGGAGTACGACTTCAGCGATGGCCATGTGCCCTCCGAAGAGTTCTATAATCTATAGATCCATGGAACACGGCGGATGTTTCGGAGTCGATGGAGCCCTGTAAACACTGTGTTTCAGCGCACCTAGCTCGGAGATCCAGATCGCCAGAGGGCATTGAGGAGGACCGATGGCCGAGCTCGTACCCCTGCAGACCACCCACGAGTGGGTCCGCGGCCGACTGCGCCAGGCGATCCTGGACGGTGACTACAAGCCGGGCGATCCCCTGAAGCAGACCGAGCTCGCCGCGCGACTGCAGGTGAGCGTGACGCCGGTCCGCGAGGCGATGCGTGATCTTGCGAGCGAGGGCCTCGTGGTGCTCGACCCGCAACGCGTGGCGCGCGTTCGTGACCTGAATGCCAAGGAGGCCGGTGAGGTGGCAGCGATTCGGGAGCTCCTTGAACCTCTGGCTGCGCAGCTGGCGGCGCAGCATGCCGAACCCGAGCAGATCGAACGGATCCGGGCACTCGCGGACGAGTCCGCGGCCTCCGTGACCGATGCCGAGTACCTCGACAGCAACCGTCGGTTCCACATGGCGGTGATCGCCGCAGCGAACGCGCCGGTTCTCGCCGGCATACTGTCGAACCTCCGACTCATCTCGTCGATGTACTTGGCCTCTGCGGTTCGCATCGCCGGCGGCACGCGCGACAAGAGCAAACGAGAGCACCTCGATCTGGCTGAGGCCATCGCGGCCCACGACGAGGAGGCGGCGAGACGGATCATGACCGCGCACCTCTTGCCGTCGCGCGTCGTGATGACCTCGATCGCAGGTGATGCGGCCGAGGGGACGGCGTGACTTCGCGGCGCAGGGGTCGGAGTCCCCGCTAGCAGTCAGGTGCCTCGCGTCCGCCCGTCAGCTAGTCGCGAGCCGCAACCGGCGCGCGACGCCTCGGGCTCTCCGACATTCCCGGAAGACGACGTACAGCACCCCCGACCGCACACGGATCGGCGTCGACCAGCCGCAACGGCGAGCCGATCCCCGGCCGGGCTGGCAGGGCGGCGGCGGTTGCGCGTCGATCTGCGCGAGGACGTCGCCGCAGAAAGGTGAGACCCTAGGGTGTGGCGGATCAGGCAAGGGACGAGCGATGGCTGGGCGTCAACGACGCCGCCAGCGCCTGGGCGGGCGCCGCACGGGACGTGCTGACCGAGGTGGCCAGCAGCTACCTCGGGGTCATCACCTACTTCGATCTCGGCGACCAGATCCAGGCGCGCACGGGGCTGCGCTCGCGCGCGCTGTTCCATAACTGGATCGGGGGCGTCATCGGCAACGTGGTCGCCCAGTGCCGTGCCGAGGGGCTGCCGCCCTTGGCGTCGCTCGTCGTGCACCGGATCGACGAGAAGCGGGCCCCGGACGAGAGCGTCGTGCTCGACCGTCTCGCGTGCTACCGCCGTTACGCCGACGACGTCCCGGCCGAGGTCATAACGCTCGCCGACGACGCCGCCCGGGCCAAGGCGGCCGCAAGCGCGGCAGCGATCCGCGAGCGCGTCGCGAAGGCGAGCCGCACCACGCAGTCGCGACGTCCGATCAAGCGCGAGGACCTGCCTCCCAAGATCTGCCCGACCTGCTTCGTGGCGCTCCCGGCGTCAGGGGTGTGTGACGCCTGCGGGTAGGTGGGGAACCTACGTGACCCGAGCGCCTCTCAGCGCTGCATGCCGTTGGGGACGTCGCCGCCGTCGGAGGCGCCGAGGTCATGGGGTGGTCATCGGGGCGGTACAGGGTTGCTCTCGAGTAGGCCACGCCCCGCTTGAGAAGCTCGATCATGGCCAGCCACCACTCCAGGGTGTTCTCCCAGCGGTCGACGACGTCGCTCCCCAGCCAGATCACCTCGTGGCCGCCGCGGGTGGTGGGCCCGTCCGTGTAGCACCATGACGTCGTTGTCGTGCGGAGAGACCAGGATGGGGTGCACCCTGTGGCGGGCGGGCAGCTCGCTGGTGTCGCCGTTGGCGTAGTAGAGGTTCCAGGAGCGCGTGCCCGTGCGCCCACCGTGGGCCCTGGCCGAGGTCGTCGGTGCCGAGCATGTCAGCATCCCAGATCAGCAGCGGCCACCCGTTGCCGTAACAGAGCAGCTCCCGGTACAGCGGATCGAGAGGCTGGCCGATGCGAGCCTCGGCGGCGTCGAGCTGCTCAGGAGTGGCCTCGATACGGGGCAGCGTGTAGGGGTGGACGCGCTCGGCGATCTGGGACAGACGCCCGCGCTGGACGTTCGCCAGCGCCAGCAGCGCGTCCCAGCGAACCGGGTTCATGCTGTCCATCCTTGCGATCGTTGTGACGGCGTACGTCGGAAGGACGCGCTTCGACGAGTGGTGCGTCCACTCGTCAGTGCACCTGGCCTACGCTCCGAACGTCGCCGCGATCAGCTTCAGCGTGATGACCAGAGCCACGACCAGTGGCTACGGCAGCCCTGGGAGGCTCACGTCTGAAACCTGCCGTGCCAGGTGGTCGCCGAACTGACGTCGACGGCCCGCGACCAGTGCGGTGCCACTGCATGCCGATCGGATGCTCGTCAGGCCTCGGTGTCCGGGTTGACGCCGTCGATGATGAAGCCGTCTCCGTCCCACGTGGTCGCGAGGGCGAACTTGGGATGCGTCGCGGCCTCGATGACTTCCTCGCTGCCGTCCCCGTGGTAGACCGTCAGCTCCGGGACCTCCAGCACGAACCGCACGAGGTAGCCCTCGCCGTTCTCGCCGTACTGCACCCGAATGTCGCGCAGCACGAAACCCGCGCTCAGGATCCAGCCGCCATCTGCTCGCAACGACTCGATCGTCTGCAGCATCGACAAGCAGTAGTTGCAGTCGGGTGACGACAGCGACTCCAACAGCCTGGTGTCGCCCGTCGTCCTGGCATGGTCGAGCACCGCGAAGAAGTACTCCGCTGCGGCGGCCGCACCCGCCCGGTCGTCGACACCGATCTCCGCAGGTGGCACCGGCTGCTCCAGATCGGGAGGCGAGGGTATTTCGACATTCGGGCTCTCGCTCGAGTCCGGCGTCGTCGGCTGCGTGATAGCCGTCGGGCCGGGTGGCGCCTCACCCGAGTCGCACGCACCGAGGAGCAGACCGGCGGCAGCGCCAGCAATCAGTGCCCACCTCAGCCGTCGGGCACGACCACCGACCGCGGACATGCGCACGACGGTAGCCCAGGCTCGACGACCGCCGTCGTGGCTCTGGCCAACCTACGCACGGCGGGCCGCATGCTCAGCCCTGAGTACTGGGATCGACGCCGTCGACGATGAAACCGTCGCCGATCCACCTCGTGGCCAGTGCGAAGTCGGGGTGCGTCGCTGCCTCGATCAGCTCCTCGGTGCCGTCGCCGTAGTAGACCGTGAGGTCGGGGACCTCCAGCACGAACCGAACAAGGTAGCCCTCGTCGTTCTCCAGGTTCTGCACCCGGATGTCGCGCAGCACGAAGCCCGTGCTCTGGATCCAGCCACCGTCGTCGCTCAGCGACTCGATCGTCTGCAGCATCGACGAGCAGTAGTCGCACTCCGGTGATGACAGCGACTCGAACAGTCTGGTATCGCCCGCCGTCCTGGCGTAGTCCAGCGCCGCGAAGAAGTGCTCCGCCATCGCGGCCGCACCCGCCCGGTCGTCCACACCGGCCTCCGCAGGAGGCACCGGCTGCTCCAGATCGGGAGGCGAGGGCACCTCCACACGTGGGCTCGGGCTCGGCGTCGCCGGCTGGGTGACCGGTGCTGGGTCGGTCCCAGGATCCGCCCGCACTCCACCCGGATCGCACGCACCAACGAGAAGTCCGACGGCGGCAGGACCGACCAGCGCCCAGCTCAGCCGTCGGGCACGACCACCGACCCCCGACATGCGCACGACGCTAGCTCAGGCTCAGCGACCGGACGTGGCGGCCGGCCAGAGCACGGCTGCGCAGGCCCGCACCCCGTCCGCACGCGGTGTCGGTGTGGATATGGCCGTGGACTCGAGCCTCGTCGCAGCAACTGGTGCAGCGAACCCCGCGTGGATGTCCGGGCGATCACGAAACGCTGGCGACTACGACGTCGTGTCACTATCGACTCCCTGGACGACGAATCGATCTCCCACCCACTCGACCGCAACCAGGTAGTTCGGGTAGGTGGCGGCGGGCCATTCGTCGATCACACCCTCGGCCGACATGACTGTCGCGCCAGGCACATCAAGCACCAACCGGACGAGATACGCCGGCTGCGTCTCCGACGGGTACTGGACACGGATGTCCGTCGGCTCCCAGGCATCGCCCACCGCCCACTGGCCAGCCTCGGTCCACAGCTCGATCGACTCGATCTGGCCCTGACAGAAGCCGCACTCGGAACCACTGATCTCATCCAGGACGCGCACGTCAGTGGTCGCTTGAGCGTACTGCAGCACCCGCGAAGAAGTACTCCGCCATGGCGGCCGCACCCGCCCGGTCGTCGACAGCGACGTCCGCAGGTGGTACCGGCTGCTCGAGCTCGGGAGGTGTGGGCACCTCCGCACTCGGGCTCTCGCTCGAGCTCGACGTCGCCGGCTGCGTAGCGGTCGTCGGGTCGGTGGTCACAGGATCGGTCGGCGTCTCACCCGGATCGCAAGCGCCGGCGAGCAGCCCGACGGCAGCAGCACCGGCGAGTGCCCAGCTCAGCCGTCGGGCACGACCACCAACCCCCGACATGCGAACGAAGGTAGCCCAGGCTCAACGACCGCGGTAGTGGCTGTGGACAGGGCGCCAGACGCTGACCAACGGCGCACAGGCGCCGAACGCCGTCAGCAACGCCCGACTAACCCACCGCCTCAGATATCGGAGCCACCCCCTTGGGCCCACCCGCCAGCGCCCCTGTCGGAACGCCCTGGGCACTCCTGTCCACACCCCTGTGGACAACATGAGCGCCACCACCAGACCCCTCGTTACCGTCGACGCCGTCGTGGCCGGAAGGG
>Ga0164243_10015802_pt1 | contig 10405 bp, 9 predicted proteins | sample OricompcompostOP_FD_108781 | JGI IMG/M metagenome (GOLD analysis project Ga0164243, IMG submission 108781) | Organic Plus compost microbial communities from Emeryville, California, USA - Original compost - Organic plus compost (OP) | ecosystem: Engineered > Solid waste > Mixed feedstock >... | reverse complement strand
GTGGGACGCGGAGAGGGGTGCAGCCGGGGGCACCTCCCAGGCGGAGCGATGGGGGCGGACACTCAGGCGGCGCAGGCCGGCCGGTCGGCCGTACCGGGGGCAACCCACCGGCCGAGCAGCCCGTCCAGAAGGCATCCTCGGAGCGGCCCGCCCCGACCCACAGCCCCGGCCGCCCCACCGGCTCCCCCTCCTCTACTGGAACAAAATTCCACCACCCGACGCGACCCCCGAGGCATAGCGGCCCCCGACCCCACGCGTCTTCCGGTACGTGGACGCGACCGCGCCCACGTACCGGAGACTGAAGGTGCCGATGAATGCCCAAGACGAGGAGAGTTTCCGTGCGTTCGTCGCCGGCCGGTCGCCGGCGCTGCTCAGGGTGGCGCTGTTGCTGTGCGGCGGTGACCGGCATGCGGCCGAAGACCTGCTGCAGAGCGCCCTGTTGAAGGCGCTGGCCCGCTGGCGCCGGGTGCGGGAGCCGGAAGCGTACGTGCGGAAGGTGCTGTACCGGCAGCAGGTGAACCGCTGGCGGCTGCGCCGGCGGCAGCGCGAGCTGGCGGTCGCCGAGCTGCCGGAGCCGGACTCCGGGCCGGAGCTCGGTCCGGCTTTCGGACCGGCTTTCGGACCGGGGGACTCTTCGCTTCAGGACCCGGGCGACGCCGCCGAGTTGCGGATCGTGCTGCGGCGGGCCCTGTCGGTGCTGACGCCGCGGCAGCGCACGGTGCTCGTGCTGCGGTTCGAGGATCTGCCGGAGGCCGAGGTGGCGCGGCTGCTGGGCTGTTCGGTCGGCACCGTACGCAGTACCTCGCACCGTTCGCTGGCGAAGCTGCGCGAGCTGGCGCCGGAGTTGGCCGCTCTGCGGCGGGGCGAGGCGCCCGCCGGTCCCTGCACGTCCGCGGAGGTGTCCCGATGAACGACGCGACGAACGGCGCGATGAACGACCCGGCGAACACGCCCACGAACGGCGCGGCCGGCAACACGACGAACGACGAAGAGCTGGTGCGGAGTTCGCTGAGCGCGCTGGCCGAGTCGGCGGGCCCGCCGCCTGCCGATCTGGCGGAGCGGGTGCTGCACGCGCGGCGCCGGCGCCGGCGGCGCCAGGGCGTGTCCGCGCTGGCGGCCGCCGCGGTGGCGGCGGTGTGCGCACTGACCGCCGGTCCCCCGCTGGACCTGCTCGGCGGGAAGGACGCGCACCAACCGGCCCGCCCTGCACCGAAGTTGGCGGTGACCGCGCATCCGGGCCAGTCGCCGCCGAAGGAGGCGGTGGCGGCGGGGCGCAGCGAGCTGACCGCGTACTGGAAGCAGCGTACGAAGCGGCTGGCGAACGGGGACCGGCTGCAGGACCGCACGTGGTGGCTGTTGAATCCGGTCAACGGGCGCTATGAGAAGACGGGTTGGGCGTACGTGGACGTGGCTCCCGGGATGCGTACCGCGGCCGTGCTGGCGGGTCCGCTGCCGGCGACGCGGGTGGGGCTGCTCGACCTGCACACCGGAAAGGTGCGCCGCTGGATCGCGCTGGACCACAAGGCGGGCAGCGTGCAGTGGTCGCCGGACGGCCGCCGGCTGCTGGTCACCACCTACGACCGGAATCCGATGCTGGCGCTGCACCGGAACCGGCACGTCAACCCGGACGGCGGGTCCGCCGCCCCGGAACCGAGCAGGACCGGCTTCGCGCTGATCGACCCCTCGACCGGCACGGCCGACTTCCACGCGCTGCCGTCCCGGCACGGGAAGGACTTCGGTGGCCGCAAGGACTCCCGGCAGGACCTGAGCTGGAGCGGTGACGGCAGGTACGTCTACGACGACGCCTTTCCGCGCCGCCACCCGGCCTACTACGACCTGGACGGCAAGCGCCGGCGCCCGTACGGCCGCGGCGGCTCCGCCCTCGACGGCGAAGCGGTCACTCACCCCCTTCCCGGACCGTCGCCGGACGGGAAGCTGCTCGCGGACGAGGACTCGGTCGTCACGCGGAATGGGCGGGTGGTGCTGAACGACGGCATGCGGCTGGTGTTCGTGGCGTGGGCGGACGACGGCAGGCTCATCGCGTGGGGCTGCTCCCAGCGCCGGCACTGCGTTCCCGGTGTCACGAACTCCCCGCTGGTCGCCGTTGACCTGAAGGGCCGCCGGGTGGCGAAGCTGACCGGGACGATCCCGGACCCGGGTGAGGGTGCGACGACGCAAGCCGAGCAGGAGAAGCCGTGGTGGCGTCCGGAGTTCACGCCACGCTCCTGACCGGCGGGCCCGGCCACCGACCCGGCCACCCGACCCACGTTGCCCGAGACCGCTTCCGGCCCCGCTCTCCGACCCGCTATCCGGCCCCCGGGTACCGCCCGGCCGCGTCCGACTGCTGCGGTGCGATGCGCTGTTGGGCCGCGAGGGCGGCGGCCGGGTAGCGGGGGTCGGGGCGCAGCGCGTGCTCGCGACGGCAGGCTTCGGTGAACTTGATGACGTGCTCGTCGCCGTGTTCGGCGGCGCGGGCGGCGAGTTCGCCGAAGCCGGGCACGTCCGGATACGTCTCGCGCCAGGCGCCGCCGCCTTCGCCGCCGTGGTCTCCGGTGAAGACCAGCAGCAGGGCCGTGTGCACCTGCCACAGCACGGCCAGCGTCTTCTCGTACGTCTCCTCGGGCAGCAGCGGCAGCACCAGCCGGGCGGCGGCGGGCGCGGTGACGCCGTGGACGAGGGGGACCGGGAACACTTCGGGGTGGCCGAGGTAGACGTCGGCGAACTGGGTGGTCATCCGGGACAGCAGCGCGTGCGCGCGGTCGGGGGCGAGCGCCGTCAACGCCCGCTCGTAGCCGGGGAATTCGGGGAGCCGGGCGAGCCGCCGGTGGCCGGTGGCGGGGCCGAGCGGGCCGTCGGCCGGTTCGCGGGGCAGTGCGGCGACGGCTTCGGCTACGGACTGTGTGCCGTGCAGCCCGGGCCGCCCGGGCAGTTCGCGGTAGCGCGCCGCCCAGTAGGCCAACCCGCGGGCGAGTTCGGTGAGTTGGAGGGCGGTCGGGGCGTCGGCGGCGTGCAGTGCGCGGGCCGCGTGCGCCGTGCGGATCAGGCCGTGTGTCAGTCCCGCGAACATTCCGGGCAGCAGTCTCGGCCACCACCGCGCGAGTACGGACGTCCAGTCGTGGCCGGCCAACTCCCGCTGGAACAGCCGCTCCCAGTCGCCTGCGCGCTCGAACCGGCCGAGCGCGCCCCGCCAGTCGGACTCGTCCGCAGCATCGATCGGGAAGCGTGGCTCGGGCGGCTCGTGGTGCGGCACGGCGACGCGGTACCGCTCGACCCAGCCGGCCACGTCGGCGCCGTACCCGAGTACGGCGAGCGCTTCGGCGCCCATCGGTCCGTGGTTGGCGAGGTCGGCGCCGACGCCGCGCTCGTAGCCGAGGTCCGCCATGCGTTCCAGAGCGTCGTTCACGGCGTCGTGGTAGCCGGGCTGCGTCATGTGTGCGGTCTCCAAAGGGAGTTGGGGCGTGGAGCGGGCGCCGTCCGGTGCTGACCTGGCTCCTGCTCGGGTACGTCCGCCGAGGCTTCTGCCGGCACGCCTGTCCGGGCTTCTGCTTGGCTTCCCAGACTGTTTGGATTTCCAAAGCGTCTAGACTCGTCAGCGTGCCACACGACCGCAGCGCCGGGAAGCCCGGCCGGATTCCGGGCCCCGGCGAGATCGACGTCATCGGGCTGATGCCGCTGCTGTCGCCCTACTTCCGCCCGAGCCTGGTGCACGAGGAGATGCCGGCCCGGCTCCGCGCCGTCTTCGACGCCCAGCGCCTCACGCCGCGCCACGGCGCCGTACTGCCGCAGCTGCTCGCGCCCGCACCGCTGACCGTCGGCGAACTCGCCCAGCGGCTGCGGCTGTCGCTGTCCACAGCGAGCGAACTCGTGGGCGCGCTCGCCCGCGCGGGCCTCGTCGAGCGCACCGTCGACCCGGCGAACCGGCGGCGCACCATCGTCACGCTGGCGCCCGAACACCGCGGCGACGTCGAGCAGTTCATCGCCGCCCGGTCCGCGCCGCTGCTGCGCGCGCTGGACGGGCTCTCGCCGCGCGACCGGGACGGCTTCCTCGCCGGGCTGACCGCGTGGGCGCGCGAGATCCAGGGCCGGCCGTTCCCGGGCGAGCGGACCGCCGCGGACGGCCCCGGCACGGACGAGGCGGGAGGCTAGAGCGAGCGATGCGGCTGCTGCTGACGTCCGACACGCATCTGCCCAAACGGGCCGGGGAGCTGCCCGGCGCCCTGCTCGCCGAAGTGCCGCAAGCGGACGCCGTGTTGCACGCGGGCGACTGGGTGGACACCGCCACGCTCGACCTGCTCGCCGCCCGGTCGCGGCGGCTGATCGGCGTGTACGGCAACAACGACGGCCCGGAGCTGCGGGCCCGGCTGCCGGAGGTGGCGCGGGCCGAGCTGGCGGGGCTGCGGTTCGGCGTCGTGCACGAGACCGGCGCGCGGCAGGGCCGCGAGCGCCGCTGTGCCGCGCGCTTCCCGGACCTGGACGTGCTCGTGTTCGGGCACAGCCACATCCCGTGGGACTCCACGGCCGACGGCGGCCGGCTGCGCCTGCTCAACCCGGGCTCGCCGACCGACCGCAGGCGCGAGCCGTACTGCACCTTCATGACGGTCGAGGCGGACAACGGCCGGCTGACGGACGTACGGCTGCACCGGCTGCCGCGCCGTACGTGATCCGGGGCGTGCCCGCGGCCCCGAACCGGCCGCTTCGGCAGGGGACTTGGGGGCGAGGCTCAGCCGGCGTACGCGTCCGAGACGAGGACGACGTCGAGGGTGCGCGGGCCGTGCACGCCCTCCACCCGGTCCAGTTCGATGTCGCTGGTCGCGGACGGACCGGAGATCCAGGTCAACGGGCGGGCCGGGTCGAGGCGTTCGAGCGCCTCCGGGACGGCGGCCACCACCTGCTCGGGGTCGCGTACGACGCAGATGTGGTGGTCCGGCACCAGGGTCAGCGCGCGCCGCCCCTGGCCCTCGCCCGCGTCGAGTACCAGCGTGCCGGTCTCCGCGATCGCCACCGCGCAGCCGGTCAACACGCTGTCCACGGCGTCGAGTCGGAGCGCCGTCAGCGGCGCCTCCGGGGTGTCCGGAACGGGCTCGGCCTCGGCCGCCGCCGCGGCGAGCCAGTCCGCGGGCAGTCCCGGCGGCACCGCGACCGTGCGCGCACCGCGCTCCCGCAGCAGCCGGGCGACCACCTCGGGCAGCTGCGCCGGTGCCGAACGGTGCACGTGTGCACGGTAGTCGGCGAGGTGCGCGGCCAGCAGCTCGCGCAGCTCCGCGGGTCCGCCGGCGGTGTGCGCGCGCAGGTAGCCGCGGTCGACGGGCACGTCCTGCGGCGTCTCGTCGTCCGGCACGTCCGCGAGCGCGGTACGCACCCGCGCGAGGATGCGCGCACGGGACCCCGCGCCGCCCGCACCCGCGCCCGTGCCACCAACTCCCGTCAGCTTGCCGCCCGTTGGGCCGCCATCGTACGGGCCGCCGGCCGCCGCTCCCGCGTCCATCGCTTCGCTGCTCCTCTCGCCCGTACCGCCCGTACTCATCCGTGGTTCCTGCGCCACCAGTCGCGGAAGGACCGCGCGGGCAGTTCGGGCAGTTCGCGGCTGCTCGTCCACTGTGCGGCGCCCGGGCCGGGCAGCCGGCCGTGCGCGGCGCCGGCGAGCCCGCGGGCTGCGGACGCGGCCCGCTCCCCCGCCGCCAGCGCCCGCGGCCGGTCCAGCAGCCAGCCGGCCGCCCGCACCGCGGCGCGCTCCAACCGGTGGCCGCTGCCGCCCTGTTCGGCCACCCGCTCGCGCAGATGCACCAGCACTTCGGGGATGTCGATGGCGACCGGACACACGTCGTAGCACGCACCGCACAGCGACGACGCGTACGGCAGCGAGGCGTCCGTCTCCGTCTGCAGTCCGCGCAGTTGGGGCGAGAGGATCGCGCCGATCGGTCCGGGGTAGACCGAGCCGTAGGCGTGCCCGCCGGCGCGCTCGTAGACGGGGCACACGTTCAGGCAGGCCGAGCAGCGGATGCAGCGCAGCGCCTGCCGTCCCACCTCGTCGGCCAGCGTCTCGGTGCGGCCGTTGTCCAGCAGCACCAGGTGGAACGCGGAGGGGCCGTCGCCGCCGGTGGTTCCGGTCCAGGTGGAGGTGTAGGGGTTCATGCGCTCCGCCGTCGAGGAGCGCGGCAGGGTCTGCAGGAAGACCTCCAGGTCCTGCCAGGTAGGGACGATCTTCTCGATGCCGGCGACGGTGATCAGCGTCTCCGGCAGCGTCAGCGACATCCGGCCGTTGCCCTCGGACTCGACGACGACGGCGGTGCCCGTCTCGGCGACGAGGAAGTTCGCGCCGGAGACGCCGACCTTGGCGCGCAGGAACTTCTCGCGCAGGTGCAGCCTCGCCGCTTCGGCGAGTCCGTCCGGGTCGTCGCCGAGCCCGTCCGGTGCCGGACGCCCCCAACGGCCCATCTCCGTACGGAAGATGTCGCGGATCTCGCCGCGGTTGCGGTGGATGGCGGGGACCAGGATGTGCGAGGGGCGGTCGTGGCCGAGCTGCACGATGAGTTCGGCGAGGTCGGTCTCGTACGCGGTGATGCCCTCGGCCGCCAGCGCCTCGTTGAGGCCGATCTCCTGGGTGGCCATGGACTTGACCTTGACGACCTCGCGCTCGCCGGTCGCCTTGACGAGGTCGGCGACGACGGCGTTGGCCTCGGCGGCGTCCGCGGCCCAGTGCACGGTGCCGCCGGCCGCGGTCACCGACTCCTCCAACTGCACCAGATAGCCGTCGAGATGGCGCAGCGTCCGCTCCTTGATCTGGCGGCCCGCGGCGCGCAGCCGCTGCCAGTCGTCCAGTTCGGCGACGGCGGCGGCCCGCTTGTCGCGGATAGTGCGGGTGGCGTGCCGCAGGTTGCGGCGCAGAGTGCGGTCGCGTACGGCGGACTTCGCCGCGTCCGGGAACGCGGGCATGCCGAGGAAGGTTTCGCTCACGCCGGGCTCCTTCCGTGGGGTGCGGAGGCGCCGGGCGCGCCGGGCGCCCGGGAGGTGCCCGAGCCGTCCCGGGTCGAGGCGAGGATCTCCGCGAGGTGCAGGGGGCGTTGGGGCTGGTCGTGCCGGCGCAGGATGCCGCCGAGGTGCATCAGGCAGGAGTTGTCGCCGCCGCACAGCACGTCGGCGCCGGTGGAGAGCGCGTTCTTTGCCTTGTCGACGCCCATGGCGGTGGACACGTCCGGGTTCTTCACGGCGAACGTGCCGCCGAATCCGCAGCACTCCTCCGCGTGCGGCAACTCCCGCAGCCGCAGCCCCTCGACGGCTTCGAGCAGCCGGCGCGGGCGGTCGCCGAGGCGCAGCAGCCGCAGCCCGTGGCAGGAGGGGTGGTAGGTGACGGTGTACGGGAAGTAGGCGCCCACGTCGACGACTTCGAGCACGTCGACCAGGAACTCGGTCAACTCGTATACGCGCGGGCGCAGTTCGGCCGCCGCGTACGCGAGGGTGCCGCCGCGGCCCTCCGCGCGCGCTCTGCGGCCCATGCGCGGGTAGTTGTCGCGGATCATCGCCACGCAGCTGCCGGACGGGCAGACGACGTGGTCGTATCCGGCGAAGGCGTCGGCCATGCGGTGCACCAGCGGTTCGGTCTCGCGCCGGTAGCCGGTGTTGAACTGCGGCTGCCCGCAGCAGGTTTGGGCCTGCGGGAAGTGGACCTCGCAGCCGAGGCGTTCCAGCAGCCGGGCGGTGGCGATGCCGGTGCCGGGATAGAGCGCGTCGTTGACGCAGGTCACGAAGAGGGCGACACGCATCTCGGCTCCCTGTGAAGGTGGTTCGGGGCGGTGTACGGGTCGGCTGGGCCGGTTCGGCTGGATGGGGTCGGCTGGCTCGGGTCGGCTGGCTCGGGTCGGCTGGGTCAGGTGCGGGCGGGGTGCAGACGGGCCTCGGCGGCGTCCCAGGCCCGCCGGTCCGGACTCGGGCGGTAGTGCCGTACGTCCTGGGTGCGCGCCACCAGCTTCCGCATCGCGGTAAGGTCGCCGGTGCCGGGCACACCGTCCGCCCGTGCCTGGAGCAGGATGTTACCGAGCGCGGTGGCCTCGGCCGGTCCCGCGGTGACCGGCAGTCCGGTGGCGTCGGCGGTCCACTGGCACAGCAGCTCGTTGCGGGAGCCGCCGCCGACGAGGTGCACCCGGCGGATCGGCTGCCCGGACAGCTGCGCGGCCTGCCGCAGCGTACGCCGGTGTGCCAGCGCCAGGCTCTCCAGGATGCAGCGCACGGTGGCGGCGCGGGTGGCGGGCGCGGGCTGTCCGGTGCGGCGGGCGGCGTCGGCGATCCGCGCGGGCATGTCGCCGGGCGGCAGGAATGCGGGGTCGTCGGGGTCCACGAGCGTGGCGAACGGCTCGCACTCCGCGGCGGCGGCGAGCAGCCGCGCCAACTCCCCCGCTTCGTCCGCGGGTTGAGCCCCGCTCTGGCTCTCCGTCCCGTCCCGGCCGTCCGTGCGGTCCCAGGTGCGCCGGCACTCCTCCAGCAGCCACAGGCCCATGATGTTGCGCAGATAGCGGATGGTGCCATCGACGCCGCGCTCGTTGGTGAAGCCGGCGGCCCGCGACTCCTCGCTCAGCACCGGTACGTCCAGCTCCTGCCCGGCCAGCGACCAGGTGCCGCACGAGACGTAGCCGAACTCCGGCCCGTGCGCGGGCAGCGCGGCGACCGCGGACGCGGTGTCGTGTGAGGCGACCGCGGTGACCGGGGTGCTCTCCGGCAGCCCGGCGGCCTCGGCCACGTGCGGCAGCAGCGTGCCGGCGTGCTCGCCGGGCCGGCGCAGCGCGGGCAGCAACTCCCGGGCCAGCCCGAGGCGTTCGGCGAGTTCCCCGGACCAGTCGCCCGCGGTCGCGTCGAACAGCCCGGTGGTGGAGGCGTTGGTCTCCTCGGCGCCGACGGTGCCGGTCAGCCAGTAGGTCAGCAGATCGGGTACGAGCAGCAGGGTGCGCGCGGCCGGCCAGGCTGCGGAGGTGCGCGCGGCGGCGAGCTGGTAGACGGTGTTGATGGGCAGCTGCTGGAGGCCGGTCACGGCGTACAACTCCCGTGGCGGGCAGGCCCGGTGGACCTCTTGGAGGCCGCGGGCGGTGCGCCCGTCGCGGTAGTGGTACGGCAGCCCGAGCAGCGCCCCGTCCGCGTCCAGCAGCCCGTGGTCGACGGCCCAGGTGTCGACGCCGAGCGAGCGGACGCCGCCGGGTGCGGCGTGCCGGGCGGCCGCCCGCAGCCCGTCCAGTACGCCCTGGAACAGCGCGGGCAGATCCCAGTGCAGTCCGGTCGGCAGCCGTACCGGAGTGTTCGGGAAGCGGTGCACCTCGGTCAGCCGCAGCGTGCCGCGGCCGACCGTGCCGGTGATGACGCGGCCGCTGGTCGCGCCCAAGTCGGCGGCGGCGTACGTGTGTTGGGCGCCCGGAAGGTGCCGGTCGCCGGGCGCCGGGTCCGGTCGCGTCGTCGGCATGCGCGCTCTCCTCACGGTGGGTACGCGGGCGGGCTCGGTGGCGGCGGCGCTCAGCGCAGGAACGCGGCCGCCACTCCGGCGTCGACGGGAACGTGCAGCCCGGTGGTGTGGCCGAGGTCGCCGCCGGTGAGGGCGAACACCGCGTTGGCGACGTGCTCGGGCAGCACCTCCCGCTTGAGCAGGGTGCGTTGGGCGTAGAACTCGCCCAGCTTCTCCTCGGGCACGCCGTACACCGCGGCCCGCTGCGCGCCCCAGCCGCCGGCGAAGATGCCGGAACCGCGTACGACACCGTCCGGGTTGACGCCGTTGACGCGGATGCCGTGCTCGCCCAACTCGGCGGCGAGCAGCCGCACTTGGTGTGCCTGGTCGGCCTTGCTGGCGGAGTAGGCGATGTTGTTCGGGCCGGCGAACACCGCGTTCTTGGAGACGACGTAGACGATGTCGCCGCCCATGCCCTGCTCGCGCAGCACCCGCGCCGCCTCCCGGGAGACGAGGAACGAGCCGCGGGCCATGATGTCGTGCTGGCGGTCCCAGTCCTCGGCGGTGGTCTCCAGCAGCGGCTTGGACAGCGAGATGCCGGCGTTGTTGACGACCAGATCGACGCCGCCGTAGGCGAGCGCCGCCGCCGCGAACGCGTCGGCGATCTGCTCCTCACTGGTGACGTCCGCGGTGACCGGCAACGCCGTGTCGGCGCCGCCGAGTTCGGCCGCGGTCTCGGCCGCGGCGGCACCGTCCCGGTCGGCGACGACCACGCAGGCGCCCTCGGCGGCGAGCCGCCGCGCGGTGGCCCGGCCGATGCCGGAGCCGGCGCCGGTCACCAGCGCCACCCGGGCGGCGAGCGGCTTCGGCGCCGGCGCCCGGCGCAGCTTCGCCTCCTCCAACTCCCAGTACTCGATGCGGAACTTCTCCGCCTCCTCGATCGGCGCGTACGAGGAGACCGCTTCCGCGCCGCGCATCACGTTG
>Ga0164243_10015800_pt1 | contig 10407 bp, 8 predicted proteins | sample OricompcompostOP_FD_108781 | JGI IMG/M metagenome (GOLD analysis project Ga0164243, IMG submission 108781) | Organic Plus compost microbial communities from Emeryville, California, USA - Original compost - Organic plus compost (OP) | ecosystem: Engineered > Solid waste > Mixed feedstock >... | reverse complement strand
AGCCCAGCGGGTCGCGCTGCGGGGCGAGGCACCCGACGACGATTTCTCACAGATGCTCCGGGCCGCGAGGACAGGGGACGGCCGCGCCCGCGAGATCCTGGCCGACGCCGCGCGGGCCCTGGCCCGGGCGCTGGGCAACGTCGTGAGCCTCCTCAACCCCGAGCGGATTATCCTCGGCGGACGCTTCGTCGAGGCCGGCGACTCGATCCTAGAGCCCCTGAAACAAGCACTGCCGCAGTACGCCCTGCCGGAACTGCTCCAGGGGATCGAGGTCCGTTTGGCGGAACTGGGGGAGGCCTCGACGTTCCTCGGGGTCGCCGCCCACGTCCGGGAGCGCTTGTTCGCTTACCCCTCCGTCGGCGCCCGCTTCGAAGAGCCCGGCCCGAAATCGAGGGGCACTAAGTCTTCCGAGGGTCAGTCATGAGCTTCCGTGTCCAGCGGATCGAATCCCGGATCGTCGACCACCCCGTCCGTTCCGAAGGGGCCATCATCTCCTTCCTGGGCCGCCACGAGGCGTCGCGGTACGTCACGGTGACGGTCACGGGGGAAGACGGCGTCCGGGGGTTTGGTGAGGCGACGACCGCGCCGGTCTGGAGCGGGGAGACGGCCGAAACCGCCAAGTGGATGCTCGACCACTACATCGGCCCGCGGATCGTCGGCGCCCGGTTCGACGAACCCGCGGAGGCGCTCGCGGTCCTGGACCGCGACCTCCACGGCAACCCCTTCGCCAAGGCCGCGGTGGACATCGCCCTGTGGGACCTCTGGGCCCGCTCGCGCGGGGTCCCGGTCTCGGGCCTGATCGCCGACCGCGAGCCGGTGGAATGGATCCCCACCCGCGCCAGCATCGGCGCTTACCCTGCGGAGGAAACGGTGCGGCTGGCCGTCGAGTTTTGGGAGGCGGGGGTACGGACGCTCAAGTTCAAGACCGGCAAGCCCGGGATCGACGACGTCGCGCGGCTGAGGGCGGTCCGGGACCGGCTCGGCCCGGAGCCGGTCTTTACGATCGACGCCAACGGCGCCCATGCGACGGCCGACGAGGCCGTCCGCGCGATCGAGGCGCTCCTGCCGTTTCATCTCGCCCTCGCCGAGCAGCCGACGCCCCGGGACCGGATCGGCCTGCTGGCGGAGGTCCGCCGCCGCGTGCCGGTCCCGATCCTCGTCGACGAGGCCGTTTTTACGCCGGGACACCTCGAAGAGGCGATCGACCGCGACGCCTTCGACGTCCTCTCGATCTATCCGGGCAAGAACGGCGGGTTCACGCACTCGCTGGCGATGGCGCGGCGGGCGCAGGCGGCGGGGAAGGCGTGCGCGATCGGGTCGAACCTGGAGACCGACCTCGGCCAGGCCGCGATGGCCTGTCTCGCCGCGAGCCTGTCGGCCTTCCCGGTCGACCGGTACGCCTGCGACCTGATGGCCGCCCTGTTCTACGAGAAGTCGTCCGTGTCGCCGCCCGTGGCCTTCCGGGACGGCGGGGTTGAGGTCCCGAAGGGGCTGGGATTCGGAGTGGAGCCCGATGGCGGAACCGTCCGTAATTGACGCACACGCGATGCTGGGCCGGGAGACCTACCTGCAACTGGACGCGGACGAGCTCCTGCGGCGGATGGACGCGGCCGGGGTGGAGACGGCCGTCGCCAGGCCGATGGGCGCGGGGCTGGTCGTGGACCACGTCGAGGGGAATAACCTCGTCTTGAAGGCGGGATCTCGCATCCGGGGGCTCGTCACGGCCAACCCCTGGTGGGGCGCCAAGGCGCTCGACGAGTTGGCGCGGTGCCGCGACCTCGGCGCGGTGGGACTCTTCCTCGACCCGTCGCGGCAGGGGTTTTTCCCGACGGAGGAGGTGGCCGAGCCCGTCTTCGAGCGGGCCGCGGAATACGGCTGGCCGGTGATGGTGAGGACCGGGGCTTACATCTACGCGGACGTTCTGGCCCTGGCCGCCGTCGCGAAGAAATTCCCGGCGACCGTCTTCATCGCCGGGTTCGGCGGGTACGCCGACATGTGGTTCGAACTCCCCGTGGCCATCCGGGCGACCCCGAACCTGATCCTCGACGCCTCGATGATCTGGGGCGCGGCGGTCCGGGACGTCGTGAACGAACACGGGCCGTCGCGGGTCCTCTTCGGGGGGGCCGAGCCGCGGAACCGTTACGCCGTGAACCTGAAGATGATCGACCGGCTCGGGCTCGACGAGTCCGCCCGCCGGGCGATCCTGCACGACAACGCGAGGCGGATCTACGGGATCTGAGGCCGCGGACCATGCGAATCATCGACTTCCACGCCCACCTGGACGACCGCTGGCTCCACAAGGCGATCCCGCCCGCCGCGGAGATGATCGCCGCCTTGGACCGCTTCGGGGTCGAGGCCGCGTGCGTTTATACGATCATGGGGTTCTACGGCGACTGTCCGCGGCACAACGACGCGCTGCTGGAACGGACCGAGGCGTACCCGGACCGGCTCATCCCGTTCGTCACGGTCGACCCGAAAGAAGGGCAGGCGGCGGTTGACGAGTTGGAACGTTGCCTGGCGTTCCCGCAGTTCCGGGGCGTCAAGTTCCACCCCTGGCTCCAGGCGTTCGCCTCCAGCATGTTGCAGGAGACCACGGTCGCCCTCCTGAAAGTCGCGGCCCGGCACCGGGCGCCGGTGCTGTACCACGACGGCACGCCCCCCTATTCAACCACCTTCCAGATCGCCGACGTCGCCCGCTGGGTCCCCGAAGCCACCGTCGTGCTCGGCCACGCGGGTTCGGCCGACTACACCGACCCGGCGGCCCAACTCATCCGAGACTTGCCGAACCTCTACGGCTGCTTCTGCGGGTCGAGGCCGGGCGACCTGCTCCACCTCGTCGCGACGGGCGGGGCGGACAAGATCCTGTTCGGCTCCGACTTCGACCCGGGTTGCTGGGAGATCCTGGCCGAACGGATCGACAACACGACCGAAGCCGGCCTGTCGCCCGACGACCTCGATAAGGTTCTCTACCGCAACACGGAGCGGCTGCTCCGTCCGGTCACTTCGAAGGTCCCGGGAGGCGCGGCATGAACGACCTCTTCACCAACCCCTTCCACGCCACCCGCGACGCCGAACGGGCGGGCCTCTGGGAGATGCTCGTCGCACGGGACAACGACGCGTTCGCCGCGGCCGACTGGGGCCCGGTGGCGGACGACTTCGCGGCCGACCGCTTCGAAGGGATCTCGGCGAACGGCTCGGCCGACCCCGCGTCCTGGACGCTCGCGTACCCGACCGTCGACGCCTATCGGGTGGATTGGCTGAGGATGGCCGACGAATTCCTCCTGAAGCCGCTGGTCGAGGGCGACCACCGGGCGCTGCTCTACCTGATGACCACGCTCGCGCGGATCGACATCGTCGGCGATCGGGCGGCCGTTTGGAAACAGTTCCGCGCGAACGCCCGCCTCCGCGACGGCGGCGTCTTGCGGATCGCGGCGCAATCCCTCTTCCGGCTCCACCGGATCGACGGTCGCTGGATGATCGTCGGGTTCGTCGGCTACCTCCCCCTGGAGGTCGCGCAATGAAGTGGGACGAGCTCACGTCTCGCCGGCTCGCGTCCGTAGACCGCGGGTCCGTCTGTGTGCTCCCGCTGGGGGCCGTCGAACAGCACGGGCCGCACCTGCCGTTGGGGACGGACGCGATGATCGCCCGGGCCCTCGCGGATCGGCTCGACGCCGCCTGCTGCGACCGGCTCCTCGTGACGCCCGGCCCCCCGTGCGGTTGCAGCGATCATCATATGGGCTTTCCCGGAACGCTGACGCTCCGCCACGAGACGTTCCTCGCGTCCGTCGTTGAAACGATCGGGTCGATGTTCGGCCACGGCTTTCGACGGTTCTTCCTGCTCAACGCCCACGGCGGGAACGGCGCCATCGGCGGCGTGATTTCCGAACGCGCCGCCCGCGACTGGCCGGAGGCCGAGGTCGTCTTCGCGACCTGGTTCCGCGTCGCGGCCGACCGCCTCCGGCCCCTTGTCGAAGGGGCGTATCCGGCCGTCGGCCACGCCTGTGAGTTCGAGACGAGCCTGATCCTCGCCCTCCGGCCCGACCTCGTCGACCGCGACGTCATCGCCGACGACGGCCTCGCGCCCGCGTCGCCGCTCCTCCACTCCGACCTCCTGACCGGCGGTGTCGCCGTCCGGGCCGTCCCGTTCGAGCGGATCACGCGGAGCGGCGTCTGGGGTAAGCCGTCGTTGGCGACGGCGGAGAAGGGGGAGGCCATCCTCAAGATCACCGTGTCCGCCTTGAAGGACCTCCTCACGGCCTACTGGCCCGACGCCCCCGGAATAGCCGGGCCCGGACCGGCGGCCGTGAACGGGGGGGTACGTTCCCACGCCTCGTAAACACGAATCCGCGGGAGACCGACCGTGATCGTCGACGTCCACACGCACTGTTGGCCGCGCCAGGACTGCTTCTCGCCCTCCTTCCAGGCGGACGCGCGGCGGATGAGGGCTGCTGCGGTCGACCTCGTCAGTCGATACGAGGACTATCACGCCGCGACGGCGGGCGAAGACGTCGTCGCGATCGTCTTCGGCGGAAAGGCCAAGCTTTCCGGCGTCTGGATCGACGACGCGGACGTCGCCGATTACGTCGCCCGCGCCCCGGAACGCTTGATCGGCTTCATGTCCCTCGACCCCACACAGCCGGGCTGGCAGGACGAGATGCGCGAGGGGCGCGAACGGTTCGGGTTCCGCGGGATCAAGCTGCTGCCGATGTACGCGGGCTTCTACCCCCAGGACGAACAGCTCGACCCCCTCTGGCGGTACGCGAGCGAGCACGACCTGCCCGTCCTCCTCCACACGGGGACGACCTTCGTGGCGAACGCCCCGATCGAGTGCACGCTCCCCCGGCACCTCGACCCGGTCGCGCGGCGGTTCCCCGACGTGAAGATCATCCTCGCCCACATGGGCCACCCCTATGAGGGTGAGACGATCGCCGTGATCCGCAAGCACGCGAACGTCTACGCCGACATCAGCGCGCTGTTCTACCGGCCCTGGCAGTTTTTCCACTGTCTGATGCTCGTTGAAGAATACCGCGTCTGGGAGAAGCTCCTGTTCGGGACCGACGCACCGATCACGTCGGTCGCCGAAACGCTGGTCGGCCTCCGCGGCCTTTGCGACATCCGGATCGATCGGTTTTCACTGTCGCGGGAGCGGGTCGAGGAGTTGATCTACCGCGACGCGCTCCGACTGCTCGGCCTCCCCGACCCGCGGCAACAGGCCGCGAAGGGGGTAAGGTCATGAGCGGCCCGCTACTCGCCGCCTCGGTCTCCCTCGACCTGCGGGCGGCGGACTGGGGGGTCGTGGCCCTCTACGTCGTCGCCATGGTCGGACTCGGCCTTTATTTCTCCCGCGCGGCGACGAAATCGGCCGACGGCTTTCTCATCGGGGAGCGGAGCCTCCCGTGGTGGGTGATCGGCTTCGCCAACGTCGCGGCCTACTCCGACTCGGGCGGGGGATGGGTCTGGCTCTTCTACGTCGGCGGGTTCATGTACTTGAATCAGATCGCCTGGATCGCCTGGCCGATCTGGATGCCGCTGGTCGGCGTCTTCTGGGCCAAGATGTGGCGGCGGAGCGGGGTGGTCACGACCGGCGAGTTGATCGAACTCCGCTATTCGGGCCGGGGCGCGGCCTGGTTCCGGGGCTTCTACGGCGTCTACGCCTGCCTGGCCTGGGCGACGGTCTTCCTCGGCTACGGCACGGCCATGCTCGCCCAGATTTTATCGCCGCTGATCGGCTGGTCGCCTTTGGCGATCATTCTGATCTTCGGCTCGGTCACGCTGGCGTACACCATGCTCGGCGGGCTCCTCGGGGCGGCCTACATCGACGTGCCCCAGTTCTGCATCTTCTTCGGCGCCGCCTTCGTCCTCTGGTTCTTCGGCGTTCAAGAGCACGGCAGCTATTCGGAGATGCTCGCCAAGGCGATGGCCCGGCGGGACGCCGACTTCTGGCAGATCTTCCCGCCGTCGTCGGGCACCAACGGTTACGTCGACCCCGCGAGTTTCATCGCCCTCGCGATCATCGGCCTCTTCCTCGCCGGTAGCCCCTGCGCGGGCGAGGGCTGGACCGCCCAGCGCTGCCTTGCGGCCAAGGACGAGCGGCACGCGGTCCTCGGCCAGATGTTGAACTGCGTCTTGAGCCTCGTCGTGCGGATGATCCCGCTTCTGCCGCTCGGGGTTCTCGCCATCGCGACGTTTCCGCCGGCCGATTCCGCCCGCAACACGCTCCTCCTCCCCGACGGCGCCGCGGCCCCGTCGATCGAGGTCTGGTCGCGGCTCGTGATCCGCTACGCCGACCGCTTGCCCGGCTTCGGCGGCCTGATCATCGCCGCGGTGCTGGCGGGGTACATGTCGTCGGTCGGGACGATGCTCCAGTGGGGTTCGTCCTTCGTCGTGAACGACCTCTATCGCCGCCACGTCAGGCCGGGCGCTTCCGAGGGGGAGTACATCCGCTTCGCCCGCGCCGTAATGGTGGTCATGATGGTGCTGTCCAGCGCCTTGGCGTTGACGATCCGCGACATCGGCCCCTGGGTCTTCTTCATCAACGCGGCGATGATCGCCCCCGCCTTGCCGCTCGCCTGGCTCCGCTGGTTCTGGTGGCGGCTGAACGTCTGGGGCGAGGTCTTCGGCATCTTAATCTCGGCGCCGCTCGCCGCGCTCATCTGGTTCGGGCTCGGCTGGAAGGACAGGCCGGTCTGGCAACCGACCCTCTTGCTCCTCGGGATCGGCCTGGGCGGCAGCATCCTGCTCTCAAAGCTCACGGCGCCGGAATCCGCGGAAACGCTCCGACGCTTCTATCGGCAGGTCCGCCCCCACGGCGTTTGGGGGCCCGTCCGCAGGGGCCTTGAAGCGGAAGGGCTCATCGAATCCTCGCGGCAGCGTCGCGAGTTGCGATGGGACCTCCTTGCCGCGGGGAGCGGCATCGTCTTCTGCTTCACGATCACCTGGACGCTTTTCACCGCCGTCGTGCTGCGTTGGACCGAATCGGCGCTCCTGGCGTTCGCGGCCTTGGCGAGCGGTTGGGCTTACTACGCCTGCTGGTTGCGGAGCCACACCCTCTCGTCGAGTTCGGAAGTGGTTCGACCCGAGGTTTCAAGCCCCGCCGACCCCGTGGCTGCCTCCGAAGTGGGGGTGATCTCGTGAACCGCGTTGCGTTAATCGGTTGCGGGGCGATCGCCTCGACCGGCCACCTGCCCGCGATCCGGCGGCACCCGCGGTTCACGCTCGCGGCCGTCTGCGACTCGGTCCCGGACCGGGCCGCACTCCTCGCACGTCAGGCGGGCGGGGTGCCGGCTTACGAGGATTGGCGTGAACTCCTGGACCGGGAGGAAGTCGATGCGGCCGTCCTGGCCCTGCCCCCGGAGGTGAGCCCGGACGTCGCCATCGGCTGCCTCCGCCGAGGGCTCCCCGTCCTCGACGAGAAGCCCCTGGCCTCGACCGTCCTGGACGGCCGACGGGTCGCCCGCGTCGTTGCCGAATCGGGCGGCATTTATCAGGTGGGCTTTGTCCTGCGGTACGGCGATTGGGTCGGCGAGGTTTCCCGGCTGGCGGGCGCCATCGGCACGCCCTTCCGGGCCCGCGTCGCGGTTTACGACGAGAGGCTCGACCGGACCGACGTGGAGCACTTCCGGCGGATCCAGGGCTTCCTCGGTAACAGTTCGGCAATGACCCACGAGGGGTCTCACGTGGTCGACTACGCGGGCCTTTGGAACCCGGCGCCCTGGGTCCGCGTCCGCGCCTCGGCCGAGCGGACCGAGCCCGATTTCGCCGGCCCCAACCTCTGGCTCGCCTCGGTCGAACTCGCCGACCGTTCCGTGCTCGAAATCGAAATCGGCTGGCTGCTCCCCGAAATCCCCCCGTGCGCCGTGACCGTCGAGGGCCCGAACGGCCGGCTGGAATTGAACCCCGTCAGCGGCGCGGGGCGGTGGCGGATCAACGGCGAGCAGGGCGTGCTTTCTCTGCCCCCCCTGGCGCCGGAGTGGGACCGGCAATACAACGCCTTCGCCGAGGCCATCGATCGCGGCTATGCGACCGAGGCCACGATCGAAGACGGGCTCCGCGCCTTGGAGGTGACCATCTCGTCCGAGGTTTCTGCCCGAACAGGGGCGGCCGTTGCCCGTGGTGAAGTCGCCGTCAACACGAGGATCGCGTGATCGAGGGGTCATTCGGAGGGACGTCAAGCCATGCGCAAGCCGATTCTGCTGGCGATGCTGGTCTGGGGCGCGCTTCCCGCATCCCCGGCCCCGGCGCAAAAAGCGACCCTACCCAGGGAGGAAAGCTTCCAGTCCGCGACGCTGGACCCCCGTTGGACCCGGGTCGTTTCCCCGGGCGGTTCGCTCTCGATCAAAAACGGCGGGCTTGAGGTCGAAGCGGCCGCGACCGCGCGGTCGCACATCCAGGCGCCCGCCGATGGCGACCTGATCACCCTCTCCGGCCGGCTCACCCGGTGGGCCTCCCTCTATTTGGTGTGGGATGCCGACAACTGGTGCGGCGTCGGGCTCGTCTCCCCGACCCCGTTCGGAAGGTTCTACTCGACGGCCGTGGTCGACGGGAAGGCCGACGAGGCCGACCACCGCGGGATCGATTTCGGCCTTCCGCACCGGCTCCGCGTCCGGCTCGGCGGCAACTACGTCCGATTCGAATCCGGCGACGAGGGGGCGAAATGGACGGAGCTGCGCACGATCGAACGGCCCAAGGGGTTCACCGGGGCGCCGAAGCTGATCGCGGCGGGGAAGTCCTACGGCATCGCCGACAAGCCGTTTGCGGAGCCGGGGGGGGCCTCGGACCCCGTGAAGGAGGGGGGCAAGGTCGTCGGGCGGATCACGGAGCTTCGCGTGGAGGCGACGCCCGAAAGCGAAGCGAACCTGAGCGCGGCCGAACTCAAGGCGCTGCACGAACCGAAGGTCGAGCCCGTGTCCGCGCTCCTCACGCAGAGCCGGGACGACCCGACGTTCGACCGGGTCGCCACGCATTACCCCCCGATGAGGTCGCCCCGCGAGGTGGTCGGCGTCCCGGCACACCCGCTGGACATCGGGGTCGACCGGCTCGGGCGGCTGGACGTCAGCCCGTGGACACCGCCGCTAGCGTGGTTCGAAGTCGGCGACCCGCCCGTGCCGCTCGGGCGGGAAGGCGTCCCCTTTAAACGCCGGCTGCTACACGGCTACCTCCCCGTGCTCACCCTGACCACGGACCGGGACGGCGTCGAATACGAACTGACCGTCTTCGGGTGGTCCGAAGGATTCCGTGCCGACAAGGATCTGACCGCCTACGTCGGCCTCACCGCGCGGCCTACCGGTGGCAGCGCGTCGCCGCACCGGGCCGCGCTCGTTTGGGGCGACGGCCATCGCCGCGCGTTCGAGATGGAGACCGGCCGCGACGGGCGTTCTCGGGGATTTCTCCGGTTCCAATACCCTCGACCTGACTCGGCCACGGCGACCCCGCGGGACGAATTCGAAGCGAAGGCACGGGAGGTCGCTTCCTTCTGGGAAAAGCGACTCGCCCCGGCCGGACGGTTCGACATCCCCGACCCCCGCGTGGGCGAGGCGTATCGGGCGTGGCTCGTCTATTCGATGCTGAACGCGGACACGGTCAACGGGCTCGTCGAACCGCACGACGGCGCGGGGTTCTACGAGGAAATGTTCGGGTGCAGCGTCTCCCTCCACGCCCGCGCGCTCGACCTGTACGGCCTCCACGACTACGCCGCCCGGATCCTCGACACCCAGCTCCATTTCCAGCAGCCCGACGGCCTCTACACCCAGGCGTGCGGCCTCACCGACCCCGGGTCGCTGCTCGTGGCACTCGCCAGACACTACGAAGTGACCGGCGACGCCGAGTGGCTCCGGCGCGTCAGCCCCAACATCGTCAATCTCTGCCGCTGGATGGCGCGCCAAAGGGAGTCCGCGCTGAAGACGGGCCCGTTGCGCGGCCTGATCAAGTTTCGCCCCTACAACGACTACGCCGACCCGGTCTACAACTACCTCGGAAACGCCTGGTGCGCCCGCGGGATGGCCGACGCCGGCGCCGCCCTGAAGGCGGCCGGGGCGCCCGAGGCGACCGAGATTAACGCGGAAGCCGCGGCGTATCGGAAGGACGTGCTCGACTCGATGGAGGCAACGGCCTTCGCCGACAAGGGTCAGACGATCCTTCCGATGGAGCCCGACACCCACCGGCTGTTGAAAATGAGCAAGTATCGCGGCGGGGACTACTACGGCCTCGTCGCCTCCTCGCTGCTCGAGACCGAATTCCTCGCGCCGGGCGACAAGCGGGCGACGTGGATCGTCGACATGCTTGAGAAGCGGGGGGGGCTGATCGCGGGCGTGTGCGAGTTCCAAGGGGGCATCGACCACGCCTACACGTATGGCTACCTCATGAACGCGCTCAGCCACGACGAGGTGCGGAAGGTCCTCCTCGGCTTCT
>Ga0164243_10015799_pt1 | contig 10407 bp, 8 predicted proteins | sample OricompcompostOP_FD_108781 | JGI IMG/M metagenome (GOLD analysis project Ga0164243, IMG submission 108781) | Organic Plus compost microbial communities from Emeryville, California, USA - Original compost - Organic plus compost (OP) | ecosystem: Engineered > Solid waste > Mixed feedstock >... | reverse complement strand
TGTTCTCGTGGACGGAAAAGGCAAGTTGGGTCGTCGGATCGTTCTGGAGAAGTGTCATTGATGGGAAGTCTTGGTCAGCAGTTCGAGTTCCTTACGAACCGAGGCTAACAGTTGCTCGGCGTTATTTGAGGTGTCGCCCGCATAGGCTAGTGTCAACAGCGTAAGCGGATGCACATCCATGACTGCGCACAGCTCGGCCTTCAGTTTATCGGCTTTTCCCGCCGTTGCGCACGAGGGCTGGCGGCGTGGGCCAGTTCCGGGTGGTGCGCTCATGGCGGCTTGCCGACGCTATACTCTTGCGCATGCCTACCACCCAGAACCTGCACCTCGGTCACGCTGGCGAGCCCTATCCGGACGCCTTCTACGTACGCCGCGGAGAAACCGAGTTCCTGTCCACTTTGCACGCCCAGGGCGCCTGGCAGCCTGGCGAGCAGCACCTGGCGGCCGCCTCCGGCCTGGTCTTGGCCGAGGCGGAGCGCCGTCTGCCCAGCGACAAGCTGGTGTCCCGGGTGTCGTTCGATGTGCTGGGCGTCATCCATTCCGGTCCGTTCACCGTCGATGTCCGCATGGCGCGGCCGGGCCGCTCGATCGAGCTGATCGAGGCCACCATGCGCCATGGGGACCAGGTCAGCATCCATGCCCGGATATGGCGCCTGGCTTCGACCGACACGGCGCAGGTGCAGGGCTCCGAATGGTCGCCGATGCCGCTGCCCGAAGAAATGCCCCCCCTGGCGTTTTCTTCGATCTGGGAAGGCGGGTTCATTGCGTCGCTGGAAGCGCGCCGGGAAACCGGCGCTCGTCCGGGCCGTGGGCGCAGCTGGATCCGCACGCCTTACCCGCTGGTCGAGGGGGAGTCCGATCCCCCGGTGGCCGGTTTCGTGAAGCTGGTCGATACGGCCAACGGGCTGGCGGTACGCGCGGATCCGAACGCGGTGTTCTTCGCGAATGTGGATTTGTCCATCCATTTCACGCGCCAGCCGGAGGCCGGCTGGGTGGGCTTCGACACGCGCGTCAGCTTTGGCCCGACGGGCCTGGGCGAGACGTTCTCGGTCCTGAGCGATGTTCGCGGGCCGGTCGGTACAGCGGCGCAAAGCCTGACCGTGCGGCTGCGGGGCCGTTAGGCGGCTTGCTGCCAGTGCTTCAGGGCCGATGGGCCGCCAGGGTCATGGGCCAGGGGTTTCCTGCGAGGCGTCCGAATAGAAGCGGGCCAGGGCGGCGATGATTTCCTCGGCGTCGTCGGCGAAATCGAACAGGGCGATGTCCTCGGGCGCGATGTAGCCCTCGTCGATCAGGTAGTCGAAATCGATGGCGCGGCGCCAGAATGCGCGGCCGACGAGAACCACGGGAATCGGGGTCATCTTGCCGGTCTGGATCAGGGTCAGCACTTCGAACAGTTCGTCCAGCGTGCCATAGCCGCCCGGAAAGGCGACCAGGCCGCGCGCATGGATCAGGAAATGCATCTTGCGCAGGGCGAAATAGTGGAAGCGGAATGCCAGTTCCGGCGTGATGTAGGGATTGGGCGCCTGCTCGTGGGGCAGGGTGATGTTCAACCCGATCGAACGCGCGCCCGCCTCGTACGCGCCACGGTTGGCGGCTTCCATGATGCCCGGCCCGCCACCGGTGACGACGACGAAATCGCAGCGTTTTGCCTGCTGGAACCGCGCCGAGATCAATTGCGCGAAGCGCCGCGCTTCCTCGTAGTACCGGGCCTGCTCCAGGCGGCGCCGTGCCTGGGACAGGGCCCGCTCCAGCGCCGGATTCCCTGCCGCCAGGGATTTTTGCCGTTCCAGGTCCGCGAGCCGGTTGCGTGCGGTGGCGGCATCGTGGATGCGCGCGCTGCCGAAGACCACCACGGTCGAATGCACGCCCTGTTCGCCCAGGACGCGCTCTGGCTTGAGCAACTCGAGCTGCAGGCGCAGGGGGCGCAAGTCCTTCTGGGTGAGCAGTTCCATGTCCTCGTACGCGAGCCGGTACGTGGGCGATTCGAGGATGGCACGCAGGCGTTCGGCCTCGCTCAGCGGGGGATTCATGGCGGGGCCCCCGGGGCATCCGGGCTGCGGCTCGGGGATGCTGTCGGGCGGCGAGGGTTTCATGGTGGGGACGTCGCTCATTTCATTTGCCTGGGATGCGGTTTCAAGGGCTTTCGTGGCGCGAGGCTGTTGGGAACAGTCCGATCCTGGACATGACTGCCTTGTAGGCCAGTAACAAGGATAGCCCGATGGCGCCGATGCCGGCAGCCACGATGATGGTGGGCAGGCCGGGGATTTCGAATCCGAACAACTGGCGCAGCGGGGCAACGCCGATCACCGTCGCGAGCAGGATCGCGGTGATCAGGATCATTCCCCCCATGGCATGGTTGCCCATGCGCAGGGCCGCCTTCAGGCTGGGGCTTGATGAGCGGTTTGCCAGCGCCAGGGCTGTGTTTGCACTGACGAGTGCAATGAATGCGGCGGCACGGGCTACTGGCTCGGGCTCGCCGTTCTGGAGCAAGCCCCAGTAGAACAGGCCCACCATCAGCAGCACCAGGGCGCCCTGCACCAGGCTCTGCGCGATCATGCCCGCCGAGAACAGGGGGGCCGCCGAATCTCGCGGCGGCCGGTTCATGACGTCGCGCTCTTCTTCCTCGGCTTCGAAGACGATGGAGCAGACCGGGTCGATGATGATTTCCAGGAACGCGATGTGCATGGGAAAGAGCAGCAGCGTCCAGCCGGTCAGCAGGGGGATGAGCGCCAGCCCGGCAATGGGGACGTGGACAGCGAAGACGAAGCGCATGGCCTTGCGCAGATTGTCATAGATGCGCCGGCCCAGCCGAATGGACTGCACCAGTGCTTCGAAATCGTCATCCAGCAGTACCAGTGAGGAAGCCTCTCGCGCCACGTCGGTGCCTCGTCCTCCCATGGCGATGCCAATGTGGGCTGCCTTGAGGGAAGGCGCATCGTTGACGCCGTCCCCAGTCATGGCCACGACTTCGCCATTGGCCTTCAGCGCCTGCACGATGCGCAGTTTCTGGTGCGGCGTCACACGGGCAAACAAGGTCGTGGCGGCAACGCTGCGGCGCAGCGCCTCGTCGCTCGATGCGGCGACATCCTTGCCCAGCATCAACCCCGCCTCTGCGTCGAGCCCGGCCTGGCGTGCGATGGCCCGGGCTGTGCCGGGGTGGTCTCCGGTGACCATCACCACACGAATTCCCGCACGCCGGCATTCTTCGATTGCCCTGGGGATGTTGTCGCGGATCGGATCGGCCAGCGCCACGAGGCCGAGCAGCCGGAAATCGAAGCCGTGCTGGTCGGCCGGCCAGTCGGTGCCCTGGAAGTCGGCCGTGGCGATGCCCAGCACGCGCATGCCCTGGTCGGCCAGATTGCCTGCCTCGGCCAGCACCTGGCGCTGGTGCTCCTCCGACAACCGGCACAGGCGCGCGATGCTCTCCGGCGCGCCCTTTGCCGCCACCACATGGCTGGAGCGGCCGTCGGCGCGCCAGACATGGGTCATGGCGGGCAGGTCCGGGCTCAGGCTGTATTCATGCGCCAGATGCCAGCTGGCGGGAACAGGTTCGATGCATGTGCTGGCCAGGGCATGGAAGGCGCGTTCCATCGGATCGAAGGGTTCCTGCTCGCTGGCCAGCGTGCCGCATCGCAGCAAGGCCTGAAAGGCTTCGTCCAGCCTGTCGCCGCGGGACCACTTCAATGGCCCATTCGGGGTGAAGCGGACCAGGGCCTCGATCGCCATCTGGTTCCGGGTCAGCGTGCCGGTCTTGTCCGTGCACAGCACCGTGGCGGCGCCCAGTGTTTCGATGGCGGACGCGCGCCGGGTCAGGACGCGGCGCTGCGACAAACGCCAGGCTCCCATGGCCATGAACACGGTCAGGATCAGCAGGAATTCCTGGGGAAGCAGGGACATGGCCATCGTGATGCCGGCCAGCGTTCCCCCCAGCCAGTCGCCCCGGGTCCAGACGAAGAGCAGTCCGACGGCCAGGCTCACTGCCAGGCCAAGCCAGGAGAACCAGCGCACGAGCTGACGCGTCTGCAGTTGCAGGGGCGTCCGTTCGACTTCCAGAGCGCCAAGCACCGTTCCGATGCGTCCGATTTCGCTGCGCGCACCCGTCGCCGTCACTTGCGCAATGGCGCGGCCTGCGACCACCATCGTCCCTGCGTAGACCTGCGCCGCAGGCGCCTTGGCAATCGACAGCGATTCCCCGCTCAGCAGGGATTCGTCCACGGACAGGTCGTTGACTTCCAGCAGTTGCGCGTCGGCCGGCACGCGGTCGCCTTCGGCGAGTTCGATCAGATCGCCCTGCACGAGATCCCGGCCTGCGATCCTTTGCTGCTGCCCGTCTCGCCACACCAGGGCGCGGGGGCTGGTCATGTCGCGCAATGTCTCGAGCACTCTTTCCGTACGCCACTCCTGGATCAGCGTGATTGCGATGATGATCAGGAGGAATGCCAGCAGCATGCCGGCTTCGGCACGGTCTCCAAGAAGCAGATAGATGAACACGGCCAGGCCAAGCAGCTGGAACATCGGCTCGCGGGCTATTTCGAGCAGGATGCGCCTGGCGGTGCGGCGCGGCGGGCGTGGCAGCTCGTTCGGTCCGTCGGTTGCAAGGCGGTGCGCCACCTCGGCAGGATCGAGTCCCGACCTGGGGGCGCCATGGGGCACGTTCATCGTGGATTCTCCGTCGTGCCGATGCTTCGGCCTTGCTGCGTGGTGGTTATGGCTGGGTTGTCATGCACGTTCCCGGGCAAGATCCGGCCAATGCACCGCCTCGCCGTGTTCCGGGATCGCTGTCCGCCAGCCCAGCGTGTGCTGCAGCCGCTCGGCCAGCGCCTGGGCTGCTTGTGGCTCGCCATGCACCACGAAAGTGCGTGCGGGCGGCCGGCTGAAGTGTCTTGCCCAATTCAGCAGGGCGGCCTGGTCGGCGTGTGCGGAAAGGCCTTCGATACTGTGGATCCCGGCGCGCACGGGGATGTCTTCACCGAACAGGCGGACCCGTTTGGCGCCATCGACCAGGCGCCGGCCAAGCGTGCCCTGCGCCTGAAAACCGGAGATCAGCACGCTGCATTCGCGGCGTGGCAGGTTGTGCCGCAGGTGGTGGCGGATGCGTCCGGCATCGCACATGCCGCTGGCGGAAATGATGATGGCCCCGGAGCGGATCTGGTTCAGCGCCATGGATTCTTCCACGCTGGCGGTGAAATGCAGATAGGGAATATCGGCGCCCCGTTCGTGCCAGCCCGTCAGGCGCCGGGCCTCTTCGTCGAAGAGTTCCAGGTGTCGGCGCGTGATGCGGGTGACTTCAGTCGCCATCGGCGAATCGACGAATATCTGGGGGCGCCGGAGGCGCCCTTCGCACACGAAGCGGTGCAGGTGGTAGAGCACCTGCTGGGTACGGCCCACGGCGAACGCCGGCATGATGACGTTGCCGCCACGCTCGGACAGTGTCCGCTGCACGATGGCGATCATCTCTTCCTCGGTGGCCTGCTGGTCCTGATGCAGGCGATCGCCGTAGGTGGATTCCATCACCAGGATGTCGGCCTCCTGGATCGGCGTGGGGTCGCGCAGGATCGGCCGTCCCGGGTGTCCCAGGTCGCCGCTGAATACCAGCCGGGTGGTGCGGCCATGCTCGGCGACCGATATCTCGATGATGGCGGATCCGAGAATGTGCCCGGCGTCGCGAAACCGGCACTTCACCTGGGAGCACGGCGCGAATTCCCGGTCGTAGCCGACAGGGCGCACCTGCCGCAGGCATTCCTGTGCGTCTTCGCGGGTGTAGATCGGCGGTGCGGGGCGTTTTCCCCTGGCATGCCGGGCTGCGCGCAGCGCATCGGTTTCCTGGATGTGCGCGCTGTCTGGCAGCATCACTTCGAGCAGCTCGGCGGTGGCCCCTGTGGTGTGGATCTGCCCCTTGAAGCCTGACCGGACGAGCTTGGGCAGCAGGCCGCTATGGTCGATGTGGGCATGGGTGAGCAGGACGAAATCGATGCGCGCCGGATCGAATGCGAAAGGCTTGCGGTTGCGGGCTTCCGCCTCGCGGCCCCCCTGGATCATGCCGCAATCCACCAGGAATCGGGTATCGGCGGTTTCCACCAGGAAACACGAGCCGGTGACCTCGCGGGCGGCGCCAAGGAAACTGAGCTTCATACGCATTCACTCCGGCTTGCGCAACGAACGGATGTCCGGGCCTGATGCAGTGCGGATGAGTGAAGGATACACCGGGCGCAACATGGCGGATATGCGTGGCGCGGGTTTTCGCGGCTCGATCCAGAGTTCCCGGCATGCGGCTTGCTGCTGTGGGCGCAGGCCCGTTGCAGGGCTCCCTTCCAATTTCGACGGAGATCGCCATGAACCACAACAGACTCTTGCCGGCCCTGACCCTGACCGCTTCGGCCTTGATGCTTGCGGCGTGCGTTTCGCCGCGGCACTCGCCTTATGAAAATGTATCCGGCGACGAGCCCGGCGACATGACGGTAACGAACCAGGGTCACTACCAGGGTCGCTACCAGGGCACGGAAAGCGGTGTGATGGTGGTGAACAATCAGGATGCCGTCATCAATGCCAATGTCATCAGTGCGGTGTCGTCCGTACCGGGCCTGCGCGATTCGAGCCTGCAGGTCGGCACCCTGGATGGGATTGTTACCCTGAGGGGGATGGTCGACAGCCGGGCCACGGCACAAAGGGCCGTCCAGGCCGCCCGGCAGGTGCCGGGCGTGCGCAGCGTCAACTACGACCTGCAGGTCATGTAGGGCGTTATTCCCGGGTCCCCGCCACTGGGACGGAGGGCGGCTCGTCGCGGGGGGCACGATGCTCGGGAAGATCGAGGTCCTCCCATTTGCCGTCGCGCCAGCGGCCCCTGGCCCGGCCGGGGCTGTGGCCGCCAGCCGCACGCAACAAGGCGCAGGCTTCCGCCTCGCGCTCCGGTTCGACGTGCAGGACCAGCAGGGCGCCAGGGCCGTGGACACTGGGTGGTGCCTGCGCGCGTTCGCGGGCGCGGCGCCGCTCGTAGGCGCGGGCGCGCCGGCCCGTCACCCACAAGGCGCCCCAGAGCGAAGCCACATAGGCACCCGTTCCCGCCCCCGCGATTGCGATCATGCCGATGTGCGTGAGCTGCCAGCCCAGGAGGCCACCGATGGCCGCGCAGGCCAGTCCCAGGCCGAAGGCGGCGGTCACGGTGCCCCACTCACGCGGCCTGGGGCCGGGATCGCTTTCGTGCGAATCCGCCAGCGTCTGTCCATCGATGTAGAAGGTCGAGATGTCCTCGCTGCGGAATCCTTGTGTGTGCAGTGTCCCGACCGCGCGTTCCGCCTCGGGGAATGTGTCGAATTTGGCGGCCACGATCACGGACATCTCAGTTCCCCTTGTGCTTGGGTTTGTCGCGCGTTTCGGTCTCGGCCAGTTCCTGCAACTCCTTTTCATCCATGGATTCATACATGGACTTGGAAGCGCCCTTGAGTTCGCCGACCTTCTTGTCGCCGCGCTTGGCGGCCAAAGCAATTCCCGCCGCCTGCTGCTGCGCTTTCGATTTAGCCTGCATGGCGTTTCTCCCCATTCGGTCAATCGGTGCCCATGCAGCGGCAAGCTGCGTGCCTGGGCGCCGCAGCGCGTGCCGAACCGCACACAGGCAGCCGGCGCGCCGATGCACATGGGTCCCTGCGTACCATGGATGGCGTCCCGGCCAGAACAGGCAGATACTAGTGACATTCTGAAAGAATTGCCTTTTCACGTCGCAATGTCTCAGGAAGGCAGGCACGCCCGGTCCTTGGCGGGTTGGCCCGGTTTTTCCTGGCGAACCAATGGAGAAATCCATGCCACAAGCCCCTCGTACGGTGCGCGCATGGCCTGTCAGGCTCGTCATCGCCGGCATTGCGGTGGCGGCCATGACGATCGTGGCCGTGGCCTTGATCACGCTCAGCTGGTATGGGTCGCGCGCCATCCTGCTGGACATGGCCGCGATGGCGGCGCGCGACACGGGGCAGATCGTGGCCGAACGCGCGCGCCGCATCATCGAGCCCGGCTCCATATCGCTGCGCATGCTGGCGTTCGACCCGATCGTCGATGCGAAACGGCTCGACGACCGCCTGGCGCGGCGCAGTGTGCTGGCGGCCGAGCTGACCGAGAACCCGCTGGTGTCGGCCATCCACGTGGGGTATGAGAACGGCGATTTCCTGCTCATGCGTCCGCTGGACCGGCGCGATGTGCGCGAGCAGTTCCAGGCGCCGCCCCAGGCCAACTATCTCGTGCAGTCGGTCACGCTCGGGGATGATGGCAAGCGCCATGGGCTGTTCCTCTTCTACGACGCCAGGAACGAGCTCGTGCTGCGCCGGCCTCAGCCCGATTACCAGTTCGATCCGCGCGAGCGGCCCTGGTACATCGGTGCGATGGACACGGTATCCACGGTCACTTCCAGGCCGTACGTCTTCTTCTCGACACGGCAGGTGGGCATTACGCTTTCCCGCCTGTCCCACTCGGGGCGGGCCGTCACGGCAGTCGATATGGCGCTGGAAGACCTGGGCGAGGCGCTGGGCAGCCTGCGCATGACGCCCAACGCCGAGCTGGCCCTGGTGGACGAGGACGGCGCGGTGATCGCCTACCGCGACATGAATGCGCTGCTGGAGCACCGGCGGGCATTGGGCGAGTCCGATGTCGGCACGCTGCAGACCCTGGGCGTCGGCGCGCTCACGCGCCTGTGGCAGGTTGCCGCGGCCGACGGCCAGGTCGTTTCCTACGAAGCCGGCGGGCGGAAATGGATCGGGGTGTCCCTGCCGTTCGATGGCATCGACGGCGTGTCCATGCGGCTCCTGAGTGCTGCTCCCGTCGACGAACTGCTGGGTGTGCTGGCGCTCAATCGCGCGCGCATGATCCTGATATCGATCGGTCTGATCGTGCTGTTCCTGCCGTTCGGCTGGCAGGCCGGCAGCGCCGTGGGGCGCGCCCTGGAAGGCATCGCGGCGCAGGCGCTGCGCATGTCGCGCTTCAACTTCCGCCGCCGCAAGGAACGGGCCGCCTCGATGCTGCGCGAAGTCGAATCGCTCAACAGCGTGATGGACAAGGTCGCGGGGTCGATGGAATCCCTGCTCGAGATCAGCCGGGTGCTGGGCTCCGAGCCCCAGATCGAAACCATGCTCGCGCAGGTTCTGGAAAAATTCGTCCAGGCCACGCGCTGCGAAGGCGGTGCCGTTTATCTGTTCGACCGGGAGCGCAGCCACCTGGCCCGCGTGGCCATATTCGGCGAGCAGGGGGGGCTGCCCGATGCAATGAGCGCCCACCAGGGCGAGGCCGCACTGGCTGGCGGGCCGGGCCGGAATCAGGACCAGGGCCGGGGGCTGGGCCAGGACCCGATGCGGCCGCATATCGCGTTCGCGCTGAGCGGCCGCGACAGCCAGCCGCTGGGGCTGCTCGTGCTGGTCCTGGGCGCAGACCAGGATCGGGACCACGCGGCGCCCGCATTCCAGGCTTTCGCCGATCGCCTGACCGGCATGCTGGCCGTGGCCATCGAGACGCGCAAGCTGATCGAGGCACAGCGCAATTTGTTCGAGTCCGTCACCCACATCCTGGCCGATGCCATCGATGCCAAGAGCCCCTACACGGGCGGGCATTGCGAGCGGGTGCCCAAGCTGGCGATCCTGCTGGCCGACCGCATGCAGGCCGAGACCCTTGGCCCGTACGCGGATTTCCACCTGAACGAGGATGAGCGCGAGGCCTTCAGGCTCGCGGCGTGGCTGCATGATTGCGGCAAGGTGACCAGCGCCGAGCACATCATGGACAAGGCCACCAAGCTGGAAGTCGTCTACAACCGCATTCACGAAATCCGCACGCGCTTCGAAGTGCTGTGGCGGGATGCCGAGATCGACAGCCTGCAGGCCCGGCTGCGCGGCGAAGATCCGGACGCTGCCGAAGCAAGGCGCGCTGCGCGCCAGGCGCAATTGCGCGAAGACTTCGGTTTCGTCGCAGAGTGCAATGTCGGCGGCGAATTCCTGCCTGACGGCGCCGTCGAACGCCTGCGCGCCATCGGGGCGCAGACCTGGCTGCGCCATTTCGACGACACACTGGGCCTGGACGCGCAGGAAAGCGCCCGGCTTGCCGGCAGCCGCCCGGTACCGCCTGCGCTGCCAGCCATCGAGCAACTGCTGGCCGATCAGCCGCATCACATCGTGCCTTGGGACGATGCCCGGCGACCCGCCGTGGAGCGCGACGACCCGCGCAATACCTGGGGGTTCGACATGACGCTGCCCAGGCACCGGCGCAACATGGGCGAATTGCACAACCTGGCCATCCAGCGCGGCACGCTGACCGACGAAGACCGTTTCGCCATCAACGACCATATCGTGCAGACGCTGATCATGCTCAAGCGCCTGCCCTGGCCGTCCCACCTGGAACGGGTGCCCGACATCGCGGCCAACCACCATGAGCGCATGGACG
>Ga0164243_10015798_pt1 | contig 10407 bp, 8 predicted proteins | sample OricompcompostOP_FD_108781 | JGI IMG/M metagenome (GOLD analysis project Ga0164243, IMG submission 108781) | Organic Plus compost microbial communities from Emeryville, California, USA - Original compost - Organic plus compost (OP) | ecosystem: Engineered > Solid waste > Mixed feedstock >... | reverse complement strand
TGCCCTGGCCGACGGCGCTGGCGGCCTGCAGCGCGTCGATCGCCGTCGGCCGCTGCGGCAGGCCGAGCACCTCGACCCCGCGCGCGACCGCGCCGCTGGAGACGAGCACGAACCGGTCTCCGCCACCGTGGCGCATGGCGACCCCGGCGCAGAGGGCGGCCAGCCCGTCGCGGCGCAGCGCGCCGCGGTCGTCGGCCACGACGCTGGACCCGAGCTTGACGACGGTCAGGGACATCGGCGCCCCAGGGTAGTGCGCGACCCGCGCGGGCGACGGTCGCGCAGGGGGCCGTGCCGCGGTTCGAGCCCGGCCGCGAGCGTCAGGGCTCGGGGTCCAGCTCGAACTCGAGGCCGGCGATCTCCAGCTCGTCCCCCGGCGCGAAGCCGGCGTCGCGCAGCGCCTCGATCACCCCCATCTTCCGCAGCCGCGACTCGACGTACTCCAGCGCCTCCTCGTTGTCGAGGTCGTGGCGGGCGAGCAGCCGCTCGATGCCCGGTCCCGTGACGCGGAAGGTCCCGTCGCCGCCCCGGCCGACCCGCCAGTCGCGGTCGGAGCTGGGGCGGTACAGGCGGTGCTCGGCCATCGACGCGAGCGCGAGGTCGCCGGCCACCGCCGGGTCGACCGCTCGCACCGGCACGGTCCGCAGCAGCAGCGCGCGCAGCTCGTCGAGGCCGGCGCCGGTCGCGCTCGAGGTCACGACGACGGGCACCGCCGGCGCGTCGTCCTCCTCCCACGCCTCCAGCGGGGTGCCGTCGGCCCGCACCCGCCGGCCCCGCTCGTCGGTGTGCCGACCGTTCAGCCGCTCGTCCCAGGCCCGGCGCGCCGCCTCGGCGACCTCCGGGGCGACGAGGTCCGCCTTGCTGAGGACGAGCACCCGCGGCAGCCGCGCGAGCCGCTGGTCGTAGGCGGCGACCTCGGCCTCGATCGTGGCGTGGTTGTCGACGGGGTCGCTGCCGTCGAGCGGCTCCAGGTCGAGCACGTGGACCAGCAGGCGGCAGCGCTCGACGTGGGCGAGGAACTCGTGGCCGAGCCCCTTGCCGTCGCTGGCGCCCTCGATCAGCCCGGGGATGTCGGCGACGATCAGCTGCCGGTCCTCGCCCTGGATCGTGCCGAGGATCGGCTCGAGCGTCGTGAACGGGTAGTCGGCAACCTTCGGCGCGGCCCGCGTGATCCGCGACAGCAGCGAGGACTTGCCGGCGTTGGGCAGGCCGATCAGGCCCACGTCGGCCAGCAGCTTGAGCTTGAGGTCGATCCATCCCTCCTCGCCGTCGAGGCCCCGCTCGCGGAAGCGCGGGCTCTGGCGCGTCGGCGAGGCGAAGCGGGCGTTCCCGCGGCCGCCCGAGCCGCCCCGCGCCACGCGCACCGACTGGCCGGGCAGGACGAGGTCGTGGACGGTGCCGTCCAGGCCGGTGACCTGCGTCCCCGGCGGGACCCGGACGATCAGGTCCTCGCCGTCGTGGCCCTTCTTCAGCGCGCCCTCGCCGTGGCGGCCGCGGGGGGCCTTGAAGTGCACCCGCCGGGAGAACGACTGCAGGTCGCGCAGGGAGTCGTCGCAGACGAGCACCACGTCGGCCCCGCGCCCGCCGTCGCCGCCGTCCGGGCCGCCCTTCGGCACGTGCGCCTCGCGCCGGAACGACAGGCAGCCGTCACCGCCGTGACCGCCCTGGACGAAGATGCGCGCGCTGTCGGAGAGCACCGGGGAATGGTCGCAGGTGCGCCCGCGCCGCCCCTCGTCGCCTCGCCCCGCACCAGGCATGCGCGGCACGCCCCCGCCGGGCGAGGCGACCGTGCCGCGCGTTGCACGGTCCGCATGCGTTGCGCGGCACGCCCCGCCGCGCGGCCGGGGCGTGCCGCGCATCCCATCTCGGGCGTGCGGCGCTCCCGCGATCCGGCCGGCAGGCCCGGCACCCGGATCGGCCGCGCGCGGCGAGCCGCATCGCCCCCGCGCCGCCGCCCCGCCGACCCACGCCCTGCCGACGCACCGCCGGCCGCGTGACCGCGCCGCCGTCGACGATCGTGCCGCGCGCGGCGCGGCGTGCCCCAGCTCCGTGGCGGGGTCGTGCCGGTTCGGTGGCGGCCGGTCCCGCGCCGCTGGCCGGCCGGCAGCGTCGGGGCGGTGCCACGCCGATCCGCCGACACCACCGCGAGACTGGCCCGCGTCGGGCTGCGACCCCCGGACGAGCTCTCCGGGGATCGGGCCGCGGCCTGGCTCGCCGCCCAGCAGCACGGCGTCGTCGCGCTGCGGCAGCTGCGCGAGGCCGGCCTCGGTCGCGGCGCGCTCGAGCACCGGATCCGCTGCGGGCGGCTGCTGCGCGTGCACACCGGCGTCGTCGCGGTCGGCCATCTCGGGCTGGCGCGCGAGGGCGAGATCATGGCCGCGCTGCTGGCCACGGGCGACGACGCGCTCGCCGCCGGTCGGACCGCCAGCACGCTCTGGGAGATCGTGCCGCCCGGCGTGCCGGAGCTGGCCGCCGGAGCGCCGATCGACGTCGTCGTCGCGGACCGCAACCCCGGCACCCGGCCGGGCGTGCGCTACCGGCGATCGCGCACGCTGCGGCCCCAGGACGTGCGCTGGCAGGGGCCGATCCCGTTGACCTCTCCCGCGCGGACGATCCTGGACGAGGCCGACAGCCTCGACGCGGCGGTCGTGGAGCGGCTGCTCGCCCAGGCGTATCGCCGGCGGCTGACGACCGAGAGCGAGGTCGCCCGCCTCGCCGAGCGCGTGCCCGGTCGTCGCGGCCTCGGCCTGTTGCTGGAGCTCTCCGCCAGCGGACCGGCGTTCGACCGCTCGGTCGCCGAGCGGCTGCTGCTGGAGCTCGTGCGCCGTGCCGGTCTGCCGGAGCCGCAGCTCAACGTCCGCGTCGGCGATTGGGAGGTCGACGCCCGGTGGCCGGCGTGCGGCGTCGTCGCCGAGTTCGACAGCTTCACGTTCCACCAGGACCGCTTCGCGTTCGCCAAGGACCGCCGCAAGTGGACGGCGCTCCAAGCCGCCGGCCACCCGGTCGTCCTCGTCGTCTGGGAGGACCTGGTCGGCCGGCCCGAGCTCGTGGCGGTGACCATCGCCCGCGCGCTCGCCGCTGCCGGTTCGCCCCGGTGACCCCGCCGTCCCGCACGCGGCGCGCCGGGAGCCGGCGGCGTGGCGAGGACCGCTGATCGCCCCGCTGGCGACCGCGCCGCGGCGACGCGCGGCGACGGTCGTGGCTCGGCCGTGGCGCCGACCTGGCATGCGCGGCACGGGGCCGGCGCCCCCGCGTCCGGTGACGCGCGCGCCATGCGTGAGATGGGATGCGCGGCACGGGCCCGCCGGGTGCAACGGCGTGCCGCGCTCGCCAGGCGGGGGTCAGCGACCGGACCGGCGGCGGGCCTCGGCGCGGGCCCGCTCGACCTGGGCGGCGTAGCGGGCGGCCGCCTCGGCCCGCTCGCGGACCTCCTCGGCGGCCCGGCCGGCCGCCGCGGCCTCCAGGCGGCGCGCCGCGGCGTCGGCGTGGGCCATCTCGCTCGGCGAGGGCCCGTCGGGCGCGACGCCGCCGATCGCCTGGCGCAGCCAGTCGGCGATCCGCGCGGTCCGCCGGTCGGGGCCGAAGCGGGCCTCGGCACGCGCCTGCCGCTCGGGATCGCGGCTGCCGTAGCGCCAGCGGGCCCACGGCGAGGAGGGCTTGCCCAGGCGCACCATCGCCCACAGGCCGACCGGCGGGAACAGCAGCGTGCCGAACCCGTGCAGGAAGCGGCTCTTCGCGAAGCAGACGCCGCTGACTCCCAGCACGCCGAAGGTGTAGCCCGCCGACACGAGCGTGCTGAAGAGGTCGTCGCCGGTGAACTGCAGCGGGTTGACGCCGAGGAAGACGAGGCCCATGAACGCGGCGGTCACCGCGACCGCGTCGATCGACGTGCGTCCCTCGCGGGCCCAGTAGACGTCGCGCAGGTACACCCAGAGCGCGAACTCGTCGAAGGTCAGCCCGACGCCGATCCCGAAGAGGATCGCGCTGATGTGCATCCAGGGCGCCTGGTCGTCCAGCGCGAAGCCGAGCGTGCCGGCGACCATCATCGTGACGATCCCCCACACCAGGTGGTGGAGGTGGACGCCGCTGTCGGTCACCACGCTGCCGGGCCACCAGGGGAACCGCTCGCTGCGGGACATCCGCGCGCTGGTCCGGATGAAGGCGAAGGAGCCCAGGAAGGCCGCCATCACGAGGAAGACCCCCTCGCGACCGGGCTCCTGGACGTAGTCGCGCCAGAGGTCGGGGAGGAACCAGTCCGCGAGGACCGGTGCCGACGACGGCGAGGTGAGGGAGCCGACGAGCGTCATCGCGGGGACCGCCCCAACGGTACCCGGAGGTCGAAGGAGCGGGCCCCGGCCCGCGCATCGTCCACCCGAGCCGCGCGGCACCGCGGCCGGGCGCGGGCGTCCCGCGAAGGGCGGTCCCACCGGTCGCGACGCGACGGCTCGCGCCCGCGTGGCGGAGCCGGCGGTGCGCCGGCCGGGCGGCCGGCGCGGTCGCTCATCCGCCGCGCTGCATCAGGCGGCTCGCCACCAGGCTCGCGGTCGCTGCGGCGGCGGCCACGGCCGAGACCCCGACCGCCCCGGAGGCCGGCAGGCCGCGGCGGCCGGCGACGGTCGCGCCCAGGTCGACGAGGTCCGCGAACGCGCTCGTGCGCGCCCACCGGTACCCGCGATCGGGATCGGCCGCCGTGTGGATCTGGGCCATCCCGATCAGCGCGTCGCGGATCCCGAGGCCGCGCAGCGCGACCTGGGCCGGCGCGGTCGCCGCCGCGTCGCCGAGCCAGCCGCGGCCGGCCTGCTCGGGGACCGCGACGAGGGCCAGGCCGATGGCGATCCGTCCGGCGCCGATCGCGCGGGAGAGGTTGGCGGGATCGCGGAGCGGCATGCGCGGAGCCTACTTCGGCTCGCCGCCCGGCGGCGCGGCCCGACGCGCCGTCGGGCCGGTCCGTGAACGACGACGGCCCGCCGGAGCGGGCCGTCGAGGCAGGTGGTGCGCGGGGCGCGTCAGTCGGCGGCGACGGCCGGCGCCTCGGACGCCTCGACCGAGACCACGCGGCCGCGCCAGCCGCGGTTGAAGGCGACGGTGCCGGCCGCCTTCGCGAACAGCGTGTCGTCCTTGCCGATGCCGACGCCCTTGCCGGGCTTGAAGCGGGTGCCGCGCTGACGGACGATGATCTCGCCGCCGGTGACGGTCTGGCCGGCGAAGACCTTCACGCCCAGGCGCTGGGCGTTGGAGTCGCGGCCGTTCTTGGAGGAGCCGAGGCCCTTCTTGTGTGCCATGAGTCAGTTCTCCGGACGGACGTTCAGGGAGCTCAGGCCGAGATCGAGTCGATCCGGATCCTCGTCAGCGGCTGACGGTGACCGGTCGTGCGCTTGTAGCCGCGCTTCGGCTTGAACTTGAAGATGCGGATCTTGGGGCCCTTGACGTGCTCGACGACCGTCGCGCCGACCGAGGCCGACTTCAGGGCGTCGGCGCCGATCGCGACGCTGTCGCCCTTCACGAGCACCGGCTCGAGCGCGACGGAGGCCCCGGCCTCGGCGTCGAGCTTCTCGACCAGGAGCTCCTGGCCCTGCTCGACGCGGTACTGCTTGCCACCGGTCTTGACGATTGCGTAGAGGCTCATGGGGTTACGGCTCACTCGGACGAGATGGGCTCTGCGGCGGACTCGTCGGCGTCGGTCGCAGCGGCGCGCTTCGCCCGGGACGCGGCAGAGCGGCGCCCACCTCGGGTGCGGCGCCGGACGGGAGAGGATACGACATCCGCCTCCCCCGTGCCGTTCGGGGACGGCTCGGCCGCCGCGCCCGGCTCGGCGGGCTCCTCGGCGACCACGTCGCGAGCGCCGTGCTCGGCCTCGCCGCCGGGTCCGTCGCCGGCGCTCGCCGGCGACGCGTCGGCGGCGAGCGCGGAGGCGTCCTCCCCCGGCCGGTCGTCGCTGGACGGGTCGTGGTCCGACGCGCCGGCGGCGTCGTCGGCCGGCGCCTCCCCGTCGCCGGACCCCTCCTCGGACGGCGGGGCCTGCCCGCCGCGCCCGCGGCCCCGCCCGCCGCGGCGCCGGCGCCGGCGCGGCCGCTCGTCGCTGGGCGGCTCGGCGCCCTCCTCCTGCTCCTCGCCGACCGCCGGCGCGGGCGGCGCCTCGACCCCGACGAGCACCGCGTTGGCCGACGTCCGGCCCGCGCGCTCGATCCGCACGAGCTTCTTCTCGCCGACGAAGCGCCCGCCGCCGGTCACCGAGACGACGTAGCCGCCGACCTTCGCGACCGCGTCGTCGACGTTGTACATGTGGGGCTCGACGATCTGGACGAGGACCTCCTCGCCCTCCTGGAACGGGATCGCCCGCTCGCGGACGTCCTCGATCGCGCCCTCCATCACGATCTCGAACTCGTCGAGCGGCAGCCGCTCGGAGCCCTCGAAGACGAAGTAGCGGCCGGTCGCCTCCTCGAGCGCGTGCAGCACGCGGGCGCCCTGGCCGGTGAACTCGCCGACGACGGCGGGGTGCATCCGGACGAGGAACGCCTTGGAGCGCTTCGGGGCGCGGGAGGCGTGCTCGCGCAGCTCGCGCTCGAACTCGATCGCGAGGGTCTCCTCGCTCTTGATCACGCCGTCGCCGTCGCAGGTCGGGCAGGCGCGGGTGATGACCTCGCGCACGCCCTCGGTGACGTTCTGGCGGGTCATCTCGACCAGGCCGAGCTTCGAGATCTCGGCGGTGAAGGTCTTCGTCCGGTCCTCCGCGAGCTTGGCCCGCAGGGTCTTCAGGACCTCGCGCTGGTTGCGGGCCTTCGCCATGTCGATGAAGTCGATGACGATGATGCCGCCGATGTCGCGCAGGCGCAGCTCGTTGACGACCGCCTCGGCCGCCTCGAGGTTCGTGCGGGTGATCGTGTCCTCCAGCCGGGCCTGCTTGCCCTTGCCGGTGAACGAGCCGGAGTTGACGTCGATGACGGTCAGCGCCTCGGCGTAGTCGATCATCAGGTAGCCGCCGGAGGGCAGGTCGACCCGGCGGCTGATCAGGCCGTCGATCACCGACTCGACGTCGAAGGCGTCGAACAGCGGGTCGGACTCCTCCCACAGCTCGACCTTGTCGACGAGCTCGGGAGCGGTGCGGGTGAAGAACGACCGCAGCCGCTGGACCTGCTGCGGGTCGTCGACGATCGCGCGCTCGAACTCGGCGCTGAAGATGTCGCGCACGACCCGGACCGACAGGTCGGCCTCCTGGAAGACCATGCAGGGGCCCTGCATCTCGCCGGCGCGCTGCTCGAGGACCTCGTGCAGCTTGAAGAGGTACGGCAGCTCGCGCTCGAAGTCCTCGCGGACGGCGCCGCGCGACGCGGTCCGGACGATCGCCCCGCCGCCGTGCAGCTCGAGGCCCTTGACCTCCTTGCGCAGCCGGTTGCGCTCCTGGTCGTCGATCTTCTTCGAGACGCCGACGCCCTCGCCCTTCGGGGCGTAGACCAGGTAGCGCCCGGCGATGGTGAGGTCCATCGTCAGGCGGGCGCCCTTGGTCTTCAGCGGGTCCTTCGTGACCTGCACGACCAGCTCGTCGCCGGGCTTGATCAGGTCGGTGATCTTCGGATGGTCGGCGCCGCCGTGGCCACGGCGGGCGACCTTGACGCCCGGCAGGCGGATCTCGTCGACGTGGAGGAAGCCGTTCTTCTCCAGGCCGATGTCGACGAACGCCGCCTCCAGGCCGGGCAGCACGTTGTCGACGCGGCCCTTGTAGACGTTGCCGACGATCGAGCGGTTCGAGCGCCGCTCGAAGTAGAGCTCCGCGACGCGGTAGCCGTCGCCGGCGCGGGGCGGGCGGGCGCTCGATCCGCGCCCGCGGCCGCGGCCGCCCTTCTGGCGCTTGCCGTCGCCGCCGTCGGTGGATTCCAGGAGCGCCACGCGGGTCTCGCCGCGGTCCACGCTCACCAGGACCTGTTTCTTCACGGTCAGAACCTCAATCCGGTCTGGCCACGGTCGGGGGTCGCCGCGCCGCCACCCGTCCCTGCGCGTAGATCGCCTGCAGCAGGCCGATCGCCAGGTAGGTGGAGAGCACGGAGGATCCGCCGTAGCTCACGAGCGGCAGCGGGATGCCGGTGATCGGCATGATGCCGACGTTCATCCCCGCGTTCACCAGGACCTCGAAGAGGAGCATCGCGAGGATGCCGGCGGCCAGGACGGCGCCGTAGAAGTCCCGTGCGGTGGAGAGGATGCGCAACCCGCGCCACATGATCAGTGCGTAGAGGGAGAGGATCGTCGCCGCTCCCATGAAGCCGAAGCGCTCGCCGACCGACGCGAAGATGAAGTCGGTCTGCTTCTCCGGCAGGTAGCCGAGCTTCGCCTGGGTGGCCTCGTCGCCGCGGCCGGTCTTCTGCCCGGAGCCGATGGCGGTCTTGGCCTGGTTCAGCTGGTAGCCCGGGCCCTGCTCGTCGCCCGGGTGGAGGAAGGCCGTCAGACGGTCGGTCTGGTACGGCTTGAGGACGTTCACCCCGGCCGCCGGGAGGGCGCCGAGGACGAGGCTGATCCCCGCGACGACCACGACGCCGATCACGGCGAGGTGGCGTCCGGGGGTGCCGCCGATCAGCAGGACGCCGGCGGTCACCGCCCCGTAGACCAGGCCGGAGCCGAGGTCCGAGCTGACGACCATGACGGCCGGCAGCAGCATGAAGGCGAGCAGCCGCAGGGTCGTGGACCGCTCCTCGATCGCCCGGGAGCGCTCGACGAGGACGGCCGACCCGCAGACCGCGAGCAGCACCTTGCCCAGCTCGGAGGCCTGGAAGCTGAAGAAGGGCAGCTGGATCGAGAGCGTCGACCCGTTGACCGACGTCCCGAGCAGGGCGACGGCCACGATCGACGCGAGCATGAACCCGTAGAGCGGCCAGCGCAGCTCGCGCAGCCGCGCGTAGTCCATCCGCGAGACGGCGGCCGCGATGCCGATCCCGAGCACCGCGTAGACGACCTGGCGGGAGACGAAGGCGTTGCCCTCGGTGGCGCCGGCGATCGCCAGCACCGAGCAGACCGACAGCCCGACGGCGGCCAGCGCGAGCACCGGGTCGACCGGCAGCCGCAGGTCGACGGTCTCGCTCAGCTCGCGCCGGCGGCGGGGCATCCGCATGCCCAACGGGGTGGCTTCGCGCGAGGACGCCATCTACTGGGTCTCCGAGGCCTCGCCCGGCTTGCAGGGCGCCTGCTGCTGGTCGTCCCAGTACCAGCGGCGCAGGATCTGGCAGACGACCGGCGCCGCGGTCGTCGTGCCGAAGCCGCCGTTCTCGACCGTCGCGACGACGACGATCGGCCGTTCCTCGTCGGGGACCATCGCGGCGAACCACGCCTGGTCGGGACAGCCGCCGTCGTTGCAGCGCTCGGCGGTGCCGGTCTTGCCGAAGACCATCTGGCTGCTCTGGTTCCAGCCCGTGAAGACCTGTCCGGCGGTCCCGTCCGGGGTGGCGGTCACCGCGTGCAGGCCGCGCAGGATCTCGCGCTTCCACACCGGGTCGAAGGGCACGCTGCGGACCGCGGGCTGCTTGAAGCGCTGCACGAGCACGCCGTCGGCCTCCTCGACCTGCAGCGCGATCCGCGGCACGGGGAAGTACAGGCGATCCCGGAACTTGCCCGGCGGGTCGTAGAGGCCCGCGTAGGAGCGGGCGACCTGCAGCGGGGTGGCCTGGAAGTCGCCCTGGCCGATCGAGAAGTTGACGTTGTCGCCGAGCAGGAACTGCCCGTTGACGTCGAAGACGAGGCCGCAGTTGGCCCGCTTCTCCTGCTTGCGGCAGTCCAGCTCGGCCTGGTTGCGCCGCTTGCGCCAAGAGGTGTCGGGGATGACGCCGCGCGCCTCGCCGGGGATGTCGATGCCGGTCGGACGTCCGAAGCCGAACAACCGCGCCCACGTCTGCAGCGGCTGGTTCTGGTAGCGGAAGATCTTGGCGCCGATGTCGTAGTAGTAGACGTCGGAGGAGATCTGCAGCGACTGCCAGAGGTTCGTCGAGGGCAGCTCCGCGTCGCCGGCGTTGCACTTCTTGTCGGTCTTCAGCCGGCCGACCTGGAGGCACGAGCCGCCCGGCCCCTGCGTCTCCGGGGTGATGATGCCGGTCGACAGCCCAGCCGCGGCCGTCACGATCTTGAACGTCGAGCCGGTGGCGTAGCCGGCGGCGATCGCGCGGTTGAACATCGGCGCGCCGTTGCGCTCGCCGGTCAGCCGCCGGTACTGGCGAGTCGTCAGCTCCCCGCCGTTGAGCACGTTGAGGTCCAGCGACGGGTAGGAGCCGATCGCGAGGATCTCGCCGTTGCGGGGGTCCATCGCCACGAACGCCCCGCCGGCCTTCCGGCCGGTCTTCTCGTCGGTCGGGTCCTTCGAGACCGCGTTGCGCATCGCCCACTGCGCCGTCCGCTGGAGCCGCTCGTCGAGCGTCAGCCGCAGCCGCTTGCCGG
>Ga0164243_10015797_pt1 | contig 10407 bp, 9 predicted proteins | sample OricompcompostOP_FD_108781 | JGI IMG/M metagenome (GOLD analysis project Ga0164243, IMG submission 108781) | Organic Plus compost microbial communities from Emeryville, California, USA - Original compost - Organic plus compost (OP) | ecosystem: Engineered > Solid waste > Mixed feedstock >... | reverse complement strand
TGCGCATTCTTTCGCGCACCTGGCAGATGCTGCTGAAGGGTATCACCGAAGTGCAGCAGGCCAGCCGCCCGATCGCGGCGGCAGAGATGCTGCTGGTACGTATCGCTTATGCCGCCGATCTGCCGACGCCCGATGATGTGATCCGTTCGCTCGGACAAGGCGGGCAGGGCAGCAGCGCCGATGCTGGCGCCAGCGCGCCGCGCGGCAATGGCGGTGGCGGCAATGGCGGCGCGTCGTCTTATGCGCAAGCCGCATCTTCCGGTGCAGGCTTCGCGCCGCGTGTCGATGCGCCGCGCGGGGCGCCACGTGCATCTGGTGCGCCGGCTCTGAGTATTGTGCCGCGTTCGGCCCCGCAGCCGGAAGCGCAACAGGGCATCGTCATCCGAAGCTTCGAAGAACTGGTGAAGCTCGCGACCGAGAAGCGCGATCTCAAGGTGAAAACAACGCTGGAGCGCGATGTTCGGCTTGTTCGCTGCGAGGACGGCCAGCTCGAAGTGGCGCTCGAACAGAGCGCGTCGCCGGCGCTCGTCAATGATCTGGCGGCCAAGCTGAAGGCCTGGACCGGCTGCCAATGGGTGGTCGTGGTCTCGCGCGAGGAAGGCCAGCCGACTCTGAAATCGCAGGCCGAGGCGCGCGAGGCGGACCTCAAGCGCGGCGTGCGCAGCGATCCGCTGGTGCAGGCCGTGCTGGAACGCTTCCCGGGTGCCGAAATTGTCGCGGTGCGCACGCGCGAGGTTGATCCGCCGCCCGCCGATGGCGATATGTCCTACGACGACAGCGACAACGAACTGGATGATGAGAGGTAAGCAATGGTCGATTTCATGGGCATGATGAAGAAGGCCACCGAGCTGCAATCGAAGATGCAGGCGATGCAGGCCGAGCTGGAAGCCGTCGAAGTCGAGGGCATGGCCGGTGGCGGTGTCGTCAAGGTGACGCTGTCAGGCAAAGGCGATCTGAAGGGCGTGTCGATCGACGACAGCCTGATGAAGCCGGACGAAAAAGAGATTCTGGAAGACCTGCTCGTCACCGCGCATGCTGATGCCCGCAAAAAATCGGAAAGCGTGATGGCCGAGAAGATGAAGGGCCTCACTGGCGGCCTGCCGCTGCCGCCCGGCATGAAACTGCCTTTCGGATAATGACCGGCGACGATCGCCGTGTGCCACCCACCGGCGGACTGGTTCTGGCCGGTGGTCTCGCGCGCCGCATGGGCGGTGGCGATAAGGCGCTGATCGAGATCGGCGGCCGCGCTATTCTCGATCGCGTGATCGAAACGCTGTCGCCGCAATGCGACGGCCTCGTGCTCAACGCCAATGGCGACCCGCAGCGTTTCGCGCGCTTTAATCTACCGATGGTGTCCGACGGTATTCCCGATTTTGCCGGACCGCTGGCCGGCATCCTCGCCGGGCTTGATCATTACGCCGCGCATCGCCCCGATCTTTCATGGATGCTGAGCGTGCCGGGGGATTGCCCGTTTCTGCCGCGCGATCTCGTGCACCGTCTGCACGACGCGCGCGAACGCGGCAACACGATGCTGGCCTGCGCGCGGTCGGGTGACTGGCGTCATCCGGTGGTCGCGTTATGGCCGCTGGCACTACGCGACGATCTGCGCCGGGCGGTGGTCGAGGAAGGCTTGCGCAAGGTCGAGGTGTTCACCGCGCGTCACGGCATCGCCTTCGCCGAATGGCCGGACACGCCGATCGATCCGTTCTTCAACGTCAATACGCCAGACGATCGCGCCCTCGCAAATCAGCTGGTGAGCACGGCGTAAGGCAGAAAACCGACGGTGTCGCCCGGCGCGATCTCGGTCTCATCTTCGGTAATCTCGACAAGACCATCCGTCATAGTCAGCGATGTGATGATGCCGCTGCTATCGGGCTCATGCTTGATGGCTTCGACACCGCCATCATCGGCGCGCGCGAGCTTTACCCGCACATAATCGCGGCGGCCCGGCTTCTTGCGATAGGAGAAAGCCGCGCGTACCGGCAGCGCCATTGGTGACGTGATCGTTCCGCCGGAGAGCTGCATCAACAGCGGCCGCACGACGAAGACAAAGGTGACGAAGGCAGCGACCGGATTGCCGGGCAGTCCGACGAAGGCTGCTTCATGATCCGCGTGGTCAGGTATGACACCCAGCGCCACCGGCCGCCCCGGCTTGATGGCGATGCGCCAGAAGGCGATCCTGCCGATCGCGGTCACAGCATCGCGCACATGATCGGCATCGCCCGATGACACGCCGCCCGAACTGAGAACGACATCATGATGCGCGGCGGCAGCCTTCAGCGCATCACTCAGCAACGCCGGATCGTCCGGCAATATGCCGAGATCGGTCACTTGCGCATGAAGGCTCTCGCACAAGCCTTTCAGCAGCGGCCGGTTGGCGTCGTAACGCGCGGCATTGCGCAGTGGTTCGCCGGGCTCGATCAGTTCATCGCCGGTGGAGAACAGCGCGACGCGAATGCGACGCCGGACCGTCACTTGCGTCAGCCCTAGCGCCGCAGCCAGTGCGATATCAGCGATGGACAGAACACGGCCGGCGCGCAATGCGATGTCGCCCCGCCGCACATCCTCACCGGCGAGACGACGATTGTCGCCAGGCTGAAGGCCCTGCGGCGCGATCACCTTGCCGCCTTCAAGCTTTGCGTCTTCCTGCATGAACACGGTATCGGCGCCTGCTGGCATCGGCGCACCGGTAAAAATGCGGATCGCCGCGTGGCGCGGCAGCGCGACGCTTGCGGTCTGTCCGGCGAGAATGCGCTCGGCAATGGTGAGCGTTGTTTCGCCCTGCGTGTTGAGATCGGCGTGACGCACAGCATAGCCGTCGACGGCGGCATTATCGAAGGGCGGCAGATCGAGCGGCGCAACAATGTCTTGCGCAAGAACGCGGCCGCGCGCCAGCCCCAGCGCAACACGGTCCGTTTCCGCCGCCGGCATAACGCCCGCCGCGATCAGAGGCGCGATCTCGCCGACGGTCAGCAGGCGTTTCGACACGACCTGATCATCGTCGGTGAGCCGGCCCATCACGGCGCATCCGCAGATGCCATGACTTCGCTGATCGGCACGGCTTTGCTGAGCAACAATTCGGCGATGGCGGCAATGTCGTTGAGATCGACAACCGGCACCCGCGCCTCTGGCAGCGCCGTATCGGCCGCTACCGCAACGATCCATGGATCGTCCGGATGCAGCAGCGGCTTGCCATTGGCGGCGCGGTGAATTTCCAGTTTGGGAAACGGCTCGCGCTTGAAGCCTTCCACCAGCACGAGATCGACTGGCGCCAGCTTGGCAAGCAGGTGCGGCAGATCCGGCTCCGGCGCGCCGCGCAATTCATGCATCAAGGCCCAGCGCGCGCCGGAAATCACCAGCACTTCAGTGGCGCCGGCCGAACGATGCTCAAACGAATCCTTGCCGGGCCTATCGACATCGAAGGCGTGGTGGGCATGTTTGAGTGTCGACACGCGCTTGCCGCGCGCCTTGAGCTGCGGAATGACCTTGGTCAGCAATGTGGTTTTGCCGGAACCGCTCCAGCCGGCGAGACCGATGATGCGCATGCCTCTGTCTAGCGCAAAAGCGTGGCGGTGCGGAATGCCTGATCGCCGCAAGGTAAAGCGCGCGTCTTGCCTTAGCCCCTCAGCCGTCCTATCCGCAGACCATGACGATTGTCGATTTACGCGGTCTCAAATGCCCGCTTCCGGTGCTGCGGACCCGCAAGATCCTCAGTGAGCTGACTCCCGGCGCCGTGGTCGCCGTGGCCTGTACCGACCCCCTGGCGGCGATCGACATTCCGAACCTTCTGCGTGAGACCGGCGATGCGCTGGAAAGCAGCGAGCGGGCCGGCGATGTCGTGACATTCCGTATCCGCAAGGCATGACCCCGCAACGGGCCTATGAGTTGAAATCGCCGCCCGGTTCGGGGAAGGTGGCCGCCGCGTCCCTCCCGATCATGTGCAGATAAAGCCTTGCCCGCCTCATCCTCCGCGACCACGCCCAACATCCCGCGCGCCTCGACGGCGCTGGAACATCTCACCGTGCTCGATCTGTCGCGGGTCCGCGCCGGGCCGACCTGCGCCCGGCAATTCGCCGACTGGGGCGCCAATGTCATCAAGATCGAAGCGCCCGAGCGCCTGGAAGGCGGCGAGCCGATCGGCGGGCCGCGCCATTCCGGCGACTTTCAGAACCTGCATCGCAACAAGCGCAGTATCACGCTCGACCTGAAAAGCGAGGCGGGCCGCGCCGTGCTGCTGCGGCTGGCTGAAAAGGCCGATATCGTCATCGAGAATTTCCGTCCCGATGTGAAGCGGCGCCTGAAGATCGATTATGCCGACCTGAAAGCGGTCAATCCGCGCATCATCTATGCCAGCATCTCGGCTTACGGGCAGACCGGCCCTTACGAGAAATGGCCGGGCTTCGACCAGATCGCGCAAGGCATGGGCGGGCTGATGTCGGTCACCGGCCTGCCGGGGCAGGGGCCGGTGCGCGCGGGCGCGGCCATTGCCGACATGACGGCGGGCCTGTTTGCCGCGCATGGCATCATGGTGGCGTTGCTGGAGCGCGAGAAATCCGGCGAAGGGCAATATGTCGAGACATCGCTGCTGGCGTCGCAGATTTTCATGCTGGATTTTCAGGCGGCGCGCTGGCTGATCGACAAGGTGGTGCCGGGACAGGCCGGCAACAATCATCCGACCAGTCTGCCGACCGGCGTCTACAAGACCAGCGATGGCGAGATCAATATCGCCACGACCGGCTCGCCGACCTGGACGCGCTTTTGCAAGGCGATCGGCGCCGACTATCTGCTGGAGCATCCCGATTACGCCACAACGGCGCTGCGGATGCAGAACCGCGATGCGATGAATGCCGAGATCGAAACGGTGCTGGCGCACAACACCAGCGCCTATTGGATCGAGCGGCTGAATGCGCAAGGCGTTGCCGCTGGACCGATCTATGCCATCGATGAAATGTTCGAGGATGCGCAGGTCAAGCATATCGGCGTGGCGACTGATATGGAGACGCCGGATCGCGGCACGCTGCAGGTGGTGCGGCAGGCGGTGACGCTGTCGCGCACACCGAGCCGCGTGGCGATGCCGACGCCCGAACGCGGCGAACATACCGATGAGGTGCTGGCGGAGGTTGGTTTCAGCGCGGAAGAGATTGAAGCGGTGAAGAAGGCCGGCGCGACGTGACACCTCACGCCGTTCGTCCCCGCGAAAGCGGGGACCCAGAGTCAAAAACTAAGAGCGATCATTGGAATCCTGGGTCCCCGCTTTCGCGGGGACGAACGGATACAAAGCGATAAGGACAACCGACATGACCGACAAGATGCTCGCGCGCAAAGAGGATGGCGTCGGCACTCTGATCTTCAACAATCCGGAGCGGCATAATGCGGTGTCGCTCGACATGTGGGAGGCGGCAGCCACCATCATGGACGATTTCCGCAACGACGATTCCATTCGCGTGGTGGTGCTGACCGGCGCGGGCGGCAAGGCCTTCGTGTCGGGCGCCGACATTTCCAAATTCGGCAACGAGCGCAGCAGCGCCGAAGGCGTCGCCAAATACAACGCCATCACCGATCGCGCCTATGCCAGCGTCTATGATTTTCCAAAGCCCACCATTGCGATGATCCGTGGCTATTGCATCGGCGGCGGCATGGGGCTTGCCACCTGTTGCGACATCCGTATCTGCACCGAAGGCTCGAAATTCGGCGTGCCGGCCGCCAAGCTTGGTCTTGGCTATGACGATGGCGGCGTGAAGCGGCTGATCGATCTGGTCGGGCCGTCTTTCGCCAAGGAGATCTTCTTCACTGCGCGGCAATTCACCGCCGAGGAAGCGCGCGTGATGGGCTTCGTCAATCGCGTGGTCGCCGATGCCGAGCTTGAAAGCTATGTGCAGAACTATGCCCAGACCATCGCCGGCAATGCGCCGCTGACCATCGCGTCGGTCAAGCTGATCGCCGGCGAAGTGCTGAAGGACGAAAGCGTGCGCGACAAGGCAGCGATGGACGCCAGCATCCAGCGCTGCTTTGCCAGCAAGGATTATGTCGAGGGCCGCACCGCTTTCATGGAAAAGCGCAAGCCGGTTTTCACCGGCAAGTAAGTGCAAAGCTGACGCACGGCGAAGGCCGCGCGTCGCATTGCTTATTGCGCGGCCTGCATGTCCTGACAGGCGCGCCAGACTTTCTCCAAAGTCGCCGGCATGTCCATCTCCGCCGCGGTTGGCACAGCGTCGGCAATCGCGTTCATGATGGCGGCGATCGAGGCGGTGGTGCCGGCTTCGCCGACGCCCTTGACGCCAAGCGGATTGGTGGTCGCCGGCACGGGATGCGCTTCATCGCGCAGCAGCGGCGGCATATGATGCGCGCGCGGCATCGCGTAATCCATGAAGGAGCCGGTCACCAGCTGACCGGAGCCGGCCTCATATACGGCATTTTCCAGCAAGGCCTGGCCGAGCCCCTGCGCCAGCGCGCCCTGAACCTGTCCATGGACAAGCGTGTGGTCGAGCATGACGCCGCAATCGTCGACCGCGTAATAAGCGACGACATCGACATGGCCGGTTTCCGGCTCGATCTCGACTTCGGCGATGTGGCAGCCATTGGGAAAAGTCTGCGGCGTATCGACATCGCGCTTGGTGTCGAGCGTCTCGGCGATCTCGCCTGCCTCTTTGAGTTCGACGGCTTTGGTAGCGAGTTCGAACAAACCAATGCGGCGATCGGTGCCGATCACCGAGAACGCGCCATCGGCATAGGCGATGTCGCTGTCGGCGGCTTCCAGCACATGCGCGGCGATCGCCTTGCCCTTTTCCAGCATGGTTTCGATCGTGCGCACGATCGCGGTGCCGGCGGTGATGGTCGAGCGTGAAGCGACCGACGGATTGCCCTTGATCTCAAGATCGCTGTCGCCGGCCTTGTGTTTGATATGGCTGACATCAATGCCGAGCTTCTCGGCCACCAGCCGCGGATACACCGTGGCATGGCCCTGGCCGGTATTGCCGACATTCATGTTGACGATCAGCGTATCCTTGCCGGGGAAGGTCAGATACGCGCCTTCATTCGGCACGCCGCCGGAATGTTCGAGGAAGCAGGAGAGGCCGACACCGCGCAGCTTGCCGTTCGCCGCCGATTCCGCGCGGCGCTGCTCGAATTGTGACAGATCAGCGAGCGCCAGCGCTTTCTCGAAGACTTCCGGAAATTCGCCGCTGTCGATGGTGGTGCCGACGGCGGTTTTATACGGCATTGCCGATGCGGGAATGAGATTGCGCCGTCGCAAGGTCACGCGATCGATGCCGGTGATGCGCGCGGCTTCTTCAACGAGACGCTCAATCACATAATTGGCTTCGGGGCGACCGGCGCCGCGATAAGGACCGGTCGGCAGCGTGTTGGTGTATACGCATTGCACGCCGATATCGAGCTTGGGAATGTCATACATCGCCGGAAAACAGCGTGCGTAATTGTTGGTGGCGAGCTGAATGCCGGCGGAGGCGACATAGGCGCCAAGATTCTGGACCTGCCGCGCGCGCAACGCCAGAAACTTGCCCTCGGCATCGAGCGCCAGCTCGCCGATTGAGACATTGTCGCGTGCCTGGTTGTCGCTGTTGAAGGCTTCCGAGCGGCTCGCCATCCAATGCACCTTGCGGCGAAGCTTCTTCGCCGCCGCCAATAAGGCCGGATATTCAGGATAGGCCCCGCTTTTGAGGCCAAAGGCGCCGCCGACATCCTCGGTGATGACGCGCAGCGCGCTCTTGTCGATATTCATGATGGCGGCGAGCATGTCGCGCATCGGCCCCGCGCCCTGCGAGCAGACGCGCAAGGTGTAACGCTCGGTCTTGCTGTCATAGCTCGCGGTGCCGCCGCGCATCTCCATCGGCGCCATCACCATGCGCTGGTGCGTGACGGTCACGCGCGCGACATGCGCCGCCGATTGCAAAATCTGATCGACGGCTGCGACATTGGCGGGATTGTCGGACGTGCCCGGCCAGTCCAGCGCCAGATTATTGGTGATACCCTCGAAGAGTTGTGGTGCATCGGCATCGAGCGCGGCGCGGGCATCGATAACCGCCGGTAATTCTTCATAATCAACGGCCACCTGTTCGGCGGCATCGAGCGCTTCCGCATAAGTTTCGGCGACCACCATCGCGACAGCCTCGCCGACATGCATGACCTTGTCGGCTGCGAGCGCCGGACGATGCGAGAAGGCGATGCTGGTTCCATTGCGTCCGGGGATTGGCGGGTGGCGGGTGACCGAGCCGATACCGGAAAGGTCCGCGGCCGTGAGAATGCCGACGACGCCCGGCATCGCTTCCGCCGCCTGGGTTGCGATGGAAACAATCCTGGCATGCGCGTGCGGTGAACGCACAAACACCGCGTGACCGACGCCCTGCTTTTCGACATCGTCGATGAAACGGCCCCGGCCGCGAATGAGCGCGTCGTCCTCGACGCGAGGGTCATGATGTTGGTCTGACACGATTATTTCCGGCTTCCGATGTGGTCTTGAGGCGCGAATACTAGCCCTTGTACAGGGCCGGAGGGGTCCTGCAAGGGTCATACGGCGGTTCAGTGGAACCGATCGTCTCGCCGGAATATGTGAAAATTTAAAGGGAAGGAACGCGCGGCTCGGGTGTTTCTCACATTGGCCTTCACTACATGCGCCCGCACCAATCAGAAACGGGCGATAGCCAGGATACCAATGCCGTCAGCCAGCGACTGGAAGATCCCGTCCTCCACGCAGCCTCAGCCGGAGGATTATGCCTATGACCTCGACCGCGCCTTGCAGTCGGTGGTCGGTCTGCGCGCGGTGGTGGCGTCGGATGCCTTCAGCGCCGAGAGCCTCGGCACCGAGCGGGGCGGCCAGGGCGTCGTCATCAATGACGGATTGATCCTGACCATCGGCTATCTGATCACCGAGGCGGAGCAGATCTGGATTCATCTCGCCGATGGTCGCGCCGTGCCCGGCCATGCCTTGGGCTATGACCCGGCATCGGGATTCGGCCTCGTGCAGGCGCTGGCGCGCGTCGACATGCCGGCGCTGCCGATCGGCTCCTCGCGCAGCCTCAAGGTCGATGACAAGGTCGTGCTCGGCGGCGCCGGAGGCCGGCATCATTCGGTCGCCGCCAAGGTGGTCGGCAAGCAGGAATTCGCCGGCTATTGGGAATATGTGCTCGAAGAAGCGATCTTCACCGCACCGTCTCACCCCAATTGGGGCGGTACCGCGCTGATCGGACCTGCGGGCGATCTTGTCGGCATCGGCTCGCTGCAACTGGAAAGCGACAATGGCAAGGAGCTGAACATGGTTGTGCCGATCGACCTGCTGAAGCCAGTGCTGGATGATCTTCTCAGCTCAGGCGCGCCGAAAGGTCCGGTGCGGCCCTGGCTCGGCTTTTATGTTGCCGATGCCGACGACAAGCTGGTGGTGATGGGTGTCGCCAGCAAAGGTCCGGCGCAACGCGCCAAGATTGAACACGGTGATGTGGTGCTGGCGATCAATGGCGAACGCGTGCAGGGACTGGCCGATCTGTTCCGGAAAATCTGGGCGATGGGAACGGCCGGCGTTGACGTGCCGGTGACCTTGTCTCGCAACGGTCGCATCGTCGACGTGATCGTGCGCTCGGGCGATCGCAACACGCTGCTGAAAGCGCCGCGGCTGCACTGACTTTCTTCTCGTTGCTCATAACGGCCCGGCGACAATGTCGGCTGTTTCGAAGCGATCGGCCCGCAGCAGCATCGTGCCGATGGCGCTGGCAATCGAGAGCCGCACCGGCGCCAGCACCCGCGTGCCGGCAACCGGCACGAACCAGATTTCAATGTCGCGGCCTTCGATCAGGAATGTCAGCAGCGGGCTCGACGCGCGATGCCCCGCGATCGGCGTGAAGGCCACAGCGCAAACTAGGGCCGGCCCGCTATAACCTTTTTCCGGCGCCGCCTTGTCGTTGCGGCGATAGGACAAGGCGAGATCGAAACGGCGGCGGCCGTCAAAGATCGACAGCTTGCGCTGACAGGCATTGCCAGAGAGCGGATCGCCATCGGCCGCCGGAATCAGCAGCGCGCTCAGCGGGTCGGTGATGTCCTGCTTATGCGCCTCGGTGACCGGCACGCGATCATTGTCGGGATCGGTCTCCTCGATCTTCAGATCGCGCACGCGCCCATTGTCGACCTGCATGGTGATGCTAGCTTTTTCCTTGCCGCGGGTGAGCAGCGAAACATAGCCCGACGACTGCAGCTTCCCATCGCGTACGCTGCCCTTGGCCGCGATCTTGCCTTCGCCTTCCAGCAACATGGCGAAAATGCCGCTGGCACGGCCGGTGGCCTCGGCGCTGTAGCTCGCCTGATCGATCCTGGTGCGCCAGTCGAAAATGCCGAGCCGGATGGAATTGACCGAGAGCGTGTAGTGCGCGTCGAAGCCGCCAAGTGACGTGGCTTGTGACGGCG
>Ga0164243_10015796_pt1 | contig 10408 bp, 7 predicted proteins | sample OricompcompostOP_FD_108781 | JGI IMG/M metagenome (GOLD analysis project Ga0164243, IMG submission 108781) | Organic Plus compost microbial communities from Emeryville, California, USA - Original compost - Organic plus compost (OP) | ecosystem: Engineered > Solid waste > Mixed feedstock >... | reverse complement strand
GGTCGGCTACCTCAGCTACAACGCCGTGGTGTGGCACAGCCTCAATCCGGCCCCCGCCAACGCGGCCCGGGGTGAGGGCCTGTTCGAGACGCCGGTGCTCGACGGGTTCGCCGGCCTGACCCTGGACCGTACCTACGGGCTGGTGCCGAACTTCCCGATCTTCGTGATGGTGATCCCGGGTGTCGTGCTGGCGCTGCGGCGTGCCTCGCGTGGGGTGAATCTCGCCCTCGGGCTGGTCATCGCGCCCACCCTGCTGGCCCTGTCCACCTATGGCCAGTGGTGGGCCGGCCACAGCGCTCCCGCCCGGTTCCTGGTCGCGATCGCCCCCCTGTTCAGCTACTACGTCGCCGTCTTCCTGCAACGGCTGCACCACTGGCTCGCCGACACCGTGGCGATCACGCTGGCGCTGGCCGCCTTCCTCCTGGGCCTGGTCGGCGACCTGGTCAGCGGGCTGAAGTTCCACTCCTCGCCCGGGGCGAACGAGGCGATGCGCTACCTCAGCGAGCGGTGCGGAGTGAGCCCGCGATGGCAGCTCCTGCTGCCGAGTCTGGGTTCCACCGGCGACCGCGCCCTGTTGGAGTACTGGTTGCTGGGCCTGGTGGGCGGTGGCATCGCGGTCGGACTGTTGGTGGCGGCTCGCCAGCGCACGAAGGCACGGTCCGCCCGCGGGCGCGCCTCGCCGGACCGTGGGCACGCCGAGGCGGTCCAGTAACGCCGCCGTCGCTGGCGCCGCAGTCGCTGGCGCCGCCGTCGCCGGCGTCAGCGGCCACCGGGACGCAGGAGGCCCGACTCGTACGCGAACACCACCGCCTGGGCCCGGTCGCGCAGTTCCAGCTTGCGCAGCACGTGGCCGACGTGCGTCTTGACGGTCGTCTCGCTGACCCGCAGGTGGGCCGCGATCTCGGCGTTGGTCAACCCCCGCCCGAGGTGGAGGAGCACCTCCCGCTCCCGTTCGGTCAGCGCGTCCGGCCCGCCCGCACCGCCCCGGGGTCGCGGGGAGGCGGCGGCCGGACTCAGCCGGGGATCCACCGCGGGCGTCGCCGCTGAGGGCGTCACGGCCCGCAGCGCCTCCAGCGTCGCGGGGGTGACGACGACCGCGCCGGTGACCGCGGCGCGGATGGCGGCCACGAGCATCGCCGGGGGAGCCTCCGCCGGGAGGGCGCCTGCGATCGCGGGCACCACCTCGGCCGCCCACGCGGGCTCGGCGCCCACCGCCACGATCCGGGCCTCGGGGACGGCCTGCATCAGCGACCGGACCAGAGCCACCGCGTCGGAGTCCCCTGCCGCAGCTCCCGGCCCTGCCAACGACCCGGGCCGGGCCGGGGGCCCGGCCACGGCCGGATTCAGGAGCACCACCCGCGGCGCGAGCCGACGGGCGAGGGTCAGCGTCGCGCCGGCGTCACCCGCCTCGCCCACGACGAGCAGGTCCGGCTCGGCCGCGAGCGCCTCGCGGTAGCCGGCCCGAAGCAGTGCCACGGGCTCCGCGACGACCAACGGGATCGCCGCGGCGCGGTCAGGCCCGGTGGTCACGGCGGTGGTCAGTCCGTGTCGAAGGCGACATCGGGCTCGGCGCCGAACTGCGGCACCGGCGCCGCCTCGGGGAACGGCGGCAGCGTGCCGCCGAAAGCGGGGCACCGGCTGTGGTGCGCGCACCAGTCGCACAGCCGGCTCGGCTTGGGCCGGAAGTCACGCTCCTCAGTGGCCTTGTCGATGGCGCGCCACAGCGCGACGAGCGTGCGTTCGAACCGGGTGAGTTCGTCCGCGTCGGGGGCGTAGTCGCAGGCCTCGGCGTCCTTGAGGTAGATCAACCGCAGCGACCGCGGCACGACCCCCCGGGTGCGCCACAGCACGAGCGCGTAGAACTTGAGCTGGAACAGCGCCCGTGACTCGAACGCCTCCCGCGGTGCGCCGCCGGTCTTGTAGTCGACGACGCGCAGGTCGCCCGCCGGCGAGACGTCCAGCCGGTCGATGTAGCCGCGGATCAGCAACTCGTCGTCGACCACCGCCTCGACCAGGCACTCGCGCTCGGCCGGCTGCAGCCGCGTGGGGTCCTCGACCGAGAAGTAGCCGCCCAGCAGCTCGACCGTCGAATCCACGAACTGCCGGAACTCCGCCTCAGCCGCCGCGCCGTCCGTGATCTCTCCCGCCGGCCCGTCCGCCTGCTCCGTGGGGTGACCGAACAGGTCGGCCAGCAGCGGCTGCTCGGCGCGCAATCGCTCCCACTGCGGCACCACCAGTGCCGAGGCCGCCGGCAGCGACCGCTGCTGCGCGGGCAGGTCGAACAGCTTCTCCAGCACGGCGTGCACGAGCGTGCCGCGCGCTTGGTCCAGCGTGGGCAGTTCGGGGATGCGATCGATGGTTCTAAACCGGTACAGGAGCGGACAGGTCTTGAAGTCGGCGGCGCGCGAGGGCGACAGCGACGGCCTGCGTGGGGTCTCCGCCGCGACCGGGGCGACGACCTCGGTCGCCCCCTCGGCAGTGGCAGCGGCGGGGACCAGGGACGGATCAGCGACCGGCATGCCAGTCAAGGTAGGCCACCGGTCCGACAAAACCCGGCATCGGCGCGGCCGCGCCGCCACGGTGTGCTCGGCCGCGCGCCAGCGCGCTCACGGTGTGCTCGGCCGCGCGCCAGCGCGCTCACGGTGTGCTCGGCCGCGCGCCAGCGCGCTCACAGGTGCTCCGGAGCCGGTGCGCCTACGATCGAGGCGACACCCGGTCGCTACCCGGCTCGGCAGCACGCCGCTGGCCCGGACGAAAGAGGCTCATGACGACTGACCAGCCACCCGCGGCCGACCAGGCCCCGCGCCCCGGCGGCCTGCGGCTGGGCCGGGTGCTCGGGGTACCTGTGTACCTGCGTTACTCCTGGCTCCTGCTGGCCGTCGTGGTGGTGGTCCTCTACGCGGGTGTCGTCGACCGGATGCTGCCGCAGCTGACCGCCGCCGGGCGTTACGCCTTCGCCGTCGGCTTCGTGCTCTGCCTGCTGCTGTCCGTCCTGCTGCACGAGATCGGCCACGCCCTGGTGGCGCGCCACTACGGCATCCGGGTCCGGGCGATCATGCTCGAGGTGCTGGGCGGCTACACGGAGATGGAGAACGACAGCCCGCATCCTCGCGCCGACCTGTTCGTCTCCAGCATCGGGCCGATCGTCTCCGCGGTGCTCGGCGGCACCGCGCTGGTGCTCTTCCAGGTGCTGCCCGAGGACACCGTGCTCAGCCAGCTGGCCTTCCAGCTGGCCTGGAGCAACCTGATCGTGGCGGTCTTCAACTCGCTACCCGGCCTGCCCCTGGACGGCGGCCGGGCGCTGCGGGCGCTGGTCTGGTGGGTCGGCGGCAACCGCGACTCCGCCACCCAGGTCGCCGGCTGGGTCGGCCGTGCCCTCTCGCTGGGCCTGTTCGGCGCCGGCCTGCTGCTGACGTGGACGGCGAGCCGGGTGAACTTCGGCCTGCTCGTGCTGCTGGTGCTGCTGGCCGCCACGATCTGGCAGGGCGCCTCACTGGCCATCGTGCAGGGCCGCGTCGCCGCCCGCGTGCCCCTGCTGCGCGTGCGCGAGCTGACCCGCCCGATCGTCACCGTGCCCACCGGCACGCCGCTGGCCGAGGCGGCCCGTCGCGTCGCCGAGAGCGGCCTGGCGCACGCGGCGCTGGCGGTCAGTGACGGCATGGGTCAGGTCGTGGCGCTGGTCCACGAGGAGTCGGCCGCCGCGGTACCGCCGGAGCGCCGACCCTGGGTGCCGGTCGATTCGGTCGCCCGTAGCATCGGCCCGGGCCGCGTCCTGGCGGTCGAACTCTCCGGCGAGGAGGTCATGCAGGCGGTGCGCGCCCATCCCGCGTCCAGCTATCTTGTCGTCTCCGGCACCGAGGCGGTCGGCGTGCTGCGCACCGCCGACCTGGCCCGCGTGCTGGCGCCTGGGCGGTCCGGGCGGGGGACCCGGACCCGGCCGGTCGCCGCGCCGAAGCCGCGGCCGGGCGATGCGGCCGAGGGCGGTCGGTCATGACCGACCCCCGTACGCCCACCGCACCCGGCGACGCGTCCCGATCCGCCGGTGGTCGGGCCTTCGCCCCCGGGGACCGGGTGCAGCTGACCGACCCCAAGGGGCGGCTGCACACGATCGTGCTCAGCCCGGGCAAGGAGTTCCACACGCACCGGGGCGCGCTGCGCCACGACGACCTGATCGGCCTGCCCGAGGGATCGGTGGTGACCTCGGCCGGCGGCACGGCCTACCTCGCGCTGCGGCCGCTGCTGTCCGACTACGTGCTCTCCATGCCGCGCGGGGCACAGGTGATCTACCCGAAGGACGCCGCGCAGATCGTGGCGATGGGCGACATCTTCCCGGGCGCGAAGGTGCTGGAGGCGGGCGCCGGCTCGGGCGCGCTGGCCTGCTCCCTGCTGCGCGCGATCGGCGAGCAGGGCGAGTTGCACTCGTACGAGTTGCGGCCGGACTTCGCCGACGTGGCCCGACGCAACGTGGTCGCCTTCTTCGGCGAGGAGCCCAAGGCGTGGCGGCTCACCGTCGGCGACGTCGCGACCTGCACCGAGACCGGGTTCGACCGGATCGTGCTGGACCTGCTGGCGCCGTGGGAACTGCTCGACCTGGTCGACCGGGCGCTGGTCCCCGGCGGGGTGCTGGTGGGGTATGTCGCGACCACACCTCAGGTCTCCGAGCTGGTCGAGGCGCTGCGCGAGCGTGGGGGCTATACCGAGCCGCGCGCGTTTGAGACGCTGGTGCGCGACTGGCATGTGGAGGGTCTGGCGGTGCGGCCGGAGCATCGCATGATCGGGCACACCGCCTTCCTCGTCACAGCCCGGCGGCTGGCTCCGGGCGTGGTGGCCCCGCCTCGGCGGCGCAAGCCGAGCAAGGGGGTCGAGGCGTACCAGCTGCGGCGCGGTGCGCGGGCGGAGGCAACAGGCGACCTCCACGGGACCGCTGAGGTGGACGACCCGCGTGACGAGGCGGTGGTGGGGCAGGAGGGAGTGCAGCCATGAGCCAGGGCTTCGCCGATCTGCCCGCGGTCTTCCCGGACTGGTCGCCGTACCCGGATCTGGAGTCGGCCGCGCGCGCCTACCTGCGTGACCCCGACCTCGCGCTGGATGCGCTGGCAGGCGTGATCGACCCGGCCAGTGTGCTGAGTTTCACCCTCGAACGGTTCGTGAACGAGATCAACTGCGTGTGGCAGGAGGTCGCGGTCTGTGACGGCACCCGGCTGGTCCTCTGGCACGGGGAGGATCTCGCTCCCGGTGACGGCCCCGCCGGCTCGATGACCTCGTCGCTGCGGGTCGTGCCGTTGTCGGGCGTGGCCGAGGTAGGGGTCCGGCGGCGCCTGCAGCGCACGACCGACGGCGGCCTGCGGGTGGACGCCCTCGACGTCTACGTGCTGCTCTCGTCGCTCGACGACGGCGGCAGCGCGGACGAACGGGGCAGCGCCGTGGTGCGTCAGGACGCCCTGCGCTTCGTGAAGACCCTGGAGGACGGGGGTTCGGGTCAGATCGCCCGGCTGGACGAGTTCGCCCGTACGGTCAGCGCCCTGACGGGGCGGCCGATCTGACCCGCCGCGGTGGGGCGGTCAGGCCTTGGCGGTGGCGTCCGGCCCGGCGACCTCGACGTCGTCGGCCGCCCGCACCACGTGGATGCAGTTGCCGGGGCACTCCAGCGCCGCGTCGATCACGTCGAGCCGCAGGTGCTCGGGCACGTCGGCGCGCACCCCGGGGGCGGTGAGCAGCTCACCGTTGCCGTCCTTGACGTAGGCCAGGCCGTCCACGTCGAACTCGAAGACCTCTTTGGCATACGTGACGCACAGACCGTCACCCGTGCAGAGGTTCTGGTCGATCCAGACCCGCAGCGGTTCATCCTCGACGGTCACCACGCACCCCTTTCGCGTCAGCGCCACCCACACTAACCGGCGCTGTCCGCTTCTCGAAGGCGGGCAGCTCGTTGCTGCAAGTAACCTAGCCGTTGCCCACCGCATATGGGTGGTCGGGGCACGGTACCGGAGTTTCGGGATGGGCAGGGTGCCGATAACGACCTTGTGACAGCGCCGTCGGGTGGGAGAAACCGTCGGCGGCAGCAGTTAGTGTTGAGCAACGCAAGACAGCACACCCCCGGGGAGGTGGGACGTGGCACGCAGTGAGGACGCCGAGGCGCGAGCCGCTCGCTGGGAAAGGGAGGCCCACGATCTCGCCACGCAGGTCGCGTTCCTTCAGGAGGAACTCGCCCTGGTGCGGCGCAAGTTGACCGAGAGCCCACGTCACGTCCGGCAGCTGGAGGAGCGCATCGCCGCAACCCAGGCCCAGCTCGCGCGGGTGACAGAGAACAACGAGCGGTTGGTGGCCACGCTGAAGGAGGCGCGTGCCCAGATCGTGACGCTGAAGGAGGAGGTCGACCGTCTGGCACAGCCGCCGAGCGGCTACGGCACCTTCCTCGGCAGGTACGAGGACGGCACGGTGGATGTCTTCACCGGCGGTCGCAAGCTGCGGGTGGCGGTGTCGCCCGCGGTCGACGCCGCCTCGCTGCAGCGAGGGCAGGAGGTTCTGCTCAACGACGCGCTGAACATCGTCGACGCGCTCGGCTTCGAGCGGGCCGGCGAGGTGGTGATGCTCAAGGAGATCCTCGACGGCGGCGACCGGGCGTTGGTGGTCTCGCACGCCGACGAGGAGCGGGTCGTGCACCTCTCGGCCACGCTGCAGGACTCGCCGCTGCGGGCCGGGGACTCGCTCATGATCGATCCGCGGTCGGCGTACGCGTACGAGCGGATCCCCAAGAGCGAGGTCGAGGAGCTGGTCCTCGAAGAGGTGCCCGACATCGACTACGCCGACATCGGCGGCCTCGACCGGCAGATCGAGCAGATCCGCGACGCGGTGGAGTTGCCGTTCCTGCACGCCGACCTGTTCCGCGAGCACCAGCTGCGCCCGCCCAAGGGCGTGCTGCTCTACGGCCCCCCGGGGTGTGGCAAGACGCTCATCGCCAAGGCGGTCGCCAACTCGCTGGCGAAGAAGATCGCCGAGCGCAAGGGTGACGAGAAGCGGACGAGCTACTTCCTCAACATCAAGGGCCCCGAGCTGCTCAACAAGTACGTGGGCGAGACCGAGCGGCACATCCGGCTGATCTTCCAGCGGGCCCGGGAGAAGGCCAGCGAGGGCACGCCGGTGATCGTGTTCTTCGACGAGATGGACTCGATCTTCCGGACCCGCGGTTCGGGTGTCTCCTCGGACGTGGAGAACACGATCGTGCCGCAGCTGCTCAGCGAGATCGACGGTGTGGAGGGCCTGGAGAACGTCATCGTCATCGGCGCCTCCAACCGGGAGGACATGATCGACCCGGCGATCCTGCGGCCGGGCCGACTGGACGTCAAGATCAAGATCGAGCGTCCGGACGCCGAGGCGGCCAAGGACATCTTCAGCAAGTACATCCTGGACGACCTGCCGCTGCACCCGGACGACCTGGCCGAGCACGGGGGCAACCGCCAGCAGTGCGTGGCGGCCATGATCGAGGCCGTCGTGCTGCGGATGTACTCGGAGACCGAGGAGAACCGGTTCCTGGAGGTCACCTACGCCAACGGTGACAAGGAGGTCCTGTACTTCAAGGACTTCAACTCGGGTGCCATGATCCAGAACATCGTCGACCGGGCCAAGAAGATGGCGATCAAGGAGTACCTGTCGACCAACCACAAGGGCATCCGCCTGCAGCACCTGCTCGACTCGTGCGTGGACGAGTTCCGCGAGAACGAGGACCTGCCCAACACGACCAACCCCGACGACTGGGCCCGCATCTCGGGCAAGAAGGGCGAGCGGATCGTCTACATCCGCACCCTGGTCTCCGGTGGCAAGGGCGCCGAGTCTGGCCGGGCCATCGAGACCGCGAGCAACACGGGTCAGTACCTGTGACACCCCCGTACCGGTAACACCCGCACCCCGTCGGCGGCGCCGTCCCTCACCAGGGGCGGCGCCGCTGTCGCTTTCCCGGCCGGCCCGCGGTCACGGTGCGCCGCTACGGCCGGCGCACCGCCAGGACGGTGTTGTTGGGCAGGTAGCTGACCACCCAGTGCGATGAGCTGAACTGGCTCGCCTGGAAGAGGACCACCGCTTCGTCCTGCTGGAAGCCGGTGTAGGCCGACCAGCGCCATCCGTCCTCGGTCACCTTCAGCGCGAAGATGTCGATCGGCCCGTACGCCGTGTCGGCCGAGACCCTGGCGAACTCCTCGGGGTCGGTCGTCGAGGCGAGCCGGCGGAGCTCGGCGATGCGTTCCGCCGTGTGGGCCAGCGCCCCGCCCGGCGTGTTGCCGGTGTAGCCCGGCCAGGGCAGGAAGGAGAAGAGCCGGTCGTCGGCGGAGAGCGCGACGTGGTCCCGGTTCGGACCGCCGTAGACGCGCTCCACCTCCTGCTGGATGGGGGTCACCGGGAACCACGGCGTGCGTTCCAGCTCGGGCAGGCCCGCGACAGTGCTGCCGTCGGGGAGCGGCTCGGCGTAGGCGGGCTCGACGACGTACGAGTATCGGCCGCCGATGCCGGGCGTCCACTCCGTGGTGAAGGTGAACATGCACCACACCAGGGCGATCGCGAGCGCGAACGCCGCCCCGCCCTTGGGCGCGGTCAGCCTCAGCCGCTCGATGAGGCGCGGGGTCGCCTCGACCAGCGTCAGTACGCCGGCCATGGCGAGCACGGTGCTGTAGAGCCGGGGCGTGTAGTGACTCATCCAGGTGTGCCCGGTGAGCAGGAACGAGAGCGAGCCGACGGCACGGAAGGCATAGGCGCCGACCACGATCATGAGCATCGGCGTCGCCCACCAGGCCCGTGTCGAGCCGCGCAGCCAGATCAGACCGACCACGCCGCACAGCTGCAGGACGGCCAGCGGCGACACGCCGATGAACGGCAGCATGTCGGCGATCATGCCGAGGTCGGCGTACTTGTCGCTGAGCGCCTCGCCTCCGCTCGTGACGCGCGCGAACAGGTACGGCAGGACGAACCAGGAACTCACCACGAGGGCGACCCCGACCACCTTGGCCAGGTAGAGCAGGAAGGCTCGGCGGGCCGATTCGGCCCGCAGCGTCTGGATGGCGATGACGACGAGCCCGATGCCCCCGAAGAGCATCCATCCGTAGTAGGTCAGCACGGTCACGCCGGCCACCACGCCCGACGTCAGCCAGTGCAGCCGCCCTCTGGCCGGCCGGCCGAAGGTGCCCAGCGCCCACGGCACGAACATCGCCAGGGTGACCATCTCGAAGGCCTTGGCCGGGTTCTCGAAGATCATCATGCCGAGGGTGGTCGTGCCGAGCGCGACCCAGACGGGCACCAGACGCTGCCACAGCAGGAAGCCGAGCAACAGCGCCAGGCCGGTGCAGACCGTCTCACCGATCCCGATCAGGCGCCAGGCGGGGACGTCGATGAGGTCCGCGATCCGGCCGATCGTCCAGGGGAACAGGGGCGGATACTCGGCGGGGGTGCCCACCAGCAGCGGGTCCGTGGTGGCGGCCGTGACCGAGTACTTGACCGCCATCGCGCTGAGCTGCCCGGCGTCGCCCTGCAGGCCGTAGAAGCCGTACGGCGTGCCGCGCAGGCTCGTGCCGAGCATGAGCGTCAACCAGGAGGCGAGGAACCCGGCCGACGCCCCAGCCACCCACGGGGCACCGCGGCGCCAGACGGCGAGCGCGAGCAGACATGCGGCCGCGAGCCCGAGGAACAGCTGGTAGGGCTCGGTGCTGGGGAACAGACCGAATGTGGTGGTGAACGCCTCCTGGACGCGGGCACCGAGGTCGGTGCCGCCCGTGCCCGCCGCCCCGGAGGAGCGACTGGCCCGGAGCGAGCCCCCGAGCAAGGCCACCTCGAGCGCGTAGTTGGCGAGGAACATCGCGACGAACCCAGCAGCGGCGAGCGCACCGGTCACGACGGCCCGCACCAGACCCCTTCGCCGCCAGAGCAGAAGGCAGCCAAGGCCGACCGCGACGAGGCCGTAGACGGCGGCCTCGCTGCGCATGGAGAAGGCCGCCCCGAAACCCAGGCCCGCAGCCAGTCCGAGCCACGGACCCCGCCCGTCGGCAGCATCGACCATCGCCACCAAACCCCAGGACATCAGCGCCAGTCCCGGCGCGTGCTCCCAGAGGTCGAGGGCATACAGAAGAACGGGTGACGCCAGCCCGGTCACCCAGAACGCCAACCACGCTCGTCGATCGTCGGCGCCAGCGCGGGAAGCGAGCGCTCGGGCCGCGAAGGCCGCGGCCACCGCCCCCACCATCGACCAGACCAGAGCAGCCCGGTAGCCGCCGAGCTCGAAGAACGGTTCGGCCAGCACCATCACCGGCAGCGTGGTGACGTTCACGAAGTGCCCGTCGACCACCGATGTGTAGAAGAGCCCGTGGAGCGAGGCATCGGGGTCCCACTCACCCGCCCAGTACCCCACCTCTGGGCTGGAGGTGCCGTT
>Ga0164243_10015795_pt1 | contig 10409 bp, 8 predicted proteins | sample OricompcompostOP_FD_108781 | JGI IMG/M metagenome (GOLD analysis project Ga0164243, IMG submission 108781) | Organic Plus compost microbial communities from Emeryville, California, USA - Original compost - Organic plus compost (OP) | ecosystem: Engineered > Solid waste > Mixed feedstock >... | reverse complement strand
TGCCGTCGCGCGCGACGATGGTGTTCGATGTGAGCTCACAGCTGGTCAACGATCCTCGGGGCGAGGAGCGGAAGCTGTTTGCGCAGGTGCCTTACATTCAGCGCGGCACCTATTAAGAACAGCGACTCGGGCATCCTGCCACTCGCGCTGAGGCGCAGCGGGGAAAAGGCGCGACTTTTCCCCTGCGCTCGCCGCCTGCGGCGGCGGGCACATCCCTGTGCCTAGGGTGGGCACCAATGAGCTCCTGGTTCGTGGGCTGGCTCGCTGCGGATGGACACCTATTGAGTCCTGCTGCCGGCTCGGAACTTTGGGTTCCGAGCCGGCGCGGAACTCATTTCTTTTCGCGCGGCGTCATGTAACGCAGGTCCCAGTCCTTCTCGTCGAACTTCTGGCGAGTTTCCTTGTACGCCGGATAGCCGCCGACATCTTCTTCGCTGTCGATGATTTCGCCACGGCCTTCGATCGTGTCCGCGACGATGCGTGCATCGATCGGATCGCGATCCCAGGGACGGGCACCGGCATTGAGAATCACGGCGTCCTGGACTTCGGCGGCGGGCAGCAGCTGAACGCCAAACGGCAGCGCCGGCTTGGCCATCGGAATGATCTTCGCCGCGGAATTCGTGTAACGGCCGAACTTCGGCAGGTCCTGCCCGGTCCAGTCCACTGCGATGTTGTCGGCTTCGTAATACTCCAGATCGCCAGAGCCGCCCAGCATGAACAGCGGCAGATTCGGCGGCGTCGACGGACCTCCGCGCAGCACATTGCCGATCAACGCCAGCCGGCCGTTCTGATACGGCTGGCCGCGCCACTCCTCGGCGATCAGGTTGTAATGCACGGCGCGCGGGCCCGGGTTATAGATCAGATTGTTGATCACCATGCCATGCACGCCGCCTTTGAACAGCGGGTTGCGCTCGTGGTTGTGCGCGTACAGGTTGTTGATGATCAGGATGTCGCTGGCATTGTCATGGATCAGCGAGCCCTTGGAATGCTCGCCCTTGGCATGGGTGGAGTGGCGCAAGCCTTCCGCGATGATGTTGTTGCTGAAGGTGATGCTGTGGGAAGTACCCTTGCGCCAATCCGCCACCGTCTTGCCAGTGAAGCGCGGTCCGGAGGCCGAGAGATTCTCGTCGACGGCCCAGGTCATGGAGCAGTGATCGACGATGACGTTGTAAGCGCCGACGGTCGAGAAGGCGTCGGGCTCCCAGCCTTTGCGCTTCTCGGCGCCGGCCGAACCGGTGCGCACGCGGATGTGCTGCACGATCACGTCATGAGTGAGCACGTCGATGCCGGTTCGGATCAGCGTGATGCCGGGCGAGGGGGCCGTCTGACCCGCGATCGTGAGAAACGGCTCTTTGATCTTGATCTCATGCTTCTGCATGTCGATCACGCCGCCGACTTCGAACACCACGATGCGCGGACCCTTGGTTTCCAGCGCTTCGAGCAGCGAACCGGGGCCGGAGGCGTCGAGCGTGGTGACGCGGATGATGCGTCCGCCGCGACCTCCCGGAGTTTGAGCGGCCGCGCCCTGCGCGCCTGGAAAAGCCAGTAGATTGTCGGCCGCGGCCAGCGAGGTTGCCGCCGTTAGCAATAACAGCAGCGAGCCCAATCTGGCGCGCAGCGACCACGGGTTGTTGTGCATGAGACCCCCTGAATCGAACTTGGTATGGCCGCGGTGGATTGTAAATGACACCGGTTTCCTATATACAGTTTTTCGCGTCTCGCGGGGCTGTCCGCGGCCGCTGCTATCGGAATTTAATGTTGTCGAAGGGGGAATACTGCGACATGAGTAGCGCGGTGTTGCATGGAGTGCCGGCCAGCGGCGCTGAAATGATTGCCGAACAATTCGTCCGTGCGCGCCTGGCCGGACAATCGTTGCCTCAGTATCCGGGCACGGTACCCACGACACTGGCCGACGCTTATCGCTGCCAGGAGCTGGCCATCGATCGCTTCCCCGATCGCATCGTCGGTTGGAAAGTCGCGCGCATCGGCGCGGCATTTGCTCAACAATTTCCTGAAGAACGCCTGGTGGGGCCGGTATTCGCGCGCAATCTGCACATGGCGCGCGTCGGCCAGGTGGTCGACTTTCCCTTGATCGAAGGCGGCTTTGGCGCGGTGGAAGCGGAGATCGTTTTGCGTGTCAGCGAAGATGCGCCGGCCAACAAGAAGACGTGGAGCATCGATGAGGCCGCGGAGATGGTGCGGAGCTTTCATCTCGGTGTGGAAACCGCCGTCAGTCCGCTCGCGACTCTGAACGATCTGGGACCCGGCGCGGTCATCTCCGATTTTGGAAACAACTGGGGCGTGATGGTGGGCGCGAGCATCGGCGAATGGCGCTTCATCGAGGAGATCGTCGCACTGACGTTCATCGATGACGGTTTCGTGGGCCGCGGCACCGCGTTCATTCGACAAGGCGCCCTCGGTGCGCTCGCATTCGCATTGAGCAAGTGCGCCGAGCGTGGTCGTCCGCTGCGCGCCGGTGACTTCATCTCGACCGGTGCGATTACCGGCGTGCACGATATTCGCGTGGGGCAGCAGTCACGACATGTGTTCGAGGGCTGCGGCGAGATCGAGTGTCGCGGCGTTCGTGCCGGGCAGTATCTATCTGGCGCGGCGCGCTGATCGCCATGAAACGGCGCGAGCTGTTGGTTGGTATCGGCGCGCTCTGTGCGACAGCCCGGCTGCCGGCTGCGTCGTCGAGCCCGTTCATGACCGCTGCCGACGTGCACGTCGATGGCTATCCCACCGTGGAAGCGGTGCGTTGGATTGGCAAGAGATTGCAGCAGGAAACCAACGGCCGATTGAACATCCGCGTGTATCACGCGGGGCAGTTGGGACGCGAGTCGGACACCATCGACATGGCTCGCTTCGGCGCGCTCGACATCACTCGCGTCAATTTCGCCTCGCTCAACAATCCGTTTCCGATGACGCAGATTTTCTCGCTGCCGTATGTGTTCGAGTCGGTCGAGCACATGCGTCGGGCCGCCGATGGCGAGGCCGGCCGAGTGGTGCTGGAGAGTTTCGCGAAACGCGATCTGATTGGACTGGCCATCTACGATGCGGGCGCGCGCTCGTTCTACAACACACGCCGGCCGGTGCACGAGCCGAAGGATTTGCACGGGCTGAAAATCCGAGTGCCGCCCTCCGACATCTTCATCCAGCTTGCTCGTGCGCTCGGGGCGAATCCGACCCCGCTGCCGTTTGGCGAATCGTACTCGGCGCTGCAGACGCATTTGATCGAAGGCGCGGAGAACAACTGGCGTACCTTCCACACCAGTCGTCATTTCGAAGTGGCGCGCTACTGGTCGCATTCCATGCACTCGCATTCGCCAGAAGCGCTGCTGCTGTCCCGGCGGACGTTCGAGTCGTTACAGCCGTCGGATCGAGAGTTGCTGCTGGCCACCGCGCGTGAGTCCGTGCCGGTCATGCGTAAGTTGTGGGATCGAATGGATGGTGAATCGCGAGACATCGTCCTCGCGGCGGGCGTGCAGGCGAACGACGTCGATGTGCCTGCCTTCCATCGCGCCGCGCGACCGTTGCTCGATCGGTACTTGCAGCGCCAGGGGCTCGGCGAGATCCACGAACACATTCGAGCGGTGGCCTGAATCATGGTTGCAAATCAGCAAACCGGGATTGCTCCTGCCACGGCGCGGCTTGCTTCGGTGCTCGACAGGGTCGATCGCGCAGCTCTCGTGGTCGCTTGTCTCGGCCTCGGCGGTATGGCGCTCGTGCAGGGCTGGCAGGTGTTCGCGCGCTACGTGCTGAATGACTCGCCGAGCTGGACCGAGCCGCTCGCCTTGCTGTGCATGAGCACGACCATGATGCTCGGCGCGGCCTGCGGCGTCCGTTCCAATCGCCACTTTGGATTCTTCATCCTGGTGGAAACGGCAAAGCCGCGAGTGCGCGCGGTGCTGCTGACGATCACCAGCCTCATTGCCGCGGCGATCGGTCTGATGATGGCGGTCTGGGGCGCGAAAATGGTGAGCGACGCCTGGGACTATCCCATCGCCGGCGCGCCGTTCCCGCAGGGCATCGCCTATCTGCCGTTGTGCATCGGCGGATTGTTGATTGCCATCTTCGCAGTGGAGAAGGTGTTGATCCGAGCTCCACACCAGGATCCGACGGCGGAGTAAGCGACCCATGTCTATCGCCATCCTGTTCGGTTCGTTGGCGCTGCTGCTGCTGATCGGATTGCCGGTCGGCTTTGCGTTGATCGCGGCGTCGTTTGCGACGGTGCTGTATCTCGGTTTACCGCCGATCGTCGTGGCCCTGCAGACCGCGGCTGGTGCGAATGCGGCCTCGCTGATCGCGATTCCGCTGTTCATCTTTGCGGGCGAGATGATGATGCGCGGCGGTATTTCGGAGCGGCTGATCTCCTTTGCGTCGTCGCTGGTCGGGCACCTGCGCGGCGGCTTGGGGCAGGTGAACGTGCTTGCTTCGCTGTTCTTCGGCGGCGTGTCCGGATCGGCGATCGCCGACGTCTCAGCCATCGGCGGCACGATGATTCCGCAGATGGTGAAGCGGGGCTTCGATCGTGACTTCGCAGTCAATGTTTCCATCACCGCGGCGCTGGTGGCATTGCTCGTGCCGCCGTCTCACAACCTGATTCTGTACTCGGCGTCCGCCGGCGGCTCGATCTCGATTGCCGATCTGTTCGCGGCGGGCATCATTCCAGCGCTGCTGATGACGCTGGTGGTGATGTTCACGAGCTGGGCGATTGCACGCCGCCGGGGCTACGCGACCGAAGCCTTCCCCGGACTCAAAGAGATCTTCGTTCGACTGGTGGCGGCGCTGCCGGGCCTGCTGCTGGTCGCTTTGATCTTCATCGGCATCCGCGCTGGCGTCTTCACCGCGGTAGAGAGCGCGGCGATCGCGGTGTTCTATGCCATCCTCGTGACCGGCCTGGTTTATCGGCGCCTCACCTGGCAGCACTTCCAGGAAACCTGCATGGGTGCCGTTCGCACCACCGGATTGATCCTGTTCGTGATCGGTGCCGCGGCATCCTTCGGCTGGTTGCTTGCTTATATGCAGGTGCCGTCCGCGGCGGTCGAAGCGCTCACCTCGGTGGCCGACAACAAGCACCTGATTCTGATCCTGCTGGTGGTGCTGCTGCTCGGCCTGGGCACGTTCATGGACCTCGCGCCCCTGATCATCATCTGCACGCCGATCTTCCTGCCGGTGGCCAAGGCCTTCGGCATCGATCCGGTGCACTTCGGCGTGATCCTGATTCTCAACGCCGGCATCGGCCTGATCACGCCGCCGGTGGGATCGGTGCTGTTCGTCGGCACGGCCATCGGCAAGATCAGCGTGACCCAGGCGCTGCGGACGATCTGGCCGTTCTATCTCGCAGCGCTCACCGTGTCGTTGATCGTCGTATTCGTGCCTCAACTGTCGCTGTGGCTGCCCGCGCTGCTCAAGCACTGATCCCCGCGAGAGCCTCGCCAAGTTGGGCGGGACTCTCGACCGCAGCCAGGCGGGCATATGCATTCTCGAGCGCCGCGCGGAATATCTGGTTCCGCGCCAGGTCGGCGTTGAAGACCTTTTCCAGGCCGAGAAAGAGCGACACGTCACCGGCAGCGTCGCCGCTACATCGATTCGCAAGCTCGCTGAGCTGAGCGGCGAGTGGGTCCATGATCTGACGCTGATCGCGCGTCATGCGACGAATGAAATGGAACCAGGCTGCGAGCGGCACGCACAGTCGGGCGACGGACCGGTCGGCCGCCAGATTTTCCGCGATGGTGGGCAGAATCCGGAACGGCAGTTTTTGCGAGCCGTCCCACGCGATCTGCGACAACAAATGGCGGATCGTCGGATTACGGAACCGACGCAACACGGCTTCGATGTACTGATCCAAGTCGAGTCCCTGCGGAGCGGCGAGCCCGGAGCGAATGTCTTCCATCATCATGCGACGAACGAAGCTGGCGAGTGCCTGGTCGCCCATTGCGGAAGAAACAGTCTCGTAACCGGCGAGGCTGCCTGTGTATGCCAGCGTCGAATGAGCGCCGTTCAACAGGCGCAGCTTGGCGCGCTCGAATCCCGCGACGTCATCAGTCACGGTCACGCCAACGGCGGCCCAGTCCGGCTGCGGTCCCCGCAGTGTGTTCTCGATCACCCATTGGCTGAAGAATTCACGCTGCACCGGCCATAAGTCTTCGACCCCGAGAGCATCTTTCACGCGAGCACGGAGCGCGTCATCGGTTGCCGGAGTGATGCTGTCCACCATGGTGCAGGGGAACGGCACTTCTTTCTCGACCCAGGGTGCGAGGCTGGGATCGTTCGACCGGACAAACTCCAACACGGCGCGCCGCAGTCGATGGCCGTTGTCGGCGAGGTTGTCGCAGCTGATGACGTTGAACGGTTCCAGGCCGCGGTCATGGCGCAAGCGCAAGGCGCGGGCGAGGAATCCGACGAAGGTTTTCGGTGCTTCGAGATTCTTCAAGTCATGAGCGATATCGGGATGGGAGAAGTCCAATCCGCCTTCCTTGTTCAGGCAATAACCCTTCTCGGTGATGGTTGCGCTGACGATGCGTGTGGTCGGCGCAGTCATGCGCTCCAGCACAGCGCCCGGCGACTCCGGCGCGACCAGCACTTCCTTCACCGAGCCGATCACGCGGAAGGAAGATTGCTCATCGAGGATGGCGATCGTGTACAGGCCACCCTGCGGCGCGAGCGCGTCGCGCACACCGGTGCTGTGCAGAGAGACTTCGCAAATGCCCCAGCGCGGATCGGTATGCAGCACATCGTCGATGTAACAGGCCTGGTGAACGCGATGAAAAGCGCCCGGGCCGAAATGGACGATGCCGATGCTGACGGCGTTGCGGTCGTACGTGGGGATTCTCAGATCGCGGCTTCCCAGAATCGCGATCGACGCAAGCGATAAAGTCACAGAGTCACACCATCCTTCCAGATTGCAATTTCACGCTGCTCGTTCACTTCGTTGCGCGCGGGCTGGCCGGACGCGGTAGCGAGGATCAGCTGCAGGAGCTCATCGGTGACGGCTTCGGGATCGGTGGCGGTCAGCACCTTGCCGGCATCGAAGTCGATCCAATGCGCCTTGCGTTCGGCAAGCGCGGAATTCGAGCTGATCTTGAGCGTCGGGACCGGGAAGCCCAGCGGCGTGCCGCGCCCGGTCGTGAACAAGAGAATAGTTGCGCCCGCGGCGACCAGCGCAGTCGAGGAGACACCATCATTGCCCGGTGCTTCGAGCAGCGTGAGCCCCGGCTGCGTCGTGCGCTCGCCGTAGCGGAGCACTTGGGTCACGGTCGCGTGACCGCCTTTCTGCACGGCGCCCAGGGATTTCTCCTCCAGCGTCGTGATGCCGCCGGCTTTATTGCCGGGTGACGGATTCTCGTGCACCGGCTGGTGGTTGCGCAGGAAATATTCCTTGAAGTCATTGACCACGGTGACGATCCCATCGAACACCTCGCGACTGGCGGCTCGCTCCATCAACAATTGTTCGGCGCCGAAGATCTCGGGAATCTCGGTGAGCACGGCGGAGCCACCGGCGGCGGTGACCCGATCCGCGATGCGGCCAACCAGAGGATTCGCGGTGATGCCGCTGAAGCCGTCGGAGCCGCCGCATTTCAGACCGACCACCAGGTCCTCGATGCCGCATGGAACGCGTTGATCGCGCTCGGCGAGCTCGACCAGCTCTGCCACCGCCTGCAGACCGGCTTCAGTTTCGTCCTCGGTCGCCTGCGCCGCGAAGTAACGAATGCGCTCGCGCTCCGGCTCGGGAATTTCGGCGAGCAGCCTGGACAGCTGATTCGATTCGCAGCCAAGTCCGAGAATCAACACGCCGCCAGCATTCGGATGACGCGCCAGCCCGGCAATCAGTCGCCGCGTGCGATCCAGATCGCCGCCGAGTTGCGAGCAGCCGAACTGGTGAGGAAAGGCGACGACGTTATCGACCCGCCCCGCGTACTTCTGCGCTGCGAGCCGGGCGATGCGTTCAGCAGTGCGGCCGACACAGCCGACGGTGCACAGAATCCAGATCTCGTTGCGCGTGCCGACTTTGCCGTTGGCGCGACGGTAGCCCAGGAAAGAAGCACCTTGGCCGATGTCTTTCGTGACGTTCGGTGCCGTCGAGCCGGCGTACTCGTATCGGTCGGTGCCGCTCAACAGCGTTTCCAGATTGTGCGAATGGACGTGCGAGCCGGCAGCGATGTCGGCAGTGGCGCGGCCGATGGGCCAGCCGTACTTGCGGACCACTTGTCCCGCCGGGACGGTGCGGATGGCCACTTTATGTCCCCGAGGGATCGCAGCGGCGAGCACGACCCGTTGGTCGCCAACGGCGATGGTTTCCTGCGCGGCCAGGTCTCGCAAGGCGACGGCAACGTCGTCTTCGGGCGAGACCCGATAGACCGCCGGGGACACGGAATCGACAGCAGCGGGCGCGTTCATGGCGGGCATGATGGCATTGATGGGCGGATCGGGAAACCGGTGTCAGCCAGCGCCCGGTTCTGGTACCGTTACTGCGCTCGAGGCTACATGCAGGGTATTCTGACGCCGCCCGACTTACAGCAGGTTCTCTCGTTCGATGGTGAAAAAATCGGCCAAGAAAGCGACTCGTCAGCCGACTCTTCCGGCCGCCGCCGCGCGCCCCGGCTCTGAAACACGGCCGGCGCCCGGCACCGAGCCCGTTCCGGCGACCTTGCGCCGGAATCCCGAAAAGAAACACACCATCAACGACATCGCCCGGCTGGCGAATGTCTCGAAGAAAACCGTTTCGCGGGTCATCAATGAATCGCCATTCGTGCGCGAGGAAACGCGCACCCGCATCGCGGAGATCATTCGCAGCACCGGCTTCACGCCGGATCCGCAGGCTCGCGGCCTCGCATTCCGCCGTTCGTACCTGATCGGCCTGGTGTACGACAACCCGAATGCGCCTTACGTCATCAACGTGCAGGAAGGCGCGCTCGGCGCGCTGCGGCGGGTCGGTTACGAGCTGGTGGTGCATCCGTGCGACCGTAATAGCCCGGAATTCCTGAGCGACATTCGCCAGCTGGTCAGTCGCCAGAAGCTCGACGGCATGCTGATCCTGCCGCCCGTTTCGGAGAACAACGCGCTCGCCGACATGCTGCGCGAGATCAATTGCCCCTATATCCGCATTCTTTCCGCCGCGCTCGACGAGCCGCGCAACCTGGTCCAATCCATGGACCGCCAGTCGGCCGCGGAAGTCGCCGAGCACCTGGCGAAGCTGGGGCACACACGCATCGCCATGATCATCGGCCCGCCGACGTATCGCTCTTCGCAGGAGCGTCTCGAAGGGTTCTCCAATGCGTTGGCCGATCGCGGCCTGACGCTGGCGCCGGATTACATCGCAGAAGGCGCGTACACCTTCGAATCGGGCGCCGCTTGTGCCGAAATGCTGTTATCGCGCTCGCCGCGGCCCACCGCGATCTTCGCCGGCAACGACGAGACCGCGGCCGGCGTTTATCGAACCGCGTATCTGCGCGGGCTGCGGATTCCGCACGACTTGACCGTCATTGGCTTCGACGACAGCCCGCTGGCCTCGCGGCTTTGTCCCTCGCTGACCACGATGAGACAGCCGATCCGGGACATGGGCCGACTCGCGGCAGAAAAGCTCATATCAAAGATTTCGCGCACCGAAGGACCGTCGGCGGCAGCCACTACGGTTTTCCCGCATCTGGTGGTGCGCGAGTCCTCAGGCCGCCCAGCAAATTAGGGCACCGGCGCGAGAGACTTTGCGCACGGTTCAGGTTTCCAGGGGTAGAGATTGCTGGCGGTGGACCATGACACCGGTTACCATTTACTGCATCGGAGCTGCTCGAAAGAGCAGACGACTAGACCATGAGCACACCTTTACACCTGCACGAAGACCGATTGTTTCCGGCCGACCCCGCCGTTCGACAGATTGCGCGCCGGCTGTACGCGGAAGTTCGCGACCTGCCCATCCTGAGCCCGCACGGCCACACCGATCCGCAGTGGTTCGCCGGTAATGCGCCGTTCGGCAATGCCACCGAGCTGCTGCTCGCGCCGGATCATTATCTGTTTCGTATGTTGTACAGCCAGGGCGTCGATCTGAACGACCTGGGCGTCGCGTCGCGCCGCGGCCCGTCGAACGCCAATCCGCGTGAAGCGTGGCGCAAGTTCGCGGCCCATTTCTATTTGTTCAACGGCACGCCGTCGTGGCTGTGGCTGAACTACGTGTTCGCGAAGGTGTTCGATATCGAGGTGCGGCTCGAGCCCGCCACCGCCGATCATTACTTCGATGTGATCGGCGAGAAGCTCGCGCAGGATGCCTTCCGTCCGCGCGCGCTGTTCGAGCGCTTCAACATCGAAGTGCTGGCGACCACCGAGTCGCCGGTGGACACGCTCGATCATCATCACAAGATTCACAACAGCGGCTGGAGAGGCCGTGTCATCACCGCCTATCGCCCGGACGCGGT
>Ga0164243_10015793_pt1 | contig 10409 bp, 7 predicted proteins | sample OricompcompostOP_FD_108781 | JGI IMG/M metagenome (GOLD analysis project Ga0164243, IMG submission 108781) | Organic Plus compost microbial communities from Emeryville, California, USA - Original compost - Organic plus compost (OP) | ecosystem: Engineered > Solid waste > Mixed feedstock >... | reverse complement strand
TCGGGCCAGCTCGGGCGCGAGAACGACACCGTCGATCTGACTCGCTTCGGCGCGCTCGACATCACGCGCGTGAATTTCGCGCCGCTGACGAATGCTTTTCCCCTGACGCAGGTCTTCGCGCTGCCGTATGTGTTCGACTCGGTCGCGCACATGCGCCGCGCCGTCGACGGCGCCGCAGGGGCCGCGGTGCGCAAGGGCTTCGAAGCGCGCGGCCTCATCGGCCTTGCGATCTACGACGCCGGCTCGCGCAACTTCTATAACGTGCGCCGCCCGATCGTGCAGCCGGCCGATCTGCACGGCCTCAAGATTCGTGTGCCGCCCTCGGACATTTTCATCGAGCTGGCGCGCGCGCTCGGCGCGAACCCGACGCCGCTGCCCTACGGCGAGGTGTACTCGGCGATGCAGACGCATCTGATCGAAGGCGCGGAGAACAACTGGCGCACGTTTCACACCAGCCGCCAGTTCGAAGTGGCGCGCTACTGGTCGCAATCGGATCACTCGTTCTCGCCGGAAGCCTTGCTGATGTCGAAGCGCACGTTCGATGCGCTGACGCCCGCGGATCGCGAGTTGCTGCTCGCGGCCGCGCAGGATTCGGTCGCGTACATGCGCGAGCTCTGGGACCGCATGGAGAACGAATCGCGCGAGTTCGTCATCAAGGCCGGCGTGCAAGTGAACGAGGTCGATCGCGCGGCGTTTCATGCGGCCGCACGTCCGGTCGTCGAGCGCTGTATCGAGACGAGCGGGCTGCACGAAGTGTACGACGCCATTCGCGCGGTCGCCTGACTGCACGGGAGCGGGGGACGATGACCACCAACCAGACGCCGCTCGACGCGGCACTGCCGATGAACGAGCGGCCGCTCAACGCGGTGTTGCGCGCGGCCGCGAACGGCGCACTTGCGGTCGCGGGAGCCTCGGTCGTCGGCATGGCGGCTGTCGAAGCGTGGCAAGTGTTCGCGCGCTACGTGATGAACGACTCGCCGAGCTGGACCGAGCCGGTGGCGCTCCTGCTCATGAGCACGGCGATGATGTTCGGCGCCGCGGCCGGCGTGCGCGCGAACCGGCATTTCGGATTCTTCATCGTCGTCGATTTCGCAAAGCCGGCCGTGCAGCGCGTCCTTCGCTGCATCGCGCGCCTGATCATTCTCGGCATCGGCGTGATGTTCGCGGTCTGGGGCGGCGAGATGATGCTCGACGCGTGGAGCTTCCCGATGGCCGGCGCGCCGCTGCCGCAAGGGCTCGTGTTCTTGCCGATGTGCGCGGGCGGCGCGCTCATCGCGCTGTTCGCGATCGAGCAGCTCGTCAGTCCGCCGCCTGCGGTTCAAGTCGGAGAGTAAAGAGTGGCCGTCGCAATCCTGTTCGGCACGTTGTTGCTGTTGCTGTTCCTCGGCGTTCCCGTCGGCTTTGCGCTGATCACCGCTTCGCTTGCGACGGTGTTGTACCTCGACTTGCCTTCGATCATCGTCGTGCAACAGACCGTCGCGGGCGCGAACGCGGCCTCGCTGATCGCCATTCCGCTGTTCATTTTCGCCGGCGAGCTGATGATGCGCGGCGGGATCTCGGAGCGATTGATCGCGTTTGCATCCTCGCTCGTCGGCCATCTGCGCGGCGGCTTGGGGCAGGTGAACGTGCTGGCGTCGCTGTTCTTCGGCGGCGTGTCGGGCTCTGCGATCGCGGACGTCTCGGCGATCGGCGGCACGATGATTCCGCAGATGGTGAAGCGCGGGTTCGATCGGGACTTCGCGGTCAACGTATCGATGACGGCGGCGCTCGTCGCCTTGCTCGTGCCGCCTTCGCATAATCTGATTCTCTATTCGGCGTCTGCGGGCGGCTCGATTTCGATCGCCGATCTCTTCGCGGCCGGCATCGTGCCCGCGCTGCTGCTCACCGTGACGCTGTTGCTCGTCACGTGGGTCATCGCGAAGCGCCGAGGGTATGCGGTCGAGCCGTTCCCGGGCTTCCGGGCCGTCCTGCAGCGGTTCGTCTCGGCACTGCCGGGCTTGTTGCTCGTTGCGCTGATCTTCATCGGCATTCGCGCCGGCATCTTCACGGCGGTGGAGAGCGCGTCGATCGCGGTGGGTTACGCGGTGCTGATCACGAGCCTCGTCTATCGCCGGCTCTCGTGGGCGAATTTCAAGGAAACCTGCGCGGGCGCCGTGCGCACGACCGGGCTGATCCTGTTCGTGATCGGCGCGGCGGCGTCGTTCGGCTGGCTGCTCGCGTATCTGCAGGTGCCGTCCGCGGCGGTGGAAACGCTGACCGGCATTTCCGATAACAAGTACATCATGCTGCTCCTGCTCGTCCTCGTGCTGCTCATCATCGGCACGTTCATGGACCTGGCGCCGCTCATCATCATCTGCACGCCGATCTTCCTGCCGGTCGCGAAGGCGTTCGGCGTCGACCCGGTCCACTTCGGCGTGATTCTGATCCTGAAGGGCGGCATCGGCTTGATCACACCGCCCGTGGGATCGGTGCTGTTCGTCGGCACGGCGATCGGCAAGATCAGCGTCACGGAGGCGCTGAAGACGATCTGGCCGTTCTATTTCGCGTCGCTCGCGGTGTTGCTGATCGTCGTCTACGTGCCCTGGCTGTCGCTGTGGTTGCCGGCGTTGTTGAAGTGAGGCTGCGGGCCGCACGGCGCCCATGCTTGCCGCGCAGCGCCGTTGTATCCTGCTGCGCACAATAGCGGCATCGACGTATCGAACGAGCTCATCCTATGCCCAAGAAGGCGGCGAAAAAGGCCGCGCGTCGCAGCGCCGTCGCGAAGCGCGAGACGCCGAGTCCACCGCGCATCGAGACGCTCGATCGCAAACATACGATCAACGACATCGCGCGGCTCGCGAACGTGTCGAAGAAGACCGTCTCGCGCGTCATCAACGAATCCCCGTTCGTGCGCGAGGAGACCCGCACGCGCGTCACCGAGATCATGCAGCGCGTCGGCTACACGCCGGACCCGCAGGCGCGCGGGCTCGCGTTCCGGCGCTCGTTTCTCGTCGGCCTCGTCTACGACAATCCGAATGCGCCGTATGTCATCAACATTCAGGAAGGCGCGCTCGCCGCGTTGCGCAGCAAGGGGTACGAGCTCGTCGTGCATCCCTGCGACCGGCACAGTCCCGAGTTTCAGAACGAGATCCGGCAGCTCATCAGCCGTCAGAAGATCGACGGCGTGATCCTGCTGCCCCCGGTGTCGGAGATCGCATCGCTGGCCGAGATGCTGCGCGGACTCGAGTGCCCGTATGTGCGCGTGCTGTCCGCCGCGCTCGATGAGCCGGATCATCTGGTGCTGTCGCGCGATCGCGAATCCTCGGCGGAAGTCGCGGAGCATCTCGCGCGTCTCGGCCACACGCGCATCGCGATGATTTCTGGACCGGCCGAGGGCTATCGCTCGTCGTTCGAGCGTGTGACGGGCTTTCGCCAGGCGCTCGCCGAGCGCGGCCTGTCGCTCGAGCCGCAATACATCGCCGAGGGCGCGTACACGTTCGAATCGGGCGCGGCCTGCGCCGAGCATCTGTTGTCGATGTCACCGCGGCCGACCGCCATCTTCGCCGGCAATGACGAAACGGCGGCGGGCGTGTATCGGACGGCGTACCTGCGCGGGCTCAAGATTCCCGATGACCTCACCGTCGTGGGGTTCGATGACAGTCCCTTGGCCTCGCGGCTGTGTCCTTCGCTCACGACGATGCGCCAGCCGATTCGCGACATGGGCCGGATCGCCGCCGAAAAGCTCATCGCGAAAATTGCCGGTGTGCCGGGGCCGACGGCCGCGGCATCGACAGTGTTTCCGCATCTGGTCGTGCGCGAATCCTCGGGGCGGCCGCGCAGCTGACCCATCGCCGCAGGGACAGCTCGTCCGGCACTGCTTGGCGCACGGTATGACACCGGTTACCATCCGCCCCGAGACATCGTATGACCAGCGCCCTCGACCTGCATGACGACCGCCTGTTTCCGGCGGATCCGACCGTCCGCGGCATCGCCCGCCGGCTGTACGCATGCGTGCGTGATTTGCCGATCATCAGCCCGCACGGCCACACCGATCCTGAGTGGTTCGCCTCGAATGCGCCTTTCAGCGATGCGACCTCGCTTCTGCTGGCTCCCGATCACTATCTGTATCGGATGCTCTACAGCCAGGGCATCGATCTCGATCGGCTCGGCGTCGGCTCGCGGTCCGGACCGTCGAGCGCGGATCCGCGCGCCGCGTGGCGAGTGCTCGCCGAGAATTTCCATCTGTTCCGCGGCACGCCGTCGGCGCTGTGGCTGAATCATGTGTTCGCGAAAGTGTTCGGGCTCACCGTGAAGCTCGATGCAGCGAGCGCCGATCACTACTTCGACACGATCGGCGCGCAGCTCGCGAAGCCGGAATTCCGGCCGCGTGCGCTGTTCGAGCGCTTCAACATCGAGGTGATCGCGACGACGGAGTCGCCGATCGACACGCTCGAGCATCATGCGGCGATTCGCGCGAGCGGCTGGAGAGGCCGCGTCATCACGGCCTATCGGCCCGATGCGGTGATCGATCCCGAGCACGAAGCGTTTCGCGAGTCGCTGGAGAAGTTCGGCGAGCTCACGGGTGAAGACGTCTATTCCTGGACCGGCTATCTCCGCGCGCATCGCGCGCGCCGTGCCGTCTTCGCGGCTGCGGGGGCAACGTCGACCGATCACGGGCACATCACGGCCGCGACTGCGGATCTGTCGCAGCAGGAAATGGAGCGTCTGTTCGAGCGCGTGACGACAGGCCATTTCACGGCGAGCGATGCCGAGCTGTTCCGCGCGGCGATGCTCGTCGAGATGGCGAAGATGAGCCTCGACGACGGCCTCGTGATGCAGATTCATCCGGGCGCCTTTCGTAATCACAACCGCTGGCTGTTCGAGCGCTTCGGGCGCGATAAAGGCGCGGATATTCCGCAGCGAACCGATTACGTGCATGCGTTGAAGCCGCTGCTCGATCGGGTCGGCAACGAGAAGCGCTTTTCGCTGATCGTGTTCACGCTCGATGAGTCGTCGTACAGCCGCGAGCTCGCGCCGCTGGCCGGCCACTATCCAGCGCTGAAGCTCGGGCCGGCGTGGTGGTTCCACGACAGTCCCGAAGGCATGTTGCGGTTCCGCGAGTACACGACCGAAACCGCGGGCTTCTACAACACGGTGGGATTCAACGACGACACGCGCGCGTTCCTGTCGATTCCGGCGCGTCACGATGTGGCGCGTCGTATCGATTGCGTTTTTCTCGCGCGGCTCGTCGCCGAGCATCGGCTCGATGAGGATGACGCCGCGCAGGTCGCCCGCGATCTCGCGTATCGGTTGCCGAAGGAGGCGTATCGGCTGTGACGGTTGGCACGTCATCGCGACGCAGTGACGTACCAGCGAAGCGCGTACGTCATCCCGACGCAGTGACGTACCAGCGAAGCGCGCACGTCATCCCGACGCAGTGACGTACCAGCGAAGCGCGTACGTCATCCCGACGGAAGTCGGGATCGCCGTTGGCACGGTGCCGAATGAGGTCCCGACTTGCGTCGGGACGATGGGGAAGGCAGGTCCCGACTTTCGTCGGGACGACGAGAACATGAGTCAAGAGGTTCGAACAGTGTTCAAAAAGATTTACCACGCAACGCATCCGGACATGATGGCGGGCGCGAGCAATCAGCAGCTGCGCGATCGTTATCTGATCGAGGACCTGTTCGCCGACGATCAGCTCACGTTGAACTACGCGCATTACGAGCGTTTCGTCCTGGGCGGCGCCGCGCCGAAGTCGAAGGCCCTGCGTCTGCCCGAGCAGACCGAGCCCGCATCCGCCAAAGGCAAACCCTTCCTCGAACGCCGCGAGCTCGGCGTCATCAACGTCGGCAAGCAGCCGGGCAAAGTCACCGTCGACGGCCAGTCGTTCACGCTCGCGCCGCGCGACGGGCTCTATGTGCCGATGGGCTCGAAGGACGTCGCGTTCGAAGCGGGCAGCGGCGAGGGCGCGAAGTTCTATCTCGTATCGACGCCGGCGCACGTTCGCTACGAGCCGGTGCACATCTCGATCGACAAGGCCGTGCCGCTCGAGCGCGGCGCGCCCGAAACCTCGAACGAGCGGACGATCTATCAATACATCGTCCCGGCCACCTGCAAATCCGCGCAGCTCCTGCTCGGGCTCACGATTCTCAAGAAAGGCAGCGTGTGGAACACGATGCCGCCGCATCTGCACGACCGCCGCTCCGAGGTCTATTTCTATTTCGATCTCGAAGGCGACGACCAGCGCGTCATGCATTTCATGGGCGAGCCGCACGAAATGCGCAGCATCGTCATGCGCAACAACGAGGCCGTGATGTCGCCGCCGTGGTCGATCCACATGGGCGCGGGCACGCGCAACTACAGCTTCATCTGGGCGATGGGCGGCGAGAACCTCGACTACACGGACATGAACGTCCTCGACATCTGTCAGCTGAAGTAACCCCATGACCCAGATCAACGGCATGTCACTCGCCAGTTTTTCGCTCGAGGGCAAGGTCGCGCTCGTCACGGGCGCGAACACCGGGCTCGGCCAGGGCATCGCGGTCGCGCTCGCGCAGGCGGGGGCCGACATCGTGGCGGTCGGGCGCTCGAACGCGACGGACACTCAGCGCGGCGTCGCCGCGGCCGGCCGGCGCTTTCATTTCGTGCACGCGGATCTCGAGCGCAGCCAGGACGCCGCGCGCGTCGTGAACGAGGCCGTTCAGGCCGCGGGGCGGGTCGACATTCTCGTGAACAACGCCGGCATCATCCGGCGTAACGACGCGCTCGCGTTCACGGAAGAGGATTGGGATGCGGCGCTGAACGTGAATCTGAAGACGCCGTTTTTTCTCGCGCAGGCGGCGGCGAAGGTGATGCTCGCGAATGGCGGCGGCAAGATCATCAACATCGCCTCGATGCTCTCGTTTCAGGGCGGCATTCGCACCGCCTCCTATACCGCCAGCAAGAGCGGGCTCGCCGGGCTCACGCGCCTGCTCGCGAACGAGTGGGCGGCGCACGGCATCAACGTCAACGCCATCGCGCCCGGTTATTTCGAAACGAACAATACGACCGCGCTGCGTGCCGACGAGCAGCGCAATCGCGACATCCTCGGGCGCATCCCCGCCGGCCGTTGGGGTCGTCCGTCCGATCTCGGCGGTGCGGCCGTGTTTCTTGCCTCGGCGGCGGCGGACTACGTCCACGGCACGGTGCTCGCCGTCGACGGCGGGTGGCTTGCCCGCTAGCGCACGCGCTCCATTTCCCTCGGACTCGATTCGTCAATTCCCCTAATCGGCGCAGGGCGCGCTCAAGAACACAGTTTCTTGGCCGCTTCTTTTGCAGCATGGCGCGCGATCCAGCGTCCGCCTCACCTGTTATGTCGCTCATCCAAACCCTGAGCCGACATTGGGCAGGCGGCAGGCTTCGCGGCTTTTCGTACGTCCTCAATAACGAACGTCTCCTGGAAACGGCGAGCGCACATGACCGTAAACGACCTGCACACGACCGACCCCACGCATCGAGCGTTCGATGCGATGCCGGTCGCCGTGGCGCTCGTGGCCGGTGCCGGCGAGCAGGCAGCCGTCTCCTATATCAATCCGGCGTTCACGCGGCTCACCGGTTATGCGGCGCATGAGCTCATCGGCCGCACGCCGCTCGTGCTCGTCGGACCGCAAAGCGATCCGGGCGTCGCGCAGCAGTGGCGCGTGGCGCTGAACGCATGCACGTCGTTTTCCGGCGAGCTGCTCGTCGCGTGCCGCGACGGGCACGGCATCTGGATGCGCATTTCCATGCAGTCGTTCGATGTCGCACCGGGCTCGCTCGTCATGACGCTCGAGGACATCAGTGCGCACAAGGCGGCGCGTGCCTCGGTACGCGCGAGCGAAGCGCGGCTCGAAGTCGCGATGGAAGCGGGCGAGCTGTCGATGTGGGACTGGAACGTCGTGCGCGACGAGGTCTACTACAACGATCAGTGGCGCATCTCCGTCGGCATCGATCCGAAGGAGCTGCTGAAGCGCGAGGCATTGCACGAACGGCTCATGCTGCCCGATGAGCCCGAGGTGCTCGAGCAGTTCGAGCGCCACTTCCGCGGCGGCACGAGCCACTTCGAATGCGAATACGAGCTGCCGACCGCGTTCGGCAAATCGAAATGGTTTCTGGCGCGCGCCAAGGTCGTGAAGCGCGACGACAAAGGCAAGGCACAGCGCGTCGTCGGCGTGTTGCGCGATATCTCGCGGCGCAAGGCCTACATGCAGGAATCGCACGACGTGCAGCAGCGCTGGGAACGCGCAGTCCGCGGCACTTCCGACGGCTTGTACGATTGGGATCTGCTTACCGGGCACGTGTGGTATGCCGCGCGGTTTCGCGCGATCGTCGGCTATTCCGAGGCCGAGTTTCCGGACACGTTCAATGCCTTTCAGAGCGTCGTGAGCGAGGCTGATCGGCCCCGCGTGCTCGCGAGCATTCGAGCGCATCTCGAGAATCGCCAGCCGCTCGACGTGCGTTGCCGCATCAGGACGGGCAGCGGCGCGCTGTTGTGGTGTCGCATGCGAGGCGAGGCAGAGCGCAATGCCGCTGGCCGGCCGCTGCGCCTCGCCGGCGCGATCAGCGACATCAGCGCGCAGGTCGAGGCCGAGCAGGCGCTCAGCCGCACGCAGGACTTCTATGGCACGGTGCTCGATTCGCTGCCGCTGTTCATCGCCTATGCCGATCGCGATGAGCGCGTGGTGTATGCGAACCGCCGCTTCGCCGAGTTCTTCAATCTGCCGCACGACGAAGGCGAAGGCCGCACGATCGGCGCGATCATCGGCGAGCGCCGCCACGAAGTGATCGGCCCGTTCGTGCGCGAGGCGCTGGCGGGCAGGACGATCGAGCAGCAAGGGCGTTTTCGTGATGCGACGGGGCGCGCGATCGACCTCGAGGCGGCGTTCTTCCCACATCGCGACGAGACGGGCGCCATCCAGGGCTGCTTCGTCGCGGCGCGCGACGTGACGGAAAAGAAGCTGCTCGAGGCCGAGCTGCGCCAGAGCCAGAAGATGGAAGCGGTCGGCCGGCTGACCGGCGGCATCGCGCACGACTTCAACAATCTCTTGGCCGTGATCATCGGCAACACGCAGCTGTTGTCGCGTTCGTTGCGAGAAAGCCCTCGCCTGTTGAAACAGGCCGACACGGCGCTCAAGGCCGCGATGCGCGGCGGCGAGCTCACGCGCCGGCTGCTCGCGTTCGCGCGTCAACAGGTGCTCGAGCCCAAGGTCGTCGAACTGAACCAGCTGCTCGGCGGCATGTATGAATTCCTGCGGCGCTCGCTCACGGGCGAGATCGAGATCCGCCAGCAGCACGAGCCGGGCGCCTGGTGTGTCAAGGTCGATCCGGGCCAATTGGAGAATGCAGTTCTCAATCTCGTGATCAATGCACGTGATGCAATGCCCGAGGGCGGTACGATCACGATCACCACCCGCAATGTGGTCGTCAATGAAACGACCGCCGCCGAAAGAGCGCTGGCCGGTGAGGCCGTGAAGCCGGGAGACTATGTGATGCTGACCGTCGCCGATACGGGCATGGGCATGTCGGCGGACACACTGAAGCGCGTGTTCGAGCCTTTCTTCACGACGAAGGACGTCGGCAAGGGCAGCGGCCTCGGCTTGTCGATGGTGTATGGCTTCGTGAAGCAGTCGGAAGGCCACGTGAGCGTCACGAGCGCGCCGGGGGAGGGCACCGAGGTGCGGCTGTACTTTCCGCGCGCGCAGGCGCATGCGGAGCGCATCGGCCCGGATGGCAGCGCGCCCGCCGAAGCTCTGCCGCGCGGGCACGAGACGATTCTCGTCGTCGAGGACAATGCGGAAGTGCGGGCGACCGCGGTGGAGATTCTCGGCAGCCTCGGCTATCGCCTGCTCGAAGCGGCGAACGGCCATCAGGCGCTCGAGCAGTTCATGCAGCATCCGGACATCGCGCTCGTCTTCTCGGATGTCATGTTGCCGGGCGGATTGCTCGGCACGAGCCTCGCGACGAAGTTGAGCGAGCGGCGCCCAGGGCTGAAAGTCCTGATGACGACCGGATTCAGCGAGAGCACGATCATGCACCGTGGTCTGCTCGACGGCTCGATGGCCTTGATCAGTAAACCGTACAAAGTGGAGGAGCTCGCGCGTCGCGTGCGGACGATCCTCGACGAGACAGAGGAGTCGCAACGTGTCCCGGCATGAACGGAACCTGGTATTGGCGGTCGACGATGAGGTCGACTTTCTCGAGCTCATCCAGCAGATCGGCGACGGCGTCGGCTGCGATGTGATCACCGCCGAAACCGCAACGGCGTTTCGCGAGCAGCTCGCGAAGCGGCAGCCCACGCTCATCCTGCTCGATCTGCAGATGCCCGGCATGGACGGCATCGAGGCGCTGCGTTATCTCGCGCGCCAGGGCACGAAGGCCGGCATCCTGCTCGCGAGCGGCATGGATGCGCG
>Ga0164243_10015792_pt1 | contig 10409 bp, 13 predicted proteins | sample OricompcompostOP_FD_108781 | JGI IMG/M metagenome (GOLD analysis project Ga0164243, IMG submission 108781) | Organic Plus compost microbial communities from Emeryville, California, USA - Original compost - Organic plus compost (OP) | ecosystem: Engineered > Solid waste > Mixed feedstock >... | reverse complement strand
GGGCCATCTTCGCCCGGTACGCCACGTGCTGGATCGACGGCTGCCCCCTCCCGGCGACCATGTGCCAGATCGACCACGCCGACAACTGGAGCACCGGCGGCCTGACGGACCTGAAGCGCCTCGGCCCGGCCTGCCAGTTCCACAACCGCGACCGCTACCAGCACCCCGACCGCTACACCCGCCGCAAAGAAGGCACCGACCGCTGGGCCTTCACCTACCACCGGATCGGGAGCAGGCGGCCGCGCGAGTGAGGCGGGGGCACGGAGAGGTGGGCCGACGCGCGGACAGGGGCCGGGCGGCTGCGGGAGTGAGGCGGGAGGCACGGTAGGCACCGCGCAGGCAGGCTCGGGCACCGCGCAGACAGGTCGCGTCGGACTGCAGGCGCGGGAGGCACAGGGGGCGACGCACAGGCAGGTCCGGGGTGGCGTTGCGAATAGCCGCCCGGGGAAGCTCAGGCGTCGAGGCGGTGGTCGCTGACCAGCGATGCCGTCCTCGCTGTAGAGCCACGCGCCCGGGACGAAGGTCACGTCGCCGAAGCTCACGGGGACGTCGATCTCTCCCTGGCCGGTCTTGGCGCTCCTGCGCGCGTTGGCGCCGAGCGCCTTGATGCCGAGATCGAGACCGGCTAGGGCGGCCGTGTCCCGTACCGTGCCCTCGACCACCAGCACCCGGCCCCCTCTGTGCACGGCCCAGGCACGCGCTCATGCTCGACTGCCGCGGCGGGCTCTCGTCCCAGGTGCCGTTCGACCCGACCGCCGCCGGGCTGAGCCTCCTGGTGGTCGACACGCGCGCTTCGCAGCCCTGACGGGCGGCGAGTACGGCCGGCGACGCGCCGAATGCGAGGAGGCCGCGTCCGTGGTGGGCGTGGCCGCGCTGCGCGACGTCAAGGACCTGGCCGCCGCGCTGGCGGCGGTGCGCGACCCGATGCTGCGCCGCCGCGTTCGTCCCGTCCGACGACGCCCGCCGCATCACGCCCTCTGAATGCCCCGAGCCCCGGGTGCGGGCGGCGCCGCACCCTTGACTCTCTATATTCTCTACTGGTTTAGTATAGAAATACAGCGCCCTTGACCGCCGATACGGCCGTCTTCTGCTGCGATCATCGTCGATCCGCTGCCGTCCATTGCCCTCGATCCGTCACCACGTCCGTGCTGACAGTCACCGGAGATTGCTTCAGATGTCACAGGCACTGCAGACCACCGATCCCCTCCCGCTCGCGGACCCGGGCGTCACCGCGGCGCGGGACGCACTGCTCGGCGCGGTGCGGAACCTCTTCACCTCCGACGTCATGTCCAAGAGCGGGCACGGGAACGCGAGCGTCCGCCTGCCGGGCGACCCCGGCCACATCCTGCTGACCTCCCGCGGACTGCTCCGTGACCTGGGGACGGAGGAGTTCGCCGTGGTCACCCTGGACGGAGACCTCGTCGCGGGGTGGCTGGCCCCCGAGAATGAGGAGATCGTCCGGATGCACACCGAGGTCTACCGGGCCCGGCCCGGCACAGGCTCGGTCATCCACACCCACTCGCCGTTCGCGACCGCATACGCCGTCGCGGGACGGGCGCTGCCGGCGCGGTACGAGTCGCTGCTGCGCGCGGGGCAGTCCGAGGACGTCCCCGTCGCCCCCTACGGTGCCCGGGGCAGCGGCCGGGCTGTCTCCAACATCGTCGACACGTTCACCGCGCACCCGCGCAGCGGCGCCGTCCTGCTGGCCAACCACGGCGTGCTGGCGACCGGCGCCGACGCCGCCGGGGCGAGCAGGCTCGCGGTCGCGCTAGAGGAGACCGCGCAGGTCACGCTGGGCGCGACGGCGCTCGGCGGCGCCATCGCGATCGAGGACGGCTCCCGGTGACCACTGGACCCGACACCGGCGCCTACGAGGAGACCTATCTGACGTTGTTCGGCCACGTCCCCGACGCCGTCCGGGACCGGTGGACGTTCAGCGCCGAGCACGGCCGCTTCACCGCCCCCGGCCTCCTGGAGGAGCTGCGCCGAGAGGTCATCACCCGCAGCCCGCTCGGGCTGAAGGTCCAGCAACTCGTCCAGTTCGCGCAGCTCGTGGCGCTCGGACGGGCCGACGCCGCCCGGCACCACGCCCTCGGCGCCGTCCGCGCCGGAGCCGGCGAGCGGGACCTCCTCGCGGTCGCCGAGACCACTCTCATCACCTCGGGCGTTCCCGGATATTCCCTCGCCCTCGCGCTGGCCCGGGAAGCGCTCGCCACCACCGACCAGCACCCAGAGAAGGAATCATGACCCGTCGTCCCCCGTCCCGGCTGCGCGCCCTCACGGCTGGCCTGGCCGGCCTCGTCATCGCCCTCGCCGCGGCGGGTTGCGGCGGCGGTGAAGCCGACGGCGGCGCCACCGTGCTGCGCGTCGGCACCACCAAGACTTTCGGGTGGGTGCCGACGTTCCCGGCGCACGGCGACGATAAGGCCGGCAACGTCCACATCGAGGTCGTGGACCTCATCGGCGGCTCCAACGCCATGATCGCTGCGCTCAAGGCCGGCAAGATCGACGTCGCGGAGCTGGGCGAGGTCGGCCCCGTGGTGGCCCAGGCCGGAGACGTCCCCTTCAAGATCATCGCGTCCACGACCCCCTGGCCGAAGGGGCAGGGCATCATCGTGGACGAGAAGTCCCCGATCAGGTCGCTCGCCGACCTGAAGGGCAAGCGCATCTCCTACGTCCGCGGCACCAACTCGCACTGGACGCTGCAGCAGGCCCTCGCCTCGGTGAACCTGACGATGGAGGACGTGAACCTCGTCCAGCTCCCGGACGGGACCAACGCCCAGCAGGTCTTGCGCAGCGGCCAGCTGGACGCGGCGACAGTGATCGACCCGACGCTGACGACGTTCCTGTCGTCCGGCAGCCGCCTGCTCACCGACGGCACCGGGATCAACGCCAACAACCCCCTGTTCTACATCGCGAGCGAGGACGCCCTCGGCAAGAAGAAGGAGGCGGTGGGCGCTTTCGTGTCGCAGCTCGCGAAGCACGTCGCCTGGGCGAAGTCCAACCCGGAGAAGCGCGCCGCCGCCGTAGCCGAATTGAACCGCATTCCGCTGGAGGTCGCCCTCAAGGCCGAACGCAACCGTCCCGACGGGCTGCACCCCATCGAGGACGCGACCGTCCGCAACAACCAGCGCATCGCCGACTTGTTCTTCGAGCAGGGCGTCATCAAGAAGGAGATCAAGGTGGACAGCGTGTTCACCACCGAGTTCAACGCGCGGACGAAACCATGACGGCCCCTCGGGCCCTTCGCAGGACCGCGGTACCGGCCGGGCTCGTCGCCCTCTGGCAGCTGCTGGCTGAGACCGGCGCCATCGACGCGCGCATCACGTCGTCCCCCTGGGAGATCGTGACGTCGCTGAGCGAGATGATCGGCTCCGGCGAGCTGGCCGAGCACCTGGAGATCTCGCTGTTCCGCGCCGTCGTCGGCCTCGTCCTCGGGGCGGCGCTGGCGACCTTGGCGGGCGTCGCCGCCGGCCTGTCCCGGCTGGGTGAGGACGCCCTGGACTCCACCATCCAGGCGATCAGGACCATGCCCTACCTCGGCATGGTGCCGCTGTTCATCCTCTGGTTCGGGCTGGGCGAGGCGCCGCGGATCACGATGGTCGCGCTCGGCAGCTTCTTCCCCGTCTACCTGAACGTCTTCAAAGGCATCCGGGACGTCGACGACCGGCTCATCGACCTCGGCCGCGGCTACCGGGTCGGCCGGTGGGAGCTGATCCGCGACGTCATCCTGCCGGGGGCGATGCCGTCGGCGCTCGTCGGCCTCCGGTACGCGCTCGGCACCGCGTGGATGAGCCTCGTTGTCGCCGAGCAGATCAACGCGCAGTCGGGGCTGGGCTACCTGATCGTCCAGGCGAACACCCTCGCCCAGACCTCGGTCATCATCACGGCGCTGGCGGTCTACGCGGTCATCGGCATCCTGGCCGACGCGATCGTCCGGCTCATCGAGAAGCGGGCGCTCCGGTGGCGGCGCGCCTTCGAGGGAGCGTGACCATGACGGACTCAGGCCACGACGCCATCAGGCTGCGCGGCGTCGGCCGGACCTTCGGCGACCGGGCCGTGCTCGCGGGGATCGACCTCGCGGTCGCGCAGCACGAGTTCGCCGTCCTCGTCGGTGCGAGCGGCTGCGGGAAGTCGACGCTGCTGCGGATCGTCGCGGGCCTCGACTCCGACGCGACCGGCGAGGTCCACGTCGGGGGCGAGCACGCAATCGTGTTCCAGGACGCCCGGCTGCTGCCGTGGCGGACGGTCTGGCGCAACGTCGTCTTCGGCCTACGTGGATCGCGCGCTGACCTGCGCGCGCGGGCCGACCGTGCGCTGGAGGAGGTGGGGCTGCCCGGCCGCGGCGACTCCTGGCCCCTGACGCTGTCGGGCGGCGAGGCCCAGCGGGTGGCGCTCGCCCGCGCCCTCGTCCGCACGCCCGACCTGCTGCTGCTCGATGAGCCGTTCGCCGCGCTGGACGCCCTGACGCGCCTGAAGATGCAGCGCCAGGTCGCCGGGCTGTGGCGGCGCCACGAGATCACCACACTGATGGTCACGCATGACGTCGAGGAGGCGTTGCTGCTGGCCGACCGGGTGCTGCTGGTCGACGGCGGCCGGATCGCCGACGAGATCCGCGTCGGCCTCCCCCGCCCACGCGACCCACGCGACCCCGAGTTCGCCGCGCTGCGGTACCGCCTCCTGCTGAGCCTCGGCGTTGACCTATCCGGCGGGACCGGCGCCGAGCCTCGGCCGGGCGCCGAACCGGACAACGCGCCCACGCTGGCCGCCGTCACCGGCAGGCCCGACCACGCCGACACCCGCGCCTGAAAGGAGCGACCGATGGAATTCCACTGGTTCCTGCCGACCTACGGGGACGGTCGCAACATCGTCAGCACCGACCGCTCCGGGCGGACCGCCGAGGAAGGGCTCTACGCGCGCGTCCGCGAGTCCGACCCGTACTACCTCGTCCAGCTCGGCCGCGCGGCCGAGCAGGCCGGCTTCTCCGGCGTCCTCCTACCGACGGGATTCAGCAGCGAGGACACCTTCGTCACCACCGCGAGCGTCGCCCAGGAGACGCGCACGCTGGAGTTCATCGTCGCGTTCCGCGCCGGCCTGACCCTGCCGGCAATCACCGCGCAGATGACCGGGACGCTGCAGCGCGCCACCCGCGGGCGCGTCCGGCTGAACATCACCACTGGCGGCAGCCCCGCCGACCAGCGCGCGTACGGCGACTTCCTCGACCATGACGACCGCTACCGGCGGACTGACGACTTCCTCACCGTCCTCGACCTGCTGTGGCGCGGCGAGCCGTTCGTCCACGAGGGCCCGTACTTCCGCAACGCCGTCGAGAAGCCCGCCGACTTCGGCCTCCGCCCGCCGATCTACTTCGCGGGCTCCTCCGACGTCGCGAAGGACGTCGCGGCACGCCACGCCGACGTGTACCTCATGTACGGGGAGCCGCCGCCAGCGATCCGCACGCGCGTGGACGAGATGCGCGAGCGCGCCGCCGCATATGGCCGGACTCTCAGGTTCGGCGTGTTCATGCACGTCATCACGCGGGAGACGGAACGGGAGGCCTACGCGGAGGCCGCCCGCCACCTCGCCACCATGACCCCGGAGGCGGTCGCCGCGACACAGCGGGCCCTTAAGGCCATGGACTCGGTGGGCCAGGCGCGCGTCCGTGGCCTGCATGGCGGCAGGCACGGCGCCGTCGAGGACCTACTCGTCCACCCGAACGTGTGGGCCGGGATCGGGCTCGTGCGCGGCGGCGGCGGGACGGCGCTGCTCGGCAGCCACGCGCAGGTTGCCGAGCGCATCGAGGAGTACGCCGACGCCGGGCTCGACACCCTGATCCTCAACGGCTACCCGGCACTGGAGGAGGCGTACCGCGTGGGCGAGCTCGTCCTGCCGCGCGTCGGGGGCGCCGCCCGGCGGGACGTCCCCGCCCACGCCGCGTCCTGACCGCCCAGATCCGCAAGGAGCACCATGTCACGAACCATCGACGACTCCCCGCGCGCCACCGCGCCGGAAACGGCGCGGTGGGCGCCGGGCGGCCCCTCTCGGGGCACCGTCGTCCTCCTGCACGGCCGCGGCGAGCACCCCCGGCTGTACGACCGGCTCGGCAAGCGCCTGAGCGGCGACGGCTACACCGTCGTCGCCCCCGCCCTGGACGCGGGGCCGCCCGACCTCAGCGCCCTGTTCGGGCCGGACGACACGGCCCCGCGCGTCCTCGCTGGCTCCGACAGCGGCGCCCTCGCGGCGGCGCGGCTCGCCGAGCACCGCCCGGCCGCGATCGCCGGGCTCATCCTGGCGGGCCTCCCGCTCGGCCCGCCGGACCGCCCGCCCCTCGACCAGGACGCCGAGCTCACCGCCCGGACCGCGTGCGGGGTGCACACCGCCCTGCTGTCCCGCGACCCGGGGTTCCGCTGGGGCGCCCTGGACGAACCGCTCGACCCGCCGCCGCCCGCGTGGCGGCTCCCGCGGCTGCCGACCCTGGTGCTGCACGGCGAGGCCGACATGATCGCGCCCGTCCGCCCCGTGAAGGCGCTCGTCCGGCGGCACCCGTCCGCGACCCTGGTGGTCACCCCGGGCGGCGCGCACGACGTGCTGAACGACAAGGACCACCGCAGCGTCGCGGCCCGCATCGTCCTGTTCCTCGAATCGCTGGGCGGGCGAAGCACCCCCGCCCAGCGCCCCCAGCGCGCCGCGTCGGGCGCGTGGCGTCCGAGCGTCATGAATATCTCCGCCCGTTCCGACTACGCCGTCCGCGCCGCGATCCACCTCGCGGGAACGGGCGACACCCCGACCAAGTGCGAGACGATCGCCAGGGCCCAGGACATCCCGCTCACCTTCCTCAACGGCTTGCTCGGCTCGCTGCGCCAGGCAGGGCTCGTCCACAGCCAGCGCGGATGCGAGGGCGGCTACTGGCTGGCGCGCCCCGCCGAGTCGATCTCGGTCGCCGACGTGATGCGGGCGGTGGAGGGCCCGCTGGCGGCCGTCCAGGGCGGCGCCCCCGGCGACCTCGCCTACACCGGCGACGCCCGACCGCTGCGGGACGTCTGGGTCGCCCTCCAGCGGAGCCTCGAATCGATGCTGGAGCAGGTCACCCTCCGCCACCTGCTGGACGGCGACCTGCCGGACGACCTCCTCCGACACATCAAGGGCGCCCCCTAGGCGCACGGGGCAGAGCCTCGGACCGGCGCGGTCCGGGGCTCGTGCCGCCGCTTCAGTTCCCTTCGAGCGCCGACCTGATGTCGGCGTGCAGACGGGCGGCCTCTTCGGCGGCGTCGATCTCGTCGAGGGTGGTGAAGCCGTCCGCGGCGTCGTCGTCCAGGCCCGGCAGCGCCTCCTCGGCGGCCTCCAGATGGTGGCCTGTGGACAGGTACACCGCGGCCAGGTCCACCCGCAGGTGGACGGCCTGATGGTGCCGATGGCCGTGTTTCCCCGAGCAACCGTTGCGTCAGGGCAGCGTACGGCCCCCGCCCCGGTGCGCTGTGGGCCTGCGTCGCCACCCGTTCCCGCGGGTAGGAGTTCCAGGACGGGAATGGGAGGCGTATGACCGAGATCAGCGCGCTGCTCGACGCGCTCATCGACGCGATCAGCTCCCAGGACGAGGAGCGAGTGCTTCGCTGCTACAGCCCGGGGGCCGTGTTCGTCACGCCCGCGGGGGTGCTGGAGGGGCACGAGCAGATCGGCTGGTACTACCAGCAGCTCTTCACGGCGTTCCCCGACACGCACAACGAGACCACCTCGCGGGCCGCCCTCGGCGACACCATCATCACAGAGTGGACGTTCAGTGGCACCCACACCGGGGTGCTGCAACTGCCGGGCGGCGCGGAGGTCATGGGCACCGGCCGCCGCGTGATCCTCCAGGCGGCGGCCGCCTACACGCTCGACGACGACGGCCTGTTCGCCAGCGGGCGGATCTACTACGACCAGCTGGCGTTCTACCGTCAGACGGGCTGCCACCTGCGTCTGCGCAAGACCGCCTGATCTCCCCATACTGGAGCGTGGACTCCGGCCCGCCGCTGCGCGACATCGGCTGCTTCGCCCTCGTCGCCCGGCATCTCAGCTTCTCCCGCGCCGCCGCCGAGCTGGGCGTCTCCCAGCCCGCCGCGAGCCAGGCCGTCGGCCGTCTCGAACGCGCGCTCGGGGTCCGCCTGTTCGAGCGGACCAGCCGGGAGGTCCGCCTGTCACCGGCCGGCAAGGCGCTGCTGCCGTACGCCGAGGCGCTGCTGGAGTCGGTTGCGGCCTTCTCGGCCGAGGCGAGGCGGCTCGCGTCGCCGGAGGGCGCCGCCGTCCGCCTGGCCTATCCCCCGCCGGCCGGCGGCCTCGCGGCGCGGATCGCCCGCCGGATGGCACGCCATGATCCCCCGGCCGAGGTGGAGCTGCGCCCGGCCGGCCGGGCCGCCGCCCTGGCCGCGCTCGCCGCCGGCGAGGTGACCGCGGCCATAATCGCCGCTCCCTTCCCGCGCGAGCTGACCACCGCCGCCCGTTTCCACGTGCCCGTCGGGCATCTGGCCGTGCCGGCCGGGGACCCGCTCGCCGGCCTGCCCCGCCTGCAGCCCGAACGGCTCGCGCGCCACCGCGTCCTGCTGCCGCGCGAACGCCCGCCCGGCGGGATGTGGGCGCGGCTCGCCGCCCGGATCGGACCGCACCGGCAGCACGTGGTGGCCGACGAGATCGACGACTTCGCCGCCGCGCTCGACCTCGTCGCGGCGGGCGTCGGCCTGCTGCCCACGCCCTCCCTGGTCGTGGCGTCCGTCCGCAGGGACGACGTCGCCTTCGTCCCTCTGGACGCGGGCGACCTGCGCCTGACGTACGCGCTCGCGTGGCGGGGCGAACGGCTGTCGGCCGGGTTGATGGCACTCGTGCGCACGGCGCAGGAGTGCCTCTGGACGAGGTAGCGCCGACGGGTTCCCGGCGGATGCGAGAAAGTTTCATGCCGCCTCTCGCAGCCGGACCGTCCGCGTGCCCGGAGAACCGGCAGGTGACCGGGGTGGCGTCGCGGATTCGACCACATGCTGTCGCCGTTTCCTGACAGAGGATTACTTGAACTCTTGACTTGTCAGATCCCGGTCAGCATTCTTGGGACTGCGCCGCCAGCGCGTATTCGCCGTTGAATAAGCGTGGCGCGGCCACGTGGCCCACGGGCGAACCGCCGAAGCCGTCAGCGACGACGCTGCTTATCTCGGCCTTTTTACCAGCGGTTCTGGGTCCTTTGCTCGCACAACCGCGCGGCTTCGCGCTGCCGGACGTCCAATCCGCCGACAATGTGAGCCACGGAACGCAGGAAATACCGGCCTATTTACTTCGCCATGACTGCGAATAGGCGGCGGCCGGAGTTTCCCCTTTCCCTTTCGCCGGGTCCCGGTTTTCCGGCGCGTTCCCGTCGGCCGGCCGGATCACGTCCGCGCGCATGCGGCGCGGCCCGTACGGCCGACACGACAAGAAGGTGATCAGATGAAAACGGACCAGTTCAGGGGACCAGTCCTCTCGCTTTTCCGCATCGTGATGGGACTGCTGTTCGTCTGCCACGGCGTGGCGACGATCTTCGGTGTGCTGGGCGGCAACCGCGGCACCGGTCAGGCCCTGGCGTTCGGCACGTGGCCGGGCTGGTGGGCGGCGGCGATCCAGCTGGTCTTCGGGACGCTCGTCATCGTCGGGCTGCTCACCCGCGTCAGCGCGCTGCTGTGCTCCGGCTCGATGGCGTACGCGTATTTCGTCGTCCACGCGCCGCAGGGCCTGTTCCCGATCCTGAACGGCGGCGAGGCGGCGGCGATGTTCTGCTGGTCGTTCTTCCTCATCGTGATCTTCGGACCCGGCGCCTGGGCGCTGGACACGCTGATCCACCGGATGCGGCACCAGGAGACCGAGACGTACGCCCCCGCACCGGCGCAGGCCCAGGCGTAGCCGCTTCGCGCCACCGCCCGTAGGGCGAACTCGACGCGCCGGGTCCCGGCACGACCCGCGTGCGTGATCACTCGCGGCCGGATGTCACGCAGGCGTCCGGCCGCGACGGCGTGAACCTGCCTGGCCTCTCGTCCGACTGTGCAGTAAGACGGGAGGACGAGATGACCGACGAGCTGCTGGTGGTGCGCGCCCAACTGGGCGAGCGCGCGGCCCTGGCCGAGCTGGTGGCCCGCTGGCGGATGCCCGTGTGGACCTACGTGCGGCGCATGCTCGACGCCGAGCGGGCCGACGACGTGACCCAGGAGATCTGGCTGGCCGTGATCCGCGGCCTGCCCCGGTTGCGGGAACCCGCCCGGTTCGCGCCCTGGCTGTTCACCATCGCGCGCCGATCGGTCACCGACCGCCTGCGCGGCCAGTACGCCAGGGAACACGAGCACGCGCACGAGGCCCTGGCGGCCGGCGACGTGATCGTCGACGACCCCGTGGACGCCGCGGTGGACCGCGCCGAGCTGGTG
>Ga0164243_10015790_pt1 | contig 10411 bp, 7 predicted proteins | sample OricompcompostOP_FD_108781 | JGI IMG/M metagenome (GOLD analysis project Ga0164243, IMG submission 108781) | Organic Plus compost microbial communities from Emeryville, California, USA - Original compost - Organic plus compost (OP) | ecosystem: Engineered > Solid waste > Mixed feedstock >... | reverse complement strand
TCCAGCCCAGCAGCGACTCTTCGATCAGCAGTTCGCTGGTGGGCGAGGCTTCCAGGCCGCGGCGGCAGATGGTCTCGAATTCCTCGGCGTTGTAGGCGATGCCGCCGCCCGAGCCGCCCATGGTGAAGCTGGGACGGATGACGGCGGGAAAGCCCGAGGTGCCGACCTCGGCCGCGATGCGGCGCTGCACTTCCCAGGCCTCGTCCATGCTGTGGGCCACGCCCGACTTGGCCGACTCCAGGCCGATGTCGGTCATGGCCTGCTTGAACTTCTGGCGGTCCTCGGCCTTCTCGATGGCCTGCTCGTTGGCGCCGATGAGCTCGACGCCGTGCTTGGCCAGCACGCCGTGGTGGGCCAGGTCGAGTGCGCAGTTCAGCGCGGTCTGGCCGCCCATGGTGGGCAGCAGCGCGTCGGGCTTCTCGCGCTCGATGATCTTTTCCACCGCCTGCCAGGTGATGGGCTCGATGTAGGTGACGTCGGCCGTTTCCGGGTCCGTCATGATGGTGGCGGGGTTGCTGTTGACCAGGATGGTGCGGTAACCCTCGGCCTTGAGCGCCTTGCACGCCTGCGCGCCGGAATAGTCGAACTCGCAGGCCTGCCCGATGATGATGGGGCCGGCGCCGATGATCAGGATGCTTTTTAGGTCTGTACGCTTGGGCATGGTGGATTCGTTATTGCTGGCCGGCCATCAGGCTGATGAACTTGTCGAACAGCACGATGATGTCGTGCGGGCCGGGGCTGGCCTCGGGGTGGCCCTGGAAGCAGAACGCGGGACGGTCGGTGAGCTCGAAGCCCTGCAGCGTGCCGTCGAACAGCGACACGTGCGTGGCGCGCGTGTTGGCCGGCAGCGTGGCCGCGTCGACGGCGAAGCCATGGTTCTGGCTGGTGATGAAGACGCGCCCCGACTGCACGTCCTGCACCGGGTGGTTGGCGCCGTGGTGGCCGGTCTTCATCTTGATGGTCTTGCCGCCCACGGCCAGGCCCATGATCTGGTGGCCCAGGCAGATGCCGAAGGTGGGCAGCTTGCGCTCGAGGAAGACGCGGGTGGCGGCGATGGCGTAGTCGCAGGGCTCGGGGTCGCCGGGGCCGTTGGCCAGGAACACGCCGTCGGGGTCGAGCGCCAGCACGTCCTCGGCCGGGGTCTGGGCCGGCACCAGCGTGATGCGGCAGCCGCGGTCGGCCATCAGGCGCAGGATGTTGCGCTTGACGCCGAAGTCGTAGGCGACCACATGGAAGCGGTCCTGGGCGGGCGCGTCGTAGCCGTTGCCCAGCTGCCAGGTGCCCTGCGTCCAGCTGTCGCGCGCCTGGACGGAGACGGTCTTGGCGAGATCCTGCCCGGCCATGCCGGGAAAGCCGCGCGCGAGCGACACGGCGCGCTCGGCGTCGTCGCCGGCCAGGATGCAGGCGCCCTGGGCGCCCTTGTCGCGCAGGATGCGGGTGAGCTTGCGCGTGTCGATGCCGGCGATGGCCACGATGCCCTGCTCGGCCAGGTACTCGGGCAGGGACTGGGTGGCGCGGAAGTTGGAGACGCGCGCGGGGCAGTCGCGGACCACCAGGCCGGCGGCGTAGACGCGGCTGGACTCGACGTCTTCAGGATTGACGCCCGTGTTGCCTATGTGCGGATAGGTCAGCGTGACGATCTGCCCGGCGTAGCTGGGATCGGTGAGGATTTCCTGGTAGCCCGTCATGGCGGTGTTGAACACCACCTCGGCCACGGTGTGGCCCGGCGCGCCTATCGATACGCCCCGGAAAATGGTACCGTCCGCCAGAGCCAGAATTGCGGGAGGGTAGCGATTCGCGCCCTCGGGAAAAAGTTGCGGCAGCACAGTAAACCCCGGTTTCAAAATCGATAATCAAACTTTCGGATTATACCTTAGGCAGGTGTTTTCCCCGGAAAACCGCGCCAGATAAGGCCAGAACGGGGGATTTCCGGCGCCGGGGCCGGTCGAGGCCCGCAAGCGGCTCCTGGTCCGGCATGGGCCGCCGCCCGGAGACAATGCGTCCCCAAAATTTACGGACCATGCGTGCCCGCATGCCGACATCCCGGAATGATAGGCTACGGGAATCCGATCCACCGACGTTGCGCCCATGACCAGCCTGCTCGACTCCCTGCGCCAGTACACCACCGTGGTCGCCGACACGGGCGATTTCGAGGTAATGCGCACGCTGCGCCCCACCGACGCCACGACCAACCCCTCGCTGATCCTGAAGGCGGTCCAGAAAGAGGCCTACCGCCCGCTGCTGGCGCGCACCGTGCGCGACCATCGCGGCGCCCCCACTGCCGAGCTGGCCGACCGCCTGCTGGTGGCGTTCGGCCGGGAGATCCTCGGCATCGTGCCGGGACGGGTCTCCACCGAGGTGGACGCCCGCCTGTCGTTCGACACGCGCGCCACCATCGAGCGGGCCCGCGGCCTGATCGCCCTGTACGAGGCGGCCGGCGTGCCGCGCGAGCGCGTGCTGATCAAGATCGCCTCCACCTGGGAAGGCATCCAGGCCGCGCGCGTACTGCAGGCCGAGGGCGTGCGCTGCAACCTGACGCTGCTGTTCTCGCTGCCGCAGGCGGCGGCCTGCGCCGAGGCCGGCGCGCAGCTGATCTCGCCCTTCGTGGGCCGCATCTACGACTGGCACAAGAAGGCCGAGGGCGCCTCGTGGGACGAAGCGGCACGCGCCGGCGCCAACGACCCCGGCGTGCAATCCGTGGCCAGAATCTACCGTTATTTCAAGCACTTCGGCATCAAGACCGAGGTGATGGGCGCCAGCTTCCGCAATGCGGGCCAGATCCTGGCGCTGGCGGGCTGCGACCTGCTCACCATCAGCCCCGAGCTGCTGAACGAACTGTCGCGCACCGAAGGCGAGGTCGCGCCGGCGCTGCAGGCCGGCGTGGGCGGCGACGAGGAGGTGCGCATCGATGCCGGGGAGGTCAGCTTCCGCACGCTGCTGAACGAGGACGCGATGGCGAGCGAGAAGCTGGCCGAGGGCATCCGCGCGTTCGTGGCGGATGGGACGAAGCTGGATGCGCTGATCGAAGCGCAGCGAGGGTAAGCGGGCCTGTCGCGAAGCGGCGCCTCGACGCAGACAACGCCCCGCCCGACCTTATCAAAAATCAGGCTTGCGATGCCGCCACGGGTCCGCGCTTTCCAGTTGCGCCGACACTTGCAGGATCAGGTCTTCCCTGCCAAAGCGCCCGATCAACTGGACGGCCACCGGCACGCCTTCCGGCGTGGCGAATAGCGGCAGACTGGCCGCCGGCTGGCCCGACGCGTTGAACACTGCCATGAAGGTCGCGTAGCGGGATACGCGCGTGCGCAGATCCATGAAGACCTGCTGGGACAGCGTGCCCAGCTTCAGCGGCAGTTCGGTCAGCGCGGGCGCCAGCACCAGGTCGAAATCCGCCATATAGGTTTCCATGGCGCGACCGATGGCATGCAGGCGATTGATGCTGGCGATGTACCCGGTCGCCGGGATGGTCTTGCCCAGCTCGTAGCCGGACCGCATCACGGGCTCGAGGTCGTCGGCCTGCAGCGCCTTGCCCCGCAACGCCACGCGGGTGTCGACGGACAGCACGATGTTGCTGGCCAGGATCGTCGCATGCGCCTTGACGAAGCCGTCGTAGTCGATGGCCGGCGGCGCGGCGTCGATCACCGTATGGCCCAGGCCGCGCAGCAGGTCGGCGGTGTGCTGCACCGCCTGCAGCGGCTCGGCCGCGATGGCGATGTCATTCCACGCCGAACGCCAGACCGCGATGCGCAGGGGCCTGGCCGGCGCCTGGGCGATGGCATCCAGGTACGAGCCGGCCTGGGGCGGCGCGGCGTAGGGCGCGCCGGCCTCATAGCCCGAAATGGCGTCCATGGCCGCCGCGGTGTCGCGCACGGTCAGGCTCAGCACGCCGTCGGTGGCCATGCCGCCCCAGCCTTCGCCGCGCAGCGGCCCCATCGGCACGCGGCCGCGCGAGGCCTTCAGTCCATACACGCCGCAGCAGGCGGCCGGGATGCGGATCGAGCCGCCGCCGTCGCTGCCATGCGCCACCGGCACGATGCGCGCGGCCACGGCCGCCGCGGCGCCGCCGCTGGACCCGCCGGTGGAGCGGGTCAGGTCCCAGGGATTGCGGGTGGGCGCGCCATTGCGCGCGGCCTCGGTGGTAGGCATCATGCAGAACTCGGGCACGGTGGAACGCGCGAACGCGATCAGGCCGGCCTGGTCGAAGCGCTCGACCAGCGTGCTGTCGATGTCGTAGGTCGTATCGTCGAGCAGGCGCGAGCCCAGGCTGGACGGGAAGCGCCTGGACGGCAGGCCCGAGTCCTTCAGCAGAAACGGAATGCCGCCGAACACGCCGCGCGGCTGCCAGGCCTTGGCCAGCGCGATGGAGGCCTCGTACTGCTCGTAGCACAGCGCGTTCAGCGCCGGCGCGCGGCCGCGCGCCACCTCGACCGCGCAGCGCATCAACGCCTCGGGCGTGGTCTCGCCGGACGCCAGGCGGGCCGACATCTCCAGGCCGTCCAGGGACTCGTATTCTTCATGTTGCATGAACTGCTGCTCCTTCAACGGGATCGTGTTGGGCAAAGTCCGGCTTGGACCATTGCTTGCCGGGAATCGACTCGATCAGCCGGCGGGTGTACTCGTGCCGCGGGCGGTAGAAGACGTCGGTGGCGCGGCCCACCTCGACCAGCTCGCCCTGCCGCATCACGGCGATGCGGTCGCAGATCTGGGTGGCCACCCGCAGGTCGTGGGTGATGAACAGGATCGACAGGTCGAACTGCCCGCTGACGGTCTTCAACAGGTCCAGCACCTGCGCCTGGATCGACACGTCCAGCGCGGACACGGCCTCGTCGGCCACCAGCAGGCGGGGCCGCAGCGCCAGCGCGCGCGCGATGCCCACGCGCTGGCGCTGGCCGCCCGAGAACTGGTGCGGATAGCGGTCGCCGGCATCGCCGCCCAGGCCGACCAGCTCGAGCAGCTCACGGGCGTCGGCCAGCGCCTTCGCGCGCTTCTCGCCGAAGGCGATCGGCCCCTGCGCCACAGCATCGACGATGCGATGGCGCGGATTCAACGACGCATAGGGATCCTGGAACACCATCTGGATCTGGCGGCGGTACTCGCGCCATTGCGCGGGCGTCAGTCCGACCAGTTCCTGGCCGCCGATCTTCACGCTGCCGCGGTCGGGGCGGATCAGCCCGACCAGCGTGCGGCCCAGGGTCGACTTGCCCGAGCCGGACTCGCCCACCAGGCCCAGGGTCTCGCCCTGCCGGATGGTCAGCGAGATGTCCTTCAGCGCATCCACCTGGCGGCCGCTGGACGAGTGGAAGGTCTTGCCCAGCTTGTCCACCGTCATCAACGACGGCGCCGGCAGCGCGGCCGCCTTGCCCTCGGGCTTGTGCGGCACCGCGGCGATCAGCTGGCGCGTGTAGGCCGCCTGCGGTCGGTTCAGGATGTCGGCGGCGGGGCCCTGCTCCACCACCGCGCCATGGCGCATCACCACGATGCGGTCGGCGATCTCGGCCACCACGCCGAAGTCGTGCGTGATGAAAATCACGCCGATGCCCATGCGGGCCTGGATGTCCTTGATGAGCGCCAGGATCTGCGCCTGCGTGGTCACGTCCAGCGCGGTGGTGGGCTCGTCCGCGATCAGGATGTCCGGCTCCATGGCCAGCGCCATGGCGATCACCACGCGCTGGCGCTGGCCGCCAGACAGCTGGAAGGGGTAGGCGTCGATCAGCTGCTCGGGATCGGGCAGCATCACGTCGCGGAACAGCGCCAGCACCCTGCTGCGGCGCGCGCCGGCGCTCAGGTCGGTGTGGCGCTCCAGCACCTCGTCGACCTGGCGGCCGACGCGCATGACGGGATTCAACGCGGTCATGGGTTCCTGGAACACCATGCCGAACGACTTGCCCCGCAGGCCGTACCAGTCCTTGCGGGACAGCCCGACCAGCTCGCGGTCGCGATAGCGGATGCTGCCGCTCCCGACGCGCAGCTCGCCTTCGGGCAACAGGCCCATCAGGGCATGCGCGGTGACCGACTTGCCCGAGCCGGACTCGCCCACCACGCACAGGATCTCGTTCGCGTGGACGGCATACGACACCCCCTTGACCACCGGCGTGTCGCGACCGTCCTGCACCACGGACACTACCAGGTCGCGGATTTCCAGCAGCGTGCTCATCAGCTTGTCCTCTTGCGGGCGAGTTTGGGATTGAGCGCATCGTTCAGCGCCTCGCCCACCAGGTTCAACGCCAGCACGGTCACGAGGATGGCCACGCCGGGAAACACGCTCATCCACCAGGCGTCGCGCAGCACGCTGCGCGACGCGCCGATGATGTAGCCCCAGGTCATTGCGTTGGGATCGCCCAGGCCCAGGAAGCTCAGGGCGGATTCCAGCAGGATGGCACTGGCCACCATCAGGGGGCCCGACACGATCACCGGCGACAGGCTGTTGGACAGGATCTGCGTCAGGATGATGCGGGTGCTGGACTGGCCGCTGAGCATCGCCGCCTGCACGAACTCGCGGTGCTTCATGCTCATGAACTCGGCACGCACCAGCCGCGCCAGCGGCGGCCACGACACTAGCGCGATCGCCAGGATCACCGTGCCGATGGTGGGCGTGAGAATCGCCACCAGCACCACGGCCAGGAAAAAGCCCGGGATGGTCTGGAACAGCTCGATGAAGCCGACGATCACCTGGTCGACCTTGCCGCCGTAGAAGCCCGAGACGGCGCCGACGGTGATGCCCACCAGAATGGACACGGCGGTCGACACGATCGCCAGCACCAGCGTCACGCGCGCGCCATACGCTATGCCGGTGGCGATGTCGCGGCCCAGCGTGTCGGTGCCCAGCAGGGCATCGTCGGACAGCGGCGGCAGGTAGGGTGCGTTGACGATGTCCCACGGGCTGTCGGGAAACAGCCAGCCCGCGCACAACGCCATCACGGCCACCAGCGCCAGCACGACCAGGCCGATGATGCCGCCCTTGTGGCGGCGGAATGCATGGAAGAAGTTGTTCATGTCTGCTCAGCCAGGCTGCCCCCCGAAGCGGCAGCGGAGTTGCGGAATCACTTGAGTTCGATACGGGGGTCGGCGACGGTGTAGAGGATGTCGGTGATCAGGTTGACCACGACCACCACGATGGACGCCATGAAGAACACGCCCAGCAGCACGCTGTAGTCGCGCTGCACCAGCGCGTCGAACGCCAGCCGGCCGATGCCGGGCCAGCCGAACACCGTTTCGACCAGCAGCGCGCCGCCAATCAGATGACCCGCCTGGATACCCGCGTACGTGATGACAGGCAGCAAGGCGTTGCGCAGCACGTGGCGCGTGATCACGGTGCGCTCGGACAGCCCCTTGGCGCGCGCCGTCTTCACGAAGTCGAGCTGGCGGATCTCCAGCATCGAGGCGCGCGTCAGGCGCGTGTACACCGCCATGTAGAACAGGCCCAGCGTGACCGCGGGCAGCATGAGATGGCGGGCGATGTCGATGACGCGCGCGAAGCCCGTCAGGGCAGTGCCGACGCTCTCGTAGCCGAAGGCCGGCAGCCACTGCAGCTGCACCGAGAACACCAGCACCAGCATCAGCCCCACCCAGAACAGCGGCGTGGCATAGGCCAGCATGGCGATCGTGGTGATGACGGTATCGCCCCACTTTCCGACCCGCAGCGCGGCCTGGATGCCCAGCGCCACGCCGGCCAGCAGGGCGAAGGCGAACGAGGTCAGCGCCAGCAGCAGCGTCGCGGGCAGCTGGTTGAGGATCAACGTGGCCACCGGCGCCTGCTGGCGGTGCGAATACCCCAGGTCGAAGACCGCGATGTGCTTCAGGTAGGACATCAGCTGGACCGGAATGGGTTGATCCAGGCCGAAGTCCTGCCGCAGTTTCTGGATGTATTCGGCATCCGCCGCGCCCGATTGTCCGGCCAGGATCTCAGCCGGATCGCCGGGCGCCGCGCGCACCAGGAAGAAATTGAACAAGGCGATCATGAAGAGCACCAGGATGCTCTTGACGATCCGCCTGGCCAGGAAGGCGGCGATCCTCTTCATTCTTTCGACAGCCACGCATCGCTGTAATTGCCGACCACGCCCAGGCCCGTGGTGATGGCGTCATGCACGCGCTTGTTCAGCACGGTGCCGTAGTTGGTGTCGGCGATCCACAGCAGCGGCACGTCCTCGACCAGGATGCGCTGCACTTCGGAGTAGTACTTCTGGCGCTCGGCATCGTCGCCGGCCGTGGCGGCCTTGGTGAACAGCTCGTCGACCTTCGGGTTGTCGTATTGCGCGGTGTTGCTGAACATCACGCCTTTGTGGATGTTGCTGCTCATGTAGGTACGCGACACGCCGATGGCGGGATCGCCGTACTGGAACACCCCGTTGCCCGCCATGTCGTAGTCCCAGGCGCCCACGCGCGACACCCAGCCGCCGACGTCGGTGCTTTCCAGGTTCACCGCGACGCCGACCTTGGACAGGTTCTGCTTGATGTACTCCGCCATGCGGCGCGGCATCTCGCCGTACGGCAGCGGGATCATGCTGACGGTGGCGCGCACGCCGTCGGCATTGGGCTTCAGGCCCATCTCGTCCAGCAGCGCGATGGCTTTCTTGGGATCGTAGTCGTACTTCTTGACGTTGCCGTCATAGAAGCGCGTGTTGTGGTGGATCGGACCTGTGGCCACCACGCCCTGGCCGAACATGATCTTCTCGGCGATGAACTTGCGGTTGATCGCGTACATCAGCGCCTGTCGGAAGCGCTTGTCGTTGAACGGCGCGCGGGCGTTGTTCATTTCGATCCACTGCATCGTGGACCAGTACTCGTAGCCCTTGTTGGTGTAGACCATGTTGGGCAGCTTGGCCACGCGCGGCACGTCCACCGGCTCCAGGTCCTGCAGCCAGGCCTGCATCACGGTGCCCTGCTCGATCGCCAGGCGGCGCGAGGCGGAATCGGGGATCACGCGGTAGGTGATGCCATCCAGGTACGGGCGGTCCTTCTTCCAGTAATTCTCGTTCTTCACCAGTTCGACGTAGGCGCCCCGCTCCCACCTCTTGAACTTGAAAGGACCCGTGCCGACGGGCTGGTTGTTGGCCGGGTTCTGGGCCACGGGCGTGTCCACGTCGTACAGATGCTTGGGCAGGATGGCGCCGCCGCCAATATCGAACGCATACAGGAAGGCCGAGTACGGGGTCTTCAGCTTGAACACCACGGTGTTCGCGTCGGGCGCAGTGAGCGACGCCACGTTCTCCATCAGGCCGCGGGTGCGCGGCGTCTTGGACAACACCTTCTCGTACGTGAACACCACATCGTCGGCGGAGAACGGCTTGCCGTCGTGCCAGGTCACGCCGGTCTGCAGATGGAAGGTGTAGGTGAGCTTGTCATCGGACACCTCCCACGACTTGGCCAGGCCGGGCATGGGCTTCAGGTCGAACGAATAAGTCAGCAGACTCTCGAATATCTTGCTGCCCACCATCTGCGTGCCGGCCACCTGCTGCACCGCCGGGTTCAGGCTGGGCGGTTCGGGATGCAGGATGGCCGTCAGCACGCCGCCGTACTGCGGCGTCTCGGCGGCATGGACGGAAGGACTGAGGATCGTGGCGGCGGCTACGGCAAACGCGCACTTTACGATGGCCCGGCGGGCATGATTGAACAACGGCATGATTTCCCTTGTTATCGACGTGATGGAGGGGCGGTGTCAGGCGAGCCGGGGCTCGACGCCGCACCAGTCATTCAGGAACAGCGCAAAGGTCTTGGCCACGCGCAGCATGCTCTGCACGCTGACGCCTTCGTTGAAACCGTGATAGTCGCGCGCGATGGGGCCGTAGCACGTCACGGGCGCGTCCATCATGAAGTGGAAGTGCCGCCCGTCGGTGGTGCCCGTCAACGCCACGTGCCTGGGCGCTTCACCGGTCACATGCCGATGGGAGGCGGCCAGCAGCTGCAGCGCAGGCACCTCCAGGTCGTATTCGCAGCCGGGCGCGTAAAAACCTTCGTAGCGGATCCTGAACTGCGTGTCGGGCTGGTTGACGTCCTGCTCGACCTGGCGGATGCAGGCCTCGATGCGCGCCTTGGCCGCTTCGATGGGCATGTCCGGATAGCACGACAGACGCAGGCCCAGCGTACATACGCTGGGCACCGACGAGTTCCAGTCGCCGGCATGGATCTGGCCGAGATTGAAGTTGATGGGGTGGGCGTGGTCGCGATAGGCGGGATGGCGGTTCTCGGGCAGGTTCCACTCGTGCTCGATCTGCTTGACCGCCTCCATCACGCGAAGGCCGATGTTCACGGGATCGATGCCGGTGGTCATCATGGAGGCGTGGGCCGGCTTGCCGACGATATCCACGTACATCCAGAACACGCCGACCTGGGCCGACATCATGCCTTCCTGGGTGGGTTCGGGAATCAGCACCGCGTCGAACGACGTCAGCCTGGCCGCGCCGATGGCGCTTTG